>Ga0157369_10004277_pt1 | contig 16874 bp, 6 predicted proteins | sample C25metaG_FD_113461 | JGI IMG/M metagenome (GOLD analysis project Ga0157369, IMG submission 113461) | Corn rhizosphere microbial communities from Kellogg Biological Station, Michigan, USA - C2-5 metaG | ecosystem: Host-associated > Plants > Roots > Rhizosphere > Soil | place: USA: Michigan... | reverse complement strand
GTGCAGCAGCTCGGCGGGTTCTCGGTGTACCTGTCGCCGGCGGAGATCAAGCTCGGGCAGCGCGAGTCGCTGTACGACGTCGCGAAGAACCTCGAGCGGATGGTGCAGGGAATCATGATTCGGACGTTCGCGCACGAGAACGTCGTGAAGCTGGCCGAGTACAGTTCGGTGCCGGTGATCAACGGCCTGACCGACTACAGCCACCCGTGCCAGGCGATGGCCGACTTCCTGACCATCTACGAGGCGAAAGGGAAGGCCGACCTCAAGATCGCGTTCATCGGCGACGGCAATAATGTGTCGCATTCGCTGATGTTCGCGGGTGCGCAGCTCGGAGCGCAGATGTGGATCGCTTCGCCGCCGGGATACGAGCCGAAGCACGAAGCCATGGAGTGGGCCTTCGAGCGGGCGCTGCACACCGGCGGGTCGGTGACCGTCACGAACAGCCCGATGGAAGCGGCTTTTGGGGCAGACGTGATTTACGCCGACGTGTGGACGAGCATGGGGCAGGAGTCGGAGATAGAAGCGCGAAAGAAAATCTTCCTGCCGTTCCAGGTGAATCGCGAGCTGTTCAGCCGCGCGAAGGACGACTGCATCTTCCTGCACTGTTTGCCGGCGCATCGCGGGGAAGAAGTGACGGCCGAGATCATCGATGGGCCGCGGTCGCTCGTCTTCCAGCAGGCGGAGAACCGGCTGCACGCGCAGAAGGCGATCCTGCACGAATTGATGAAAGATGTCCCCGTGGGCGGTCTGCCCACGGTCGAACACGAAACGGTTCACGCCTAAGGGAGGCGATCATGCACGCATCCGATTGGATGGTAGCGGAGCGCTCGGCCGCCGAGAACCTGATCCAGCTCGAAAACCAGTTCGGCGCGCACAATTACAAGCCGCTGGACGTGGTCATCGAGCGAGGCGAAGGAGTGTGGGTCTACGACGTCGAGGGCAACCGGTATCTCGATTGCCTGGCAGCGTACTCGGCGGTGAACCAGGGACACTGTCACCCGAAGATCGTGGCCGCGCTCGTCGAGCAGGCACAGAAGTTGACACTGACCTCGCGCGCTTTCCGTAACGACCAGCTTCCGCTGCTCTACCAGGAACTCCACGAGCTGACGGGCTTCGACATGGCTCTGCCGATGAATACCGGCGCGGAAGCGGTGGAGACGGCGATCAAGATGGCGCGCAAGTGGGGCCACACGGTGAAGGGGATCCCACTGCATCGCGCCGAGATCATCGTGTGCGAAAACAACTTCCACGGACGCACGGTGACGGTGATCAGCTTCTCCAGCGACGAGCAGTACCGGCGCGGGTTCGGCCCGTTCACGCCGGGCTTCCACACGATTCCGTTCGGCGACGCGGCCGCGCTCGAGCACGCCATCAACGACAACACCTGCGCGTTCCTGGTTGAGCCGATCCAGGGCGAGGCAGGAATCCTGATTCCGCCAGCCGGATACCTGAGCGAAGCGGCCGAGATCTGTCGCCGGAACAATGTCCTGCTGATGACCGACGAAATCCAGTCGGGCCTCGGGCGAACCGGGAAGCTGTTCTGCTACATGCACGATGACATTACGCCCGACGTGCTGATCGTGGGCAAGGCCTTGGCGGGCGGATGCTACCCGGTGTCGGCGGTGCTGGCGTCGCGCGAGGTAATGGGCGTCTTCCAGCCGGGCGATCACGGCAGCACCTTCGGCGGAAACCCGCTGGCGTGCGCGGTGGCGCGCGCGGCGTTGCGCGTCCTGAAAGAAGAGAAGCTGGTCGAACGTTCTGCCGAGCTGGGAGCGCACCTGATGCGCATGCTGAGCGAAATCCATGGCCCGGCGGTGCGCGCGATCCGTGGCCGCGGACTGTGGATTGGGATCGAGCTGAGCGGCCCGGCGCGTCCGATCTGCGAAGCGCTGATGCGCGAAGGCGTGCTCTGTAAGGAGACGCACGATCGCGTGCTGCGCATCGCCCCGCCGCTGGTGATCACGCTGGATGAGATCAGCTGGATGTTCGAGCGGATGCTGAAGGTCCTGGGGAAGCGCTAGCAGAGCGGGTTGCCGGGAGAAACGACAACGGGCATGGCCTAGGCCATGCCCGTTCCCGTCTGGGAGAGGGACAGCAAACTTACTGAGCTTTCGCTCCGAAGAGAACGTCGAAGAAGACGCTGCTGTCGCCGCGCGTGGAGCCGCCGGAGGTATCTCCGGTCGACGGCGCGTCGGTCGACGAGCCCAGAGTCTTGATCTTCTTTGCCGGAGCGCCACCGCGGAACAGCTTGCCGGATCTCACGGTCAGGCGGTGAGGATTACGGATGGACTGGATGGTCAACTGGCCAACCGATCCATCGCGCAACTGCACTGCGTAGGTGTGACCCGCCACGGCGATTGCGTTCGGCGAGAACGGCAGCGAGTTGAAGTTCTCGATCGCAACCGTGCCGGAGCCGAGGTCGCTGACGCCGTTGTTGGCGTTGAGCAGGAAGCGTCCGTTACCGAGATCCTGGACCGCGATGGCGACGTCGCCGGACTCGCAAGTGCCGGTTGGGCCGCTGTCGAAGCGCAGGCCGGCGCAACCGCCGTCCGCCACTTCCAACATCACACGCTGCGTGCTGGCACGCAAGTTCGGGCTGTTATCGGTGCCGCCGAGGACGAAGTTCGAAACAGCCGCCACGCGCGTCACGTTCACGCTCTTCTGCGTCATCGTGTTGAGCGGGTCGACGACCACTTCCAGGTTCATCCGGCCGAAGCCCGCGGAGTTCGAGCGTAGGGTGCGCGACTCGGAAACCACGTTGGACGCCTTCTGCCATTGCAGCTCGGCGATGGTGCTCTTGCCGGCGGCGACGTCAAAGGTGTCCTGCGCCACGATGGTGCCGTTGGCGCGGAGGGCGACGGGCATCTGGCGAGCGTCGGCGCTGCCGGTGTTGCTCAGCCGGAAGCGGACTTCCACCGTGTCTCCCGTCTTCGGCAGCGACGGGCTGAAGCTGACCGACGAAGGATCAAGGCCGACGTTGGTGCCGTCGCTGGGGGCGATCTGCGCCGAAGCGCAGGTTCCGGCGCCGACCACGTTGATGTTGAACGCAGCCGAAGCGGTGCCGCCCGGAGTGTTCGTGGCAGGAATGCCGGCGTCGGTCACCGTCGCCGTGGCAGTGTAGCTACCGAGGGCCGTGGTGAGCGCTGCATCCAGATTCCACGCGGCACTCTGTTGCGTGGCGCTGCCAGTCAACGAGACCGGATTCGGATCGGCGGTGGTCAGTCCCGTCGGGAGCGTATTCGTGTTCAAGAGGGCCGACGCGTTGAGCTGCGTGGTGACCAGGAGCGTCAGCGCAGTCCTGGCGACGCAGTTCGGCGGAACCAGCGTGACGACCGTGTTGCCCTGCTGGGCTGCGACGATATCCGCCAGGATCTGCCAGGCGAAGCTGCTCGTCTTGCTGACGCCGTGAACGGTGGCGGTGATGCCGGTGGTGCCGGTTCCGGCGGCGCCGGCCGTGCCGGAGAACGTGGTGAGCAGTCCGCTCGTGTTGGCGGAGAGGCCGGTAGGCGTGTTGGTAAAGCTCAAGCTGACCGTCAGCGGATAGTTGGACGGAGTAATCGTCACGCCGGCGAAGCTGGCGGAACGGCCGGAAATCATAATCGCGGTCGACGAGAACGGCGTCAGCGTGAAGTCAACCACGCCGAGTGAGCCATTCAACGTGCTCGCCGAGGTGCCGCCCGGCAGCGAAGTGAGCGAAACCGTGCAGCTATACGAGCCGGTGGACAGCGCGCCCGTCGAAATCGGGAGCTGGTAGTTCGCCGATCCATTCTTCGGCGGGATGCTCTGGCCGGTCAGCGTGCCGCTCGGGCCGCCCGTGCCGCAGCTCAATCCCACGTCGAAGGTGCCGCTGGTGTGATTGCCATTGTTCTGGATGGCGACGTTCGCCGTCAGCCCGGTCTCGCCGATCTGGATAAAGGACGAGCCGTTGCTCAGCGAAAGCGACGTTGGCACGAAGTCGATCACACTCGACGTGATCGTTTCGCTGATCGCGCTCGAGGTGCTAGCGCCGAAGTTGGTATCGCCGCCATACACAGCCGTGATGCTGTGCGAACCGGTGGTCAGCGACGAAGTGGTGAATGAGGCCGTGTTCGCCGAAACCGTTCCCGTACCCATCGAGGTGGTACCGTCCTTGAAGAGCACGGTGCCGGTCGGCGATCCCGTCCCGGGGGCCGTAACCGCCAGGGTAGCGGTGAAAGTCACGGGCGAGCCGGCGGTGACCGTGTTGCTCGACGTGTTTACCACCGTCGTGGTTTGAGCCTGGGTGATGGTCACCGAGCCGGTCACGTAGCCGATGTTGTAGTTGGCCGCTGCCGCGCCCGAGCAGCTGCTGGCGACCGAGGTGCCGACGTTCGTCGACGTGGTGTAGCCGCTGCCGCAAGTTGGCTGCGTGGTAAGCACGGCAGAAGTCTCACTGTTGACGAAGCCGCTGAAGCCGGCAGTGATCGTCGGAGCAGGCGCGCCGAAAACTACCGAAGCGCTTGACGCGGTGATGGTCAGATTCACCTTGTTGATGCTGATCGACCCATTGCCCGTGCCGTTGCCGTAGCTCGGGTCCGAGCTGGTGAAGCTGGCGACCACGGTGTAGGTGCCCGCCGCGCTCGGCACGGTCGTATTGCCGTTGTAGGTGAAGGTGCAGGAGCCGCTCACCGCGACGTTGCCCGCGCCGGTGGCCGAGCAGGCCGCCGAGTGCTGCAATCCGTCGTAGTTGAACGGACCGCCGGTAACGGTGACGGTGGGCGTCAGCAAGCCGACGTTCTCAGAAATCGAGGTCGAATTGCTGCCCGCGAAGTTAGTGTCGCCGGCATACGCCGCCGAGATGGTATGCGAGCCGGCCGAGAGCGACGACGTCGTGAATGACGCCGAGCCGCCGGAGACCGTACCAGTCCCGATCGACGTGGAGCCGTCCTTGAAGGTCACGGTGCCGGTCGGCGAGCCCGCGCCCGGAGCCGTCACCGACAGAGTCGCGGTGAAGGTCACCGGCGTTCCGATCGAGATCGAGGAGTTAGACGTTCCCACCGCGGTGGTGGTCTGCGCCTGGTTAATGAACATGGTGCCGTTGCCGCCGCCGGTGGTAAAGCTCGGGCTAGTCGGCGTGAACGTGGCGACCACGCTGTAGCTGCCGGCATTCGTCGGCGGCGTTGGGAAGCCGTTGTAAGTGAAGGTGCACGATCCGGCGACCGGCTGACCACCGAACGTAGCCGAGCAGGACGCGGAATGCGGAGTGGCGTCGTAAGTGAACGGACCGCCGCTCACGGTGACGAACGGAGTCGATGCCGCATTGATGGTCATCGAGCCGCTGCCGGTGGCGTTGTTGTAGTTGCTGTCGGAGCTCGTGAACGTTGCGGCCACGGTGTAAGTACCGGCCGCGCTCGGCGTCGTCGAGCTGCCGTTGTAAGTCATGGCGCAGGTGCCGGGCACGATGAAGCCGTTCACGCCGTTCGCGGTGCAAGTGGCCGAGTGCGGAGTGGCATCGAAGGCGAACGGACCGCCGCTGATGACGATCGTCGGCGTGGCCTTATTAATGGTGATGGAACCATTTCCGTTTGCGTTCGCGTAATTCGGATCGGCGCTGGTGAAGGTTGCGACGACCGCATAGGTGCCGGCCGCGCTCTGTGCCGCCGGGTTGCCGCCGTACGTAAACGAGCAGCCGCCGCTGACAGCGACGTTGTTCACACCGGTGGCGGAACAAGATGCGCTGTGCGTGTTGCCATCGAAGGTGAATGGACCGCCGCTGACGCCGACCGTCGGCGTGGCTTGGTTGATCGTCATCGAGCCGTTGCCGCTGGCGTTGGTGTAGTTGTTGTCCGAGCTGGTGAAGGCAGCAGAGACCGAATAACTGCCAGCGTTGATCTCTCCAGAGGCTCCAGCAATCGAATTGACGCCGTTCGTGCGCATCGACGCGATGGGCGCTACCGTCAGCGCGCCATACGTCAGCGCGCAACCGCCGGTGACAGGGGCGTTGTTCACGCCGGTCGCGGTGCAAGTCGCCGAGTGGGAATTGCCGTCATACGTGAACGGACCGCCGGTGACCGTCACCGTCGGAGTCGCCTTATTGATGGTGATCGAGCCACCGCCGGTGGCTGGGCTGAAGTTGTTGCTCGACGGAGTGAAGTTCGCGACCACCGCGTAACCGCCGGCGTTGATCGGCGCATTCGGGCTTCCGTTGTAGGTGAACGTGCAGGATCCCGGAACGTTGGTGTTGTTAGCGGTTGCCGAGCAAGTCGCCGAGTGCGGATTTCCGTCGTACGTAAACGGACCGCCGGTCACGGTCACCGCGATCGAACCGACCGCGCTGATGATCATCGTGCCCTGGCCGGTCGCGTTGCTGTAGTTAGTGTCCGAGCTGGTGAACGACGCGACGACAGTGTAGTTGCCGACCGAGCTGGGCGCGGTCGAGCTGCCGTTGTAGGTAAAGCTGCACGAGCCGCTCACGTTTGCGTTGTTCACGCCCTTGGCGGAGCAGGTGGCGGAGTGCGAATTGCTGTCGAAGGTGAACGGACCGCCGGATACCGTGACCACCGGCGTGGCCTTGTTGATCACCAGCGTTCCGCTGCCGGTGGCATTCCCGAAGTTCGCATTCGAACTGGTGAACTGAGCGGCGACCGAATACGTGCCGGCGTTGGTCGGAGGCGTCGAGCTGCCGTTGTAAGTGAGGGTGCAGCTTCCGCTGACGACGGTGTTGCCGCTGCTGGCCGAGCATTGGGCCGAATGCGGATTGCCGTCATAGGTGAAAGGCCCACCGGTCACAGTCACCGTCGGGGAACCTGCGCTTCCGATGATGATGGTCCCGGTGCCGCCGCCGTTGTTGTAGTTGTTGTCGGCGCTGGTAAAGGACGCAACGACGTTATAGGTCCCGGCGTTGGACGGAGCCGTCGAGCTGCCGTTGTACGTCAGCGAGCAGGAACCGTTGACCGGCCCATTGTTCACGCCCGTAACCGAGCAGGTGGCCGGATGCGGATTTCCGTCGAAGTTGAACGTTCCGCCGGTTACAGCGACGTGCGGCGTCGCCTTATCGATCTCGAGCGAGCCGTTGCCGGTGGCAGACTTGAAGTTCGGACTGGACGGCGTGAAGTTCGCCACTACGGCGTACGTGCCGGCGTTGATCGGAGGCGCGGAGTTGCCGTTATAGGTAAACGTGCAGGAGCCCGGGACGCTGGTGTTGTTGCTCGTCGCCGAGCAGCTCGCCGAGTGCGGATTGCCGTCGTAGGTAAACGGTCCGCCGCTGACGCTGACTGCCGGAGTTCCGGCAGGATTGATGACGATCTGCGCGGTTCCCGAGCCGTTCCCGTAGTTGCCGTTGGAGCTGGTAAACGTACCGACCACGCTGTACGTGCCCGCCGCGCTGGGCGCAGCCGAGTTGCCGTTGTAGGTGATCGAGCAGCTGCCGCTCACCGTGACGCCGCCCACACCGGTGGCGCTGCACGTGGATCCGTGCGGATTACCGTCGAAGTTGAAGTTGCCACCCGTCACCGTGACGGTCGGCGTGGCCTTATTGATGGTGAGCGAGCCCGTGCCCGTCCCGCTGGAGAAGTTCGGGTTCGCGCTGGTAAACGTCGCAGCCACGGCGTAAGTCCCGGCGTTAGTCGGCGGGGTCGCGTTGCCGTTGTAGGTGAAGGTGCAGGAGCCGTTGACTGCCAGGTTGCCCGATGAGGCCGAGCAGGCGGCGGAATGCGGGTTTGCGTCGTAAGTGAACGGTCCTCCACTCACGCCAACCACGGACGGAGCCGGATTGATCGACAACGATCCATTTCCGGTGGCATTGGTAAAGCTCGGATTCGCGCTCGTAAAGTTCGCCACCACTGCATACGTTCCGGCGTTCGTCGGCAACGCAGCGTTGCCGTTGTAGGTGAAGGTGCACGATCCGCTGACCGGCTGACCGTTCGACGTGGCCGTGCAGGTAGCGGAATGCCCGTTGCCATCGTAGGTAAACGGACCACCGCCGACGGTGACCGTGGGCGTCGTAACGACGGTCTGGACCTGCGAGAACGTCCCGCCGCAAGTCGCGATGACCGAAGAACAGCCGGGATTGATGATGACCTGCAGCGTCACCTTTTGTCCGGCAAGCGACTGCGGGATCGTGACCGTAAAGTCGACCGGTTCGCTTGCGGCCGGCGCCAGCGGAGGCATAACCGTCCCGTTCTGCGTGAGCAAAACTCCGCCGGTCGAATCCACAAACTGCAGGGTTACGTCGACCGACTGCGTCAGGTTCAGCTGGCTCGTATTCGTAAACGTGACCTGATAGGTGTGAACTCCCGGCGTGAGCGGCGGCAGTTGGCCGCTAAAGCTGTTGGCGCGAACGGCGCGTCCGCGCACGAGATTTCCGTGTCCCTGGTCGCTCTTGATATCGCTGATGTCGAGGTCCGGCCGCGCGCCGCTGTCGGCGCTACCCACCGGTCCCGGAGGATTGCCTTGCAGGGTGCCGTTGTCGCCCTGCAGTTCGGTGATGAGCCATCCCTTGCCGGGCGTGCGCTGCAAGCGCACGGTCAGCTGCTCAGACTGGTTGAAGACGATGGTTGGGTTCGTCTTGAAGCTGTAGTTCTGGTTCCAGCTGGCGCGCAGCGCCGCCGAGTTGCACTTGGTGTCGGTGGAGAGCGGAAGCACGTTGATAGTCATCGACGTGAGTTCCGCGAACGTCTTGCGAACGTTCTCCTGCAGTTGGGTGTAGTTGCTGAACTGGGACTGGTCGAAGTAGCCCATCACGCCCTGCGTCTGCAGGTTCATGTAAGCGTCGGCGAGCCCGCGCAGAATGTCGGCGGGCTGCGGCGAGTTGTCGGGCAGGACGTGCAAGAGGTAGAGCGCGCTGGTGGCGCTTCCGCTCGGCAGGTTGAAGTTCACGTTGGCGCGGTAATCGCCCGGCTGCAGCGAGCAGGTATCGACGACGAAGTTGCTGCTCGTGCTGGTCTGGCCCGCGATTGGGGTGCAGTTGCCGGCGGTACCGGCCGCGCACAGTCCCCAGTTGTAGGCAGTGCCGTTGCCGGCGCGCCCGGTCGCTTCAATGCTGATGCTGTTTCCGACGTCGGTCGAAACCTCGCCGAGCAGGCCGAGTCCGCCGGCCTGGATGCCGAGCTGCTTCAATTCATCGCTGAGCTCGGTGGCGATGAGGTTATCCGCGTTCTCGAGCAGGCGTCCGACGTTCTGCTGGTTGGTCGCGAAGGTCGCGATCATCGGGCCGCTGACCTGCGTGTAGGCCGCGGCGAGAGCCTGGTTGTAAGTGTCGTCCGGCGTTCCGCCCGAATTGCGCTGCAACAACGCGGCGCGAGCGGCGTCGGCAAGCGTGGTGTAGGTGGCGCTGGCGGTCGCTTCGGCGCCCTTGTCGCTATTCGCCGCGACGGAAGCGGCATCGACCACGATCTTCACCTGCGCGTCCATCTGCGACTTCAGGTTGATCAGGTCAACGGTCTTGATGCCGGAACTCTGAAGCTGCTGCAACGCGAGCTGCTCGGTCTGCTGCAAGCCGACGACGAGGCCGTTCAGTCCTCCAACCGCCGATTGCAGGGAATCGTTGAGAAGTTGCGCGAACGAGGCGCTGCTGACGACCTGGAAGGCCGCGATCGTGGGCGTGGGATTCGTGCCAGTCAGGGTAACGGTGCGAGTTCCGGGGGTCGCATTCGCGGCAACGACGAGATGCAGCGTCATGCTGCCGGAAGTCGCGGCCGAAGCAATCGAAATCTGCACGCCATCACCCGAGATGCTGGCGTTGGTGAGGTTCTCGAGATGCGCGCCGGTAGCGATGGCGTCGATGGTGGTGCCCGGGGCCAGCAGGGAAGGAGTCACCGCGCTAATGATGCCCGGTTCGGTGTCGTTGATGACTTGCTGCAACTGCTGCGGCGTGGCCGCAACCGGCTGCGTAGGAGCTTTGCCCTTTTCGACCGTGACCACCTGGCCGGCGAGGCAGTTGACCTTGTCGGTGATGCTCGGATCGGAGCTGCCGATGCTGACGTTGCCCGACAGGCAAACGAACTGCGTGGAGCTCACGCCGGATTCAGTCGCGAAGTCGGTTCCGATCACGCCGGCGACGGCGGTGGGGGTCTTCACGGTGAAGCTGCCGCCCATTTGCGTGACCTTGTTGACTTCAGCGCGCACGCGGCCGTACTGCAATTCCAACGAAGTCTGCTGGCTGTTGGCGTCGTGCTTGAGCACCTTCAACTCGGCTTGCGAGCCGAGCGAAAGAATGGAGCCGTCGGTCAGGGTCAAACGCGCGCGTCCGCCCTTTTCCGTCTTCAGGACATCGTCCCAAAAGACGTCATCGCCCTTCTTCACGTCGGACGTGGTAGCGGCTTTGCCGGTACCACGCGACAAATGAGCGACCGGTAGCAAGGCAGAAACGGAGCCCGCCTTGGTCGTGGTCGGCGCCGGCGCCGGCGGCGCAGCGAAGGTTTGGACAGCGAAACAGACGACGATAGCAACTACGGTAGCCAGCTTTGAGTGACGCACCGTTTTTTCCTCCTGCACAACGCCTCGAATACAGCCCCACGGCATGATTCGTTGCGCAATACAGACCCGATTCGTTTAGGCACGGACCTATGGTGGGAACTTCTGGGGGAAGGACAGGCGTCATTATCGCTCTAAGTTGCACATTTCTCGACGGGAAAATGACTTCTCACTAGATGTCGATGGTTACTTCGGTCCAGTTACTAAAGTTCGCGAGAAAACGGCGCTAAGCACTTTGGTCTCAATGGCTTGTAACGATGGTGGGGCATTCGAGGCGCGGGTGCCGGGATTACGGCCCATTTTGGTCGGATTTGCTGGCTTTTATGGCAGGGACCGGCTGGGTCAGACGGTGGTATCGAGCATGGCTTCGACCCGGTAGCCGGCCTGCCGGGCGGCTTCGATGCGGGATGTCAATTCGCGTTCCAGCTCCCGGACCTGGCGCGGCTCGGGTGTCGGCATCGCCGCCAGGTCGAGCAGGGCGCGTAACGACATCCACCACAACAGCCGCTCAAACGGCTCCTGGAAGAAGTAACGAACGCCTTCATGCTCGTGGACCCCGATCAGCCATGCGACATCGGGATCGTGGATCCACGACAGGACGCCTCTCGCCGGTCCGGCATCGGCGGCGAAGCCGGGCGCCCAGGCGGCGTGGGCAAACGACGCGCGCACCATGGCGGCCAGGCGCCAGCGATCTTCGCCATGAGGAACGAGGGGCTCAAGCGCGGCGGCGATGGGCTCGCGCAAGCGCATCGGGTCGATCGCGTGCGCAGCGGCGCGCGCGCTCTCCTGGGGATCGGCGACAGCGCCAAGAGCTTCAATCGCAGCCCAAGCAATCACGTCCGTCCAGACGCGAAGCTGGTCGTCTTCCGCGGTACGGCGCGAAGGCAAAACAGCGGCTGCGTCGGCACTCCACGGTGTTGAGAAGAGCGCCTCTAAATCAGTAATTTTCAATGCAGACTGCAAGCGATGCTTGAACTGCCGGATCGAGGCTTCGATGTCGCCGTTCCACTCGCCCGCAGGCGCCACGCCGGTGGCGCGCCATCCAGCGCCGGTCGCGTAACGGCGCGCTTCGTCGAGGAAACGTCGCGCGCGTTGGGACGCGTCGTCGAGCAACGCAGCCATGCGCCCGCGCCCTTCGCCGTTCCCGCCCGCCGGCGCCGGAGCTTCGATAAATTCACTCACGAACCGCTGATCGAGCAGCGACGCAAAGGCGGCATGCACCGGTTCGAGTTCCAGTGCATGAAGCGCGTCGTGCAGGCTGCTGACGCCCTGTCCGGCGAGGCGGTCGCAGAGCACGCCCCAGGGACGCGTGCCGTCGTCGCGAATCTCATGCCAATCCACCAGCACCAGGCAGCGATAGGCGCCGAGGTCGAACTCGATGCCCTTTTCGCGCAGGTCACGGCTGCGGTGCAGGTACTCCATGCCATTGACCGCGTCGCAGAAAGCCACGTACCGGCCGCCGTCGTGCGGCAGCTGGAAAGCCTCTCCCAGCGTGCGTTGGCGGACGTGGCGGTGTCCGCCGGACTTCTCCGCATATCCGCAGGATTGCCGCACCCAGCCGCGCGTGTGCGCGTAACGATTGTGGTAGACGACGAGGGCCCGCTGGTCGCCGAGCTGGTTCGAATAGGCGTAAACGTCTTCGTTGACGTATCCCTCGTTCGTGTAGAAGTCGTAGAAGAGGAAGTTCTGCACCTCTGCGAACAGCGCGCGGCGGTGCAGGAGCGGCGTGATCTCGCGCTCATGCCGCGCAACCAGCCACGGATCCGGCTTTTCGTCGTGGTACGAGCGGCGGTATTCCATGCCGTAGCGCTCGGCGAAGCCTTCGATCTGGCCGTGTCCGAACATCGGCAGGCCAGGCATCGTCGCCAGCAGCGTGCAGACGCCGAAGTACTTGTCGCCCTTCCCGAATTGATCGACGGCGGTGCGCTCGTCCGGATTGCTCATGAAGTTGACGTAGCGCTTGAGAACGTCAGGATCGAACTCCAGCGTGTTCTTGATCACGCTGCGGTAGTTGGCATTTTCCTCGTCGCGCAGCATGTTCATGAACGCGCTGTTGTAGACACGATGCATGCCGAGCGTGCGCACGAAATATCCTTCGAGGAGCCAGAACGCTTCCGCCAGCAGTAGCGTCCCGGGAGCTTCCGCCGCGACGCGGTCGACGACCTCTCGCCAGAACTCCTGCGGCATGGCGCGGTCGAAGTCCGCTTTGCGAAGTCCATGCTCCGCGCGCGACGCAATTGCCGATCCGGTGCCGGGTTCGGGGAACCACAGCCGCTGGTAATGGCGCTTGGTGAGCGTCATGGCGGCGTCGAAGCGGATGATGGGGAACTGACGGGCGACGTGCAGGATGGTCTGGATCACGCCTTCGCGCACGCGCGGATCGAGGTAGTTGAGCTGCGCGGTGTCGTTCCACGGGAAGCTGGTGCCGTCGTTGCCGTGATAGACGAAGCGGGTCTCGCCGCTCTGGCGGTCGCGGCGCATAAAGACAACGGAGGCGTCGGTGCGGTTGTAGTAGTGGTCTTCGATCTTGATCTCAGCGCGGCTGTCGCTAGAAACGTCCGGACCGCTGAAGGTGTACGACGGAAACGGCGGGTTGGGCAGCGACAGGAACCAGTCGGGATGCTCGATCACCCAACGCGAGTCGATGCCCATGTGGTTCGGCACCATGTCGGAAGCCAGGCGCACGCCGCGCGCCGAAGCGCGATCGCGCAGGTTCTGGTACGCGTCCGGCCCGCCGAGATCCGCTGCGACAACGTAGTCGTACAGCGAATACGCGGAAGCGGCCGCTTCGGGATTCCCGGTGAGCTGCTTGATGCGCTGCGAGGCTTTGCTGCGTTCCCAAACGCCGATGATCCACAGCGCGTTGAATCCGCGCCGCGCCATCGTGTCGAGTTCTTCGTCGGGGATCTGGTCGAGCCGGTGAATGCCGCGGCTGTACTGGCGCGAGAGCTGATCAAGCCACACGTGGATGCTCTTGGCGATCATCACCGTCTTCGGCATCCACTCCACGTCGGAGCTGAAGCGCTCGTACTCCTGCTCGCCGCTGCCGAAGGTCGGAACCGCGGCCTTGCTCGAATCGCCGAACTGCACTCCGCCTCCGCCGCCCGCTCCCGGGTGGAACATCATCCAGATCGCCAGCTCTTCTTCCTGAAGGATCCCCATCCCGATGCCGATGCGCTCCAGGAACTCGCCCAGCAGCGCCGCCCAGCGCTCGCGCATGAAGGCAAGCTGGCCGTTCAGCGAGTCGGGGGAAGCCAGCGCCGGCGCGCGCAACATGTCGAACAGGTTCTGTTTGTCGGGACCGAACTTCGGACGCGTCTCGAAGAACTCGCGCAGGAGAGTGGGAAGGAATCCGTACTTCGTCGTCGCGGCCAGTTGCTTGTCGTCGAACAGCTCTTCGTACTTGCGAAACGCGGGATTCGCGTTCGAAAGCCAGAGAAAGAGCGCTTCTTCGAGCGCGATGGCGCGGTTGGGCGTGCCGGCCGTGGATTGCGAGAGCCATTCCGCCGCGCTCAGTCGCCCCCGGAACACATCTACCGTGGGGAACTGTTCGCAGAATTCGAGGAGTAGCCGGTTGGTTTCTTCCCAGCCCAGGCGCTTGCCGACGAATGCCAGCGCGTCAAGCATGGCCGTGGGATCGGCCTGCTGGCGGTAGAGCGCGAGCACCAGGTGCAGCGCCTCGTCGATCAGGCCCATGGCGTTCAGCACGCCGGCGTGAACGGCTCGCTCGGGATGCCGCGCGGCATCGCGCACCTGGTTCATCTTGCGGGCGAAAGCGCGAGTGGCTGCCAGGTTGGCGAAGACGAGGTTGCCGGATGTGGAGAACAGGGTGTCGTCAAACCCGTAGCGGTCGCGCGCGACACGCGACACATGGAACTCAAATACGGGATGCGAAGACACAGCAGCTCTCAGCGGCTCCGGGCGCACCTATTAGAACTATCACAACGCATGGCTCTGTGCGCGGTGCAGCTGCTGAGTTTTTCGATTTCTCCGCAGGCAACCCTGAAGTGAAAACAGTGGACGCAGAGGCGTCTTGATCATTCTTCTCCGCGTCCTCTGTGTCCTCCTGTGTTCATTTCTTCTCCGGCCGCTTCTTCGCCTTGATGGTGATATCGAGGTCGCCGTTGCGGATGTTGGTGAAGCGCAGCTTCACCCGGCCTTGCTCGTCGAGCGAGATCACCGCGGGCGTGTTCACCGAGGTCAACATCCACCCGTCCGGCAGCGTGACGTAGTTCAGCGGGCGGCCGAGCGTGCGCGTCCAAACCAACTCATCGCCCTTCATCGCGTATCCGACAGGGTCGGTGTAGGTTTCGATCACGCGCACGCGGCGCGACTCACCTGCGCCAATCGGCTTCTCAAGTTCGCCCTGCACGACCTTCGACTCCGGATCGGTCGGAGTGGGGTAGTAGCCGAGCGCGTTGACTTCCTTGCCGGTGACGACCGTCGCCTTCAGCTGATTGCCGGAGTCGAGGTCAACGATGCGGGAATCCGGCGCAACGTCGCTGCCCTTGCGCACGAAGCTGTGGACGTATTTCTGTCCCTGCTTCGAGACGGTGAAGTCGTGCGAGATCAGGAAGGTGTGGCTCGCGGGATCGTTCAGCCAATAGCTGATCTCGCGGTCCTGGTCGGCTCGATGGAACTGGGCGTGCGCTGGCAACGTCGAAATCAGAACGAGGACGCTCACTGCCAAACGGATCGCGTTTGCCATTTGCCATTTTCCATTTGCCATCACGGAAGCCTCCGCGCCGTGATCTTCACCGGCAATTGGTCGTCGCGGTCGTTGAGGAACGAGACGCGGACGCGTCCATCCGGATCGGTGGAGACGATACCCGGCGACGCGTTGCCCACGAGTTCCCATCCCGCGGGCAGCACGACCACGTTGCGCTTGATGCCGAGCGGACGATCGAAGACCAGGAGCCCGTCCTTGAGTCCGTACGACGGCGCGTCGGTGTAGGTCTTGAAGATGCGGATGCGGCGTTCGCCGTTCTTCGGAACCGGCGAAGCGAGCGTGACCTTTAGGAAGAGGTCCTCGTCTTTGGCTCGCTGTGATACCAAGCCCGTAGCTTTTGCATCCTTGCCGGTGACGGTTTCGAATTGCAGCGGCTTGCCGGTGGCACGGTCGATCACGCTTTCCTTCGACGCGGTCGAGCCCGGCCGGATCGGGTTGAAAAAGTACGCCGCGCCTTCGCGCGTCGCCGTCACGTCGTAGGTGATGGCGAAGGAGTGCGTGTCGGGCGGAAGTAGCTCGTAGAGCGTCATCTCGTCGGCGGCGAGAGCGGACGCGCAGAGTACGATCGCCGACAGCAGCACACAAATGAATCGGTTCATGGCGTGGAAGTGTACGGCAATCGCACCGATTCGGGAACGTGGCGGCAAGGGGGTGTTCCCCTACCTTCGATCCCTGTGTTTAAAGGACTCAGCTCGGTCGATCCCTGTCGATTCCTCGACTAGTCAGGGGAGGGGGGTACCCCTCCCCATCGATCAGAGTCCGTTGCCGGAGGCGAGGCAATGGGCACCGCTTCCGTCCCGGCTGGAGCGGATCACGCCGGTTTCATCGGCGCAGAACGCGCGGTTTTTGCTGGCTGGATCCAACGGCTCGGCGATCACCTGGAATTTGTCGTGGCTGCAAGAGACGATGCGGTAGGCATAACCCGATTTCCTGCCGCTCGCCAACAGGCTGTCAACCAGCGCCGCATTGCGCTCGCTGACGCTTCCGTTGTCCGGTGGGGGTCCGAGCACACTCAACGAGCAGGCGTAACCGACTTTCTCATAGGTGGACTTGTACGTGATCTCGGCGGTGGTGATGCTGCGGATCGAGTTGACCGATGTGGCGATTTCGCTGTCACAACACGAATGCAGAACATAAGGGATAAGCGGAATCATCAAGACCGCCGGGATGGCTGGAGTGAGAATGGCAGTGAGCACAAAGCGATCGCGCGGCGCGCGCATGGGCCAGTAAATCCGGATGGCCAGGCCGGCGTATCCGAGCACGGGAACCAGGAGAACCAGGCCCGTCACCACGGCTTGCCAGTCGTCCCCGAAGAGAATCGCGACGCACAACAGCGCCGGCGGTAGAGAAACGCCGACACCGAACGCCAGAGCACGCTTGGAAGGAGTCGCTCGTCTGGTGCCCCAGAGAATGAATGCGAACGGCGCGGCCAAGATCACGGCAATCACGAGTTCAGCGATCGCTTGAGAATTCAGTCCATCGGGCCGGGTGAGCCACGGGTGGCGGATGGAGTCCGGCAAAGTCACGAGCCACACAACTGGGGGCAGCAGGCAAAAGACAAATGTCGCCGCGCGAAACGCTGTCAACCAACCACGAGCCGCAGGTGCGGGAGCGTCGGTCATTTGGGTCGGGGAATATTAGCGCGGGTGGGGGAAGACGGATAAGAAGAATCGCGGCGGCGAGCGTCGTTCGTCGGCATGAGCCCGCCGTGGGC
>Ga0157369_10004274_pt1 | contig 16883 bp, 16 predicted proteins | sample C25metaG_FD_113461 | JGI IMG/M metagenome (GOLD analysis project Ga0157369, IMG submission 113461) | Corn rhizosphere microbial communities from Kellogg Biological Station, Michigan, USA - C2-5 metaG | ecosystem: Host-associated > Plants > Roots > Rhizosphere > Soil | place: USA: Michigan... | reverse complement strand
GTAGAACAGGTAGCCGCCGGGCTCGATCGAAGCCAGGTCATTGTCCCAGGTCTGCGGATTCATCGCCACCATCATGTCGACGCCGCCGCGCGCGCCGAGATGGCCGTCCTCGGTCACCCGCACTTCGTACCAGGTCGGCAGGCCCTGGATGTTGGACGGGAAGATGTTGCGCGGCGAGACCGGCACGCCATGGCGCAGGATCGAGCGGGCGAACAGTTCGTTGGCGCTGGCCGAGCCCGAGCCGTTGACGTTGGCGAAGCGGACGACGAAGTCGTTTACGCTGCTGATCGGCTTTTGGACGGGCATGATGAACCTGCGTAAGTCATATCGATGAGATATTTCTGCATGTCCCAGGCACCGGTGGGACAACGCTCGGCGCACAGGCCGCAATGCAAGCAGACGTCTTCGTCCTTTACCATCACCCGCCCGGTCTTGAGGCCGTCGGCGACATAAAGGTCCTGGTCGAGATGCGGTGAGGGCGCCTGTAGCCGCTGTCGCAGGTCGGCTTCCTCGCCGTTCTGCGTGAAGCTAATGCAATCCATCGGGCAGATATCGACGCAGGCGTCGCATTCGATGCACAGCGGCGCGGCAAACACGGTCTGGATGTCGCAGTTCAGGCAGCGTTGGGCCTCGCCGAGCGCCAGCTTGACATCATAGCCAAGTTCGACTTCCGCGCGGATGTCCTTCAGCGCGACGACCTTGTCGCGATGCGGTACCTTGAAACGCTTGTCGCTGGAGATGTCGTTGTCGTAGCTCCACTCGTGGATGCCCATCTTCTGCGACGAGATCTGCACTTCGGGAAGCGGGCGCTCGGTGATGTCTTCGCCGGAGAGAAGCTTGTGGATCGAAAGCGCGGCGTCGTGGCCGTGCGCCACCGCCCAGATGATATTTTTGGGGCCGAACGCGGCGTCGCCGCCGAAGAACACCCTGGGATTGGTCGATCCCATGGTCTTGGGATCGACCTTGGGCATGTTCCACTTGTCGAATTCGACGCCGCAGTCGCGCTCGATCCAGGGAAAGGCGTTCTCCTGGCCGACCGCCACCAACACGTCGTCGCAGGCAATCGTCTGGTCCGGCTCGCCCGAGGGCACCAGGTTGCGCCGGCCATCGGCATCGTACTCAGCCTTCACCTTCTGGAAGGTGACGCCGGTGAGCTTGCCATTGTCGTGGATGAAGGCGACAGGCACCATGAAATTGAGGATCGGAATATCCTCGTGGAGGGCGTCCTCTTTCTCCCAGGGGCTCGCCTTCATCTCCTCGAAGCCGGAACGCACGATCACCTTGACGTCCTCACCGCCGAGACGGCGCGCGGTGCGGCAGCAGTCCATCGCGGTGTTGCCGCCCCCGAGTACGATCACCCGCTTGCCGATCTTGTCGGTGTGGCCGAACGACACCGAGGCGAGCCAGTCGATACCGATGTGAATATTGGCCCCTGCTTCCTTGCGGCCGGGTATCTCGAGCTCGCGGCCGCGCGGGGCGCCGGAGCCGACAAAGATCGCGTCGTAGTTTTCTCCAAGCAGTTTCTTCAGGCTGTCGATGCGCTGGCCGCCTCTGAACTCGATGCCGAGATTGAGGATGTAATCGGTCTCCTCGTCGATCACGGAATCCGGCAGCCGGAATTTCGGAATCTGCGTTCGCATCATGCCGCCCGCCTTCGGGTCGGAATCGAACACCGTGCAGTGATAGCCGAGTGGCGCCAGGTCGCGCGCGACGGCGAGCGAGGCGGGGCCACCACCGACGATCGCAATGCGCTTGCCGTTTTTCGGTCCGGGCCGCGGCATCCGGTGTTTGACGTCATCCTTGAAGTCGGCGGCGACACGCTTCAGCCGGCAGATCGCGACCGGAGTGTCTTCGACGCGGCCGCGGCGGCACGCGGGCTCGCACGGACGATCGCAGGTCCGTCCCAGAATTCCCGGAAACACATTCGATTTCCAGTTGATCATGTAAGCGTCGCTATAGCGGCCTTCAGCGATCAACCGGATGTATTCTGGAACTGGCGTGTGCGCGGGACAGGCCCACTGGCAGTCGACAACTTTGTGAAAGTAGTCGGGTGCCGAAATATCAGTCGGTTTCATTCCTACCTTGCCCGCGCGGTAAAAGAAGCCGCGCGGCCTTTAATTTCTGTTGTGAACGCTCATCAAGGCGTTCTTGTGGTTTTCCAGCCATATCATGGACTTAGTGAATCGAGCCATTCAATATGATTGGCGCTACACTGAAAAGCCATTTTTGCCTAATCGCTATTCCCTATTGGTCTGGCCCCCCAGGTTTAATGAGGCTCCAATGCATGTGGCAGTGCAGCATATGTCATTGTCCGGGCTTCATGAATTGATCTAGGACAATCGAAGGTCGCTCCTGGCCAGGTCCCACATCAGATTATAGACGCCGGCCGAAACTTGCGTTTGCGACGCGAACGCCCCGGGGCCAGTGAACGCCGGGATTGCTGCGGAGATCGCATTCACATTCGTTCCATCGATCAGCGTAAACCAGTCACCCGCGCCGGGATTGGGAACTGCGGGATCGTCGGTGATCGGCCGGGACAGCGCTGGATCGCTCTCGATCAGATGCATGGAAATGATTCCGTCGAGCTTTTCCGGGGCGAATTTCTCCCGCAGTGCGGTGCGCAGCTTGTCCTCGCCGCCGGTCACGGGGCGAAGCCGGATAATACCCAGCGCGGCGCCGCGGCCCTGTCCGCGGCTGATCGTGATGCGCGCGACCGCTCGGATCATGTTTTTGAAGCGCGCGAGGTTGGTCCTGGACCAATCGGTCTGGTTGGCAAGTGCGCTGCGATAGGCAGGGCTGTCGAGCACGTCGAAGGTTTCGGTGGAGTAGAGGCTGAGATATTTCGGACTGCCGTCATGCGCGATATAGCGCCGGGCTTCGAGGAAGCCGTCGATGGCGACGCGCTCCACCAGATGTTCGCAATCATACCATCGATTGAATTCGGCCTCATGGGCGGGATCGATGTCCATCGAGGTCAGCAGCATTCCTTTTCCGGCGAGCGGCATTTTTGACGGTCCTTATCGGGTAATTTTCGAGGCCAGCGACGCGATCGCTTTCATCACCGCATCCCTGACGCCGGCATCGTAGAGCGAGTGGCCGGCGCCCTCGACGAAACGAATCTCGGAATCCGGCCACGCCGCGCCCAGCGCATGCGATGTCGCCGGCGGACACAGCAAATCGTAGCGGCCTTGCACGATGATCCCGGGAAGGCTTTCGAGCTTGCCGGCTTCAGCGAGAAGTTGCCCCGGTTTCATGAAGCAGTCGTTCTGGAAATAATGCGCTTCCATGAATGGCGTGACAGGCAGCGGGTGTGTCGAGTTCAGCAAATCCAGATCGAGCCGGCTATGCCCCGGGGCGTGCTCGGAAAGTATCCGTTCGGTGTTATGCCAGGCCCGGGCGGCCGGGCTGTGGATCGCGGGATCGGGATCGAGAATGCGGCGCCAGTAAGAGTCGAGCGGCTGCCCGCGTTCTTCGGGCGGCAATACACCGAGGAAATCATTGCTGAGGTCAGGATAGAAGCGCGGCAGGACATCGACAAATGCGCTCTCCAGCTCGGGTCGGGTGCCGAGGAAGGTCGCGCGCAAGACGATACCCGAGACCCGGTGTGGATGCGTCTGCGCATAGGCCAGCGCCAGTGTCGCACCCCAGGAACCGCCGACAATCATCCAGCGTGTGATGCCAAATTGCTCGCGAATCGTTTCCATATCCGCGATCAGACGCGGCAGGCTGTTGTCTTCGCGGCGGCCTTTGGGGCGGCTTCGACCCGCGCCGCGCTGATCGAACAGGACGGCGTGGAAGCGCTCGGGATCGAACAGCCGCCGGTGGTCGGGCTGGCAGCCGCTGCCGGGCCCGCCGTGCAGATAAACCGCGGGGATACCATCCGCGCGGCCGACGGTTTCGACGTAGATCTCGTGGCTGTCACCGACCGGCAGCAGCTGCGACGTCAGCGGCGCGAACGGATCGGAGCGTTTGCTTGTGGATTTACCCGCGTCGGCGTCAGGCGCCATGGTCGCCGCCCGCCTCCAGTGTACCACCTGCAAAGTTGCGATAGATGAACCGGTTGTTGTTAGCCGCTGCCTCGGATTCGGCTTGCTTGAAAATTTGCTCATGCCGCGGCGACAGTGAGCAGGCCGGATCGGTATTGCCGGCATCGCCTGTGAGCGCGAAGGCCTGGCAGCGGCAGCCGCCGAAATCGATTTCCTTGAACTCGCAGCTCCGGCACGGCTCCGGCATCCAGCCGGTGCCGCGATAGCGGTTGAAGGCTTCGGAATTCTGCCAGATCCAGGCGATCGAATGGTTTGATCGCACTGACTCGAATTCGAGTCCGGTAATGGTCTCGGCGGCGTGGCAGGGCAGAATCTTGCCGGCGGGTGAAATGTTGAAGAACTGCCGGCCCCAGCCGCCCATGCACTTTTTCGGCCGCAGCGCGTAATAATCCGGCACCACATAGTCGATCGCGAGCGTGCCCTTCAGCCGCGCTTGCGCTTCCTCGACGATACGGCTGGTGTCTTCGATCTGCTCCAGCGTCGGCATCAGCGCCGCGCGATTTCTCAGCGCCCAGCCGTAATACTGCACATTGGCGACCTCCAACCTGTCAGCGTCGAGATCGACCGCCATCTGGATGATATCCGGCAGCTGGAACAGGTTTTGGCGATGCATGACCGCATTGACCGTCAGCGGCAGGTCCAGCTCGCGCGTCCACCTTGCCACCTCGATTTTCTTTTGGTGCGCGTGTTTGAAGCCGGCAACCCGGTCGGCAACCACGGGCTCGTTGCCCTGGAAACTGATCTGCACGTGGCATAGCCCGGCATCGGCGAGCGCAGAAAGCTTCTCGCGTGTCAGCAGCACGGCGGAGGTAATAAGATTGGAGTACAGCCCGACATCGCTGGCGTGCTGCACCAGCTCGACCAGGTCCTTGCGCGCAGTGGGCTCGCCGCCCGAGAAATGGATTTGCAGCACGCCGATTTGGGCGAGTTCGGTGAGGACGTTTTTCCATTCCTCGGTGGTCAGTTCGCTGCCGCCACGCTCCAGCTCGACCGGATTGGAGCAATAGGGGCACTGCAGCGGACAGCGATGCGTCAACTCGGCGAGCACCGCGAGCGGAATGCCGAAAGTCTCGGCCGTCGAGCCGCGCTGCTCCAGCACCGCGAGCCCGTCGCGGGGATCGCTGGCTGCCAGGTTGGCATCGGTAAGCGTTGGACTCATGACGTCTTCTCGCGTGCTTCGGTGAGAAATCCCTTGTCGGCAAGGTCCTGCAGCATGGCGATGACGTCGGTGGCGATCGCGCCGCGCTCGGCGCTGTATTTTTCGGCGAGCTGATCGATCATCGCCTCGACGCTGCACACGCCGTCGCAGAGCTGCAGCACTTCCACCGCGATTTCGTCCGGCGCCAGCACCCGCTCCGGTGCAAGGATGACCCAGACCTGACGCGTCTCATCGAACTTCAGCTTAGCATGCCGCGGCAGGACCGGCCGGCTCGCCTCGCTGACACTGATGTTGCGGCTACGCAGGCCTGCCATCGGTTCGCCTCTGGTTTGGATCAACTTTTTCGCTGGGAACAAACGCCCCCGGCGGCACGTGGCCATCGACATAGGCATGATACAGCGCATCAAGCTGAACCCATAGGACGTTGGTCTTGAAAATCAGCGCGTTGCAGACCGCTTCGCGCTCCGCCGGCGTGTTCGCATGGGCCTTGACGTAGTCGAGCGCGAAATTGGCGTCGCGTGGTGCCTGTTCCATGCGCCGGCTGAAATAGCTCATGATATCAGGATTGACGAAATCGTAGTGCGCCAGCATTCCCGCGATGCGCTCTTCGTGCAAATTCGGCGCGAACAGTTCCGTCAGGGAGGAGGCGATCGCCTCAAGCGGGGTCTTGTCGCGGACAAAGTGCACATAGGCGTCCACCGCAAAGCGCGTCGCCGGAAGAATGCCTTCAGCGGATTCGACGTAGGCACTGTCGAGCCCCAATCCTTCGGTCAGCTTCAGCCAGCGTTGGATGCCGCCTTCGGTGCCGGGATCGCCGTCATGATCTTCGATCCGGTGCCGCCATTCGAGCCGGATGCCGCGGTCGCGGAAGCGCGAGATCACCACCGCGTCCTTGATCGGAATGGTGCTCTGGTAATAGTAGCGGTTGAGCGCCCAGGCCTGCACCTGTCCCTTGTTCAGTTTGCCGCCGTGCAGCAGGCGGTGAAAGGGATGCAAATTGTGATAGCGCGTCGCACCGATCTGGCGCAGCGCCGCTTCCAGCTCTTCGGCGCTTTTCAAGGGCGCGCTTGCACCAAGCGAGAAGGCGGTCATTCCGTTCAAGGTCATCGCGTTCAAAGCACGATCTCCGTTCCATCGGCGGGAATTTGCCAGCCCGCGCGCTCGGCCATCTTGCGCTCGGGCGAGTCCCGCAGCAGTGCCGGGTTGGAATTGTTGATATGCAGAAATATCTTCCTTCCGATATCGAGCGGGGCCAAGGCTGCGATCGCTCCATGGTCGCCTGACATTGCAATATGTCCCATGCCTTGCCCTGTCTTGCTGCCGAGACCGGCGGCGATCAACTCGTCGTCGCGCCACACCGTGCCGTCGAAGAAGATCAGAGGGGCGCCGGCAAGCCGGGACTTGAGATCGTCGGTTACGCCGGCGCAGGCCGCAAGAAAGTAGAAATATTTGCCCGTTGCCTTGTCGGCGACGCGAAGCCCGAGGGTGTCGCCCGCCCCGGTGTCGCCAGCGGGGTGGACTTTTCCTTCCAGATACCACGCGCTCTTGCCGGGAACGGCGAACGGCAAAATCTCGATGCCGGATCGCGCGCCATCAGGCAATGTCGGCTCGAACGCCCGGTCCACCTCGATCGGCTGGCGCCGCACGTTCTTCTCGTTGAGCACGTCGAAGATGCTGTTGGCCTTCAGGATCGAAAGCACCTTGGTGTGGCCATAGATCGTGAATGGCCAGCCCTCGCGCATCGACAATAGGCCTGCGACCGCATCGATCTCGCCGTTGGTCAGGATGACGCCTGCGATCGGACTGTGACGAACCTTCCCCGCGCCGGGATGAAGCTGCGGCGTTGCGATCAGTTGCTGGCGCAGATCGGGAGACGCATTGATCAGAAACCAGTGATCGCCGTCGGCGCTGATTGCAATCGACGCCTGGGTGCTCTCGAGTTCGGGGTGCTCGGTTCTTGCTGCGAGGCAAACCGGACATCCGCAATTCCATTGCGGAACCCCGCCACCTGCCGCGGCGCCCAGGACGACGACCCGAAGCATGATCCGTCTCCTGGAAATTCCAAAGCTTTCAGATTCCAAAAGCTTCGAAGGTGGACACCAGCATCGTCACGCCCTTTCGATCAGGAACGTGTCACGCCTGGAGGTCCACCTTAAAACGTGAAGCTGTCGCAGCCGCTTACTTGCGGGCGGCGCACGCGTACATATTGATTTCCATGCCGACCGGCACTTCGACGATCTTTGGGGTCTTCCAGGCCATTTTGGCTCTCCTTGTTAATCCGGACGAACTTCGCCCTCGCGCTAAACTAATGCGGAACGAAAACTTCGCCAGCGAAATCTTTGGTCATAAACCCAAAGTTTTTATGCTGCACCGCAAAAGGAATTCACAAATTTGTGCGGCCCCGCGTCAAAACAAAGGCGGATCAACAGGTTCAGAGTTCCTTCACTCAATCCGGATGCTGACTTCGATTCAACATCGGCAGGCGTATTCCGGCAAAGAGCGTGTGAGATGTCGCTGGTTTCCCCGAACCAGAGCCCCAACCGAAGTGGATTTCGCCCAATGCCGCGGTATTTCTTCAACACCCGCATCGGAGACGAGTTGATCTCCGATCCCGAAGGCGAAGAGCTGCGCGATCCCGATCGCGCATGGGAAATCGCGCGTGCCATGATCCGCGAACTGTTGAAGACCGACGGCGCCGAGGGCGGTCTCTTGAACGCGATCCTCGAAGTGACCGACGATGAAGGCGAGATCGTGCTGGAGTTTCCGTTTGCCGAAGCGATTCTCGATTTTTCCGACCAGCCCGTCACAAAGCACTGATGGCCTGCTGTCATTCCGGGGCGCGCCAAGCGCGAACCGGGAATCCAAGGATTCCCCGATGTGCAGTTGCACATCTGAGGTTTCGTCCTTCGGACCATCCCGGAATGACTCCCCCAGAAATGTTTCCGATTGCGCATCGACCGGAAAATATTGGAGACTGCCGGTCAGGAAGGCCACCGGCGCCGGCTTCGTGCTCGCTCGCGCAAGGATCAAGGCCTCCACACAGGGGAGGACGTCATGATGATTTGCTGGTCGCCGCGCAGCCTGTTGCTCGCTGGCGCACTTATGGGCGCATTTATCTATGGGGCGGCCGCGCAGCAGCCGGCCAATCCGCCAGCTGCGGCGCCCGCCGCCGCACCGGCACCCGCTGCCGCGCCGGCGCTTCCGCCGGGTTCGCCCCTGATCGGGCGGCCCGCGGGCAACGAGGCTGCCGCAAAGCTTGCGCCGGTCGCACCACCCCCGATTCCAGCCGCGCTGGACAAATTGCCGACGGCAAAGCTGAAGCTGCCGCCCGGCTTCAACATCGAGGTCTACGCCGCCGGCATGGCGAACGCGCGTTCGCTGGCCGAAGGCGACAAGGGCACGGTGTTTGTCGGCAGCCGCCTCGTCGACAAGGTCTATGCCATCGCCAACAAGGACGGCAAGCGATCGGTCAAGGTTCTCGCGTCAGGCCTTTATCGGCCCAACGGCGTCGCGTTCAAGAACGGCACGCTCTACATCGCCGAACTTTCCAAGGTTTCCAAGATCGACAAGGTCGAAGACAGTCTCGACAATCCGCCCAAGCCGACCATGATCTACGATAATCTGCCCAAGGACGAAGCCCATGGCTGGAAGTTCATCGCCATCGGGCCCGACAACAAGCTTTACGTTCCGGTCGGACAGCCCGGCAACAACGTACTGCATGACGACGCGCACGGCCAGATCAGGCGGATGAATCTTGACGGCAGCGGCGCCGAGGTGATCGCGCGCGGCGTTCGCAACACCGTCGGCTTCGACTGGAATCCGGAAACCAAGCAACTCTACTTCACCGACAACGGCCGCGACTGGATGTCGGAAGACGTTCCCGAGGACGAGCTCAATCGCATCACCAAGGTTGGCGAGCACTTCGGTGCACCCTATTGCCTGCAGGGCAATATCGTCGATCCTGAATTCGGCTGGGGCCGTTCCTGCAGCGAATTCACGCCCCCGGTTGGCTTGCTGGGCCCGCATTCGGCCTCGCTCGGCATGCGGTTCTACACCGGCAACATGTTCCCGAAGAGCTACAAGAACGCCATCATCGTGGCCCGCCACGGCTCCTGGAACAGATCCAAGAAAGTCGGCGGCGATGTTCTTGTCGTCAAGCTGAACAAGGACGGCACGGTCAAGTCCACGGAGCCGCTGATCACCGGCTTCCTGGAGAACAACAGCTATATCGGCCGGCCGGTCGACGTGCTGCAAATGAAAGACGGTTCGCTGCTGGTCTCCGACGACTATAACGGCGCGGTCTATCGCATCACCTACGGCAAGCCGAAAGTCGCCGCGCAGTAAGAGCGCAGCATCGTCATTGCGAGCCAACGGGTCGGCGCAAAGCGCCGCTCGATGATAAACTCCGCGAAGCAATCCAGACCTTAAAAACTGGATTGCTTCGTCGCTTCGCTCCTCGCAATGACGAAAACCACCATTAGACATCCCAGGATTCGCCAATGCCTAAAATAATTGTGGCCTTGGCGTTCGCCTTGATTGCGTCTTCGGGGAGAGCGGAGACGATCGAACAGCGGGCCGCTCCCTGCCTGGCCTGTCATGGCGAGCGCGGGCAATCGGAAACTGAAAATACGCCGTCGCTTGGCGCGCAGCAGCCGCCTTATGCGCTGATCCAGCTCTTTATGTTCCGCGAAAAGCTGCGCGCTTTTGAGCCGATGAACGAAATGGCGAAGGCGCTGACGGACGATGACCTCAGAACATTCTCCGACTTCATCGGCAAATTGCCAAAGCCGAAGCCGGCACCTCCGGCGGATGTCGGTGACCCCGTTCGGATGCAGCGCGGTGAGGCGCTGGCGCAGCAGAATCGCTGCAATTCCTGCCACAACACCGATTTCTCCGGCAAAGACAATGTCCCGCGCATCGCCGATCAGCGCGAGGATTACCTCGCCAAGACCATGCGGGAATACAAGGACAACAGCCGCCATGGCTATGATGGCTCGATGGCGGAGGTGCTGCAGCCGGTGACAACGGAGCAGATCGCCGATCTCGCTTATTTTCTCGCCCGCGTGCGCTAGGCGACCAAACCTTTCGGTTGCACCCCATAGCGCTACCGATTGGGCGGCGCTACAAGACGGGCGTTCAAACGGAGTTTTCCATGCAAGACCTCTGGCGTCTGTCGGCGAAAGATATCGCTGCCCTGATCAGCTCAAAAAAGGTTTCGGCGAAACAGGCGGCGTCGGCAGCGCTGGCGCGACTTGACGCGGTCAACCCCAAAATCAACGCCGTCGTCGACCACCGGCCGGAAGATGTATTGGCGCAGGCCGGTGCTATTGACGCGGCGATCGCGCGTAACGAAAACGTCGGTCCGCTGGGCGGCGTGCCGGTCACCGTCAAGGTCAATATCGATCAGGAAGGGTTCGCCACCACCAACGGGCTCAAATTGCAGCGCGACGTCATTGCGCGCAGCCACAGTCCAGTGCTGGACAATCTGCGCAAGGCCGGTGCGGTCATTCTCGGACGCACCAACTGCCCGGCGTTTTCCTACCGTTGGTTCACCACCAACCTGATGCATGGTGACACCAAAAATCCGCGCGACGCTGATATCACTCCGGGTGGCTCATCCGGCGGCGCGGGGGCCGCTGTCGCAGCGGGCATTGGGCATATCGCGCACGGCACGGACATTGCCGGATCGATCCGCTATCCCGCCTATGCCTGCGGCGTTCATGGCCTGCGGCCGACCGTCGGGCGAATCCCGGCCTTCAATGCCTCGCTGCCCGAACGCACCATCGGGCCCCAGATCAGCGCGGTATCCGGCCCGCTCGCGCGCACCATCGGCGATCTCCGGATTGCGCTGGCGGCGATGTCCGGCAAGGACGTGCGCGATCCCTGGTGGGTGCCGGCGCCGCTCGAAGGACCGGTCATGCCGAAGCGGGTTGCGCTGTGTCTTCAGCCGGACGGTCTGGAGACGGTTGCCGAAGTGAAAGCGGCCGTGGCGGATGCGGGCAAGCGGCTGGAGCGCGCCGGATGGGTGGTCGAGGAGATCGAGACCACGCCGCCGCTGCGTGAGGCCGCGGATCTTCAGACCAAGCTCTGGCTCGGCGATGGCTATGAAGCACAATTGAACGCCGCCGAGCGCGAAGGCGACCCCGGCGCGCTCGCCTGCCTGCGCGGCAACAGGGCCAAGGTTTTTCCATTCGATGCGGCAGCATTCTCGAAGGCGCTGACGCGGCGGGCGACATTGACGCGAGAATGGCTGCAGTTCTTTGAGACCTATTCCGTCCTGCTGATCCCGGTATCCGCCGAACTGCCGTTTCCCGACGGCCTCGATCTGCGCGATGAGGCCTCGTTCACCAGGGTATGGCGGGCGCAGCTGCCGCAAATTGCCATTCCCTTTATGGGGCTGCCTGCGCTAACCATCTCCACGGGACTGGTGGGGCGGGTTCCCGTCGGCGTTCAGGTGGTCTCCACTCGCTTCCGCGAGGATCTGTGCCTGCTGGCGGGCGAGGCGATCGAGCTTGCGGGAACGCCGTCGGCGCCGGTCGATCCCTTCGGCTAACGAATTTCCGTTCCGGGTAGAGAGAACACGATGGCTGGCGTTCATGATTTCACGGCAAAGTCGCTTGCTGGCGAGGACATTCCGCTAAAGCGATTCGAGGGTCAGGTGTTGCTGATCGTCAACACCGCGAGCGCCTGCGGATTCACGCCGCAATACCGCGGTCTCGAGGCGCTGCATCAGGCGCTTGGCCCGCGCGGCTTTTCGGTTCTCGGATTTCCCTGCAACCAGTTCGGTGGCCAGGAACCCGGCGACGCCGCGCAGATCGAGCAGTTCTGCGCCAGCAACTATGCCATCACCTTTCCGATGTTTGCCAAGATCGACGTCAATGGCTCAGGCGCGCACCCGCTGTTTAACTATCTGAAGAGTGAGAAGGCAGGCCTGCTCGGCGCATCGATCAAATGGAATTTCACCAAATTCCTGGTCGATCGTTCGGGCAAGGTGGTCGCGCGCCATGCGCCGACCGCAAAGCCGGAAGGACTGACAAAAGAAATCGAGGCACTGCTGTGAATGAGAAAAACGACGCCAAGAGTGACCAATTGACCGACCAACTGCCCGACCGTCTCTCGAGCGACCCGAAGAGCCCTTACTACGATGCCGACGTGCTGGCGCGCGATGTCGGCATTCGCTTCAAGGGCGTCGAGAAAACCAACGTCGAGGAGTATTGTGTCAGCGAGGGCTGGGTGCGCGTCACGGCAGGCAACGCCAGGGATCGCTACGGCAACCCGCTCACCATCAAGGTTCACGGTCCGGTGGAGCCCTACTTTCGCGACAAGGGGCCGTCCTGATTCGGTCCTCCGTCATCGCGAGGAGTACTTGCGACGAAGCAATCCAGTGTTGCGATCCAATCCTCTGGATTGCTTCGCTTCGCTCGCAATGACGGGGTAGGCTCTTCGTGATTTGCCTGCAATTCCCGTCATCTTGCTGAAGGCTGCACACTATGTCCGTCCGCATCGTCGATGTCCGCGAGGTGACAAAACCGATCTCCTCGCCCATCCGCAACGCTTATATCGATTTCACAAAAATGACGACCAGCCTCGTTGCCGTCGTCACCGACGTAGTGCGCGACGGCAAGACGGTGGTCGGTTATGGCTTCAATTCCAATGGCCGTTACGGGCAGGGCGGGCTGATCCGCGAACGCTTTGCGCCGCGCCTGATGGAAGCCGATCCGAAGAAATTGATCGATGAGGCCGGCACCAATCTCGATCCGGACAAGGTGTGGGCGACGCTGATGTCGAACGAAAAACCGGGCGGCCATGGCGAGCGTTCGGTCGCGGTCGGCACCATCGACATGGCGGTGTGGGACGCGGTGGCGAAGATCGCGGGCAAGCCGCTGTTTCGTTTGCTTGCCGAACGTCACGGGCGCACGGCTGATCCGCGCGTGTTCGTCTATGCCGCCGGCGGCTACTATTATCCCGGCAAGGGCCTGTCGATGCTGCGCGGCGAGATGCGCGGCTATCTCGATCGCGGCTACAATGTCGTGAAGATGAAAATCGGCGGCGCGCCGATATCGGAAGATCGCGCGCGTATCGAGGCCGTTATCGAGGAAATCGGCAGTGACGGGCAACTCGCCGTCGACGCCAATGGCCGGTTCGATCTGGAGACCGCGATCGCCTACGCCAGGATGCTGCGCGAATATCCGCTGTTCTGGTACGAGGAGGCCGGCGATCCCCTTGATTTCCAGCTGCAGGCGGCGCTGGCTGAATTCTATCCCCGGCCAATGGCGACCGGCGAAAACCTGTTCAGCCATCAGGACGCGCGCAACCTCCTTCGCTACGGCGGGATGCGGCCCGACCGCGACTGGCTGCAGTTCGATTGCGCGCTGTCATACGGGCTATGCGAATATCAGCGCACGCTTGGCGTGCTGCAGACCCAGGGCTGGTCGGCGAGCCGGTGCATTCCGCATGGCGGGCATCAGATGTCGCTGAATATCGCGGCCGGTCTCGGCCTCGGCGGCAATGAGAGCTATCCCGATCTGTTCCAGCCCTATGGCGGTTTCCCCGATGGCGTTCGCGTCGAGAACGGCCATATCACCATGCCAGACTTGCCGGGCATTGGGTTCGAGGGAAAATCCGATCTTTATGCGGAGATGAAGGCGCTGGCGTCGTAGCTCGGAGCACAATTGTCCCCGATATGCTCTGCGTCACCTCTCCCATAGGGAGAGGTCGGCGCGAAGCGCCGGGTGAGGGGTTACGACCTAACGATAGATCGTAACCCCTCACCCCAACCCTCTCCCAAAGGGAGAGGGAGCGCGCTTCCGTTGCTGTGATACCTTATTGGATCACGCGCCGCTCACGACAGCCGCATATCGAGCAACCGCCGGCCTTCGCTCTTCAGCAATTTTTTCACCGCGCTGGAGGCGACGATTTCGTCCTGGTTGGCGTAGGCCTCGTGGTTCTTTTCGATATCCTCGAGGCGATAGAGATAGTTGACCATAATCCCAGCGGATTCGCGCAGGCCCTTTGGCGAAAGATCGCCGAGCCAATCGATCCGCTCCAGCCGTGCGCCGTTGCCGAGATGGAATCGCGCCACCGAATCGATCAGCCGGCCTTTCGGCGTGCGGGCTTTCAGAAAATAATGCGCCGCGAGCGGCTCGAGTACCGAACGCAACTGCGCCGCCAGTTCCGCATTCTCGAACCAGTCGGGCTTGTCGAGATGATCGAGCAGCGCCCGGTCCTCATCGGTAACAGGAACATCGCTCGCCTGCTTCAGCCACTGCATGAAGTTCGGCACCGGCGACAGCGTCACGAAATTCTCCAGCTTCGGCAATTCGCGCCGCAACTCCTCGACCACCTGCTTGATCAGGAAGCTGCCGAAGGAAATTCCGCCGAGGCCGCGTTGGGTGTTGGAAATCGAATAGAACACCGCGGTGCGGGCGCGCTCGATCGGCACCGGCCGCCGGTCTTCGGCGAGCAGCGGCGCAATCGAGCCGGGGATCGATTCCGTCAGCGCCACCTCGACGAAAATCAGGGGTTCGTCGACCAAAGCGGGGTGAAAGAACGCATAGCAGCGCCGATCGATGGGGTCGATGCGCCGGCGCAGATCGTCCCAGTCGCGAATCTCGTGCACCGCCTCATAGCGAATGATCTGTTCGAGAATATTCGCCGGCGTCGACCAGTCTATCTTGCGCAGCACCAGAAACCCCCTGTTAAACCATGACGACAGCAGGTGCGCGACGTCGCGGTCGAGCGCGCCGAGGTCCTTGTGGCCGTTCATCAAACGAAGCAAATCGGCGCGCATCGCCACCAGTTCGCTGGTGCCGCCCGGCGCGCGGTTCAACCGGCGGATCAATTCCTGCCGGCGCGGTTCGGAAGCAAAATGCAGATCGCTGGCGTCATCGTCGGTCGGCTGCGCGCGCCAGGCCTCGATCGCCTGCGCCAGCCTTTCCCGGTCCGGACCGTAGTTGCGAACCAGGGTTTCGAAGAATGACAGCCGGCTGGCTTCATCGAGGTGGCGATAGCGGTCGAACACCTCGCGCGCCATCGCGGTGCCGGAGGCTTCGCCTCGGCCCGACAACAACGCCTCGCATAATTCGATCAGGCCGGACGCGTCCTGTTTTCCGTTGGATGACCCCGCGCGGCGCAGCAGGGTGCGGCCACGCTCGGAAATCGAGGCCAGCAGGTCCGAGAAAAAGGCGTTGTTCATGGCGGGCAAGTCGAATCCAGATCGGGCCGAATTATTACATGGATTTAAGGCGGCGCGGATCACAATCAAGCGCGCATCCTAAACCTCGCGGCGAATAATATAGGAACTCGTCATGCCCGGCCCAGGCGGGGCATCCCGTAATCGCCGGCGTCTGCCGGATCGCCCGCATTCGCGGGCGAAGACGGGTCGATCGGAGCGGCGGTTTTTCGATTCCTCATGTTCTCACTTCGTTTCCGAAAACGCCGTCGGCGTCTTGCCGGTGACCTGCCGGAACGCGTGCGAAAATGCCGGCACGCTGGCATAGCCGAGGTCGGCGGCGAGTTGCTTGACCGAGACATTGGCCTCCATCGACAGTCTTTCAATTGCGGCCGCGATGCGCGCACGCTGGCACCAGCTCTTGAAGCTTAATTGCGTCTCCGACGAGAACAGCCGCGACAGCGTCCGCACCGAGGTTCCGACTTCGCGCGCCAGTGTCTCGATCTCATGCGAGCCCGTGGGGTCGCCGAGCACGATGTCCGCCGCGCGCCGGCAACGCGGCTCATGCGGCAGCGGAATGAACGTCGCCGAATCCTCGGCGTGATGCAGTTCGAGCACGGCTAGTTCAATCAGGAGCCCGGTGCGGTCAGGATTATTGCGGCCATCGAACAGCGCAAGGATTGTTTCGTGCAGCAGCCGCGACACCCGCACCACGAATTCCGCATCGAGGCTCGCGCTGCGCGGCTCTCGCGCCAGCCACGCCAGATCGAAATACAGCGTGCGCATTTCGATATCCGCCAGCACATCGATGGAATGTTCGAGCCGCGCCGGTACCCACACCGCGCGGTCCGGCGGCACCAGCCAGCGTCCCTTGGGCGTGGTGACCTGCATCGTCCCCTTGGCGGCATAAACCAGTTGCGCCTCGCGGTGCATATGGGTGTCGAGCCGGACGCCCTTGCGGTAATGACGCGCGACCAGGTGGACGCCGTCGCCGGTGGCGCGGTGGCTCGCTCCGATGGCAGCGATTGGCGTTTCGGCGATACTCATTGGCCACATCCCGTCAGGACAACAACATATAACCTATCCCAGGAAACTACGGGAATCGTCCATGAACAGCCCCGCCCGGGTGATCGGTTTCGTCAACGCCGCCCACTTTATCGACCACTATTCGATGCTGATCTTCGCCGCCGCGGTCATCGTGATGGGGCCGGCGCTCGGCATGGCCTATTCCGAGTTGTTGCCTTACGCCACCCCCGGCTTCGTCGCGTTCGGCGCGGGCTCGCTGCTGACCGGCTGGCTCGGGGATCGCTGGAGCCGCCGCCATATGATGGTGATCTTCTTTGCCGGCATCGGCGCCTCGATGATCGCGGTCGGGCTGGTGCAGACGCCGCTGCAACTCGGCGCGGCCTTGTTGTCGATCGGGTTGTTCGCCTCGATCTATCATCCCGTCGGCACCGCGATGATCGTTTCCTACGCCGACAGGCTCGGCCGCGAGATGGGCCTCAAT
>Ga0157369_10004273_pt1 | contig 16886 bp, 19 predicted proteins | sample C25metaG_FD_113461 | JGI IMG/M metagenome (GOLD analysis project Ga0157369, IMG submission 113461) | Corn rhizosphere microbial communities from Kellogg Biological Station, Michigan, USA - C2-5 metaG | ecosystem: Host-associated > Plants > Roots > Rhizosphere > Soil | place: USA: Michigan... | reverse complement strand
CTTGCCTGCGGTGCTCCGGCGCTTGGTGGCGGTCGTCCGCTTCTTGGCGGCGGTGCTCCGCTTCTTGCCTGCGGTGCTCCGGCGCTTGGTGGCGGTCGTCCGCTTCTTCGCGGCAGTGCTCCGCTTCTTGCTCGTCGAACGCGAAGCAGTCTTGCGCTTGGCGCCCGTCGAGCGGGTCGTACGGCGTGCGCCAGTCGAACGCGTCGTTGTCTTGCGTGCGGTCGACCGGCGTTTTGTTCCGCCGCTGCTCGAGCGCTTGCTCGAGCTGGTCTTTCTACGTGCTCTTGCCATCTGCTCCTCCTGGTGAGCGAGTCCGGTGGCAACGACAAGGTGCAGTATGCGCGTTACCTCGGCTGTCATTCATCGGGAACTCCGGTTTTCCTACTACAAGATGTTCTCGGCGAATGCCTCAGTCTGCTCATCTCGCGCGCGCAATGCAAACGTCGGAGCGCATTGCGCGCGTTCGATGTTCTCAGATCGGTTAACTACCCGTTACGAGGTAATGCAAACGACAAACTCGACGTGTGTCGTTTACAGATCGCATCTGCGCCGTCGCGCCCACGCTCCATGCAGTGCGCTTACGAGCTACGACGTGCGCGTCGCGACAACCGGAATCGAGGCGCCTAGTCCGCTTCCGGATCGTCCTCGGCGTCGCCGTCCTTCGCCTCGGGATCCGGGACAGGCGACTCGTCGAGCTCGTCGTTCCGGTCGTCCTCGCGTGGATGCTGCATATCCTTCTCGTCCATGAGGGTGATCCTCCCCGATCAGACGGAGCTGGAACTTCCCGAAGGTGCGACGGGGCTCGACGCGGCTCGGGCGATCGGGCCGAAGCTTGCCGAGCAGGCTGTGCTCGTGCGCACCGACGGACGCGTGCAGGACCTGCGCCTGCCCCTCGAGGACGGGCAGCCGGTTCGCTTCCTCACGACGCGCGACAAGGACGATCCCGACGCGCTCTCCGTCCTCCGCCACTCCTCGGCGCACCTGCTCGCCGAGGCTGTCCGGCGCCTGTACCCCGGCGTCAAGGTCGCGATCGGGCCGCCGATCGAGAACGGCTTCTACTACGACTTCGACTTTCCCGAGCCGATCCGCGAAGAGGACCTCGAGCGGATCGAGGCGGAGATCGGCCGCGAGCTGGAGGAGGGTCGCGCGTGGTCGCGCGAGGAGATCTCGCGCGAGGAGGCGAAGGCGCGCTTCGAGGCCGAGGGCGAGCCGTACAAGGTCGAGCTCGTCGAGACCGCCGAAGGCGACATCTCGCTCTACACGCAGGGTGACTTCACCGACCTCTGCCGCGGGCCTCACCTCCAGGACTCGAAGCCGATCAAGGCGCTCAAGCTGACCGGGCTTGCCGGCGCATACTGGCGCGGCGACTCCACGAAGCCGCAGCTGACGCGCATCTACGGCACCGCGTTCTACTCCAAGCAGGACCTCGACGCGCACCTCGAGCGACTCGAGGAGGCCCGCAAGCGCGACCACCGGGTGCTCGGACAACGCCTCGATCTCTTCCACCTCTCCGAGCACTCGCCCGGCTCGCCGTTCTGGCACCCGAACGGGATGGTCGTCTGGAACGAGCTCGAGGACCTTCGCCGCCGCGAGAACCTGGCGCGGGGCTACTCCGAGGTGAAGACGCCGCTCCTCTACGACGTCGACACGTACGTCACCTCGGGGCACTACGAGAACTACCGGGACAACATGTTCTTCGTCACGTCGAAGGAGAGCACGGAGAGGCAGTTCGCGCTCAAGCCGATGAACTGCCCGGGGCACATGCTCCTGTTCGGCTCCGACCTGCGCTCGTATCGTGATCTGCCGCTCCGGTTCGCCGAGTCGTCGACGCTCCACCGGGACGAGCTCGCGGGCACCCTGCACGGGCTCCTCCGCGTCCGGCACGTCACCCAGGACGACGCCCACATCTTCTGCACGCGGGAGCAGATCGAGGAGGAGATCTTCGGCTGCCTCGACTTCGCCTCGTATCTCTACGCCCTCTTCGGCATGGAGGCGCGGTTCGAGCTCTCAACCCGTCCGGAGAAGAAGGTCGGCACCGACGAGGAGTGGGACTTCACCGAGGCCGCGCTCGCGGCCGCGCTCGGCCGGCGCGAGATCGAGTACGTCGTGATGCCGGGAGAGGGCGCTTTCTACGGCCCGAAGATCGACCTGCACATGACCGACGTCCTCGGACGATCCTGGCAGATGGGCACGATCCAGCTCGACGCGATCATGCCGCAGCGCTTCGGGCTCACCTACCAGGGTGCCGACAACATCGAGCACACGCCGTACGTCGTCCACCGCGCCCTGCTCGGCTCGCTCGAGCGGTTCATCGGCATCCTGATCGAGCACTACGGCGGGGCCTTCCCGTTCTGGCTCGCGCCCGTGCAGGTGCGGGTGCTGCCGGTGGGCGAGGCGCATCTCGAGCCGGCGCTTCGGATCGTCGCGCCGCTCCGCGAGGCCGGCCACCGGGTCGACGTCGGCCAGCCGACCGAGACGATCGGCAAGCGGATCCGCCAGGCGGAGCTCGACAAGATCCCCTTCGTCGTCGTCTACGGCGACCGCGAGAGCGCGGAGAGCCTCGCGATCCGGGAGCGGGGCGGAGGCCAGAGTCAGGAATCGCTCGCGGAATTCGCCGCCAGGCTTGCTACGCTTGCTGCCTGAAAAGCAGGAGCGGACCCGTTCCTCACCTCCCGGGCCAGACGAGCGCCCGCGCGGGGTTCAACCGAGTCGAAGTTCTGACGAGGACGGGGCCGCTGCATGCAGCGGCTTTTCTATGCATCGAAAACGAGATCAGGAGGAGTAAGCCCAACTTGGTGATCTGCCTTTGAGGCCCAGACGCCGGCCGGTCGAGCACGTCCGCCCGTCGAACCGGGACACCACGCGCATCAACGACGCGATCCGCGTCCCCAACGTGCGGCTGATCGACGACGACGGGAGCCAGCTCGGGATCAAGTCCACCGACGAGGCCCGCGAGTACGCCTACGGCAAGAACCTCGACCTCGTCGAGGTGGCAGCGCAGGCCGACCCGCCGGTCGCGAAGATCATGGACTACGGGAAGTACAAGTACGAGCAGGAGCAGAAGGCGAAGCAGGCCCGCAAGCACCAGAGCCAGATCCACGTGAAGGAGATCAAGCTCCGGCCGAAGATCGGCATTCACGACTACAACACCAAGAAGGGGCACGTAGAGCGATTTCTGAACCAGCGCGCGAAGGTCAAGGTGACGATCATGTTCCGGGGTCGCGAGACGACTCATCCGGAGCGAGGTCGCGACTTGCTCCTGCGCCTCGCCGACGACGTCAAGGAGATCGGGACGATCGAGTCCCAGCCGCTCCTCGACGGCCGGAACATGGTGATGCTGCTGGGCCCGACGAAGAACGCAGGGGTGAAACGAGATGCCGAAGACGAAGACACGCAGCGCAGCGAAGAAGCGGTTCAAGGTGACGGGAACGGGCAAGATCCTGCGCCGGCCGACGATGCGCAGCCACAACCTGGAGCACAAGAGCTCGAAGCAGAAGCGGAAGTTCGGCCTTGATATCGAGGTCGCGCCCGGCGACTACCGCACGCTGAAGAAGCTTCTGAGGGTGAAGTAGCGATGACGAGAGTCAAGCGCTCGGTCCACGCGCAGAAGAAGCGTCGCAAGGTCCTCGAGCAGGCCAAGGGGTACTGGGGCTGGAAGCACAGCCACTACCGGTACGCAAAGGAGCAGGTCGAGCATTCGCTCGTCTACGCCTACCGCGACCGGAAGAACAAGAAGCGGACCTTCCGGCGGCTCTGGATCACCCGGATCAACGCGGGCGCCCGCCAGCACGGCTTGTCGTACAACCAGTTCATCCACGGCTGTGGCAAGGCCGGCATCGAGCTCGACCGCAAGGTGCTCGCCGACCTCGCGGTGAGCGATCCCGACGCGTTCGGCGCGATCGCAGCCCAGGCGAAGTCGGCTCTCGAAGCCTGAGCTGATCACCTCACGCGACAACGAGCGCCTGAAGCTCGTCCGCAAGCTCCACGACCGGCGCTGGCGCGACAAGCTCGGGCTCTTCGTCGCGGAAGGTGAGGATCTCGTCACCGCCGCGCGGGTCGACCCGGTCGACCTGCTCGTGGCGGGCGACGACGTCTCGCCGGAGCTCCTCGGCGAGGTGTCGACGCTCGCGCACCCGCCTCGCGTGATCGGCGTGTACCGGCGCATCGACCTCCCACGCGGGGTGCGGCCGGTCACGCTCGCGCTCTGGCGGGTCGCGGATCCAGGCAACGTCGGCACGCTCGTGCGCTCGGCAGCCGTCTTCGGCGCAGGCGTCGCCCTCTCGCACGGCTGCGCGGACCCGACGGGCCCGAAGGCGCTGCGAGCGTCGATGGGCGCGCTCTTCGAGGTGCCGCTCTCGGGCTTCGACGAGCCGCCAGGGACACGTGTGGCGCTCGTCCCGCGCGGCGGAGCGCCGCTCCCCGAGCTCGAGCTCCCGGGCGAGGTCGTCTTCGTGCTGGGGGCCGAGCGAGAGGGGCTTCCGGACGACGTGCTCGCCCGCTGCGACGTGCAGGCCTCGATCCCGCAAGCCGCGGGCGCCGAGTCCCTGAACGTCGCGATGGCGGGAACGATCGCCCTCTACGAGCTAGCCCGCAGGCGGGCCTGAAACCTCCTCGAAGCGGTGGCCAGTCCGCGCGCTGAGGCGAGACCGCGCTCTCGCCGGAGCGCCGACCACGCTCCGGCACGCGCGCCCAAAAAAGTGGGGCAAAGTGCAAAGCACTTTGCCCCAAAGAAATCAGCGAGCCGGTGGCGCTTTCGTCCACCTCGTCCAACCGGCCTTCCGCCTCGGGGTTGCCCCCTCCTCGTACAACCGCTCGGTCGTGGTTTCGACCTAGTCGCGCTCCGTGCTCGCTGCAAGGAGGAAGGTACGAGATGCACGCTCGCCGCGCAAGTGCGCGCGCGCAGAAAATTTCTCGCAATTTGCGGGCATCACGTGCGGCGGGCGACCCAGACCGAGTCCTCGCCGCCCGCGTAGGGCCGCCGGTCGAACCAGCCGTAGCAGGCGTCGAGCGCGAAGCCGGCCTCGGCGAGCAGCGTCTGCCACCGCTCGGGCTCGAGCCACCACAACGTCATGGTCGACTCACCGAGCTGGCCGCGGACGGAAAGCGTCAGGGTCTGCGCGTCGCTGTCCCAGTCGGCGCGCTCGAAGATGCCGGGCTCGCGCTCGAGCCAGAGGCCGTGCGTCTCCTCGATGTCCTCCGCGGAGGGGGTGAAGACGTCGAAGACGAGCTGCCCGCCGCGGCGCAGGAGCTTCCGCGCCGCGGTCAGCGCCTCGAGGCGCTCCTCGTCCGAGGCGAGGTGGAGGTACGCGCGAAACGGGCACGTGACGAGCTTGACGCGCTCGTCCACGGGCGGCCGGCGCAGGTCGCCGAGCCGGAGGTCGAGGCGCTCCGCCACCCCCGCCGTGCGCGCGTGCTCTCCGCACACCTCGAGCATGCCGGGCGACGAGTCGACGCCGATCACGTGGACGCCGGCCATCGCGGTCGGGATCGCGATCCGGCCCGTGCCGACTCCCAGCTCGACGACCGGGCCGCCTGCCGCGAGCGCCTCCTCGACGTAGAACGAGATGTCCTCGATCACGCCCGTGCTCCACGGGTCGTAGACGCGCGCGATCGGGTCGTAGACGGACACGGGGATAGTGTGGCGTAGCTCGGATACAGTCGCCGCCGTGGACGCACAGGCTCTTCAGCAGGAGGCGCTCGCGGCGGTCGACGCCGCGTCGACCTCGTCCGAGCTCGACGATCTGCGCGTCACGTACCTCGGCCGCAAGTCGGATCTGAAGCTCGCGCTCCGCGAGGTCCGCGACCGGGAGTCGGGCATGGCGTTGAATGCCGTTCGCGAGGCTGTCGAGCGGGCGTTCGCGGCGCGCCAGGAGGAGCTCGAGCGCGCGGAGCTCGACGCGCGGCTCGCGTCGGAGCCCGTCGACGTCACCCTTCCCGCGGAGCTGCTCGGGCCGGTGCGCCCGCGGCGGCGCGGCTCCCTCCATCCCTCGACGCAGGTGCGGCGGGACGTCGAGGACATCTTCCTCGGGCTCGGCTACGAGATCGTCGACGGCCGCGAGGTCGAGACCACGCGCTACAACTTCGACGCGCTCGGCTTCCCTGACTGGCACCCGTCCCGCTCGCCGCGCGCCTCGCTCTACCTCACGGGCGACACCGTGATGCGCACCGAGACGTCACCGGCCCAGATTCACAAGATGGAGGGCGCGCGCCCACCGATTTTCATGGTGTCGATCGGCCGCGTCTACCGGCGCGACACGATCGACGCGACGCATTTTCCGATCTTCCACCAGTTCGAGGGGCTGGCGATCGACAAGGGCATCACGATGGCCGACCTGAAGGGGACGCTCCTCTACGTGATGCGCCAGCTGTACGGCGCGGAGCGCGAGGTTCGCTTTCGGACGCACTACTTCCCGTTCACCGAGCCGTCGATGGAGCCCGACGTGTCGTGCCCCATCTGCGGGGGCGCCGGCTGCGCGACCTGCAAGCACTCGGGCTGGATCGAGATGGGCGGCTCGGGAATGGTCGACCCGTACCTGTACGAGTTCGTCGGCTGGGATCCCGAGGAGTACACCGGCTTCGCCTTCGGCATGGGGATCGAGCGGACCGCGCAGCTCCGGCACGGCATCCCCGGCATCAGGCCGTTCTGGGAGAACGACCTGCGCTTCCTGAGGCAGTTCTGATGCGGGTCCCGCTGAGCTGGCTCCGGGAGTACGCGCGCGTCGACGCGACCGTCGAGCAGATCGTCCACGCCCTCTCGATCTCGACCGCCGAGGTGAACGGCGTCGAGCGACGCGGCGTCCCCGGCGACCTCGCGCGCTTCAGGGTCGGCCGGGTGCTCGAGGCGGCGAAGCATCCGGACGCGGACCGGCTTCAGCTCTGCAAGGTCGACGTGGGGGAGAGCAAGCCCTACCAGATCGTCTGCGGCGCGTGGAACTTCGGCGCGGGCGCGGCGGTGGCCGTCGCGCTGCCGGGCGCGACGCTTCCCAACGGATTGACGCTCGAGCGGCGCACGCTGCGGGGCGAGGTGTCGGAAGGGATGATCCTCGCCGAGGACGAGGTCGAGCTCGGCGCCGACCACACCGGGATCATGGTGCTCGACGACTCGCTCGAGCCGGGCACGCCGCTCGCCGACGTCCTGCCGCTCGTCGAAGAGGTGCTCGAGGTCGAGCCGACGGGGAATCGCCCCGACCTCTTCTCGATCTACGGGATCGCGCGCGAGGTGGCGGCGCTCCTCGACGGCGAGCTCGTCCCGCTCGACCCGAGCGAGCCGGCCGGGGGCGGGGACGAGGCCGTGGACGTGCAGGTCGAGGACCCCGAAGGCTGCCCGCGCTACATCGGCCGGCTGTTCCGCGACGTGACGGTGGCGGAGTCGCCGGTCTGGCTGAAGGCGAGACTCCGCGACGCCGGCGTGCGCGCGATCTCGAACGTCGTCGACGTGACGAACTACGTGATGCTGGCACTCGGGAACCCGCTGCATGCGTTCGACTACGACGGGCTGCACGGCCGCAGGATCGTCGTTCGACGGGCGCGACAGGGCGAGGAGATCCGGACGCTCGACGGAAACGTGCGCAAGCTCGACCGGGCCGACCTCCTGATCGGGGACGCCGACCGGGCGGTCGCGCTCGCCGGGATCATGGGCGGCGAGGAGACCGAGGTCGCGCCGACGACGACCTCCGTGCTCGTCGAGGCCGCGAACTTCGAGCCGGTCGGGATCCTCCGCTCCTCGGAGCGGCTCGGCCTGCGCACCGAGGGCTCGAACCGCTGGGAGAAGGGCGTCGACCCGGAGCTCGCGGGCCCGTCGGCGACGCTCGCGACGCGGCTGATCGTCGAGCTGGCGGGCGCGCGCTGGACGGGCCACCTCGACGTCCGCGCACCGCTGCCCGACGCCTCGGTGATCTCGCTTCGGCCCGAGCGTACGAGTGCGGTGATCGGACTCGACGTCCCCGCCGACGAGCAGTCGGCGATCCTCGCGAGGCTCGGGTTCGAGGGTGCCGGCGACGGGTTCCGAGTCCCCTCGTGGCGCGCACGAGACGTGACGCGCGAGATCGACCTCGTCGAAGAGGTGGCGCGATTCAGGATGGAGAAGATCCCGTTCACGCTGCCGGACCGCGACGTCACCTTCGGACGGCTGACGCGCGGGCAGCGGCTGCGGCGCCTCGTCGAGGACGTGCTCGTCGGTGCCGGCTTCTCGGAGGTGTACACGTCGACGTTCGTCGCCCAGGGCGAGCTCCGTCTGCCGGAGCCGCTCTCCGCGGAGGCGGCGGCGCTCCGCAGCTCGCTCGTCGAAAGCCTCGTCGACGCCGCGCGCCACAACCTCGCGGTGGGGACCTCGGAGGTCGCCCTCTTCGAGGTCGCGCGCACCTACCGTGCCGCCGAGCCTCTGCCGGACGAGCGCCGGCACGTCGCCGGCATCGTGGACGGCGGCTTCGCCGACGCGAAGTGGGCGGTCGAGCAGCTGTACGGCGCGCTCAAGATCGAGCCGTCCTACGAGCGGGCGGCCGAGTCGTTCCTCCACCCCGGCAGGTCGGCGCGCACCGGCCAGGGCTGGGTCGGCGAGCTCCACCCCGGGCTGCTCGAGGGAACCTGGGGCGCGTTCGAGCTCGACCTCGACGCCCTCGTCGCCGCGTCGCAGGAGGCGGTCGTCTTCGAGGAGGTGAGCCCGTACCCGGAGGTGAGGCAAGACCTCGCGTTCGTCGTCGCCGAGGACGTGCCGGCGGCTGCCCTGGAGGAGGCGATCCGCGAAGCAGGAGGGCCCGAGCTGCGGTCGGTCGCGGTCTTCGACGAGTACCGGGGCGAGCAGGTCGGCGAGGGAAAGCGGTCGCTCGCGTTTCGCGTCGCCTTCGGCTCGCCCGGGCGGACGCTGACCGACGCCGAGGCGGGCGAGCTGCGGAGCCGGATCGTGGCGCTCGTCGCCGATCGCTTCGCGGCCGTGCTCCGCGCATGACCAAACCGGCTGCGGAGGGCGCTCGTATGCGTGGCGTGGCAGTCAGGCTTCTGATCGGTGCGGCGTTCGCCGCCTTCCTGCTCGGCGCCGGCGGCGCCCGGGCCGACAATCCGGGCCTCGTCGCCGACGTCGGTCTCGGCGACTCGTACGCGATCAGCCTCAAGGACGCGAACGGCGCCGCGGTCAAGCACCTCGACGCCGGCACCTACACGGTTGTCGTCCACGACCACTCGAGCATCCACAACTTCCATCTGGACGGCCCGGGGGTCGACGTCGCGACCGACGTGGAGTCGGTCGAGACGAAGACGTTCACGGTGTCGCTCGTCGACGGCACGTATTTCTTCCAGTGCGACGCCCACGTCGGGCAGATGCACGGCTCGTTCACGGTGGGCGCGGTGACCGCGCCGCCGCCGCCGGCGAAGCTCGCCGGCTCGATCGGCCCGGGCAAGACGTTCGCGCTTCGCCGCCCGAGCGGGCTCGCCGGAGGGGCGGCCGTCGTCACGGTCGCCGATCGCCTCGCGACCGACGGCTTCCGGCTCGCCGGTCCCGGCGTCTCGAAGGCGACCGGCGTGACGTTCCGCGGCACCGTCACCTGGAAGGTCACCCTGAGGGCGGGTCGCTACAGCTTCGGGTCGGTGAAGCGGCCCGCGCTGCGGCGGAGCTTCACCATTTCTGCCCCATAGCCGTATCTCTTTGAACTCGTAGCTCGTTTCTTCGCCGACTCCTCCGGTTCCGTTCCTGCGAGTACGAGGTGATGAGATGAGGCGAATCAACGCGCGCCTGGCCACCGCATGCACATGTGCGGTCGCGACGGCGCTCTTTACCGGGGCTGCGCTTGCCGGAAACGGCAAAGACAGCGCCCCCGGCCAGACGAAGAAGGACGACGTGGCGGCCCAGGTGACCGCGTCCGCGACCGTTCAGGCCCAAGCTGCCACGGACGCCCAGGCGAGCGCCCCGGGTCAGGTGAAGAAGGACGAGACGTCCTCGAGCGCGGCGACCGACGTGAGTGCGACCTCGAGCACGAGCTCGAACGGGCAGCTTCAGCAGAGCGGCAACGCGTCGCCTGCCGTCGCCGGCATGAAGCCGTCGCCCAGCACCGGTCACTGGACGACCTGCGGCACGACCGGCGGTACGTCTACCGCCGCGACGTGTCCGGCCGGTGCGAATGAGACCACTGCGGCACAGGCGAAGACGGACTCGTCGAAGCGGTACGGCAACTCGCAGACCGCGGCCGAGATCGCCGTCTCGCGTGGCGGCACCGGCGTCACGCTCACCGGCCCCGGCAACAGCCAGCCGCACAAGGTGTCGAGTTGCGTGCACGCCCCGAATCCGAGCGGCGGCGTCGACGTCCACGCGATCAAGAGCTACAACCCGGCGAGCTGCACCCCGACCCAGAGCCGGCAGGTGATCACGAGCTCGGTCTGCGGCTCGACGAGCGTGACCACGATCACCACGACCTCGCAGGCCGCCCTGCACGGAAAGGGCAAGCACCTCGGCAAGGGCGTCGCGAAGCAGCAGGTCAGCTCGACCTCGAGCTCGACCGTCGTGACGCCGACGGGTGAGGTCTGCACGAGCGGCTCGACGCCGCCGGGGCAGGTCACGACGCCTCCCGGCCAGGTCATGACGCCGCCGGCCGTCGTCACCCCCGCAGCAATCGTCGCCCCGGCGACGGCTCCCGGCACGACCGTCGCCCCGACGACGAACGCCGGCAGCGTGGCCGGCACGCAGACGGCGCTCTCGACGCCGAAGGCGAAGCCGGCGAAGCACGGCGTGCTCGGCACCGTCGCCCGTGTCTCCGGCTCGACGCTTCCGTTCACCGGGTTCCCCCTGTGGATGGCGCTCGTGGCCGCGCTCGGGCTGATCGTCACCGGCACGGCGCTCCGCCGCCGCGGCTCGGCCCTCGACGTCCGCTAGTTCACGGCGGCAAGAACAGCACCGACGCGAGGGCGGCCGAGAGGCCGCCCTCGCCGTTTCTCTCCGAACCGACCGACCGACCGACCCGCGCAACCAGGTTGCAACCAGGTTGCGGGCTCTGCTGTGTCGCTAGTCGCGCTCGAGGAGGGAGAAGCGGCCGAGCTTGACCTTCTGCTCTCCCTCGCGGCCGCGGCGCATCACGAGGCGCATCGTCGCGCCGATCCCACCGGCCACGACGAAGCCGACGCCGAGTGCCGCTGCCGCCGCGGCCGGCAGGTTCGCGCGGAGCTTGCCGCCGACGTTCGTCGCCTTCCCGAGCTCCGACCGCAACTCGTCGACCGCGTCGGCGAGCTGCTCGCGCTCGGCGCTCACCTCACGCCGAAGCCGCCGCTCCTCAGCGCCGGCCATTCTTCAGCGCCTCCGTCGTGAGCTTCGCTTCCTCGATCGCCGCGGCGGGGACGGGCGGCGTTCCCTTGCGCAGCCGCCCGAGCCCGAGGGCGCCGAGCAGGCCGGCGAGCAGCACGAGACCGCCCGCGACGATCAGGAGCGCGAGCCAGGTGGAGAGGGTCGTCGCGAGAGCGGCTGCCGCAGCGGCGAGACCGAAGCCGAGAGCAAAGAGCGCGAAGAGACCGGCCGTGACGAGGAGGGCGATCCCGAGCCCGAGGGCGACGACCTTCTGCTTCAGCTCCGCGGTCGCGAGCTGGAGCTCGAGCCGGACGAGCGAGCTCGCACGCTCGCTGACGAGCCGGGCCGCGGCGCCGAGGCCGCGACGTTCACCCTCGTGGGTGGGCATGGCCTCTCCAGTCGATCCATTTCGCGAGGACGATCCCCGTCGCGAGTGCCGCGCCGACCACGAGGAACGGGCTCGGCCCCTTGCGTCGCGATGGGCGCTTGCCGAGCTGCGGGCCGGACGGTGCGAGCGGGGCTTCGCCCGGCACGGCGTCCGTCGGAGCCTCGCCGCGCGCCCGCTTCGCCATCAGCCCCGGCTTCAGCTTGCGCAGGAAGACGGCGTCGTCGGCGAGCTCCTGAGCGAGCTTTCCCTTCAGGCCGCCCGAGCCGGCCAGCCGGTCGGACGCGGCCCGCGCCTTCTCGGCGAGCGCGTCGAGCGCGCTCATTTCTTCGCCGGGGGCTGCTCGCCCGTCGCGATCCGCCAGACCGACGACGCGCCGCGCCGCGCGGCCATCGTGGCCGCAGCGCCGAATGCGGCGTAGAGGCCGCTCCACAGGATCTTCCGCAACATCGACTCCTCTCTTGCCGGTCGGCACGTCGCGGAAACGTCCGCTTCTCGACTTGCCACGAGCCGTCAGCCGATCGGGGGCCGCCGGTCGTGCCAGGGCCGGGCCTGCTCGAGCTGCGAGGCGAGCCGGATCAGCGTCGCCTCGCCGAAGGGGCGCCCGATCAGCTGCACGCCGATCGGGAGACCGCCGTCGCTCCAGCTGAGTGGCAGCGACATCGCCGGCTGGCCGGTGACGTTGACGAGCGGCGTGAACGGCGTGAAGAGCGTCTGTGCAGCGAAGGCGCGGTGCGGGTCGCCGTCGGTGCCCTTCCACGTCCAGCCGATCGGGACCGGCTGCAACGCGAGCGTCGGAGTGACGACCACGTCCACGTCGTTCCAGAAGGAGACGGTGCGTCGGGCGATCTGTTGCAGCTCCATGATCGACGACGCGTGCTGGGGGCTCGGCGTCGTGCGTGCGCTCTCGGCGAGCATCCGGTTGATCGGCTCGAGCTGCGAGAGGTCGTCGACGCCCGACGTTGCCGGCCCGACCTGCCACACGCGGATGAAGTGCACGATCACCTCGTCGGTCTGCCAGGGCGGCATCCGCTCGAACACGTCGTGTCCGAGCTCCTCGAGAAGCCGCGCCGCCGACTCGAGCGCGGCCACGCATGTCGGGTCGACGGGAACGGGCGACGGCGGGTCGGCCGTCACGGCGATCCGCAACCGGCCCGGCGCCGCGTCGGCCTCCGCGAGGAACGGCCGCTCGGGCGGCGGCGCGAAGTACGAGTCGCCCGGCTCGGGCCCTGCCATGACGTCGAGCAGCGCGGCGGCGTCACGCACGGTGCGAGCGATCGGGCCCGAGGTGCCGAGGCCGAGCGACCCCGAGCCGAACGGCGCCGGCGACACGCGCCCGCGCGACGGCTTGAGGCCGACGAGCCCGCAACAGGAGGCCGGCGTGCGGATCGAGCCGCCGCCGTCGCTCCCGTGCGCGACGGGGCAGAGCCCCGCGGCGAGCGCGGCGGCGGCACCTCCGCTCGAGCCGCCGGGCGTCCGCGTGCGATCCCACGGGTTTCGGCAGTCGCCGTTCAGCTCGGACTCCGTCATCGCGATCGTCCCGAGCTCCGGTGTGTTCGTCTTGCCGAGAATCACGAAGCCGGCGTCGCGGATCCGCCTCACGACGGCCGCGTCGAAGTCGGGCACGTGCTCGGCGAACGGCCTGCACGAGAACGTCGTGCGCAGGCCGGCGGTCGAGGTCAGGTCCTTGATCGGGATCGGCACGCCGCTGAACGGCCCCTCGGCCGGTGCGCGCGCGGCCGCCAGCGCGCGGTCGGCGTCGACCGTCACGTACGCGTTCAGCTCCGGGTCGAGCCGCTCGATGCGCTCGAGGTAGAGCTCGGTGAGCTCGACGGACGAGACGTCGCCTGCGCGGAGTCGCGCCGCGAGGTCGAGTGCCGTCGCGAACGCGAGCTCGTCGCTCACCGGTTGCGGCCGGTGAGCCACCACGCGAGACGCTGGTACCACGTGGAGCTTTCCGGGAGCACCTGCTCCTCGGGCGCCGCCTCGGTGAACGCCTCGAGCCGTTCGGCCTGCTCGCGCGGGATGTCGAGGACGACCTCGCCTTCGCGAATCGCGGCGACGTGCTCCGAAGGCACATAGGTGTTCTTGCTCAGCATCCCCGCGGTGATCGACAGGCCGTCGAAGATGTCGGCGTTCTCGTCGCCCGTGACCTCGTGCACCTGCCCGACCGCGTCGCCGTTCGAGTCGAGCACCGTCCAGCCCTTCTCGATCACGATCCAGGAGACCGGGTCGGCCACGTCAGACGGCCTTGCCGCCGATGTTCCAGACCGGACCCTGCGTCGCGACGTGCTGCGTGTCGGAGAGCACGCGCACGACGCGCACGCCGCCCGGGATCGCCCGCTCGTCCGCCCGGGCGAGGCAGCGCCGCACCATCCCGGGCGCCGCGCCGTATCCGAACGTCTGGGCGCACCGGAAGCGGAAGCGGGGGCTGCCGGCGCCCTGGATCGGGTTGAGCGGAGCCATCAGGAGCGCGGCGTGGTCGATGTGGTCGGAGGAGGTGAGCTCGATCTCGCAGAGCAGGTCGCTCCAGTCGGCGGGGAGGGAGGCGAGTGCGTCGTCCCACGCGGCGGCGAGAGACGCACGCGAGGCGACCGGCTCGACGGGCGCCTCGCCGGTCGAGACGACGTCGAGCGCTCCGTGGATGCCCTCGTCGTCGAGCCGGCGCAGAAGTCGCCGCACCGCTTCGGGTCCGACACCGCTGCCACCGCGGGCGGCATGGAACGAAAGCGAGCTCCCGCCGACTCCCGGGCTCGCGGGCCCGAGCAATGCAGCTGCCCGTTGCCGGCGCGACGCGTCGTCGATCGTGAGGACGAGCCGCGCGTCGGCCCACCTCGGATCCAGGCCCTTTTCGATCACGGTCCACTGCTCGGCGAGCCGCATCGCGCGAACCGTACACTGCCGCCGTGGCGAAGGTGGAGGAAAAGAAGGGCACGCTGCGCAAGGATGATCTGAAGGACGTTCTCCGCGAGATGCTGCTCATCAGGCGTTTCGAGGAGAAGGTCGAGGAGCGCTTCCGCGCCGGCGAGCTGCCGGGCTTCCTGCACGTCGCGATCGGTCAGGAGGCGAGCGCAGTCGGCGTCTGTCGCGCGCTCGAGGACGGCGACGTGATCGCCTCGACGCACCGCGCACACGGTCACACGCTCGCGAAAGGAACGCACCCGAACGAGTTGATGGCCGAGCTGTACGGCAAGGCGGAAGGCTGCTCGCACGGCTACGGCGGCTCGATGCACCTCTACGACGTCGAGCACGGCAACATGGGCGCGAACGCGGTCGTCGGCGGCGGCCTGCCGCAGATCGCGGGCGCGGCACTCGCATTTCAGCTGCGCGGCGAGCCCCGGGTCGGCGTTGCGTTCTTCGGCGACGGCGCCACGAACATCGGCACCTTCCACGAGGCGCTCAACCTCGCGCAGCTCTGGAAGCTGCCGGCGCTCTTCGTGCTCGAGGACAACAAGTGGGCCGAGTCGACGCCCGAGAGCCAGCACTCGCCGATCCGCGACCTCTCGGAACGCGCGAAGGCGTTCGGCATGAAGGCGGTCAAGGTGGACGGCCAGGACGTCGAGGCGGTGTACAAGACCACCCGTCAGGCGCTCGACCACGCGCGCTCCGGTAAGGGGCCGGTGTTCATGCACGTCGACACGGTGCGATTCAGCGGCCACTACATCGGCGACCCGCAGGTGTACCGTCCGAAGGACGAGGCCCGCAAGCTGCGTGCGACGCGAGACCCGATCGAGATCCTGCGCGAGCGGCTCGAGGTGACCGACGAGGAGCTGGCTGAGATCGACAGCGAGGTGACCGAGATCGTCGAGGCATCCGTCGAGTTCGCGAAGAGCGGCACCGATCCGGCGCCCGAAGACGCGCTCAAGAACGTGTATGCCTGAGCTCAGCTATCGCGAGGCGGTGCGCGACGCGATCGCGACCGCGATGCGCGAGGACACCGACGTCTTCATCATGGGCGAGGACATCGCCGAGATGGGTGGGTCGATGGGCGTCACGCACGGGCTCGTCGAGGAGTTCGGCCACGAGCGGGTCCGCAACACGCCGATCTCGGAGATGGCCCTGGCCGGCGCGGCGATCGGAGCCGCGCTCCAGGGCATGCGACCGATCGCGGAGATCATGTACGAGGACTTCATGACGCTCGCCGCGGAGCAGGTCGTGAACCAGGCCGCCAAGCATCGCTACATGTCGGGCGGGCAGCTCACGGTGCCGGTCGTCTTTCGCACGCAGGGCGGCGCGGGCTGGTCGCCCGGTGCACAGCACGCGCAGCAGCTCGAGGCGTGGTTCGTGCACATCCCGGGGTTGAAGGTCGTGTTCGCGTCGACGCCCGAGGACGTCCGCGGCCTGCTGTGGTCGTCGATCTACGACGACAATCCGGTGGTCTTCTTCGAGCACAGGACGCTCTACGGGATCAAGGGCAACGTGCCCGAGAAGATCGAGCCGATCCCGATCGGGAAGGCGCGCGTGCACCGCGAGGGCGAAGACGTGACGGTGATCGCGACCGGGCGCCTCGTCCACGAGGCGCTGAAGGCGGCCGAGGAGGCGGAGAAGGACGGCGTCTCTGTCGAGGTCGTCGACCCGCGCACGCTGCAACCACTCGACGAGGAGACGCTCGTCGCGTCGGTGAAGAAGACGAATCGCGCGGTCGTCGCACACGAGGCCGTGACGCGGATGGGCTTCGGAGCCGAGGTCGCAGCGGTGCTCCAGTATCAGGCGTTCGACTGGCTCGACGCGCCGATCGAGCGCGTCGGCGCGAAGTTCGCACCGCTGCCGTTCGCACCGGTGATGGAGGCGTTCGTCGTCCCGCACGCGGAGACGGTGCTCGAGGCGATCTACCGCACGGTCAACAAGAAGGCGTAGCGCGCTCCATGGCGACAGAGGTGAAGCTGCCGCGGCTCGGCCAGGGCATGGAGTCCGGCACGATCGTCAAGTGGTTGAAGGCCGAGGGCGACAAGGTCGAGAAGGGCGAAGCGCTCTACGAACTCGACACGGACAAGGTGACGCAGGAGGTCGAGGCCGAGGCGAGCGGCGTCCTGCTGAAGATCGCCGTGACCGAGGGCGAGGTCGAAGTCGGGAAGACGATCGGCTTCATCGGCGACACGGGTGAGGACGTCCCGCAGCCCGAGCGCGAGCGCAGCGCCTCGACGAACGGCTCGCCGCCACAGGCCGAGCCCGAGCGCGCCGAGGCGGACCTCCCCCAGCCGGAGCGCGCCGAGCCGGAGCGCGCCGAGCCGGAGCGCG
>Ga0157369_10004271_pt1 | contig 16890 bp, 15 predicted proteins | sample C25metaG_FD_113461 | JGI IMG/M metagenome (GOLD analysis project Ga0157369, IMG submission 113461) | Corn rhizosphere microbial communities from Kellogg Biological Station, Michigan, USA - C2-5 metaG | ecosystem: Host-associated > Plants > Roots > Rhizosphere > Soil | place: USA: Michigan... | reverse complement strand
TTGGCGCCGATGCCGATCGCGAGGGTGAGCACGGCGGTGAGTGCGAAGCCAGGGGATTTGGCGAGCTGGCGGAGAGTGTAGCGAAGATCTTGAAAGAGGATGGACATGCAAAGCCTCCGACCGGGGAGCTGACCTTGCTTTCCATTGAGGCTATCAGAGTGTAAGCTGCCGGCTGTTCGATCAGCCCCGTACCTCAGTTCGTGAGGAACCAAAAGCTGAGTTGAGGGAATACTACGGCTAATCCGACGCAACCTTGAACGCTGGAGATTTGGAATACCTTCCGAGCGGGACCATACCCCCAGAATCGCGAACTCTAGCGCGATAGTTAGCGTTCCTCCGATGGGTTGGGCGAAGTCGAAACGTCTAGATCTACGAACGATTGGGAGTTGTGTGGAAGATTGGGCGCATAGCAATTCCCGTCGGCTGCGCTGAGGCAATCGTTGCGAGCTGCACAACCGCAAGCACGAAGAAGAGCAACACTGTTCGCCACATCAAAGCCATCCTTTGGAGAATATTAGCTGCAGAAAACAACGCACATACCCGATTCCTGGTCAATCACCGCTTATTCGTCAATGACCGGTTCTTGGTGCACTTTGAAGTTGGGAAACGATCAGGCCAACCACTCGAAACTCGGCCCAACCATAATCTCTTTGCTGCCCCGCATAGTTCTGGAGCCCTTCAGGTGCAGCTCAGTCAATGCTTTGGCTCGTTTACAGCACTCAGGAATTCTTTCATTGCCTTCTCAACCTCCTGCTCGTTTGAGGAAAAGATGTAGTGAGAGGCGTTAGGTAACACGATTACTCTCGCAGACTTCAACTGTCTGAAAGCTTCGACTTGTGCATCGGTTCTTGCTTGGTCAAGCGCTACGAGCTTCGCGGTGCTCGCTTTAGGCAGCCTTGGAAAGTAGTTCGTCGGGTTATGCGGGTTCGCAAAGATTGCCAAAATTGGAACTTCAAGATGGGTGTATTTTCTCTCTCCAGCATGTATCGCCTCAGCAACCGGAGATCCAACGTGCTTTCCCAAGCCACTAGGCATGAGCTCATCCGCTCTTTCGTCCCTTTCCAGGCCCGCTTGCAACAGCGGAACCTCTGATAGCAGACCGGCGATGACTCGACCACGATCTACACCAGGCTGGGCAGACAGGTACTCGCTGAGGTGCTTTTGAACCTCCATGGCGTCAAGCCGCGGATCGCCGGTACCGACCGGATAAAGTGCATAGGGATAGCCTGCGTCCAGATATATCAGTCCAGCTATTCTGTCGGGATAGCGACTGCCAATTGAACTCAGTTCCTCTCCTGCAATCGAGTGACCAGCCAACACTGGCTTCTTCAACCCGAGAACATCAATCACTCTTAATACGTCATCACCCAACTGATCCGCACTATAGTTGCCTGGGATGGGTGCAGGAGAACTGGAGAACCCAAATCCGCGTCGCGTCACACCGAACACATGGTATTCAGGAGCGAACTTTGGTGCGAACGTATCGAAAATGTGAGCTGTATTTCCTAAGCCGGACAGAAAGACGAGCGGAGGGCCCTTGCCTCCCCAGTCAAGCACCTCAAGAGAAACCTTCGATTCTACCTTGATCATCCGAGAAGCAGAATTGACCAGCCACGATTCCTGAGACGATGCGCGATGAAGGTCAACCTTCACCGATGCTCCGCCACTCTGCCATACTCCGCTTATCCGGTCCTGATCACTATTCATGCTTCCTTGAAAGACGACATAGTCCGTGAAAACGGAAAACTTCACCGTCGAATTCGAACTCGAGAGAATCGCAACGGGGTAGTACTCCGGGCTTTGGTCAACCCAGATGATCGACGCTCTCAGTTGATCCTCATCCTTGACTACCTTCAGGACAACACGGTACGGCGGGGCTGAGTGGACTGTGCCTTGCCATTGCCCAATTAGGTCTTGGCCGTACGAAGGATCGATCCAAACCAGCAGCAGAATTGAAAGCAAAATCCTTTTACGAAGCAAAGAGACCTCCTCGCGCATGATGCCACATTTGGGATGAGTGGTTCGAGTGCCCTTCTCCTTCTGCTTTGCCCACCGTTCTAACTGTGCGATCTAGTGGCGGACGTTCGATGTTCCCAACCAGTAGTCGAACGTCTTGAACTCCGGCACGCTCAGCTGCGGTCTAAGACTCGTTTAGAAGGAGATAACGACAACTCGCCATTGCCGGGAACGAGCAGAAATGACGATGGCGTTTCCACGTTGTGAGTGTGTTACCGCTTACTCTGATCTTTGATTCTTCGCCTCGGATAGCGGACAGTCCGTTCGGAAACGTTTGATTTGGTTATGCGGTATCCTCTCTTTTCGGGAGAAACTGAATGGATATCGCTCGCCCGGAGATTAAAGCGAAGAAAACCAAACGCAGGCGCTTGATAATCGGCACGGGAATAGTGGTGGTATTGGTCGCTGTCGCTGTTCTGCTTTGGCGCACGGAAACACGACCGCACCACGAATACGAATACGTGATCCTGACGGTCAATTCCCGAACAACGCGGGCGCTCATCGTATTTCCAAAACTCAGGGGCAAGGCATCGGTCGTGGTCCTGGTACATGAGGTCTACGGACTGACCGACTGGGCTAAGGAGATGGCCGATGAACTCGCCGATGAAGGCTACATCGTTATTGCGCCTGATTTTCTAAGCGGTGACGGGCCTCACGGAGGCGGCTTCGATGACTTCGCAATCGAGAGCGATCGAGTGAGTGCAATCCAGAGCCTTAATCCCAATGTTGTATCGGAGGACTTGGATGGGGCCGTTGACTACGGCAAGAAGCTACCCAATGCGAACGGCAAAATTGCTGTTGTTGGATTTTCTTGGGGCGGTCGGACAGCTTTCGAGTTTGCGAAGCACCGCAAAGACTTGGGTGCAGTCTTCGTGTTCTATGGAATAGCCCCCGGCGACGTGACCACCATTACCGCTCCGGTATACGGGTTCTACGGAGGGGCCGATGGAGCAGTGACTGGCAGTGTTCCCGGAACAGCCGAGCAGATGAAGGAAGCTGGCAAGTTTTACGATCCTGTTACTTATGAGGGTGCAGATCATGGGTTCATGCGTGTGGCGGGAGTACTTGGCGCCAACAAAACCGCCCGCGATGAAGCGTATAGGCGCCTCGTGAACCTTCTCAGGCAAATGGATGATCGCTTGGAGTCACATCGCTGAGCGGATCGCGGGCGAGTGACCGCCTTCCCGGAACCAACGTGAGTTAGATCACGTGGGTTCCGAATCGCGGACAACGCTCTCTCGACCGTTCGAAAGTTAGTGTTTCAGGAAGTCGAGAACCCATTGGCGACCCTCACTGAGTCCGCCGCGATAGCCGCCCCGCCCTACTCTGAATGCAGCACCGAAACAATATCCGTCCGGCTTGCATGCAATGCAGGCAGACCTGTTCCCGCAAGTGCGAACAAGGTCATCAAAGCCCATGCAAGCGTGAGCGATACAGGATCGTGAACCCTCACCCCCACGAGCGCACTCGCCAACATCCGGTCGAGGAACCACGCTGCAGCCAGTCCCAAAGAGCCACCCACTAGAATGAGCCGCGCCGCCTGTATCAGGATCAGTCGCAGCAGTCCTCCACGCGTTGAGCCCAGGGCGAGACGTATTCCCATCTCTTGTCTGCGCTGGCTGACCCAGTACATGAACACTCCATAAACGCCCACCCCGGCAAGCAACAACGCGAGCAGGGCAAACGATGCGATCAGAAGCATGATCAATCGGCGCTGAGCCACCAGTTGCGAGATCCTCCCTTCCATCGTTTGCAGGTTGAAGACGGGCTGATCGGAATCGGTCTCGATCACAGCCCTGCGCACTGCCGAAGATAGCGAACCTGGAGCGATATTCGAACGGAGCAGAATGGTCAAAGAGGTCTGCCGCACCTGCTTCAACGGAAGGTAGATCACGGGTTCCATGTTCGCTTCCGCTCCGTTGTAGCGAACATCCTGAACGACGCCCACAATCGTCCTGCGGGTAAACTGGTCGGCTCCCCGCGAGTTGATGTTGGTCCTGATCTGCTTTCCGAGAGCAGAACCGTTGTAGTTGTGTTCTGCAAACAGTTTGCTCACGATCACCACTGGCGCAGAATCTGCGTCGTCGCTTTCGCTGAACCCGCGCCCACTCAGAAGGTGAATCCCTGCTGATCTCAGGTAGTCAGGAGTGATGCTGATCCCGTAGGAGACCGGCCATTGTCCGATCGGCGGTATGGGCCCGTCTCCCGGCAACACAGCCGTATTGGGCGCGATGCTCTGCAGCGGAAGGCTGCTCGAGATTGCTGCTGTTTGCACACCAGGCAGGCCCTGCAGACGCTGCAGCAACCGTCCCACAAAGCCGACCGTTTTCTCCGGCGCCTCGGTATAGTTGCGCTGTAGCTCTGCGGTCAGGCATTGCCGTGGATCGAATCCCGAGTCATTGTGCAGCACGTTCACAAAGCTGCGAATCAGCAGCCCGGCCCCCGTGAGCAGCACAACTGCCAGTCCAATCTCCGTCGTCAGCAGAATCTTGCGCACTCGCCGATCACCGCGTCCTGCCGAGATCCGCCGGGTACCGCCTTGAAGCGCCGCTCGCAGGTCCCATCGCGATCCGCTGATCGCCGGCAATATTCCAATTAGCACTGTCGTCATCAACACCAGTCCCGCCGTAAACGCCAGCACCCCCCCGTTCATCTCGACGGCCGCGCTCAACTTCCCAAATGGAACCTGCAGTATCTCTGCGAACCCTAGACTCGAGGAAGACCCGCCCGGCATACCTCCGCGGCGGATCAGCCACGTCAGCAGCGTTGCCGTTCCGATCCCGAGCACTGCAGAGATCGCCGCTAGCATTAGGCTCTCGATCAGGGATTGCCGTACCAGCCTGAGCCGTCCCGCCCCAAGCGCCCCGCGCAATGCCATTTCGTGCTGCCGTGCTACGCTGCGGGCGAGCTGAAGGTTGGTCACGTTGGCGCACGCAATCAGTAGCACCGCTCCCACACAGGCCAACAGGATCAAAAGCGGCTTGCGATTGTTACCTGTAATAAACCGATGCAGAGGCTCCGCCACAAACACTCGCTGTTCCATGAACGAGGCCAGGAACACAGGGTATCCCTTCGCTCTGTTTGCAGCGAACAGCTTCAACTCCGTCTGCGCCTCCTCTAGATGCGCGCGCGTCGAAAGCTTTCCGATCACGCGCACCATGTGCACCTGCGTGTTTTGCGTGATGGTCGTGTCGCTGTCGAAGCCCGTCGGGACATACAGATCCGGCTCAACCTCAGAATCAGGAAAAATGAACCCGGCAGGCAGCACGCCCACTACGGTTCTCGACTGGCCCTCGAGCGTGATTGAACGTCCGACTACTTTGGGATCTTCGCCGAACTTGCTTCTCCAAAGTCCATGACTGAGAAGAACCACAGCTGGACCACCCTTCCGGTCCTCGCTGCTCAGGAAACCGCGCCCTACTTCAGGAGTGACATGCAATTGCGATAGAAAGTTCGCCGTAATCCCCGCTACTCTCACGCGAATCGGATCGCCAGAGCCCGTCAGGTTCATGTCCCCCATCGCTTCCGATCCGGCGATAGATTCGAAATTCCTTAGGCTCGATTGCGCCGCGACAAAATCAGGCGAGACCATCGGCCCTCCGTACTCATTCTGCTTCGGATTCACCTCCGAGATCTCCATCAGGCGATCCGAGCCTGGATAGGGAAGGGGCCGGATCAGGAGCGCATAGACTGCGGAGAAGATCGCGGTTGTTGCTCCAATCCCCAGCCCAAGCGTGATCACCGCCGTGCAGGAAAATGCTGGATTGTGCCACAGTTGCCTCAGTCCGTAGCGGACATCCTGCATCACCGACTGAATGGCCGTGCTGCCTTGTCCATCGCGCACAGCCTGCTTTACCTGTTCTAGTCCGCCTGTTTCGACGAGAGCCTGGCGGCGCCCCTCTGCCGGTGAAATGCCGCTCGCTATCTTCTCGTCAGTTAGGGCCTGGACATAGCTCCGAATCTCCATATCCAGGTCAGACTCGATCTGCTGCTTGTGCTGCAGATTGCGCAATGCAGACGCTAATCGCCGAAGCGATTCCATCGGACCTCCTAATTCGCCTTGAGTGCGCTTGCGATAGCCCGGGAGATCGTCGCCCACTGTTCTGTTTCAATCCCAAGTTGACGCTCGCCTTTCTTGGTCCGGCGGTAATACTTCGCACGCCGGTTGTTCTCCGACTCGCCCCAGAACGACGTCAACCAACCAGCCTCTTCCATCCTGTGGAGCGCCGGAAACAGCGAACCCGGCCGCACTTTGAAGGTGCCCTGAGTGATCTGCTCCACCCGCCGGGCAATACCTAGTCCGTGAAATTCGTCATCTCCAAAGGCCTTCAGAATTAGCAGGTCCAGCGTCCCCTGCAGAAGATTCGCCTGATTTCGCTCCATCGGGGTCAGCGCTCCTATAGAACAACGATAGGAGTATCGGCTCACCTCCTATCGAATGTCAATAGGACGACCCGGAATGTTAGAACCCAACTCCAAGCTGCTCCGCGGGCCTCTCGCAATCGGGCGGCTACATGCAACATCCCGGAGTGGCGCAACCCGTAACTACCCATTGGTCTTAGAACAACTTTTGCGAACAGAGGTGCGGTATCACCCCCAAACAGGACCGAACCAACGATTGTGCATTTGCGGGAAGCAGGCGGGCGACGCCTGGTAGGCACCCAATGGTATATTCCCTCCCATGATCAGCCTTGAAGATCCCCGTTGGCTAGACTTAACCGGCGGATACAGAATGCCGTTTGACGCGCGGCCACTGATCAAGAGGCTCGACACCGACGCCGATACAACTGAGGTCTGGCAGGAGCTTTGGAACGAACTTCACCACCAAGGAGATGTTGGCGAGGCATCTTACGCAGCAGTTCCATTTCTTGTCGAAAGCTATCAAAAACGCCGCGGACTCGAATGGAACACCTATGCGATCGTCTCGATCATCGAGTTGGCACGCAAGGAAGGCAACAACCCGGAGATTCCGCAATGGATTGCTGACGATTATTTCCACGCAATACGGATCTTGGCGGAGGTCGGAACTTCAGAGTTATTGCGGGCCGAAGACACTGACAACATCCGCGCCATACTCAGCGTCATTGCGATCAGCAAAGGTCTCCGGGCGCACGGAAGATTTCTTGTGGATTATTCGGAAGATGAGTTGATAGAGATCGAATCCAAGACTTAAAGTAGCTATCGATGTCTTAAAGTCGCGCGATTGGGACTGTTCCGAGCCAATGACCGCGCATGCAGAAGTAACCGCCAAAACCGCTGGCCAGGGTTATTTCTCAATCGCGGACTCTGCGACAACCAGCCAGATAAAGATATGATCGCCTAAAGATCTGTCGGCATATGCCTCTGACAGATGATCTTTTGTGCCGAAAATCTTCATCGTCGAAATTGGAGCCGAGAAAGTACCGACTCGAAGGGACTGTTGCACCGTATGGGGTTGAAGACAATCCAGTTCAAAGTCACACGAATCTCGAAGTCTCACGAATTTGCGGTCTGTTTGATGGAGATCGTTATCGCTCTATTCATCTGCCAGCAACCGTTTGCGCAGCCATCAAAGAAGAACTTATCTGGAAACCTCGCTGACAAATGGCAGGGCAAGATTGTGGACTGGAATGATCTACGAATCGTCATCACAATCTCAAAAGTGGACAAGGGTTATAGTGCGATCTACTATGCCATCGATGTAGGGCCCTCCGGTACGCCGGTGGCCGCCACGACGTTGAAGGGCGACATCGTTAAGCTCGAAAATCCCGGGATTGGACAGTACGAAGGCAAGCTGAGCCAAGATGGGAACGCAATCGTCGGAACCTGGAGTTTGGGGATAGGGACAGGTTCCGTGCCTCTGACTCTCAAACGTGCTACGCCGGAGACTGCATGGCACATCCCCACGCCGCCACCGCAGCTCCAGCGAATGGCCGACGATGCCAACCCCACTTTTGAAGTTGCGACAATCAGATCCAGCAGGCCGGACGAAGGGCGAATGATTGTGAGCATGAATGGGCGCCGTTTTTCCACGATAAATGTGTCGCTGATTGATCTCATAAGGTACGCGTATGACCTGAATGTGAGCCAGATTCTCAGGGCTCCGGATTGGGCGGAATCGGACAAATATGACATCACAGCAGAGCCAGACGGTGAGGGTGAGCCAAGTGACAAGCAGTGGAAGCTGATGTGCCAGAAATTGCTGGCGGATCGCTTTAGTCTCAATATTCATCACGACAAGAAGGAACTCTCTGCGTATGTGTTGAGCGTGGCAAAATCGGGTCCCAAGCTAACCAAGAGCGAGCAGGACTCGAAAGCTCTTCCCTCGATCCTGATGCAGGGACTTGGGGCGGTGAGCTTTAAGAATGCCGAGATGAGCGACCTTGCTGGATATCTTCAACAGCTTGTTCTCGATCGTCCAACAGTCGATCAGACAGGGATCTTAGGAAAATGGGATTTTGCCTTGAAGTGGACCCCCGATAGCGCGCAGTTTGCAAGTCTGGGTGCGAGAATTCCTGAGGCCGACAGCCCTGACGCTCCTCCGAATCTCTACACGGCAATTCAAGAGCAACTCGGGTTGAGACTGAGTTCTGACAAAGCCCTCACGGAAGTGCTCGTCATCGATCATGTTCAGAAGCCGTCGGCAAACTAATGTCTAATCATGTCCGGAGATCAAGCGTGAGCAAAGGCATTCAGCCAGCTTTGATTCAGATGGTTCCTGAAGCCTAGAGTGAATCGTGAGCGAGATCTCGTTACGTCCGGATCGCGCACCACCCACTCAGAATTCGATTTTGGATTTGGGAAATCGTTCATGGAGCTGGCTGCTCATGGCAGGTAAGGACCCTACTTCCAACTCCAATTTGGCATAAAGTTCTGACCTGAGATGGTGAGTTTCTTCTGCTGTGTGCCGTTGGAAAGCATGGACCATATCTGGGCTTTGCCGCCGACCGTGCGTTCAAAAACAATGTGACGGTTATCCGGAGACCAGCAAGGAAAGTCGTTGCTGCCAGACTCGTGTGTGAGCTGCTCCCATCGCTTGGTCGAGATGTCCATTACATAGATGTCTTGGCCTCCGGGTGCGCCGGGGCCGTACTTGCGATTCCACGCAAACGTGAGGAATTGGCCATTAGGCGCCCAAGACGGCGAGACTGCGTAGCCCCCATCGGTCAGACGTGTGACCCCGGCTCCGTCCTGATCCATTGTGTAAATCTGCGGTAGGCCGGTGCGGCCGCTGACCCATGCGAGCTGCGCATTTGTTCGTGGGTTCCAGGTGGGTGCAACATCGGGTCCGCGGAAGGAAGTGATCTTGTGTGCGCCGCCCCCATTGGCATCGGATATCCAGATTTCGGGGTCGCCACTACGAGCGGAAGAGAAAGCGATCTTGCTTCCGTCTGCTGACCAAGCAGGCGTCAGATTGCTGCCACCAAGGCTACCGGCTGGGAACCTGACCACGCGATTGAGTTCAAGAGAATACAAGCAAACAGACCAGCCCAGCTTTCCGAGTGTCTCGAAAGCAATTCTTGAGCTGTCTGGTGAGATACGTGGTGACATTGAGGTTGTACCGAGATGAGTAATCGCGTGCTGGTTTTGACCGTCGTAGTCCATGACCCAGATTTCCTTCGACCCGGTCCGATTGCTGACAAAGTAAATCTTGGTCTCGGCAATTCCATTCACACCGCCACCGAGACGAGAGATGATCTCGTCCGCAAATCGATGGGCACAGGAAACCATCTCGTCCATATCGAGATGCTATTCAGTTCCACTTCATGAGAGCACAATGAGGAAATTGCGCAAGAGAGGCTGGGGAAAAAAGTTTCTATGCTTGCTTTTTTTGATCTCGAAACTTGTCGTGGGATTTTTGGATAAAAGCAGGATCTTCCTGAATGCTTTGAACTATCCAGTCGATATATGCATCGCTAAATTGCTTCGATGAAAACCTCGGAACCCAACAGAAATCGGGCTTCTTTGAGATTTTATAAAGGTTATTGAGCATCTGCAGATCGTACGATGAGGGCGCGTTTCCATTGGGCAGACGCTTACTCAGAACGCCGAGTACCTCCTTTTGGCGATGAGGGCAGATCTTACTCCGATCGATTGCTATTGCTGCCTGAGTAGAAGGATCCGTAGTGAGATGGACTTTAACCACTCCTGCCTGCGCTGCTCCTGATAATTGTGGTTGAACTACCTGAAGCTGCGCACCTCGTGGTGCTTCGGTCACCTTGCGCAGACCTTTAAGAAGCTGCTTCTCCATCTCACGCATTCTTAGTTGCATGAATTTCCGAAGATCGTCAGTGGTGCCATGCTCACTCTTTGCTCCATGTCGGAAAAATAGCGTGCCCTGGCCAAAGGCAGTCTTTTGCTGCTTATTTCCTTCGATGGCGTATTGCCCCGGCTTCTGAAAGACGATTGGAAAATCTGGAGCACCGATCACAAATATGGCAATACGTTTGCCGTCTCGGTGAGATTCAACCACCTCGAAGTCAGCGAAATGAACAAGGGTGTACTTATGGATCAGATCACAATATTTTGCATGATCATATTCAAGGATCGGCGTGACGTCCGCACCATTAGGCACACCCCGGTTGTCTATGCCGATTGCAATCGTTCCACCACCAGAGTTAGCGATAGCGATGATGTCCTTCAGAAGTTCGAGCGCTTCTCCAGCATTGGATGGAGAGAACTTTTCCTTGAATTCTATGGACTTTGATTCACGCTTCGCGGCGAGGCATTTCGCAACCCGAGGGTCTTCCATGATGCATCCCCTGCCAGAATTTTCACAGAGTATGGCAAAGAGTGTACCGCTGATCGAAGTCTACTCCCGCACATCCTCATCATTCGGCTGGTACCGAGGTTCCTTTTTCTTTGGGAAGATTGACTCGTATTTCGCGATCAGCACCAAGAAGACGCGGTGAGTCAGATTGATCGAGAACTGGATCTCATCGTTCATCGCCTGATTCGAGAGCAATGGATCGAGCGGCGGCTTCCATTTCGCCGTCCGGATCGCAAGGATCATCCGTCCCGCCACGGGACCATGCCCATTTGGGTGCTAGAGTAGTCACAAAGGATGGGCAGTAAGTGTTTGGTACCACTTCGGTTCATTCCGTTCTCACTAGACACGCCATGCTTGTTAGTCCGACCTCGTGCGTTGCAAAGTGGGACCTTGCGCACATTGGGTCAAAGGATTATAGATTTTAACAGCGAGCCCACCGATGCCCGAACGTTCGAGCCCCAATGTTCCTGTTCTAGTGGAAACAACCGGAAGACCTTTTTTCCCGATGGTCAGATGCCATTATCTGGCAATCGAATATGACGATCCCCATCCTGGATGGACTCTGGGTATCGCCGGAATCCAGATGCCATTCTTGATGCTCGGTCTCGCAGGAGTCGTGCTGCAGCCCATGGGCGCAGAGCGATTCACCACCTACGGTCTTATCCGCGGGCTGTTTGAAAGCGTCGAGGAAGGAGGTGCACTGGTCAATTTCGAGGATATCTGGCTGCCCGATTTTCTGTTTCCTGTTTCACCGCACGTGGGACATGTCTACCGCGTGGGCATGAAGCTTTTTTACCTTGCATTCGCATACCGTGATTCTCGTTTTTCGCGAGAAGAATTCGAAGTCTATTGCAGAGAGTTACAAGGCGAGATCAGCTTCTCAGAAGACGAAACCAGGGCTTTCGGAAGCTGGACTGCCGAAGAGATCTCGATGGCACAAAACGGCGACCCCAAAAACCCTAGGCTTCAGTTGCGGACGAGGCGGGAACTTAAATGATGCCAAGATTGGAGAGACTTTGAGCACCCTACGCGTAACCTTAATTGATGTGGGCTGGGGCGATTCGTTGCTGCTGGAATCCAAGGACGATGCAGGAAACGACTCCTATGCGCTCATTGACTCGAATGACACGTCTACCCTTCGGTCGTCGCACCTGTTCCTGAAGCGGTTCTTCGAGAAGAAGAATGTCACGATACCATCCTCGTCACATATCTTTGAGTGGGTACTACTGACGCATTCGCATGCTGATCACGGGCAGGGACTCAAGAAGATTCTTCGCGACTTTGGCTCCGCGCGTTTCTGGTATTCTCGGTCCGGAAATAACCCCGCTTTCTTCGCCGATCTTCTCCGATATGCAAAGCGATCGATGCGCGTGGGCCAATCTGACATCGTGGACACGAGTAAAGTCTTACCGTCCTTTGGCGCAGCTACTATGCAAGCGCTTTGGCCGAATCCAGGAAGTGTCTCCTCGAACGAGAATGACAATTCAGTGGTCATAGCCATTACTCTCGGCAAAGTGTCTTTTGTGTTAAACGGAGACGCGGAAGCGGACGGCGTTTGGGCACAAATCGCGGGCCAGATCCCTCCAGATACGATGTTCTTCAAGGTCCCCCACCACGGAGCCGAGAACGGCACGTTTACGACGGCTGGAACGACGCCATGGCTGAACTCCTTGCGGCCAGGTTCTGCTGTAGGGATTAGCAGCCACGTCACGCCATTCCAGCATCCAGATTCCAGAGTGATCGCCGCACTCCCGACCAATACAACATATCGGACGGACCAGCATTACCACGTAACGGTGGAAACCGACGGCAGCACGGTCCAAGTGAGCTACAGCCATGTTTGAACGGCCACAATTGGGTCTCATCGCTTCGCATCCGCGGATGGCACTGCCTCATTCGAATGAGGCATCGGAATAGAGCCTGGACTGAATTCCAGCTAGTTCAGATCTGGTCGACGCCGATTGGCAGACTGAGTCCTTCGGTTCGCGATATGTATTTTCATCCGACCGGAGAACGGCTCGCAATGGCCATTCATTGGAGAGCGATTGAATAGCCAGCCCACGAGGATTGCCCGAAAGGGGTTGCACACGCAGCACTGTTTGGGGTTACATCCAGGACGGAAATGGAGTCACGTTCTTGAAATACAGCTTCCGAGATCTTGCCGCGCACCTCGACGACTGGTGTCGCATTGTCGACTTGAATTGGGAACGGCTCGACTCAAGCCCGATTAGTCGGTTCGGGGTTAGGAGGGAGAACGTCGAGGCATTCGTCCTGCCAAGTCTTATCGCGGCGGCCTTCTGGACGGGAATGCCGACCCTCAACCTGATCCAACTACTCGGGGTAGGGATTGGATTGGTCACCTTCGTGATCCTTGTCGTGCTCAATCGTATTTGCACCAGCGCCGCGCAGGATCTTTTTGTGCAGGTGTTGCTTCTCTTTGTTTTGGGCGGTGCCATCTGGACCTTCGGGCCCGACGAGGCCGGAACCGACTCTCTTGTTTATCGCCACCTTTTCATTCCGGTCGTCCTTATTGTCGGTCTAGCGCTGCTCGTGTCAACCTTCCTTGCTGGCCAGCTGCTTCGTCCTTTACAGCAGGCGTCGAACTACGGCGAGTATCTTACGCGAACAGAATTGTTTCAATCCCGCGGCAAGCGCATTGAATTGGCTTCGCGCGCTTGGGTCAGGGCAATTCTCTCCGTCTTTGGCGTTTTACTTCGCCCGCTGGAATTGCTGCTACCGGTCGCGGGCGCAGTACTGCTGAGTGGACCGGCCCATTTGCGCTACTGGGCAGTTGGAGTTCTACTTCTGATGTTTGTGATCGTTGCACTAAGCGCATTTGACGAGCGCCTTGACCACAGCTTTGGCCTAATTACGCGTCGTTTCTTTCGCAATGCTGCTCTGATCGTCAGCCTGATGGCAATAGCCCTTGCCGCTGGCCGCCTTTTCCGGAATACCTATGTCACCACTATTTTCGATAGCGCGTCGGGAAATGAAATCCTGCTGTATTTTCTGGCCGCATATGCAGTGGCCTGGTGGTACGACTACTGGACTGACCGTCTCATCGGCCAGGAGCTGTTCCGTCTGATCGATCCGGGCTCTCAGGGAGAGTGCACGGCGAATTATGCATATATCGGGAGTACATGCACCAGCGTACCGACCGATCATCGAAGCGTTGAACTACACGGACCCGGACGTATGCTGGTATGTCGGCCGAGGATAAACGCATGGCCATATTTCCAGGCTTGGTCATACAAGGACTTTTTTGAGCAGTTGGCAGCTGTCGGTGCCCCTGGGGGTAAGGCCATCCCGCTTCCTGGTCAGGTAAACCAGCGACTCACGCTTTATGTGGGGGCGACGGCGCTCATGGCAGTCGGCTTACTTTGTACAGGCGGATGGGTGCTTCATAGATCGCCAAAAAACTATGAACTCTCAGTGCAGACGGCGCATCGCACCGGCCTTAGCCTCACACAGCTCCTCCAAAAGAAGAACTCCGTCTCGAATACACCTGTCATCCTCGTATCGGCGTCAGGTGGCGGCACGCGAGCTGCGCTTTTCACTGGGGCCGTGCTGGAAGGCTTGAGCGAGACGAGCGGCGACGCGATTCGCGCGGGTAGCGGCGTGTCCGGCGGATCTGCGGCACTGGCTTTTTACGCGGGCAAAAGAAACGAACTCGTGAAAGGTAATGAAGCTGCCTGGAACGACTATTTTGATCGGTTGAGCATGCCCTTCATTCGCGATGTCATCGAGCGAGCCCAAGAGTGGCGCATGGCTCTGCACGGAAGATTAGGCGTTCTTCTGGCGGAAAGCTTCGAGCGCCGCTGGGGCCTTATAGAGGGCCAAGATACGTTTGGTCAGCTCACCGATTTTGGACTAATTTGCAATTCCACACTCGCAGGTCAATTCGACCTCAGCTCCCTAACTGACCGAGAGAAACACAATCTGACCGTCTCACAAGACAACAGGAGGGTTACACTCGCGGAGGCGGAAGCCAGGTATCCCGGCGCAGCTCGATCCGACACGGCGGGCGGCCGTCTAATCATGACCAATCTGGATCTCGACGGGGCGTTCTCCGACCCATTACAACGTCCACCCTTCATTACTGGACCGCCGCTGCCTATTGTCGTGGACGATGCCAGTACGCGATTGCAACGGGCGGCAGCCCTCAGCGCGAACTTTCCGCCGGTGTTTTCTAACGCTGCCATTGATGTCGATGATCAGGCCCGATACTGGGTCACGGACGGCGGCGCCGCAGATAACCGAGGGCTCGAACCCTTGTTGTTCGCCTTGCGCGAGGCGGTGAAGAAGCGCTTATTAGACAAGACAGAGTTGCCCAGAGTTGCGGTTGTGATCATCGAAGCCTCGGCGATTGACGAGACCTTCCAGCAGAACCGCGGGGTGGGCAGTACGTTTGGTGCTGGTGCGCACTTCGCCGATCAGCTCGACAAGGAACTCTACGACGACCTCGTCGACATCTATCGTTCGGCAAACAGAACTGAAAACCTGCATTTCTACTATTTACCGATGCCAAGCATCCTTCGCACTTCCGGATCATTTGGGACGCATTGGATGCTGCAGGACAACATCGAGGTGCGGAACGCAAACGTCACGAAGGCATTCGAGGGCAAGCAGGTCTTACACGCGCTACGTGCCTCATATGGCTGCAGAGCTGCCGGTGACAGTTCCGAATTGGTGGATTGGATTCGCGGCAGCCCGGAGTTCAGATCGTGGTGCAAATTGGGCGCTTCCTTGGCGGGGGTTAAACATGGTCAAACTTCCTGCGGCTGTCCATAATTGCGCATGGCGGAGCATATCCGGAATTTTTTCCTGACACCCCTGCTTTCGTGCAGCCCAGAGACCCTGTCCTCCAACTCTCAGAGCATCAGTATGGGGGAGGCGGAGTACTTTGCCTAGACCACCGACCCGAGAACTGGCGACCGGGAATTACCGGCGCGGACCTCATTCGAAGCACGTTTGCGCTCCATTCATCAGAGCAGGATTGGGGAGAACGGGTTCCGAATGCGCATCGGACAACCATAGGGCAGTATCTGCATTGGGACATCCGCCACCATGGCGAGCGAGGGTGGGCCAGAAGACCGAGCTGCAACAGTTGCTGGCGTGGCTTCCAGATTGTTCGGGACATCCATACCGACCGAGGCAGTTGTCGACGAGAGTCTTGATCGGGCTACTGAGCCTGCCATCCGGGTAAACGATTCTTTAGCGCGGTCTCAATCAAGCGTCTTGAATCAGTCGATTGATCCCTCGCTGCGAGATGATCAACTGAGAACGCATCCTCTCGCTGTCTGGATCGAGCTTCAAATCGGGCTGGAAGAGGGCCAGAAACTGTCGAGACGCGTCCCGATTACGTTCGCGGATGCGGCGCAAAAGCTGGCGGACTTTGTCGGCACAGAAGTAGCGAAATGCCGATTGCGACTTCAAGAAATGTTGACGGTGATGAGCAAGCCTGGATCCCAACGAGGGGGGAATTGGGAACGGGCATTCCTCGCTTTCAAGCTTCATCGGTTCATATCAGGCGCCGGCCAGGTTTACGCGACGTTGATGCCTCCGCAAGTAAGGAAGGTCACTTGCTACCAACTTTCTTTGCCGGGTCCACCGCGCAAAAAGAGCCGACGCACAGCGCCGGGTTTGAGAGACGACCGGGCGAACGTAATCCGCGCAAAGAGCACCGCAGCCAGTTAGCCAACGATGTTCTTGACGGAAGTCACGTGATTCGCAGCCCACACCGCAGCAAGAGCGATAACGAGAGTAATCAGAATCGACTTGATGGACATTCGTGTTCCCCTTCCGTTTTCCGTGCCAACGTCAGCCGCACAGCACACCCTGAAAATTGCGTGGAAGGGAAGGAGTGTCTGGAGGAAAGTTCTTATAAAAAGCCAAGTACATCTAGGTTTTTGTTCTTATAAGTCGAGCTGGAACCACAGTCAGCGGCTACTATATGAAGATATTTGACAACTTCCACTGGTGGGGCCAGCAAAATGGGCTACGTCATTTTAGTTGTTAGCGTCTGCAATATCTTGCTCTCGTGGCTACGAGCGGTGCACCCTAAACACCTTTTCACGTCGAATGCCCGACTCAAATTTAATTCGATCAGTGTTATTGGTGCGGTG
>Ga0157369_10004270_pt1 | contig 16892 bp, 3 predicted proteins | sample C25metaG_FD_113461 | JGI IMG/M metagenome (GOLD analysis project Ga0157369, IMG submission 113461) | Corn rhizosphere microbial communities from Kellogg Biological Station, Michigan, USA - C2-5 metaG | ecosystem: Host-associated > Plants > Roots > Rhizosphere > Soil | place: USA: Michigan... | reverse complement strand
TGAGGCCGCGACATTCTGAAGTGCTTAGCGAAGTGCACGTGAAGGGCGGCGTCATCCGAGCGCAGGCGTATTCATTCTAGGGTCGGAGGCACTCACGCGGAGCGGGCCCGCCGGCACGAACGTCTTGCGGTGGAGCGTTTGGCCGGCGTGCGCCTGAGCGGGACCAGCTCGTGAAGCCCGGTGAATGCGAGCAATGGTCTGGTGTATCGTAGCTACCTTCCGCGCCTGTAGCTCAGTTGGATAGAGCATCGGCCTTCTAAGCCGAGGGTCGGGGGTTCGAATCCCTCCAGGCGCGCCATTCCATTACAGGCACTTACGAGCCACGATCAGCCAGCCGGGGTCCTCTGCGAAGGTGCAGTGCCGGAATCAGTGCCGGATTCTATGGAATCCGACTTCTCCGGTAGGCGAGCAGGGCCACGGCGATTGACAATTCCTGGGGGTATAGCTCAGACTCTTCGCGGTCGCAATCCAGCCGTTCCGTCGCTCGGGCCCGCTCCAAGGGGCTCCCTCCGCCTCGGGTGAAGACCGGGTGCTACCTGTCGTGTCGACGGCGGGGTTCGCGCCCGGTAGTAGTTAACGTTCCACTGGCGGTACGCGGAGTACACGACGATGCTTTTCCTCACGAAGTGGACGGTGCTTCCTGGCAAGCGAGACGAGGCGGTCAAGCGGTTCATGGAGACGGGGGCGCCTCCTCCGACGGGCGTCAAGATGCTCGGTCGGTGGCACACGCTGGGCGAACTCGGTGGCATCACGATGGCGAGCGCCGACGACGCCACGTCGCTGTACGGCTGGATGTACCAGTGGTCGGATCTGCTGGAGTTCACGGTCGTGCCTGTGATTGAGGACGCCGACGCAGCCAAAATTCTGTCCCAGAAGAAGTAGCAGCAGGTTAGAAGCGCGCGGTGGGCCGTTGAAAGCCCACCGCGCTGCTTCCGGTAGTGGTCCAGCCGAACGCTCAATGGTGCCACCCAGTCTGCCATCAGTCCTACTCCACCCAACCGTCGCGGTGAAAGGACTGGTGTACCTCGCTCGACTGCGTGGGGTCGATCTTCGGAAAGGCGGTCACTCTTCCAGTTTACGAGTTGGGAGAACCCTCGGGGCTCCACGGGATGGACCGTACTGGCCCCGCAGTCGGAAGATAACCCAAACGCACCCGGCTTCGCAGTCGGTGACAGCGCATGACTTCTTTGTTGGCCCACTTCTAAGCCGAGGGTCGGGGGTTCGAATCCCTCTAGGCACGCCACCTCTTGGCGGACCGCTCGTGGCGAGAGCCCCGCACTCAGCCGGTGGTTACGCGTGCTGATCACGCCGCGGCCGTTCGAAGAAGGCCCGACGTCGTGATCGCTCCAGGACGGCTCGGACGCGCCCAGTCGCCTCCAGCACCGGGGGGTGGCAAGACACCCCTCGCGAGTGGCGAGTGCCCGTCCGTGTCACTCGCGACGAGTGCCCAGCGGGGATCTCCCGTCCAGTGCCAAGAGGCCGGCCCTTAGGGCACCATTCTTCCGCACGACCCTACGCCTGCCCTAAGCCTGATCACCGCAGCTAAACCCGCGAAAATGAGTGTATTACCTGGAGTACCCATGTGCACGATTTGCACGAAAATCTACGCAGCTGAACCCTAGATTGCAGTGGTATGCCATTTGGTAACACACCTAAGAGTCGGCCCCCACAAACCTTTCTTGCAGTCCACAGTGGCTCTGGACTTGCAAACCTTTCCCTATGGCGATTCGTTTGCCCTGAGCCTTCAGCTCGCTCAGTCGGTCGCGACCTAAAAACCATCGAGCCCATGAGCGTCCGTCCGAGCGACGAAGGCGAACCAATCGCCATCATTGGCCTAGGCTGCCGGTTTCCGGGAGCCACAGGCCCGGCCGCCTTCTGGTCGCTGCTCGCGCGTGGTGGTGACTCCGTGGGCGTGCTACCGCCCGACCGCCAGCTCGCCACCGCTCGGGCGGTGCGCGGCGGATTCCTCGAGCACATCGATCGCTTCGATGCCCGGTTCTTCGGAATCTCGCCGCGCGAGGCCGATCGTCTCGATCCCCAGCAGCGGCTGCTCCTCGAGGTGACATCGGAGGCGCTCGACGACGCCGGCCTCCCCTCGCGAGCGCTGGATGGCAGCAACACCGGCGTGTTCGTCGGCATGTGGATCAACGACTACGAGGCGAGGATGTTCGCGGAGACGGGTCGGGTCGATTTCCACATGACCACCGGCAGCGGTCGCTACACCGCCTCGGGACGCCTGTCCCACCTCCTAGGGCTACGCGGGCCGAGCATGACCGTGGATACCGCGTGCTCCTCGTCGCTCGTGGCGGTGCATCTCGCGTGTCAGAGCCTCTGGACCGGCGAGAGCGAGATCGCGATCGCGGCCGGGGTGAACGTGATCCTGCAGCCGCACATCACCGTGGCGTACTCGCAGGCCCGGATGCTGTCCGCGGACGGACGCTGCAAGTTCGGCGACGCGTCCGCGGACGGATACGTGCGCAGCGAAGGGGTCGGAGTCGTGGTGCTCAAACGACTCTCACGCGCCCGCGCCGACCGCGACACGATCCATGCGGTGATCCTGGGCAGCGCGGTCAACAACGACGGCCACACCGGCGGCTCGCTCGGCACGCCGGGCCGCTCGGGTCAAGAAGATCTTCTGCGCGCCGCCTACCGCCGCGCCGGGATCGCGCCGACCGCGGTGCAGTACGTCGAGGCGCACGGCACGGGAACCCGAGCGGGCGACCCGGTCGAGCTCGCCGCCCTGGGTTCGGTCCTGGGGCGAGGGCGCGGGGGGGCGCAGCCGTGCTTCGTGGGCTCGGTGAAGACGAACATCGGCCACACCGAGGGCGCTGCCGGCATCGCCGGGCTCATCAAGGTGGCGCTGGGCCTTGAGCACCGAGTGATCCCGGCGAGCCTTCATTGCGACGTCCCGACGCCCGAGGTGCCGTGGAGCGATCTGGGAGTCGCCATCGTCCGCGACGCGATGACATGGCCGGAGGAGGGACGTCCGCTCGCGGGCGTCAGCTCGTTCGGCATCGGGGGTACCAACGCCCACGTCGTGCTCGCGGCGGCACCGAGCGACGGGGACGCGGCTCGCGTGGCCCTGCCCCCGGCGGACGCTTCGAGGGAATACGTGCTCCCGCTGTCCGCCCGGAGCCCCGAGGCGCTGCGCGAGCTCACGACCAGTTACCTCGCCCACCTGACAGATCTCGATCGGGAGGACATCCGCGACGTCTGCTTCACGGCGGCCGTTCGGCGCAGCCACCACGACCATCGGCTCGCGGTCGTCGGCTCGGATCGAGAGCAGCTCGTGACGCGGCTCGACGCGCTCCTCCGCGCGGGGTCGGCGTTGAGTATCGTCGCGCCTCGCGGGGCCGCACGCGCCTCTCGGGTCGCCTTCGTGTTCCCGGGCCAGGGCTCGCAGTGGATCGGCATGGGGCTCGGTCTCGCGGCGACGGAGCCGGCATTCGCGCGGGCGCTCGAGGGCTGCGATCGCGCCATCGCCGCCCACGCGGGCTGGTCTCTCCTCGAGGAGCTGCGGGCGGCCGACGGGTCGCGCCTGGATCGGATCGACATCGTCCAGCCAGCCCTCTTCGCGATCCAGGTCGCGCTCGCCGAGCAGTGGCGAGCCTGGGGGATCGAGCCGGTGGCGGTGGTCGGGCACAGCATGGGTGAGGTGGCGGCGGCCCACGTGGCGGGGGCTCTCGACCTGGATGCGGCGGCGCGCGTGATCTGCACGCGCAGCGCGCTGCTCCGCCGCATCAGCGGCCGCGGCGCGATGGCGTTGGTCGAGCTCTCGTCGGACGATCTTCATGAGCGGCTGCGCGGCCGGGAAGACCGACTGTCGATCGCGGTGTGCAACAGCGATCGGTCGACGGTGGTGGCCGGCGAGGTGGGGGCCATGGAGGAGCTGCTCTCTCGGCTCGACCGGGACGGGGTGTTCTGCCGTCCGGTGAAGGTGGACGTGGCCTCGCACAGCCCGCAGGTGGACCCACTGCGCGAGGATCTCCTGCGCGGCCTCGCCGGTCTCACCGCGGCCGAGACGCGGATCCCGATGTGCTCCACCGTCACCGGCGGCCTCATCGAGGGCGCGGAGCTCGGTGCCGGGTACTGGATGCGGAACCTCCGCGAGACGGTCCAGTTCGCGGCGGCGGTCCGGCGGCTTCGGGAGGACGGCTGCGACACGTTCATCGAGATCAGCCCTCATCCCGTCTTGCTGCCCGCGATCGAGCAGGGGCTCGCGACCGGCCGACCCGGCCTGTGCTTGCCTTCGCTCCGACGCGAGGAGCCGGAGCGGGCGACGATGCTCGAGTCGCTCGGCACGCTCTACTCCTCCGGCTACCCGGTGGACTGGGGCCGGCTCTACCCGACGGCCGGCCGCTGCGTCACCTTGCCGGCCTATCCGTGGCAACGCGAGCGTTTCTGGTATCCCATCGCCCCGGCGGGCGGCGCGAACCGCCGCGTGGGTGCGGGCGCTCATCCGATACTCGAGGAGCACATCGTGTCCTCGGCCGACCCGGGGACTCACTTCTGGCAGGGCCGCCTCGACCCCATCCAGACGCCGTGGTTGCTCGAGCACCGCGTGCACGGGGTGGCGGTGCTCCCGGCCAGCGCGATCGTGGAGATGGCCCTCAGCGCGGGGGCCGCTGCCTTCGGTTCCGGGTCGGCAGGCGTGACGGATGTCCGACTGGACACGCCTCTGGCGATTGCCGCCGACGAGACACGGACATTGCAGCTCGTGGTCACCTCCTCCGGATCGGGTGCCGCGACCTTCCGGCTCGCAAGCCGTGAGGCTGGGGCCGGGCCCTCGAGTCGGTGGATCGTACATGCGAGCGGTGGCCTTCGAGACGGCGGAGCGCTCAACGCCACGACCACCACGATGACCCCCGGCGATGGCGCCACGAGCGAGGCGACCGGTCAGGCGCACTACGAGTCGATGAGCCGGCGCGGTCTCGAATATGGAGCCGCCTTCCAGGGTGTCGCCTCGCTCTCGCGGCACGGCGCGGTCGTCGTCACGCGCCTGCGCTCGACCGATGCGGTTGTCGAAGACGCCGGCCGCTACGCGGTGCATCCCTGCCTCCTCGATGCGGCGCTGCAGGGCGTGATCGCGGCGCTCGAGGTTACTCCCGCCACCGCGACGGCCACCTATGTACCGGCTTCGATCGACCGTGTGGTCGTTCACGGCGGCCCGGCCTTCGAGAAAGAGCTTCGCTGCCGGGTGACGGTGCGGAGCATGGGTCCCGACGACGCGCTCGTGGCGGACGTCGTGGTCGACGATTCCGCGGGGCACGTGGTCCTCGAAGCGGACGGGGTGCGCGTCGTGCCGCTGGCCCGACCCGATACCGATCTCGACCGGTGCACGTTCGAGATCCGGTGGCATCGGCAGTCGACCGCGGTGAGCGAGCAAGCCGAGGCGCCGGGACACTGGATCGTCCTGGCCGATCGTGCGGGCGTGGGCGAGCGGCTCGCGCGCCGGCTCACCGAACGTGGCGCGCGTTGCTCGGTGGTGACCCCCGGATCGGGCGATCTCGAAGCACGTCTAGCCGCTACGGGGCCCGTACAGGGAATCGCGTACCTCCAGGGGCTCGACGCCGAGCCTCTGGCCCCCGATGCGCACGAGGCGATCACCGAATCGACGGCGGTACAGGGAATGGCGGCGCTCGTCAAGGCTCTGGCGGTGGACGAGTCGGCGGTGCGGCCACGCATCGTGCTGGTGACGGCCGGACTGCAGGAGATCGCGTCCGCGGCCGGGCGTATCGCCCTCGAACAGGCCCCACTGTGGGGCGCCGGGGCGGTCCTGGCGAGGGAGCATCCCGACCTGCGGCCGCAGCGGATAGACCTGAGCGGTGAGCCGAGCGGCGAAGAGCTCGATGGCCTCGCCCTCGAGTGCGTCCGACCAGACGGCGAGGGGCAGATCGCGCTGCGGGGCCGCGACCGCTACGTGGCGAGGCTCGAGCGCGTCGCCCCCGCATCCGAAGCGGCCGAGGAAGCGCCGTCGGTTCCGGCAGGGTCGACACCGTTCCAGGCCCGGGCCTCCGCGATCGGCACTCTCGACGGCCTGCGGCTCCGGCCGCTCGTGCGACGCCCGCCCGGAGCGGGCGAGATCGAGATCGAGGTGTGCGCCGCCGGCCTCAACTTCCGGGACGTGCTTTCGACGCTCGGCAGTCTGCCTGGATACCCTGACGGAATCGGGCCCATCGGGATGGAATGCGCGGGCCGCGTGGTGGCCGTGGGCCCGGGCGTCGAGAGCCCGAGGGTCGGCGACGAGGTGATCGCGATCGCCTTCGACTGTCTGGGCACCCACGCCATCGCCGACGCGCGGCTGGCGGTGTCGAAGCCGGCTCACCTCGAGGACGCGGTGGCGGCCACCCTGCCGATCGCGTTCCTGACCGCGTCGTACGCGCTCGAGCACCTGGCCCGGATGCAGGCGGGCGACCGCGTGCTGATCCACGCCGCGGCCGGCGGGGTGGGCCTGGCCGCGGTGCAGCTCGCCCGACGGGCCGGCGCCATCGTGTTCGCCACCGCGGGGAGCCCGCGGAAGCACGAGCACCTCCGCGCGCTCGGAGTCGAGCACGTTCTCGACTCGAGGTCGCTGTCCTTCGCGAGAGAGGTCATGGCGCTCACGGGTGGGGCCGGCGTGGACATCGTCCTGAACTCGCTGGCCGGCGAGGCGGTCGCCGCTGGCCTCTCGGCGCTCGCTCCGTACGGACGATTCGTGGAGATCGGCAAGCAGGACATCTACCAGAACGCGCCAATCGGGCTGGGCCCATTCCGGAACAATCTGTCCTTTGCCGCGCTCGATCTCGAGCGCCTGTGCCGGGAGCGACCGAGCGTCGTCGGAGCCTTGCTGGCGCGTCTGATGGAGCGCGTCGCCGTCGGAGAAATCCAGCCTCTTCCGGTGCGCGTGTTCCCGATCGGCGAGGTATCCGATGCCTTCCGCTACATGGCGGAGGCGCGCCATATCGGGAAGATCGCCCTCTCGCTCTCGCAGTCGGCTGCGGCCGTGGCCCCGCTGACTGCGGCCGCGTCGGCGATCCGATCCGACGGGACGTACCTGATTACCGGGGGCCTGGGCGCGCTGGGGCTTGCGATGGCGCGCGCACTGGTTGACGCCGGCGCGCGGCACGTCGCGCTGCTCGGTCGTCGCGCACCCGGCGCCGAGGCGCACCGAATCATCACCGCGCTCGAGCAGGCCGGGACCGACGTGGTGACGATCCAGGCCGACGTCGCGGCGCCCGGACCGATGGCGACCGCCCTCGAGGCCCTGCGTCGTCGGATGCCGCCTCTGCGAGGAGTGATTCACGCTGCGGGCGTGCTCGACGACGCGACGCTCCTCCGGATGGAGCTCGGCCAGATCCGGGCGGTCATGGCACCCAAGGCCGCCGGAGCGTGGGTCCTCCACACGCTGACCGAGTCGGACCCGCTCGACTTCTTCGTCCTGTGCTCGTCGGTTTCCCCCCTCCTGGGCCTGGCCGGCCAGGCGAGCTACGCGGGGGCCAACGCGTTCCTGGATGCGCTGGCGCGGTATCGGCGGAGCCTCGGCCGCCCCGCGATCAGCATCGGCTGGGGCCCGTGGAGTGACATCGGGCTCGCCGCCGCGCGTCGCGATCGCGGGGCGCGCCTCGAAAGGGTAGGACTCGGAAGCCTATCCCCCGAGCAGGGTGTGCAGGCTTTCACCGCGATGCTCGGAAGCGACCGCACCCATCAGGCGATCATGATCTTCGACGCCGAGGCCTGGAGCGTGGCACGTGGCGGAGCGCCCGATCCCTTCCTCGGCGCGCTCGTGCGCCCATCGGCGGCGCGCCCCGACGCGGGCGGCGCCGCACTGCCGGACGTGTTGAGAGCCGCCCCGGGCTCCGCCCGGCTCGGGATGCTCCGGGCGCACCTGACGGCGCGGGTCGCGCGGATTCTGCGCCTGGAGCCGGCACGAGTCGACGCGGAGGCCCCTCTCAAGAGTCTCGGCCTCGATTCACTGATGACGCTCGAGCTACGAAACCGGCTCGAGGCGGACTTCGGGTTGCGCCTGTCGGCCACGCTCGTGTGGAACTACCCGACGGTTGCCGCGCTGGTTGGCCACATCGCCGAGGCGCTCGACCTCGTCGTCGATGCGCCGCGGGTGGAGGCGGCGCCGACGACCGAACGGGTCGACCCGGAGACCGAGGGCCTGTCTCGGGACCAGGTGGGCGCGCTGCTGGACGAGGAGCTGGCGCGGGTGAATCGACTGCTCGGAGGCGGACCGGAGCCGGGTCATGAGTGAGCCGAGCGGCGACCAGCTGCGGCAGGCGCTCGACGCCCTGGCGAAGATGCGCGCCCGTCTCGAAGCGGCGGAGCGCGCGAAAACGGAACCCATCGCCATCGTGGGTATCGGCTGCCGACTCCCGGGCGGCGTCCGCGACGCCGCGTCGTTCTGGGCTCTGCTCGCCAAGGGCGTCGACGCGGTCACCGAGGTGCCGGCCGATCGCTGGGACGCGGCGGCGCTCTACGATCCCGATCCTCGAGCCCGCGGCAAGATGAGCACGCGCTGGGGAGCGTTCCTGGGCGAGATCGATGGCTTCGATGCCGCGTTCTTCGACATCTCGCCGCGCGAGGCCGCCCGCATGGATCCCCAGCAGCGCCTGCTCCTCGAGGTGGCGTGGGATGCGCTCGAGGATGCGGGCCAGAATCCCTCTCGACTGGCCGGAAGCGCGGCGGGGGTCTTCGTCGGGGTCCACAGCCACAGCAACGACTACTGGACGCTCCAGGCCGAGAACCCCGCGGGCCTCGATGCCTACGCGGGCACCGGGACGTCGCATAGCGTGCTCGCCGGACGGCTCGCGTACCTGCTCGATCTCCGCGGGCCGAGCCTTGCTATCGACACCGCCTGCTCGTCGTCCCTCGTGGCGGTCCACCTGGCCGTTCAGGCGCTCCGGACCGGCGAATGTGACGTGGCCCTCGCGGCCGGCGTGAACGTGATCCTGTCACCCGAGTTCACGGTCGCCGCTTCCCGCATGCAGATGCTGGCCGCCGACGGTCGCTGCAAGGCCTTCGACGAGCGCGCCGATGGTTTCGTGCGCGGCGAGGGCTGCGGTGTGGTGGTGCTCAAGCGCCTCGCCGACGCCGTCGCGGCCGGAGATCCGATCCGGGCGGTCGTCCGCGGATCGGCGGTGAACCAGGACGGCCGCACGAACGGGCTGACCGCGCCCAGCGGGCGCTCGCAGGAAGCGCTGATCCGCCGCGCGCTCCATCAGGCCGGTGTCACGCCCGAGGAGCTCGGGTACGTGGAGGCGCATGGGACCGGGACGCCGCTCGGCGATCCCATCGAGATGGAGGCGCTCGGCGCGGTGCTCGGATCGGGCCGCGCCGCGCCGTGCCTCGTCGGGTCGGTCAAGACGAACCTGGGACACCTCGAGGGTGCGGCCGGCATCGCGGGGCTCATCAAGACGGTGCTGGCGCTCCAGCACGGATCGGTGCCGGCGCACCTGCACTTCCGCCGCCTGAACCCCCACATCAGCATGCCGCCGACCCTCGCCATTCCGACGTCACTCGGCCCGTGGCCGGCCGGGCGTGGCCGGCGCTGTGCGGGCGTGAGCTCGTTCGGCTGGTCGGGCACGAACGCGCACGTGGTGCTGGAGGCAGCGCCGCCCGTGGTCGATGCACCGCCTGCCGCAGCCCGGGACGCGGTCCTGCTGCCGCTCTCTGCACGGAGCGCGCCGGCGCTCGCCGCGCTCGCGCGGTCGTATTCCGGGGCGCTGGCGGGTGCGGATCGGCTCGAAGACCTCGTCTACACCGCGGCCGTGCGGCGGGCGCATCACGAGCACCGGCTGGCAGTCGTCGGCCGCTCGGCGGACGGGCTGCGGGAAGCGCTGACCGAGTACCTCGCGCGGGGATCACATCCGGCGGTGATCGCCGGGCGGAACCGGAAGGCGTCGGCGCCGCTCGCCTTCGTCTTCCCGGGCCAGGGCTCCCAGTGGCCGGGGATGGGGCGCCGCCTGCTCGTCCAGGAGATGGTCTTCCGCGAGAGTCTCGAGCGGTGTGACGAGGCGATCCGGCGAGAGGCCGGCTGGAGCGTGGTCGAGCGGCTGACCGTGGTCGATCGCGAGCTCGACGGTATCGACGAGGTGCAGCCGGCGCTCTTCGCGGTGAGCGTCGCGCTGGCCGCCCTCTGGCAGTCGTGGGGGATTCAGCCGGGTGCGGTCGTCGGGCACAGCCTGGGGGAGATCGCCGCCGCGCACGTCGCGGGCGCGCTCGATCTCCCGGACGCGGCCCGGGTGATCTGCCGTCGGAGCCACTTGCTCCGCCGGCTGAGCAGTCGCGGGGCGATGGCCGCGGTCGACCTCCCGCTCGAGGAAGCACGCGCCGCCCTTCAAGGCTTCGAGGACCGCCTCGCAGTCGCGGTCAGCAACGGGCCGCGCTCGACCGTGATCTCGGGCGACCCGGTTGCGCTCGAGACGGTGCTCGTCCGGCTCCGGGAGCGCAACGTCTTCGCCCGGCTGGTCAAGGTGGACGTCGCTTCCCACAGCCCGCAGGTCGACGAGATCACCCCCGATCTGCTACGGGACCTCGCCGGGATCCGGCCGCGGACTGGAACCGTGCCGATCTACTCGACCGTCACCGGCCGCTTGATCGATGGCGCGACCCTCGACGCCGCCTACTGGACGCGCAACGTCCGGCAGCCGGTGCTCTTCGGCCCCACGATGGAGCAGGCGATGGAGGCCGGCTTCACCACTGTCCTCGAGGTCAGCCCGCACCCGATCCTGGTCACCGCGGTGGAAGGCACCGCCCAGCACGTCGGCCGGCCAGCGGTGGTGCTGTCGTCCCTGCGTCGCGATCACGACGAGATGACCGAGCTGCTCACCTCGCTCGGACGGCTCCACTGTCAGGGCTCGCCGGTGAATTGGTCCGCGCTCCAGACCTCCGGAGCACGCGCGGTGTCCCTGCCGAACTATCCGTGGCAGCATCGACGGTTCTGGATCGAGGCCGCGGCCGACCGGCCCGCTCTCGAGCGGACGGCGCGGGGTAGCCGCCGGCCGAGCCCGGACTGGCTCTGGCGTCTCGCGTGGCGACCCGAACCGCGCCCGGCGGATTCGGTGCCGCAGGTCGGGCGCTGGCTGCTGCTCGCGGACCGGAGTCCGGTCTCCCGCGCGCTGCGAGTCGAGCTCGAGAAGCGCGGGAACCGGGTCGTCGCAGTTCACGCGGGCCCCCGTTACACGATGTCGCCGGATGGCGAGTTCACGGTCGATCCGGAGCGGCCCGACGATTTCCGACGTCTGCTCGAGGAGACGGGCGAGCCGGGTGAAGCGTGGGCGGGCACCGTGCACCTCTGGGGGCTCGATGCGGGAGCATCCGGGGGCCACGATGGTGGGCCCGCGACCAATGCGAATCGCGCCTGCATCGGCGCGCTCCATTTGGTCCAGGCACTCGGCGCGTCGAGCCAGTCGACCGGCGGCCGGCTGTGGATCGTCACGCAAGGGGCCCAGGCGCTTGGCGCCCCGCGCGCATTGACTCTTGCGCAGGCACCGCTCTGGGGCCTGGGCCCCGTCGTGGGGGTCGAGCATCCAGCCCTGTGGGGTGGCCTCGTCGACATGGATTCGGCGGTCGGTCCGGACGCCATTGGCTCGCTCGCGGACGAGATCTCCAGCCGTGCCCTCGGCGAACGTGTCGCCTTCCGTGACGGATGCCGGTACGTCGCCCGGCTCGAGCATGCCGAGGTGGCCGAAGCCGCGGATCCGCTGCGCCTCCGGCCAGATCGGGCCTACGTGGTCACGGGCGGCCTGGGAGGGATCGGGAGGCGGCTCGCGCAATGGCTGGTCGCTCGAGGCGCGCGACATCTCGTCCTGCTCGGCCGCCATGCCTCCGCTGACACGGCCGCCGACCTCGTCCAGGTACTCGAGGCAGCGGGGGCGCGGGTCATGGTGGATCGGGCCGACGTCGCCAACGGTGACGACCTCGCGGCCCTGCTCGATCGGATCCCGCGAACCCTGGCGCCGGTCGGCGGCATCCTTCACGCGGCCGGTGTCCTCGATGACGGGATCATCGGTCGACAGGACGCCGCACGCTTCGCCGCGGTGATGGCCCCGAAAGTGGCGGGCGCGTGGAACCTGCACGAGCTGACGCGCGAGCTCGGGCTCGAGTGCTTCGTCATGTTCTCCTCGGCGGCGGCCATTCTCGGTACGCCGGGACAGGCCGCGTACGCGAGCGGGAACGCCTTCCTCGACGGGCTCGCCCACCATCGGCGCGCCGCCGGGCTACCCGCTCTCGTCGTCGACTGGGGCCGCTGGGGCGAGGTGGGCCTGGCGGCGGAAGGCGAGCGGGCACGCAACATGACCGCGCTCGGCTTCGGGGCGATGACGCCGAGTACGGCGCTGGACGCGCTGGGGCACGCCATGGCCGGGACGGCCTCCCAGCTGGCGATCATGGCCTTCGATCCCGAGGCGTACCGACGGAGCTTGCCGGGCCGCGCGCTGCCGGTCCTTCCGGCCCGGACCGTCGCGCCGGATGCGGGCGATGTCGAATCCGGGGGGTCCGTCCTACTCGACACCCTGCGCCGCGTGCCGGCGGCGACGCGGGGCGCGCTCCTGCTCGAGCACGTGCAAGCGCAGGTCGCCGCGGTGCTCCGGCTCGACGACCCGGAGGCTCTCGACGAGGCGCGGGGCTTTTTCACCCTCGGCATGGATTCGTTGATGGCGGTCGAGCTGAAGAACCGGCTGCAAGGCACGCTGGGGCTTCCGCTGCCGTCCACGGTGGTGTTCGATCGGCCGTCGATCGCCCTGCTCGTGCAGTTCCTGGAGCGTGAGGTCCTGGGCTCGCCTCCCGGCGGCCCGGTCGACGCCATCCGGGTGCCGCGCGAGGTCATCGTTGACGGCGAGGAGATTCGCCGCCTGCCTCGTCACGAGATCGAGGCTCTGCTGGCGGACGAGCTCAAGCAGCTCAAGGGACTCGGAGACGCGCGATGAGCCAGGGCGACGCGGATCAGCTCGCCGAGGCCCTGCTGGCCCTGCGTACGATGCGTGCGCGCATCGACGCGCTCGAGCGAGCCAAGCCCGAGCCGATCGCCATCGTAGGCATCGGCTGTCGCTTCCCCGGCGGGGCCTCCGATCCGGAGCGGTTCTGGCAGCTGTTGCGGAGCGGAACCGACGCGATCACGCCCGTTCCGGCCGATCGCTGGAGCGCCGAGCGGTTTTCCGGCTCCGATCCCGAGGCGGGCGGGATGATCCCGGCTCCCTGCGGAGGCTTTCTCGGAGACGTTCGCTCCTTCGACCCCCACTTCTTCGGGATCACCCCGCGCGAGGCGCTCGCGATGGACCCTCAGCAGCGGCTCGTGCTGGAGGTCGCCTGGGAGGCGCTCGAGGACGCGGGCGCGGTACCCGGTCAGTTGGCGGGGACGCCGACCGGGGTGTTCGTCGGAATCGGGCTCAACGACTACGGCCGCCTGCAGGTAACGGAGCAAGAGCAGGATCCACGTCGCATCGACACCTACTCGATTTCGGGCAACGCGCTCTGCATCACCGCGAACCGCCTCTCGTATCTCCTGGACCTGCGCGGCCCCAGCATGGCCATCGACACCGCGTGCTCTTCGTCACTGGTCGCGATTCACATGGCCTGCCAAAGCCTGCGGGCGGGGGAGAGCACGCTGGCCATCGCGGGCGGGGTGAACGTGATGCTGTCGCCGGCGAACAGTATCGGAGTCGCCCGCTTCCTCTCGCCGGATGGACGCTGCAAGGCCTTCGACGCGCGAGCGAATGGGTACGTCCGGGGCGAGGGCGCCGGGCTCGTGGTGCTCAAGCCTCTGTCGCGAGCCCAGGCCGACGGGGACCGGATCTACGCCGTGATCCGTGGGAGCGCGATCAACCAGGACGGGTTCAGCAGCGGCCTCACGGTGCCGAACGGCACCGCCCAGGAGGCGCTCGTCCGCCGCGCGCTCGAGAGCGCGGGAGTGGCCCCCGCGGACATCCAGTACGTGGAAACCCACGGGACCGGCACCGCGCTAGGTGACCCCATCGAGGTCAACGCGCTGAGCGCGGTACTGTCCGCCGGGCGTCCCGCAGACCGGATCTGCGCGATCGGCTCGGTCAAGACCAACGTCGGGCACCTCGAGGCCGCGGCCGGGGTGGCCGGGCTGATCAAGGTCGCGCTCAGCCTGGAGCACCGGGAGATCCCGCCGAGCCTGCACTTCGAGAGCCCGAATCCGCACATTCCCTTCGATCGGATCCCGCTCCGCGTGGCCCGTGCCCTCTCGCCATGGCCCGAGGTCGGGGGGCGGCCGCTCGCCGGAGTCAGCTCGTTCGGATTCGGCGGGACCAACGCGCACGTGGTCCTCGAAGCGGCGCCGGTCGCGGCGGAGCCGACTGACCCCGCCTTGCCGGATCGGGCCCAGGTGCTCCTGCTTTCTGCGAAGAGTCGATCGTCCCTCGAGTCCCTCGCGCGCGAATGGGATGCCTTCCTGGCGAGCGGCGTGCGTGATCTGGCGGCGGCGTGCTCCACCGCGAGCGTTCGCCGGACCCACCACCCGCACCGGATCGCGCTGGTGGGACGCTCCGCGGCCGAGCTCCGCGAGCGGCTCCAGCGTGTCCTTGCCGGCGAGACCGTCACCGGGGCCGCTACGGGTGAGCTCGTGCGCAAGCGGCCCCGGCTCGCGTTCGTGTTCTCCGGCCAGGGTCCCCAGTGGTGGGGAATGGGCCGTCAGCTGCTCGCTACCGAGCCCGTGTTCCGCCAGGTCGTCACGGAATGCGACCGACGGCTGAGCGAGCTCGGAGGCTTCTCCCTGCTGGCGGAGCTGGGCGCGGGCGAGGCGGTCTCGCGTCTCGACCGTACCGACATCGCGCAGCCGGCGATCCTCGCGCTCCAGGCCGGTCTCGTGGCGCTGTGGCGTGCGTGGGGCGTGACTCCGCACGCGGTGGTCGGGCACAGCGTGGGCGAGATCGCGGCGGCGCACGCGGCGGGCGCGCTCACGCTCGATCAGGCGGTCGAGATCGCGTTCCACCGCGGCCGCCTGATGCACGAGGCGGCGGGCCGCGGGCGCATGGCCGCGGTCGAGGTGAGTCCGGAGCGTGCCGCCGAAGCATTGCGCGCGTACGAGCAGCGCCTGGCCGTCGCGGCGGTCAACGGTCCCGAGTCGGTGGTCCTCTCCGGCGAGCCGGAGGCCCTGGCCAGCGTGGTGGCCGCATTCGAGGCGCAAGGGGTGACGTGCCGGATGCTCCCGGTGGACTACGCGTTTCACAGCCCGCAGATGGCCGGAGCGGCGCGAGGTCTCGCGGAGCGTCTGCGCGATCTGGCTCCCGCGGCGGTGAACGTGCCCCTGGCCTCGACGGTGACCGGGCGTGGCATCGATCCCTCGACCATGGATGCGCGGTACTGGGCTCGCAACGTGGAGTCGGCGGTGCAGTTCCGGGCGGCGGTGGATACCCTCATCGAGCAGGAGATCACGCTCTTCGTCGAGATCGGCCCGCATCCGGTGCTGGGAGCCGCCATCGCGCAGTGCCTGGAGCGGCACGGCCGCGAAGGTCTGACCATCGCGTCGCTCCGGCGTGGCCAGGACGAGCGCGCGGTGATGCTCGCCGCCCTCGGGGTGCTCTACACCAAGGGCTTGCCGGTGGACTGGACGGCGGTTCAGGGGCCTCGGCTTCGGCCCGTCCGCGTGCCGGGCTATCAGTGGGACCGCAGGCCGTACTGGATCCTGGACGAGGCTGCCCGTCATTCGACACCGGCGGTCCACCCGATGCCGGCGGCGCATCGGCATCCACTCCTCGGAGACCCACTGCGCTCTCCGGTCGGCACGGTCTTCCCCTCGATGCTCGACACCGTGACGATCGCCCTCCTCGGTGATCACCGCGTTCTCGACACCGCGATCCTCCCCGCGGCCGCGTGTCTCGAGATGGCGCTTTCGGCCGCCCGACGCGTCACCGGGCAGTCTCGGCCCCATCTCGTGGACGTCTCGATCCTCCATCCGCTGGTCGTGCCGGATGCTGGTGCGCGTGCGGTGCAGCTGGTGCTCGAGCCGGCAGGGGTCGACGCGCTCGCGTTCCGTCTGTTCAGTGGCTCGGCAGAGGCGGCCCAGGCGACGAACGATTGGACCCTGCACGCGACGGGCACGGTGGCTGCGGCTCGGTCGGTCGACGCGTCGAGGACCGAGCCGCTCGCGGCGATCCTGGCGCGCTGTGGCGAGGTCCAGACCGGGGACCGCCAGTACGAGCGCCTCCACGCGGTGGGGATTCACTTCGGGCCTCGCTTCCGCCGCATCGCGGAGATCCGGCGTGGCCACGACGAGGCGGTGGGCCTGGTCCGCGCGGTCGACAATCCCGGCGAGGTGGGGGCGGAGTGGACGGTGGACCCGACGGTGCTCGACGGTTGTCTCCAGGTGCTCGGCGCGGCGCTCCCCACCGGGGTGGACGCGGCGTTCTTGCCGGTGCGGTTCGAGCGGCTCGTGCTTCACCGCGGGCTTGGTGGTTCGACCCTCTGGAGTCACGCCCGGTTGCGTCCCTCTGTCGGCGCGACCGTGGAGACCCGGGTGGGAGACGTGGCGGTCTTCGACGAGTCGGGAACGCTGGTCCTCGAGGTCTCTGGCGTGACCGTGAAGCGCGCCTCCGTCGAGGCCCTGGCCGCCATCGGGGTAGCAGCCGGTGGGGACTGGCTCCACACGGTGCAGTGGCGGGTCCAGCCGCTGGTGTCCTCGCAGGGCGTGGCAGGCGGCCACTGGCTCCTGATCGGCGCCGCGCCGGGGATCGGCGAGCGACTGGCCGCCGAGCTGCGCGCGCGCGGCGACACCGTGACGCTCGCCGGAACGTATCGCCCGGCCCCCGCGGGCGACCGATGGCGGGGAGTCGTCCATCTGGACGGAGTCGCGGAGCCTCGAAGCGGAGTCGACCGCATCGCGCCGTACCTGACGGCGACAGAATATTGCGCGAGCCTGCTCGAGGTGGCGCAGGCGATCGGTCGGG
>Ga0157369_10004269_pt1 | contig 16892 bp, 15 predicted proteins | sample C25metaG_FD_113461 | JGI IMG/M metagenome (GOLD analysis project Ga0157369, IMG submission 113461) | Corn rhizosphere microbial communities from Kellogg Biological Station, Michigan, USA - C2-5 metaG | ecosystem: Host-associated > Plants > Roots > Rhizosphere > Soil | place: USA: Michigan... | reverse complement strand
TTCGGCGGCTGAGCGGCGTTACGAATGTGGCAACGTGCGTTGACAGGAGTGTCACTTGAGATTTGTCGCTTACTACCGGGTATCCACCGCCAAGCAGGGACAGAGCGGCCTTGGGCTTGAGGCGCAGCGCCAAACGGTGCTCCAAAGTGTCGGCGGGGGTGAACTCCTCGAGGAGTTCACCGAAGTTGAGAGCGGCAAGCTCAACACACGCCCTCAGCTGCAAGCTACGCTGAAGCACGCGAGGCTTACCAAGAGCACGCTCATCGTGGCGAAGCTGGACAGACTCAGCCGCAACGCTGCATTCCTGAACCAGCTATTTGATGCGGACGTGCCCATACATTGCGCTGACATGCCATTCGCCGACCGCTTCACCGTCGGCATTCTTGCCCAGGTCGCGCAGTGGGAGCGCGAACGCATCAGTGACCGCACCAAGGCCGCGTTGGCGGTCGCGAAGACTCGCGGTCGGGCTCTCGGGGGCAAGAGGGCTAATCAGCGCAGTGTTGACGCGGCCGGACGCGAGAAGGCGGCTATGACCAGGCAGGTAGCGTCAGCACAACGGAGAACTGACGTGATGCCGTACGTGGAAGCAGCTCAGCGCGCCGGGCACACAACCCTTCGTGCGATAGCGAGAGACCTAAACGCGCGGCGCATCGCCGCACCACGTGGCGGAGAGTGGCAGGCTGCTCAGGTGGCAAGACTGCTCCAGGCCGGCAGCTGAACAGAGAGCGTGGGCACTCCCGCTGCTTAGCGGCGCCAGACTATCAGCAGTGCCAATCCAACTAGCAGCCAAGGCAACAACGCGGCTGTCTTCTCGATCGCGCTCAAGCGATCGGCAAGGCTGCTCACTTGCTCTTGAAGCCTGACATCTAATGCTTCGGTTTTTGGGGCCTCTTCGATCATCCATTCCGCGGTAGGCCGCGGATCAAATGACGACCAGCGCTTGTGGAGCTGGTCACAACGCCGTCGATAGCGATGCAAGTGCCTACCGGTCATACATTCGTCTTCGAAGAGCTTCCGTGACCGTCTATTCAGAAGAACGCTGTCGTTGAGCATCGCTGCGAATGCAAACGTCGCCCCATCCCTCTCATATCCCTCTTTGATGGCTTTCACATCGAGTTGGGCATTCCCGTAATAGGCGCAGCGCCGAGCGACATCCTCATCATCAGGCGAGCCGTGGATGACAAATCCATCAGAAGACCAACTCCGTCCATAAAGTGCAGCAATCAGACATCGAAAGTCCGTTCGCTCAGGTAGCCCAGTGTCAGTGTAGGGCTCGCCGTCACTAGGTTCGTCCGGTTCGCCCTTTTCATCGACGGACCACCGCGCCAGCACAGAATCCAAGCTGTCCGGGGTTTGGACCTGATCCGGGTCAACCTGTTCCAAGAGATACCTCAAGCTCGAAAGCCAATTGCTGGATGTCGGAACGGTTTCGAGCATCTCGAAGATAGCTTTGTGAATGTCCCGGCTCGTGAAGTCCGGCCCGTACTCGTCGTCGTTGCAGGTATGCACTCGCTCGTTGCGACCGCTGATCGCCACGAGCTGCATCCGCCGCTTCTCGTCAATACCCTCGGCGACCTTGTCTCCGCGATACAGCGCCTTCAGGACATCAGCGCTGATGGTGGGATTTTCGATGAGTGCCTGAGCTTCGCTCCAATCAGCGTCCTTTAAGACGTAAGCGAGCTCCGTCTCTCCGATGACGTTCTCGGGGAATTGGTTCAAAATGCTTTTGCTCGCGACCGTCTCGTTGGCGAGAACGGCTAGCCGCACGCCCTGCTTATAACTGGTGTCAGTCGCGTCGATAGGAGGCTGCTTCGCATTTTTGTACAGTCTGCCTATTTCGTCTACCGACGATCCATAGCTCGCGAGCGCAAGGTCTATGAGAGGGTCATTTCTCCCGGCTAGTTTCGATTCGAGTTCGTCACTGGCGGCCGTATAAGGACTTGCACGGACCTCGGCGCCATATTCCTTCAGCTCTTCATAAACCGCGTTCGGAGAGGAAATCAGAAGCCGAGCTAGGCGCGTCCTCTTTTCAGTTTGCCCCATATGGCCCCCCAAGCGAACTTAGCCCGCTAGACAATCGCTCAACTGACCTGACCCGTTCTTAAAAGTGCCACGCACCATGTGTTCGAGGACGTGCACGTTTTCGATGTCACGGTATGAGAGCTGAACTTGCATCTTCCTATTCTCGCGATGCGAGATGCAGAAGTTGCCGTTTTCAGACCATACCTGACAGTCCGACCAGTTCAGTTCCGTGTCCTCTCTCCTGCCCCATCCCTTGTTATAAGAGAATGCGATTGAGCTATCCGTCACGCGCGCTGCGCCGACATTTAGGCTCTGTCCCTCCATCAAGCGGCTTAAGAAAGTCAGGAGAACGGCTACTCCTGCCGTCCGCCACAACCGTGGCACCAGGTTCTCGAAGATAGCGCCATTACCGAATTGTATGACTAGCGAATGCTCGGCATCCCGCACGCTGACTACGTAGTCTGTCCCAGTGGGTATGCCATTCACCGATTTGCGGGTCGCGCCCCAACGTACCGCCTGCGCATTGCCGAGCTGAACGCTTACACCGTCAAACGTCAGCCTAGTCGCGTCCATATCGATCCGTTTTCTGAACAGTGTCCCTATCTCTGCCGAATAACGAATCTCGTCATTGAATCTGCGTTCGGCTTGCGCCTTCTCCGCTAGTTCTGCGTCGAGTTCGGCTAGCCTTTCCGCATCTTCATTCGCTTGCGCCGCCAGCTCGGGGATCGCTGCGAAGAACTTGTCGATAATGCCGTTTATCCTCTTGGCCTCCTCCAACCGGCCATGTGTGTTGAACAGATCCACGGCAGTTTCTCGGACTAAACGTCCAAGCTGGTGGCTTTTTGGCTCGGCCATGCCTCGTGACGCCAGATTGACTTGGATGGGACGGGCGACACACTCCCAAGTGATCAGCAGCTCTGCTAATGCGTCAATTAATGGATTGAGGGCTTGTGGCTTAGCTCCCAGCGACAACATCTTCTCGCAGAGCATTTTCGCCTGCTCGCTTTGCCGATCGAGAAAGCCGGCGACCTGTAGCTGATAAGCATCCGCAAAATCGTCCGCCAGGCCGTTCTGCGTGCTCTCGTCAAAGAGCGTGTGCATGGCGTCCAGAAGCGTCTGCGTCGGCACGTGATCGAGTGCCGACATTGCAGAGCGAACCCACCTTTTTCGGACGGTGGTATAGGCTGCTTCCACCGCACCCTGGTCTGACACCGGTGGGAATCTCGAGATTTCCCGATCTTCGTTGATCGAACGAGTAACCGCCGCGAGGTCGACGTGGTCTTCCACCTGAAGTAGCGCTCGAAGCACACGACGTAGCTTATCAGCGCCGTCGTAAGCCTCGGATGCAAGCAGATCGGCAATTATGTTGCCTCGCGGGAGTGCTGGAAGTTCGGGCAGCTCGTCAATCGAGACGCCATTGCTCAGCGCGTACGCCCGCGCTTTCGAGGGCGCCACTCCCGGCAGCCAATTCATCTCGGCCTCTAGTCGCTTCCGAGGGTTGGTTAGTACCGATCGGGCATCCTGCGCCGCTGTAGGATCACCGCTGAGACCTGCGGCCTCGGCTGCGTCTAAGATACGCTCGCGAGTATCGCGTGTCGTGACATTCAGAATTGCAAACGGGTTTACGCGCAACTGAGGGTTCATCACTGCAAACCACTCCTGCCTTCCATCTCCAGAGCTTGCCGGTGAGATTCCACGTCTGCCTGGATGGAGGTCATGGTTTCACGGCCGTATGAAAAGTGAGAGCAACGCGAGTTCCAGTCGCTCACCATCGAATTGAATTGGTCTACCTTATCATTGTACTGAGACGCGTCGCTGAACTGCAATTCAGTCATGTAGTTCTTGGCACCGGAAACCCGAATCTCTTGAGAAAGGCAGTACCGGACCTCCGCTGGGCTGTAGCGCCCACCAAGCTCTGAGGGGGACGGAGCAGTTTCAGCGGTTGTGTAGGCATCTGCGTCGCTCGTCCCCGTGTCCGGCGCCGTTGAATCCGTAGTCGCAGGCGCTGATGCGGCGTCCCCTTGCCCGTCCGATGTTGAAGTGCCGGACGTTCCCGAGCTGTCGGCAGAAGGGGACGGCGCGGCAGAAGAGTAGGCGCTGGTTGAGCTATATTCTGTTTGCCCGCTTGAAGAGGACGAACCTGCGCTGCTGAAGGCGGCGTAAGCGCACGCCTTGATCGCAACTACAACGACAATGGAGACCCCAATGCCTAAGAAGCCAGCAAGTCCGCGTCCCAGGCCACCAAGGGCTCCCCAATCGCGATGAACCGGGGCGTTGAGCTGTGGCTCAGGCTCCGGCTCGTCAGGTTCGACGGCTACGTTGGACAGATCGTCCGCTTTTCCGAGCGCCGCTTCAATGTGCGTCACGAACGCATCAAGGCCGTTGAATCCGGTCGGCTGCTCTTGAGTGGTTGCCATGCTGATCCCTTTAGAATCCGATCCTCGGACGCTGCTGCTCCCTTGGCCGGCTTCCAGCGAGAGCTGTCTCTATATCTGCGTCCGTGATGGAATTTCGACGCTGTCGCGCAGCTCGGCGCGCCGCTTCATCGACAATGTGCGCAACGTCTGAAAGCGGACGACCATTTAAGGAACTCGCATGCGCCGCGAGCTTCTGAACGGTATTGCGCCGATCGCGAAGGAGGCGAGACAGCATCGCCTCGATCTCTTCAGTCGAAGCGGGGCCTACTTCGATCAGATGATCGAAACGACCTCGACGGACTATCGCAGCATCGATTGCGTCGAGGCGATTGGTCATCCCAATCAGCAACACCTCGTTGTCCGCTGCCTCCGGAATGCGCCGCAAGAACTCGGCAACCTCTTCGATCCGATGCGACTGATTGTCCGACTCTCTGGACGAGAGAAACGCGTCGATCTCGTCGATGATGATTACGGATGGAGCCGTTTCAATTGCACGCTTGAACACCTCCGCAATCTTCCGGGAAGTCTCATGGATGTAGGGGCTGGCGATGGACGATGCGTCCACTGACTGCGAAGGCCAATTCAGGTGCTTTACGAATTGTTCGACAGCAAAGGTCTTCCCGCATCCCGGAGGACCATGCAGGAGTATTCCGCCCGGGAACTTAATCCCTAGCTCGCGATATCGATCGAGGTCATTGACCACATCGATCACGTGCTCGTTGAAAAACGTCTGTAGTTCGGGACGGCCGGGGAGTTCGAATGGGGCAATCTCGCCCGCAAGCGGTTCACTGTTTATGGAGTCAATCGAGGTCTGCGCAGCCGCTGTCTCAAGGACTCTTACCTTTAGACCAGCTTCTCGGATTACGTCAGCGAGGGCATCCTCGTCTAAACGTGGAGACGCCTTCGTGATCCTCACCAAGTCAGTCGCGTCGATGTCAGCGCCATTTGTGAGGTAGCGACCCAGCATGATCTCTTTCGAGAGCGGATCAGCTGGACCGACGGGCAAAATCAGTGCTGCGCCAAATTGCTCCAGATAGAAACTCCTGCGAGGCATCAGCTCATCGTCGGGAAAGATTGACAGTAGCCGCGCGAAGCTCATCGCCGATGTCTTGCTCTCAGGCGCTCTCAGACGGTCGAAGCGCTCCAGCTGACAGCCCCTCTGTGAGCACAGGACTAGGTAGTCCTCGTCCTCGAAGTCAGCGATTAGGTCCGGCGCGTCACCGCCGATCACTCCCAGAGACTCTTTGTGAGCAGAGCGAATGACTAGAGCACGGCGCCCACCGGCCATTCCGTAGACTGCATACTGATCATCATAACCTTCGAGGAGCAAACGCCCGAACCGCAACGGCCCGAGACTTGTCCCCTTGAAGCTACTTAGGCTCACTCCGCTCATTAGGACGCCACGATATTCGAGGGCACCGTAATGTCCTCATCTTTGCCGCCCATGATGCGAATGGAGTCGAGCTGCAAAACTGTCTGTCGCAGCGCGTTCATGTCACCAGCCGTGATAGCGGTTCGGCCGGCTTCCGTAAGGTCTTCGAATTTTACTTGGTCTCTGAAGAGATGCGGATGTTCCAGGTTGTAGTTGAAACGCTCAATCACCCACGCGTCCTGACGCCATAAAACGTCAAAGTTCTTGGATCGCATTTCGTCAAGATACGCTTCGAATTCGCCGCTCGGGTCATCCATCAAACGCCGGGCGGTTCGCGCTAGATTGTCGAATGCGGACGCTTCGACGGGCTTTGCCAAATGACGGATGTTGTCGAAGAATGCAGTCAGCTTCTCTAGGTCCATCTCCCGGATGGCACGGATGTGTCGGCGTCTTAAGTCGGCAAGTTCGCGCTTTACCGCGTGAATTTCATCCATCGCCTCTTTTGTGGCTTCAGCATCTGCCTCATCCGGATCGAGCCTTGAAATAGTTTCAAGCTTTGACCGAAGATGCCCGACGGTCTCATCATCGTCGATCCGCCTGCTGACCTCCTCAAGACGATCGCTTGTTTGAGCAGCCTCCTCCAGTACGGCTGGGGCAGCATTGCTGTAGTCAACGGCTGCTGTTTGACCAGAATACAAGTTGCCCTGGCTATGGAAGGAGCCGCCCACAGCAGGGATCGAGACCTCTAAGTGGATGTGGCCGGAGTCCTCTACTTCGTATTCGCAAATCAAATCTGCGCCAGCCGGCACTACTCCTTCCGACAGCTGATGCCCTTGAATTTCGAAGGTACCGATGAACCTGTTGTCTGTGATCGGCTCGGCAATCTCTCCTTCCCATAATTTGAAGTTGAGGGCTCCCGGACTTCCCGAAGCCAGTGCCCGCTCCGCCTTGAACCGCTGAGTTCCTTTTTTTGGTAGAGGATCACCTTTGCGAACCAGCGCGACTGCTACGGGAGTGCCTCCAACGCGGTTTAGCGCCTCCACGCAAATTGTGTGCGAAGCCGGGATCGCATCGACTGCGGCGGCTGTGCGAGTAATGGTGATCTGATCTTCAGGAAGGGATAGTGAGGCACCCTCACCTCCGAAGGCCTTCAGCCGGAATGAATTGTCGCCGGGCCCCGCCAAGGGAATTGTGAGCACCGCTCCATCGGAAATTTGGCAGCGTCCAGACGTCCAACCGGTTTGAACGCAATCAATCTGCAGTTCCCGAGCATTTCCGACCGACTGGACGAAGAGCTTTGCTTGTTGGTCTGGAGTGCGTGCCGTGTACGACAACACAAGTCCGGCTTCGCTGAGCGTCGCTTTTGAAGCCTTCCGTCCACGACGCTCGTTGGTCCAATCGATAGATTCCGCGAAGACCGCAGCGCCCTCGGCCACAGCGGTCATGGGGTTTACGTCGGTCGACGCGGCTATACTTAACTCGAAGGCCACCTTGTCCCGGAGTGGTTTGTATTGGCTTGGCCCGCCTACGAACACCACGCGTTCAACGTCATGCGGCGTCAAGCCAGCTTGGGTCATCGCCGCGCGGGCCGCTTCAATAGCTTTGTCGATCTGAGGTTCGATGAGCCTGTCGAAGCCAGCACGATCGATTTGGATGTCGAGATAGATCTCGTCGCCAGCTTCATCCCGCAGACCAATCTCGGTCTCACTACAGGCAATTGTCGCGGTTTCACTGCGCGATAGCTCGATCTTTGCCTTTTCTGTTGCCCATGCAGCCATCCGCAGCAGCGGCCGGTATTTCGCGTCTGCCGTAAGTTTGGATGGCAGATCAAAATGCGAACGAAGCCAAGGCTTCACATAGTTATCGAGTAGCACGCGGTCGAATTCCCGCCCGCCGCATACCTCAATCCCGCCGTGCGCGAGCAGGCTCACGCTGCCCCGAATGCTTTCAGCGACGGCAACATCGAGAGTGCCACCACCTATGTCGAAGATAAGGAATGTACCGTCGCTGCTGCGTTCACGCATGACAGCCATCACGGCGGCGACGGGTTCTTGCATCAAGGCGATGCGGCCGATGCCAGCCATCTCAGCGGCAGCTAGGGTCGCGTCCTTCTGCATCTGATTGAACGCTGCTGGAACCGTCACAACGGTAGCGGTGTCGCCAATCTCGCGCAGTTCTTCAGGCAGATAGCCGTAAAGTGTCCGCAGCACTTCAGCCGAGCATTCCTCGGGTGTCAGAGTCTGTCCTACGGCCGGAATCGTAATGGGCGTGCTGGTGCCCATGAATCTCTTGAATAGGACCGCGACGTTGTCGGGGCTGCGCGCCGCATTGTTGTATGCACGCGCGCCCACGTACTTGTTGCCTCGCTTGTCGAAGAACAAAGCCGACGGCGTCACATCGTATTGCTCGGGGCTCTTGTACAGATGCACGCGCTCACCGTCGAAGCTCGCAATGGCGCTGTTGGTGGTGCCCAGATCGATACCAATGTACTGCACTAAAACTTCCTCAGCATTGCCGTCCCGAGCCGACGGACTCCATTATTGTCCATGATTGTGGGTTCGATCATTTGCTCAATGATCAGCCTGTCCTCGGCACCAAAGTCACCGGTGTTCAGTCCGGTGACGGCTGAGCCCGGCTCATAAGGTTGACCCTCTAGATTGATTATGCGGAGGCCTTGCTCAGCAAGGATGTCGTCGAGCCGCTTCTGGAAGTACCTGATCTGACCGGACTGCCGTTGTGCGACGGACGCTTCTTTCAGGTCCAATGATCGAATGAACTGGCGAGATAATCTCCAGCTCTCTACGGCCAGCTCGATCAATGCATTCGTGTCGACAGCGTCCGTACTCACTCACTCGCCCCCCGGCATGAGAGGCAAACCTAGAAGATTGCCCTACTTTCGGAAAGTCTCTTGAGTAGCGGCTGAAAAGGTTCCCTTAACAGCGGTCCCGGTGCGAGAATTATTTTTGAAAATTATTTCAACGCCTAGAACAGAGGAGTGCGGACAGCCAGTTGCCGGTCCCCACCAACGAACCCCTGCTATTCCTGGTGACGTTCAGCTTGGGATCGTACCATCCGGCAAGCTTGCCCATTCGGTCCCTCGCTTGAAGGAGGTAGCCTTGTGGCTCGATCCATCCGAAGAGGACACCGCGTCGATCTCTGAGCGCGTGTGATCGCACAGATGTTTCATGAAGATCTGCTCGGGCTTTCCTCATGTCGTCATCACAAGCCCTGAGCTGGTCCTGGTATCGGCTAGCAGCCGCTAATCGCTTCTGATTTGCAGCCGTTATCTTATCTCGTACCTTCCTCTGTTTCTCCTGTGTCCGTCGTGCCGCCGACTTCTCGGCGCTCTCCAAAATTTCGAAGTATCTCATGTCACCTCCCGCGTTTCCCGTATTTAAACGTGGAGCGAGACAGGCCTGACGACCTGTGGATCAACCTGGCAGGGCCAATCGCCGCCCTTCGAACTGTCGCGCAGGGCCTACGAGGCGCATCGAGCTATCTGCACATGTCCTGATCTTCCAAGGCCCTGTATGACGCCCGCAGGGCTACAACTACCCTTCCAACTAACTTGACTTAGCCGCTTTCCGAGGGCCTTCTTCGTTCGCTCGGCGAGCCTAGGGGGCCAGTATGGGGTTTCGCTTCCACCGCAGCGTGCGGCTTTTTCCTGGAGTCCGGCTAAACTTCAGCCGCAGTGGCGTGAGCACGTCGGTCGGCGTGCGGGGAGCCAGCATGACATTCGGTTCCCGTGGCACCTACGCAAACGTTGGAATCCCAGGATCGGGACTCTCCTATCGCACCCGCCTGGACTCTCCTGCACCCAGACAACGGGTTGTTGAACCGGCAGGCATTTGGAGCACCCCGGACAGACCAGCACGTGGTCCGATCCAAAGCCCGGGAGTGGCGTCCATCCCAGGCACTGAGGTGCAAGTGAGGAGCGCTGATGTAGGAACGCTCACTACGCCGGGGCTAGACGAACTGAAGCACCTAATAATCGAAGCCACCACCCGCCACGCAGAGCTCCAATCCGAGCTCGACACAAAGACGAAAACTCTCAATCGGTGCACGAGCAAGCTGCGGTGGGCCCAGTTCCCCATCATTCGCCTCTTCACTGCTAACGCTATTCCGCGTTTGGTTGAGGCGGCTAACAATGCCAGCGATGATGTTGAGGACACGCGGGCGCACCTTGAGGGATGTTTCGTTGAGGTGGACTTCGCCTTCGATGACGCAACCCGGGCGAGTTATAACGCGCTTGTCCGCGCTTTCGAGAGCTTGAAAAGCGCTCAACGTATCTGGGACATCACCGAGAAGGCCTCTGTCGATCAGGTCAGACAGCGCACGACGGCGTTCACGGCAATCACCCGGGTTCCCGTCAGGTTCGACTTCGCGAGTCCAGAGATTGTCCGCTCGAAATTCCCCGCGATGCGCCTGGGAAATGTCGGCGGTCGGGACCTGCAAATCTACCCCGGTTTCGTGATGATGCGCGAAGGAACTCGGGATTTTGCCTTGATCGAGTTTCCCCAAATGGACTGCCAGCTCGCGCAATCGAACTATATTGAGGAAGAGGCAGTCCCCTCTGACGCCGTGCAGATTGGCACCACATGGAAACGCGCCAACAAAGACGGGTCCAGGGATCGACGTTTCAACGACAATTACCAGATCCCCATTTTACGCTATGGGGCCCTCGCATTCTCAAGTCCGACCGGCCTCGCAGAGGTCTATCAAATCAGCAGCTACGACAAGGCAACCACGTTCGCCGAGGCAGTTGCGTCCCACAAGCGCGCTCTCGCCAATCTTCAGACCCCAGATAACCTTCCTGCGCTTCCTGCTCCAACCGATGCCGAAGGTGATCATGAGAACGCTGATCTTGCTCACGAACCTGCCTTCGTTGCTAAGCCGAGAACAAATCTCGCTATCGATTGGATACTGCTCGCAATTCTGTTGATCGGCTTCGCAGTAGGTATTTCGTGGATCGCGCAGAATTCACAGCGGGCCTCAGTGAGCCATCCTGCCCCGGCCACTCTTGCGGCTGTCCCCGTCGCACCTCCAGTTCAGTCGAAGCCAGCTTCGGCAACGGGAGCATCCACGCACACTCATCCCAAGAAGCACCATAAGGCGAGGCGACACCACTCCGTGTAACCTTGTGTGTCGGCCGGCTGGAACTTACTCGTGACTGACTGCTGAGATCAGTTTTTCCTTACGCGTCCTGTAGAGGTGATCGTGTCTGCACCATTCGGAATTGAAATCTTTGCGCCCAAGGATTCGCTCCAGATCGAAGGCGAATATGCCGGTGAAAAATATGCCGTGAAGCCACCACGGCCACACCCGAGCTTTCAGGATTACATCGCGCAAGTCAGCGACAGTTTAGGGGTGGTATGGGTGAAAGCGTTAGCCACGCCCGCGCCGACGGACGCCTATGGCAATGCGCTGCGCGCAGCCGTGGACAAGATAGCCGAACAGGTGGGGCTCAAGTACGGCCCGCCGGAGAAGACCGACTTTCTGTTACCCGGGGCTATGTGGGACGCACCGCAATATTGGCTGAACGCGCTAGAAGATGGTCAGCGCTATTATTCTTATGTTTGGAAGCGGCCGCACAACCAGCTGGAGGACGACCTTGAATCCGTCTTTCTAGGGGCCTCTGCCTTCGGCGGGGGACAGGGCGGAGTCATAATTGAATATGCGTCAACTCGAATGGCGGACCACGAGAAGGAGCTCGAAACTAAGCTAGCCGACTTGTTCTAGCGCGAGCGAACCGGAGCAGGCGGACGACTCTCCAAAAAACAGCAATACTTCGTTCGATAGCACTTCATGCTATGTGTTGCTTGCTCGGGATAATCAGTTGGTTGCGCGTGGCGCAACAGGGGGAGAGTAAGCGTGTCTCGACGCATCAAAGTTTCGAGTGGCGTGCTCAACATCGTTTTGCATCCGCATTCACCAGAGCGATACGCAAATCTCATTGAAGACCTATTCGACCTAAAGCGGGCTGTGCAGTTGCGCGGCGACCGCTACGGCATGCTGTCCCTCATTGACCGACGCCGGGACCAAGCTGGGTTCGTCTCCGGCATCATAACGACATTCCTGAATATCGAATTTGAAGGCCGGTGGTTCGATACGTCCGACCTAAAGGAGGCGACCAAAGAACAGGTCTCCAAGGTGAGCATTCCTGAGAACCTTCACCCCAATGCCGCAAGCTTCTACTTTGACTTCGACACCGTGGAACACAAGCTGTACTTCCAGACCTATTCCGAAGGGAAAGTGCTCACGCACAACCAGGCATACTCACTTTTCGAAGGTCTCGCCGACGACCTGAAAATTCGGAAGAAGTATGGGCCCGTTCGGATCACCATAGTTCAGAGCAGGGCCGGGCTAGATGCGCTGTTCAAACTGCCCTTCATCAAGCAAATCAAGATACGAATCTGCAAACCTAATCCTGACATCTTCAGCGATGACTTCGAGGAGCAAATCGAACAGCACCTCGCTCAAGCGAACAGCCAGAGCATCACCATCTCATATGAAGCGGAGCCAGGTCAGTCTCTCGAACCCACTGACGAGATCCGCCACGTGAGCGAGGTGGCGCTCGAGAATGGTGAAGTCGAAGTGCGCGGTCGTGACGAAAAGGGCGCCGTTACAAAATCGACCGAGCAGCAGCCGAAGGTACTCCAAGACAAATTCGACCCCGAAGAAACATCTGAGAGAGATGCCTTCCGGAGACTAATACCGCGGAGGCACGGGTGAAGCTCGCATTCGGCGCGCAATTCAGACCATTCTTCCGCCGCATAGCACGATACTTCCACGCGTATGGCGGCTGGATGGCCGTCTTAGGGTCACCGTTATTTGCTCTCTCGGTCCTGCTGACCGGCCTCAGCTACGGTCGTTGGCTACGAGAGGATTGGACATCACTGTCGCTGTCGCTGTTGCCCAGTCTGCTCGGCTTCAGCCTGGGAACGTACGCGATCCTGTTCAGTCTGATTACGAGCCGTGTAAAGGGCGCGATGCGAGCCGTTAAAGATGACCGAAAAATCTCGGCCCTCGAACAGGTAAACGCCACATTTTTCCATTTCATTTTCGTGCAAGTCCTGGCGCTGTTGTGGGCCTTCGCCTACCAAGGGACCGCACTATTCGACCTAGCAACGTGGCTTTCTGGTCGATGGAGCTTCTCGCTGACTGTCTTCAATGTACTCCGCATGGTCGGTGCTGCGGGAGGTTTCCTCCTCCTGATCTACTCAGTCACGTTGATGATCGCCGCTGCTCTAGCGATCTACCGGCTCGCCCTGATTACTGACCCCGGCGAACAAGCCGCTCTACCGCCGCAAGAGCCGCGACAGCGATAAAGCAGGCTGGGGGCTAGCCCTGAGGTTTCAGTCGAAACAGCAGCATGAGGTTATTAGCGGGCATCCTGCGAACCTGCTCAAGCCGAAAGCCCCGTTCCGAAGCAGCAGCATCAAAGTCCTCGACGGACCTTAGGCCCCACTCCGGGTCTCGTTGCCGGAGCTGCTGATCGAATGCCAGATTGCTTGGTGCCGTCTCCACACCGGCCTGGAGCCATGGCCCATAGAGGATCAGCGCACCGCCGCGCTTCAGGACCCTCGCCGCGCCGTCAAGCAGCCCAAGGGCTGCGCTCCACGGCGAAATGTGGACCATGTTCAGATTGAGCACCACATCGAAACCGCGCTTTTCTGCGGTTTTTGGAGGATTACAACTGTCTGAGTCTATTTTGATGTTGAGCACTGCGTCGGCGCTCTGGATCGGCCAGTCGGTACGAGACGCATCCACTTCGATCGGTGGCTTCAGGTTCGGCAAACCGGCGACCTCAGACCAGGCCCCGATCGAAGCGACAGCATCGGGACTGAGATCGCTCGGCTGCCAGTCCAGGTTCGGAAATCGCTCGGCGAAGAGCGCCGAGTGCTCGCCGGTCCCGCTCGCCACCTCCAGAACCAATCCGCTTTGAGGCAACCACTCGTGAAGAACCTCGGCGATCGGCTCTCGATTGCGAAGCGCCGCCGGTGCGGAGCGGCGGGCGTCCGGCCCTGTCTCTTCGTAGAAGCGACCGCCTGCCATCAGGCGCTGCTGCGGGCCTCCCCCAGCAGACGCCGCCCGCGAAAGTACATTTCCACTCGCGTAAGCGTCAGCATTCCGAGCGCGAAGGCGATCAGCGGATCGGCAAGCATCGCGGGGCTGACTCCTTCTGCCCCGAGAACGCCACGTCCCAACATTTTCACCGCGATAAGCACAAAGAGAAAAATCATGGCCATCGGGGAAGCTTTCTGGTTCAGCGCGTGCGTCTGCGGATCAACATGGATGTGCATCATCGTCCCGCGCTTCCACCCGACCGCGGCGCCGACGATCAATGCCGCCGCCGATGCAATGGCGATGGAGCCGGTCGGCGGTAGCTGGACGAACATCCATGCCGTTATCGCGAGATACAGCGCGGGGACGATCCAAAGCGTCTCCAGTTTAAGCGGCCGCATCTTCCCCATTCGCCGCATCCTGAGGCCGAAGACCACCAGAATGATCGCAAAAGTAACCGCATATCCAATCCACGATTGCTGCGGTTGATGCGGATCCATTTTAACAGCCCCCTTGTCCCCGCACCTTCAGTAAAGCCGGTGTGTTAGGGCGTCAACACAGAGATGCGGCCGTTACTCCGCTGCCTGTGCGGGCCGATACACCAGCACCGGCTTTCTGGCGGCTAGAGTTTCGTCGAGCCGCCGACGCGGCGCATAAACCGGAGCCGACTTCAGGCTTTCGTCTCCGGTCTTGGCCCGCTCGGCAATCGCTCGCATAGCGGCGATGAATTGATCGAGTGCCGCCTTCGATTCTGTCTCGGTCGGCTCGATCAGCATGGCGCCATGCACGACGAGCGGGAAGTACATCGTCATCGGATGGAAGCCTTCGTCGATCAGCGCCTTGGCAAGGTCGATCGTGCTCAGTCCTTCCGCGAATCCACGGTCCGAAAAGATCGCCTCGTGCATGCAGGGGCCAGTCGACGCGAAGGGTGCGTCCAGAACACCGTCCAGTTCGCGGAGAACATAATTGGCGTTGAGCACGGCGTCTTCGGCGACTTGCCTCAGGCCGTCGGCGCCGTGGCTCATCATGTAGGCGAGCGCCCGGGTGAACATGCCCATCTGCCCGTGGAAAGCGACCATCCGGCCAAAGCTGCCCGGGTGATGCTCGTCCGAATTCTCTTCTTCGATCAGGACGAACTCGCCGCCACGCTTCTCGACGAAGGGAAGCGGCGCGAAGGGAGCGAGCGCTTCGCTCAGGACAACTGGCCCCGATCCTGGCCCGCCGCCCCCGTGCGGTGTCGAAAAGGTCTTGTGCAGGTTGATGTGCATCGCGTCGATGCCGAGATCACCGGGGCGAACCTTGCCGACGATCGCGTTGAAATTGGCGCCGTCGCAATAGACGAGCGCTCCGGCCTCGTGCACAGCGCGGCTGATCTCGATCATCTGCGGCTCGAATAGCCCGCAGGTGTTCGGATTGGTGATCATCACCGCGGCGACGTCGGGACCGAGCCGAGCCTTCAGTGCATCCAGATCCACCCGACCTGCCTTGGTCGCCGGGATATTCTCGACTCGATAGCCGGCGAAAGCGGCAGTCGCGGGATTGGTGCCGTGCGCGCTTTCGGGGACGAGCACCACTTCGCGAGCATCGCCGCGCGCCTCGAGAGCTGCGCGGATGCAGAGAAGGCCGCAGAGCTCGCCGTGAGCACCCGCCTTCGGGCTCATCGCCACAGCAGGCATCCCGGTCAAAGTCTTCAGCCATTCGCCCAGGACCCAGATCAGCTCCAGCGCCCCCTGGACGGTGTCGACCGGTTGCAGCGGGTGGATGTCGGCGAAACCGGGCAGCCGAGCGATCTTCTCGTTGAGGCGCGGGTTGTGCTTCATCGTGCAAGACCCGAGCGGGAAAAGCCCCAGATCGATCGCGTAATTCTGCCGCGACAGGCGGGTGTAGTGCCGCACCGTTTCCGGCTCGGAAAGGCCGGCGAGGCCGATGGGACCGGTCCTTGCCAGTCCTGCCAACCTGTGTCCCTGCGAAGGCAGGGACCCAGACTGGGCTCCTGCTTCCGCAGGAGCACATTCGAAATCCACCCCGGTCCGCTCGCTATTCCCGGCTTCAAACAGCAGCGGCTCCTCGAGCATCAGCGCGCGATTGCCGGTGACGGTCGCGCCGCCGGACTCGGCAGAGAGCGGCGTCGAAGGGCGCCAGCCTGACGGGTTCACGGTCACGCGCATAGCTCCTTCAGGCCCGCTTCCAAGGCGTCCATGTCTTCGTCGGTGACGGTTTCGGTGACGGCGACCACCAGCCCATTCTCCAGCTGCGGAGCATCCGGGTACAAGCGGCCCAGCGAGACTCCGGCGAGAACGCCACGCTCGGCAAGCGTCCGCACTGCCGGCCGCGCCTCAACCGGGAGCTTGATTGTGAACTCATTGAAAAAGCTGTCGTTGACCAGCTGAACGCCTGGAATCCGTGACAAACGATCGGCAACAGTTGCTGCACGCGAATGATTGAGCGCTGCCAATTGACGCAGCCCTTTCTCGCCCAACAGGCTGAGATGAACGGAAAAAGCGAGCGCGCACAAAACCGAACTGGTGCAGATGTTGCTGGTCGCCTTCTCGCGCCGGATATGCTGCTCGCGTGTGGACAGCGTCAGCACGAAACCGCGCTTGCCCTCCGCATCGACCGTCTCACCCGCAAGTCGGCCGGGCATTTGGCGAACGAATTTCTCCTTGCAGGCGAACAGGCCGACATAGGGTCCACCGAACTGCAGGCCAACACCCAGGCTCTGCCCTTCGCCGACGACGATGTCGGCGCCCATTTCGCCCGGCGACTTGATGAGGCCGAGCGCCACCGGCTCGGTCACCACCGCGATCAGCAATGCGCCGTTGGCGTGGGCAGCGTCGGCGATCGGCTGAAGGTCGAAGATGCGCCCGAGGATGTCTGGATACTGGACGACCACCGCGCTGGTCTCGTCGTCGATCTTGCCGATCAGCCGCTCGGTGTCGGGTTCGGCGCTCAACTCCGGAGGAGTCGTCGCCAGCGCGTCGTCGCTGAACTGCGCCATCGTGTTGCAGACGCTGACG
>Ga0157369_10004263_pt1 | contig 16906 bp, 16 predicted proteins | sample C25metaG_FD_113461 | JGI IMG/M metagenome (GOLD analysis project Ga0157369, IMG submission 113461) | Corn rhizosphere microbial communities from Kellogg Biological Station, Michigan, USA - C2-5 metaG | ecosystem: Host-associated > Plants > Roots > Rhizosphere > Soil | place: USA: Michigan... | reverse complement strand
CGGTCACTTGCCTCCGAGCGTCGAAATTACATCAAGCTTTCCGGCTACCCTGCATTATGAATGAGCGTACAAAACTACTCGCAGTTCACGCGATTGTCTTGTGAGGCGATGATCTGCCATTTGTTATCGCGTTTGAGCCAGGTGTCGGTCCACACCTGGCAGACTTTTGCGTCGGGGTGGGATTTGTCTTTGCCGGTCGCGTGTTCGCTGCCGTAAACGATGGCGAGGCTGTCGCCGAAGAAACGGACCTTGGCTGTGTCGAGGCCGCAATCGTGAGCCGTGCGAGAGGCCTTCTCGTCTCTCAGCTCGTCGGCTTTGTTGAAGCGACTCCCTGATGTAGAAGTGCCTTGAAAATCTTCGGCGAGCAGACCGGCGACCACTCCGTTGTCGACGCAGACGCCTTCCGCCCACTTGCGCTCCATGTCGATGATGTATTGCGCTGTTTTGTCGCCGGCTGATGCCCAGTGACTTTGCTGTGCGAATGCCGGAATCAGGGGCAGAGTCGACACTATCACCAGAAGCAGTGCCAGTGCATGCATTTGTCGCATGCGGGAATCATACAGCGCGAAAGGGCGACTTCACGTGCTGAAGCCGCCCTTTCGGACATTCGGGTTGGGGGAGAGCCCGAAGCGCTATTGTCCTCTGGATTCGCGCTCGAGGTCGATCGACTTCATCTTGTCGAGCCGAGACGTGATCTTTGAACCGTATTGAACCGACTGAAGAATGTGAGTTCCGTTGGTGTCGTCAAATCTGAGTGCGACCCTGGTGGATGTCTCGGATGGTCCCGGATTCAGCAGCCAGGTGTAGCTTGCGGTAGAGTCCACGCTGCGGAGAGTAACGAAAGGGCTGGTGGGCTCGTGAACGATCTGATAGGGCCCGGCGGGGAGCGTCGCTCCGGCGATCTTGAAATTGAAAGGCACATCCACTCTGCTTGCTGCCATTGCGCTGTTTCCTGTCAGGGCTACCGCGACGCCGAACGCTGATGCCAGAATTACGCTGCGAAGAATCGATCTCATATGTGAAAACCTCCTTGCCGTATTCACACGTTAGCGATTCTCGAAAAGTAAGTCGTCAAGCTTTCGTCCAGATATCGTCAAGTCTTCAGCTGGCTCTTTGCTGCGGCGACTGATCTGACGTCATCATCTCGCGAGTCGCTTGTAACTCGGTCGCGATTCCGCCAGCGAGAACACTGCGTTCCGGTTCGCTAAGGTTTTCAGCCAGGCGTAATGCATGATTCAACAGCTGGACGGAGTCCTGGTAAGCGCGTCTATCACGCGAATGATTTGCACCTGCGCGCAGTGCAGTGACGGTCCTTCTCCAATCGCCCGCCGCTTCGTAGTGCATCGCCACTTCCCGAGCAACACTGGCTTCACGTCCAGCGAACAGAGTCTCCAATTGTTCTGCGATGCGAATATGGCCCTTTGCTCGTCGATTGGTGGTCTGGCGCTGGTAGAGGACCTCGCGATAGAACTCATGCGCAAACGAGTAGAAGTCCGAGCGTGTTCCGTTCGGCAAATCGTCATGACCTGCGCGCCGTACCAGTCCTGTGCGGTGTTCGATTGAGTCGCAGAGCTCTTCGATGCTCTCCACATTCTGTCCGAGAGCAGCGGCCGCAGCCCAGATCGGGAATGCAATGTTCATCAGGCTGCCGGCTTCTAAGACTCTTTGCTCCTGCGGGGTGAGGCGATCGATTTCTAATTCGATCAGCCGCGCCAGTTCCTGTGGAACGGTGATTTCAAGTTTGGAGATCGGAATGATCTGTTGCCACTTGTTTTCGCCGGCACTACGTGCAATACATCGCTCGGCGATCATGTGATCGAGAAGAGCAATTGCAAAAAGCGGATTGCCGCCGGAGCGCTGATAAATGAAGTCATCGAGTTCTTGCGGAAGATCGTCCTGCTTTAGCCTGCGGCTGAGGAGTCGCCGGACAGATTGCTTACATAAAGGTCCGAGCGCGATCTCTGTGCAGAGTTGCCGCACCACCAGGTCTTGCTTGATGGATTTGAGATAGAACTTTGTCGAGTGATGCTGAGGCCGGTAAGTTGCAATGACCAGCAGCTTGGCAGGCGTGCTGCGCCGCGCAAGAGCGGAAAGCAGTTCGAGCGTTGACTGGTGCGCCCACTGGATGTCTTCAATGACGAGAATGAAGAGCTTATCTCGTCCAAGCTCTTCAACCGCCTCGCAGAGCTCACCGGGGCGATCCTGAGAACCGCGAAGCCGCGCGGTTGCGGCAGCTGGCTTTTCTTCATGATCGGTCGTGAAGCAGTGGCCGAGAGCTTCTAGAACTGCATAGTATGGCTCCTTGTCGCTCAGGCCTTCAACGCAATGTCCGTACGCCACGCACGGTTGAGATGACGCCTGCCGAAAGGCGTTAATCAGAGAAGTTTTTCCAATTCCGGCTTCTCCGGTGATGAAGACAATCTGGCGCTGACCAACTGCGGCCTGTTCAGCGGCTATGTGCAGACGAAGAATTTCCTCCTGACGCCCGGCGAGCTCTGCGCTGTTCGGATCTATAGGTTCACTTTCGTTGGTGCTCGCGGCCAGGGCCGGCTTCTCCCTCACAGCCGCAACAAAACTGTACCCACGCTTGGGGATGGTCTGTATGAACCTGGGCTCCTTCGCGTCGTCGTTCAGAAGCTTTCGGAGCTCGAGTACGTAGGTCCTCAAGACCTGTGGCTGGACGTAGGTCTCGGGCCAGAGGGCATCCAGTAACTCGTCGTGCGTAATCAAACGGCCGGGATTATCGACGAGGTAGCGCAGGACAGAGAATGGCTTACTGGCAAGGGCGATCTGTACGCCCTCGTGCCAGAGGCACTCGTTTGCAGTGTCCAGCGCGAACGATTCGAATTGCTTCATTCCTATGGAACTCCGGGGGAGTTGAATTCCACTTCTTGAGTTGCAATTGTTCTTCCAAAGGCTAAGGGCCCGGATTGTCGCGTTTACCGCTACTGAACATGCGCCTTGGCCACCTGCAGGAACGAATCTGCGTCGGAGCGTCCATTTCCGAACATGGGTGTTCTTGTGCGAACAATCCTTAGCGTTGAATGGTTGCTGACTGCATGGAATCAATCCCAGTCATCGAGGAGCCATCCCAGAGCAGTTGTTTCTTAGATGTGGGCCGACCTTGAAGGTCGCTCTAAATTGCGGATCATCACCGGGATGGAACCGTCACATGCAGTCGAGCGATATAACTGGCTCGTGACATCAGGTCGGCGAGAAGAACGCTGCTCTGGGTGCGGCGGAATTTTGATTCGAAGCGAGAGCCACTGCGATTGAGCGGATTGCGCGATCAGAACGTCATTGCCGCAGCAAGAGCGAGAGAACAGCAATGGTGAGGATCGCATGGCGGATGACCCGGCGTGTAACGCAGAGCGATGCTGACCATATGCATGTTTAGCGTGATGGCAGACTGCGTGCATGCGATGAAGTGCGGGAATTTCTGCAATCTCGCTCGACGGTTACCGCGGATAAGGAATTGAAAGAGTCGTGATGTCTCCGCGGTCACATTTCACAAAGATTCAACAACGCTTGTTAACCAGTGCACGCCATGTTTTGTTGTACGACCAGAAGCTGTCGCCTGGTCGAGAGGCGATCTCACTAATCTGACAAAGCTATTTCGCAACCGGCGTATCAGGCAGTCAGCTTTTAAATATTGTTACAAACAGTAACGTTACGACGTGTAGCGTGTCGTTGCTAATACCGGGATTTGAGGGGAGAGGATCATGATGATCGGATCGGCCACGTTTTCCTTTTTTCTGTTGTTTCTGTTTTCAGCAAGCATCGCTCTCGGATTGTCGATCGATCCGCGGCTGATTCAACTTGTTCCACCACAGAGCCACCTTGTTGCCGGTATGTCGAGGTCGGCAGGGCAGGGGACGACAGGCAGTTTTCTGTTGATCGCTGCCGAAAACAAAGCTGACCTGAACGACTTCTTTGCCCTGACTGGCGGGGACGCATCGAGACATTTGAATGCATTGGTATTTGTGAGGGGTGGCGCGGATCCCTACACAAGTGAAAGTCAGCACAGTCTTCTCGTGAGCGGGCGATTCGATCGGGAATCGATTTTCAGGTTTGCGGCTTCGGGTGCAGGCCGGGGAAGTTATCGCCAAATTCCGGTGCTGGTGGTGCCGCCGTTTCAGCGGGAACGAGAGACATTTCACGAGGAGCGATGGCTGGCGGTTCTCGATGAGCAGATTGCGGTTTTTGGATCGGTGGCGAGTGTGCAGCGCGAGCTGGACAGATGGATCGAGCGCAACGCTCCGGATCAGTCGCTGATAGACCGGTTGCGCCGGCTTCAAGGGCATGACGATTCCTGGTGCGTGTTGTTGGCCCGGGATCGCCAGGGCATCGGAGAGAAGGCTTTAGGAAAGCTCGATCGGAAGCTCGGCGAGGTAGCGCACGAGGGCGGGCTGCTAGCTTATGGAATCGAGTTCGGTCGGAAGGTCGAAGTTGTGGTGGCCGCTGAACCGTCTCTGACGAACAGGAGCTTGAAGGCGCCGAACGATGTACCAACAGCGGAGAGCGGCGCTGCAATGCACGTGTTTTCGTTCTTGCCGGATGAAGCTGCGGGCAGTCGAGCGGCGGTGAAGGTTTCGCGTAAGAGATATGAAGAGTGGATTGACGGCTTCGAGAACCCCGATCCGTCGCTTGCGAGAAGTGCGACGCGGTGATAGAAAGTTGCTCAGGCAAAACGGATCCAAGGAGTTCGGGAACAGAGTACGCCATGAGTACTGAAATCGTGTCAGACAGGCAAGAAGTGAGTTCTGGCCAAGTTACTTTGAGAGCAGCCCGCCGCGGTGCGCTGTGGGGATTGATTTCAGCTGTGCTCTGGATCGTGTTGGGAATCGATTCGATTGTGCGGCCTGTGCAGGATGACCGACGCGAAATCTTCTGGTGGTTTCCATACCTGTTCATGATGTTCACCATCATCGCGGTGCATCGTGTACAGCGGGGACGGGAGCTCAGGCTGGAAAGCATCACATACTGGATCGTGATGATCGCGTGGGTGCTCGTCTTTATTGGCAATCTCGGCCTGGTATTGCATGTTCCTGCGCTCCTGCCGCTAGGCTTTCCAGGTGGAGCGATTGTTGCTGCCTTGGGACTGATCGTATATGGGGTGACCACGTGGCGGCTGAAAGTGTTGCCGTGGTATGCCGGACTGGCCTTGATCTTGTGGGAGCCTGGATCGATCGCGACCGGACTGCTGCTGGCCCCGATTTCGCCGCTGCGAGATAGGGGCAGTTACACTGCAGGTATCTGGAAAGGATTTGCAATCGGCGTTGTCGGTTTTGGATTAGGAGCAGTCGCGAGGCGGATGCATCAGGTGCCAACGAACGTCGATTGATCCTTCAGCCGAATCTCCGCCGAACAGTCCCGTTCTGCCGAGCTTTCTAGTTCAGCGACTGCGGATCAAGAGCGCTGTGGCATCGTCCGTGTGCTGAGAGCCGATGCCAAATCTCTGTACTTCGGCGATCAGGCTGTCAACGCAGGCTTCGGGTTGAACGAAGTGCTCGATCAAGCGCGCAGGTCCATACTCCTCGTCGGTCGAGTTCATCGCTTCGGTGATGCCATCGGTGTAGAACAGCAGCCTGGTTCCGGGGCCGAGCGTGACGGTCGTCTCGGGATAGGAGGATGCGCCGAGGCCGAGGGGCAGCCCTGTATCGAGATCAAGAAACTTGCAGTGGCCGTTGATGACGAGCGGTGGCAGATGCGCGGCGCTGGAGACAGTGATCTGGCGCGTCGACGCATCGAGAATGCCGTACACCATCGTGACGAACTTACCCGTGGGGAAGTCTTCGGTAAGCGAACGGTTGAGATGCTCGAGCGTTTGCGCCGGCGACGAGTAGAGCGGCGCGATAGACCGCAGCAGGGCGCGTGTTGCCGACATGAGCAGCGCCGCCGGCATGCCTTTGCCGGAAACATCGGCGAGCGCGATGCCATATCGCTGGTTGCCCAGGTCGATAAAGTCAAACCAGTCGCCTGCGACAGCACCGGCCGGGTGCCATGCGGTCTCAAAAGCAAAGCCGGGCACGAGCGGCTGAGGCTTGAGGAAAAGTGAGCGCTGCATGGCGCGGGCATCATCGTGCTCGCGCTGAAGTTGTTCGCGCTGGGTGCGTTCGTTTTGAAACAGCCGTGCGTTTTCAACAGAGATGGCGATGTGCCCGGCGAGCGCTTCAAGGATCTGCAACTGATCTTCAGAAAAAGCGTCAAGCTCGGCGTGTTCGATGCAGAGGGCGCCGATCACCTCGCCGGCGGCCTTCAGCGGAATGCTGACCGAAGATCGCGTGTCCGGCTCGCAAGGAATGTAATAGGGGTCTTTGGCAACGTCGGGCGCGTAGCGCATCTTGCCTGTTGCAGCGACGTGTCCCACCATCCCTTCGAGACCGATCTTGAGACGCGCGCCCCGCTTGTTCTTGGTGCAGCCCCGAACGCCGCACAGCACCAGGTCATCCGACTTACCGTCGCGCAGCCAGACGTCAACTTCGACATTGCCGATGGAGGTCGCGAGGTCGTTGACGACGCGGTCGAGCAGGCAGTCGAGGTCGAGTGTGGAAGCGACAAGGTAGGTAGCCCGCTGCAACTTCATGAGCACGTGGGAGAACTCGCAGGAGGTCTGCATTCGGGGCGGAAAACCGTGACTGGCCTGAACCGTTGCTGGGAGTGTGGCCATAAAGGCTCCCTCTGCCCGGGCGATGGGCTAGGTATTGGATGGATGTCACGAAGGCGAGATGCAGAATTTCAGGTTAGCCATTCGCTGACGCCATTAGCTTCGAGGTTCGCAGTGACTTCCCCGGGGTACATAGACAGGGTGGGCGCCCAGGTTTTAGGTTGGGCTTATGGCTGGAGTTTCGCTAGTAATGGATGGGAAGGTCGCGCTGGTCACGGGCGGATCGCGCGGGATTGGCGCTGAGACGGTTCGGCTGTTTTCGGCGGCTGGGGCGCGGGTGGTCTTCAGCTACCGGCAGGCGAAGGAACTGGCACTGACCCTCATGGACGAGTGCGGGGGGCCGAGCCGGTGCGTGCCTATCGAGCAAGACCTTAGCTCTCCCGCGGATGGCCGGGCGCTTGTGGGAGCGGCCGTGAAAGCTTTCGGGCGGCTGGATGCGCTGGTGGTAAACCACGGTGTCTGGCCGAGCGAAGATGCTCCAATCGAGATCATGACGGAAGAGCAGTGGCGCAGCACGATTGCCATCAATCTGGACTCGGTATTCGGGCTGGTGCAGTCGGCGGTCGTGCAGATGCAGCTCCAAGGGCCGCCGCCTACGGCAGAAGATGGACCCAAGGGGCACATTGTGCTGATCAGCTCGACGGCGGGCCAGCGGGGAGAGGCTCTGCATGCCGACTACGCCGTGACGAAAGGCGCGCTGATCAGTCTTACGAAAAGCCTGTCGAGCGAACTGGCGCCGCGCGGAATCCTTGTGAATTGTGTGGCTCCGGGATGGGTTGCGACGGATATGTCGGCGGGCACGCTGGGCGACCCGCTGCAGGGGGCTAAGATTCGTGCGGGGATACCGGTAGGCCGTGTCGCATCTACTAAGGAGATTGCAGGGCCGGTGTTGTTTCTGTGTACTCCGATGGCAGGATTCATCTCCGGCGAGGTATTGAATGTGAATGGCGGGGCAGTGCTGGTTGGGTGAAGTCAGAGAATTGGAGACCTGGGGACGTAGAAAGCGGTTAGGGACTTGGGAGTAAAAGGCTTTGGAGATAGGAATGCGAAAGCGTTGGGCGGTGGCGTTGGTCGCGGTGGGGCTGGCGATGCCGCTTGGACTACGGGCGCAGGCCACTGACGGCAAACCGGCCGATGCACAGCCAGCCGTCGATCCGTCTGCGGAAAAGAACGCCGCCAAGGCGCGCGCGGTAATCGATGCCATGGTGAAGGCGCTGGGCGGAGATGCGTGGCTGAATCTGAAGAATACGGTTCGCGAGGGGCACTTGGCCGCGTTTCATCGCGGCGATCCTGATCCGGGGACACTGCTCTTCTATGACTGCCACATCTGGCCCGATCACGATCGTTTCGAGTACGGCAAGCACAAGGATGTGTACCAGTTCTACGAGGGCCGCAAGGGAACGGAAGTGACCTTCCGCGGAGCGAAACCGCTGCCGAAGGATCAACTGGACGATTTTCTGCGGCGACGCGATCACTCCATCGAGATGGCCGTGAAGGTCTGGCTCAAGGATCCGAAAACGATCCTCGTCTATGAAGGCCAGCGGATGGCGGAGCGCCATATGGCCGAGCAGGTGACGCTGATCTCGGCGGAGAATGAATCAATCACCATTCAGACCGATGTTCAGACGCATCTGCCGCTGAGCCGGAGCTTTCAGTGGCGCGATCCGCTCTACAAGGATAAGAACACAGAGGTCGAGGAATACGCGGCTTACCGCGATGTGAATGGGCTGGCCACACCCTATTCGATAACACGTATGCATAACGACGAGACTGTGCGGCAGATGTACATCGATAAGGTGCAATACAACGTCGATCTGCCGGCGGACTATTGGGATGTGGCGGGGATTGCGAAGAGGGTGAAGAAGTAGCTCGTAGCCTGTGGTCCGTAGTTCGCTTCGTTATAATCCTCAGGGAGCGCGGGGGCAGTGTTTTCGCGCTTTCTGGAGCCAGAGAATGACGTTCGATATCCAGGAGATCCTGGAGTTCCTTCCCCACCGTTACCCATTTCTGCTGATCGACAGGATCACCGAGTTTGAATCTCAGAAGCGTCTTGTCGCGATTAAAAATGTGACCATCAACGAGCCTTTTTTCCAGGGACATTTCCCTGGGTATCCCATCATGCCGGGTGTGCTGGTGGTGGAGGCGATGGCGCAGGCGGGCGGCATCATCATGATGCATGAGCTTGAGGATCGGCATTCGAAGCTGGTGGTGTTTACGGGGATCGAGCGGGCGAAATTCCGCCGGCCGGTGACGCCGGGAGACCAGTTGCGGATCGAGGTGGAGGTGCTGTCGTTCCGGTCGCGTGCAGGGAAGATTCAGGGACGTGCCACGGTGGATGGCAAACTGGCTTGCGAGGCAACGCTGACCTGCGCGGTGGTGACGCGGGAGCGCGAGAAGAAGGCCCACGGCGATGCGGCTCCTCCAGGAGGTGCAACCGCGGCAGAGGGAGTGACGGAGGCGGCACCTGCAAGCGCGACGGTGAGCGAGTGAGCATCCATCCCAGTGCGGTGATCGCCGAGGGAGCAGTTGTTCCCGACTCCTGCGAGGTGGGACCGTTTTCGACGATCGGACCGGATGTGGTGCTGGGCGAGGATTGCCGGCTCATTTCGCACGTCGTGCTGGATGGGCACACGCGCATCGGCAACAGGAATGTGTTCTATCCATTCTGCTCCGTGGGAATCGCGCCGCAGGATTTGAAGTACGGCGGCGAGCCGACGCAAACCGAGATCGGCGACGAAAATACGATTCGCGAATGCGTGACCATCAGCCGCGGAACGGTCAAGGGCGGCGGCATTACGCGCGTCGGTTCTAAAAACCTGCTGATGGCCTACGTGCATATCGGGCACGACTGCATCGTGGGCAGCGGATGCATCCTGGCCAACGCGGCGACGCTGGCTGGCCATGTGATCATCGAGGACTTTGCGACCGTGGGTGCGTTCAGCCCCGTCCACCAGTTCTGCACGGTGGGGAAGTACGCGTTTATCGGGGGCGGGACGATCGTGACGCAGGATGTGCTGCCGTTTTCGCTCACTTCGGCCAAGCGCGAAAACCGGGCATTCGGGATCAATAAGATTGGGCTGGCGCGTCGCGGATTCTCTGAGGAGCGGCTAAAGACGCTCCAGAAGGCATTCCGCTTGCTGACTTCGTCGAAGATGAATACCACGCAGGCCCTCGAGAAGATTCGCGAGGTCGAGGGCGAGGACGCCAAGCTCCTGGCGAATTTCATTGAGAAGAGCCATCGGGGCGTGATCAAGTGATCATCTGGCCCGGAGTTTGGGAGGTTTCTTCCAAGGTGCGGTAGACTCTTCCTGTCTTCAGACTCCCAAGTCAGTACGAGGTTAGAATTGCTCTTCCGTACTCTTCTGCTCTCTTCGGTTCTCAGTTTTGCCCACCTCGTAGCTTTTTCGCAGGAACCCGTCAAGCTCAAATCAGAGCAAATTTCGCAACTCATCGACAGCCGTGTCGAACCGGTCTATCCTCCGATCGCCAAGGCTGCACGAGTAGTTGGTACGGTTGTTTTCGATATAGTGATCGGACCGACAGGCAAGCTCGAATCCATGAAGGTGGTCAGTGGTCCGGCCATGCTTCAACAGGCTGCCATCGATGCTTTGAAGAAGTGGACCTTCCATTCACTGGAACAGCAAGGGAAGAAGGAGGCCGCGTCGGGGGAAGTGTCCATCGAGTTCAGCCTGGGCATAAGTTCCGAGGCAGCAAAGAAGGACGAAGAAATTGCGCAGCGCTTCTTCAGGGCAAGCGATGAGTGCCGCAAGGACCTCGCCAAGCGGGACAATTCTGCCGAGGCTGGTACGGCCTGCCAGAAGGCCGCCGACATCGCAGATGAGTTTGCCCGGGACGCCCGGTTTATTGAGCGGCGTTCTTCTTATGTTTACGCGGCTTGGGCGTTGGCGAATTGTGGAGAGTTTACCACTGCCCTTGTAAATGCAAACAAGGCGGTCGCTGTTGTGCAGCTTGGGCATGATGATAACTCGGGCAGTGCAGCGGCGTATGGTATTCGAGGGATCGTCGAAGGAGACCTCAATGACCTTCCCGCGGCAGATCGGGACCTTACCAAGGCTGAGGAAGATCAGCGGAAGGCGCTTGCCTGGGCACATGAGGTCAGCTTCGAACACATGGACAGCTACAAGAATTCCTTGGCCCTCTACCTGCGTATGCATTCTGCTCTGCTTCTCGCACAGAATCGCGCAGATGAGGCCAAAAAGAAACTGGACGAGATTGAGAGCCTGAAGTGATCATCTCTCTCATTTTTTGGCAGGCAGCATGAAACTTGGCCTCATCGCCGGTAACGGCCGCTTCCCGTTCTTGCTGCTCGACGCAGCGCGGGCGCAGGGGTTTGCCGTCACCGTGGCGGCGATTCGGGAGGAGACGGATCCGGAGATCAACCATCGCGCGGCCCTGGATGAGAAGATCACGGTGCACTGGCTGTCTCTCGGCGAGCTGTCCCGGCTGATTGAGGTCTTTCACAAAGAGGATGTGAGGGCCGCGATGATGGCCGGGCAGGTGAAGCATAAACAGATCTTCTCGAGCATCCGGCCGGACTGGCGCCTCGCAAAGCTGCTCCTGAATCTCCGGACGCGCAATACGGATATGCTTCTGGGCGCGGTCGCGAAGGTGCTGGCCGATGAAGGGATCGAGTTGATGAGTTCGACCCAGTTCCTGGAGCCTCTTTTGGCCGAGGAAGGCGAACTGACGCAGGCTGCGGGCGGACGAGTGCCGACAGACGAGGAGCGGAAGAACATCGAGTACGGGCTTGGTGTGGCACGTGCGCTGGCGGGGTTCGACATTGGGCAGACGGTTGTTGTGGCGGCGCAAGCATGCGTAGCAGTCGAGGCCATGGAGGGGACGGACGCGACGATCGAGCGCGCCGGGCTGCTCATGAAATCACTGGAGGAAGAGGACGGGTCACCGGCGTCCACTCTTGAACGCCGACTGACGGTCGTCAAGGTCGCGAAGCCGAATCAGGATATGCGCTTCGATGTTCCGGTGATCGGGACCAAGACGGTCGAGACCATGATCGAGGCGGGGGCAAGCTGCCTATCGGTCGAGGCGGGCCGGACGCTGCTGTTTGATCGCGATGCGCTGCTAAAGAGGGCCTCAGAGGCAGGAATTGCTGTCATCGCCGTGCCTCGGCAGGGAGCAGGAATATAGGAACAGGGAACAGATGTCCTGCTGGCTGACGAGACAGTGACAATTGGATCTGGTCTCTGGAACTATACTGGCTCGCAGCGCGGAGTCTCCCCATTGATGTGCCGCGTCCAATCAAATACCGGCGCTTCTCTATGCCGGAGCTGGCCGGGCCCGAGTCAAATGCAGTGATTTCCCCTTTCTCAAACAGGAGGTTACAGGTGAAGAAGTCGATTCTGTGTGTTGCGGTGGCGGCGCTTGCTCTTCTGGTGCCGCAGATGAAGGTACACGCGGCTGATGATGCATCGATGCCGACCACCGGGCAGAAGGCCCCCACGTTTACATTGCCCTCTCAGGAGGGCAAGCCGGTGTCGCTGGACAGCTATCACGGCAAGTGGGTTGTGCTCTATTTCTACCCCAAGGACATGACACCGGGCTGCACCGTCGAAGCCCACAACTTCCAGCGCGATCTGTCGAAGTTCGAGGCTGAGAACGCGGTCATCCTGGGCGTGAGCGTGGACACGGTGGACAGCCACAAGCAGTTCTGCACCAAGGATGGGCTAACGTTCCATCTGCTCGCCGATCCTGACCACAAGGTTGTCGATCAGTATGGGTCACTTGGACACTTCGGCGAGATGACGATCGCGAACCGGAACACCTTCCTGATCGATCCCAGCGGGAAAATCGTCAAGGTGTGGACGAAGGTCGATCCCCGCGTGCATTCGGAAGAAGTGCTGGCGGCTATCGCGCAAATGAAAAAAGGATAAGAGCAGCTGTTAGCTTTTGGCTCTCAGCTTCCCGGCTGTGATGTACCGGTGCACGCCAGCTTTATTGTGAGGAAGAATGACGGAAACTGCGCGGAAGTTTCGGGCGGGGCTGGATGAGGTGCATGCTGCTCTGGTTTCGATACCGGAGACGATCGCGGATGTTTCGTGGCGTGAGGGCGGGTGGACGCGGAAGCAAATCGTGGGCCACCTGCTCGACTCAGCGGCGAACAACCGGCAGCGGTTTGTGCGCGCGTCCACGGAGCAGACGTATTCAGGACCAAAGTATGCGCAGGATTCGTGGGTGGCTGCTCATGGCTACGCAGAGCAGGCCTGGGCGACGCTTCTGGCGTGGTGGGAGACAGAGCACGAAATCCTGATCTCGGTGGTCAACCGAATCGCCGAGGATCGGCTGAATACGCAGTGCGTGGTCGGCGACAACGCTGCTGTCACGCTTCGCTTTCTGATCGAGGACTATGTCGAGCACCAGAAGTGGCACGTAAAACAACTGCTACCCTCAGGCAGCTAGCTTCTAACCTAAGCTTCCCACCCGTCTGCGCGTGAATGCGGGCACTCGGGGTCATCGCATCCTGAACATTGGTGCAGACGCAAAAAAGCCCGGCGGAATGCCGGGCTTTTTTGCTTGCCTTTGGTATTACTGCAAGAAAACTACTTCTTCTTAGCGGTCTTCTTGGTTGCCTTTTTTGCTGCTGTCTTCTTGGCTGCTTTCTTTGCAGGAGCCTTCTTTGTTGCCTTCTTTGCTGCTTTCTTAACGGCCAATTTTTTCCCTCGTGTATTAGTTTTACCAGCGCGCTTCGCCGCGGATTTCTTCGCAGCCTTTCCGCCCTTGGCGCCAGCGGTCTTCTTGGCGGACTTCTTTGCGGCCTTCTTTGCAGGAGCTTTCTTCGCTGTCTTTTTCGCAGGAGCTTTCTTCGCTGCCTTTTTGGCCGGAGCTTTCTTTGCGGCAGCCTTCTTCGCCGGAGCTTTGGCTGCTTTCTTGGCTGGCGCCCTCTTCGGAGCCGACGCGGTGTCTGGAATGACTTCGGCGATGATCACGCCCTCTTCAATCTCCACCTCGTCATCGTCGTCCGAGGAGGTGATTACGTTTGAGCTATCGAGGTCGTCGTCTTCTTCCGTCTCATCGTGATCGGCGTTCAACTCAGCGGGCTCCAGTTCGGAATCACCGTCATTCATTGCGTACATCTTGATCACTTCGTCCATCCGATTGCCTCCAGCGGTCTACCGCTGCCCACATTGGGTTTGCATCTTAGCGTTGCTGCGAATCATCTCCGCATGCGGAGCAATTCTAACAACACATTGCACGAAATACTATCAAAAGACGCGAAGGGAATTTCAATGCGCACGTTATTTTTGCGCGCGTGTTGTTGATTTGGAGCGCGTGGAGCGTTTGCCCGATGTGCTCTTGTGCGCGCTCTTCGATGATGCAGGCTTTGCTGTGCGGCTTATTTGAGAACTTCGCGAGGAAGAGGCCTTCGCATGGGAGCCGCGGCGAGTTCTGCTGGTGCTGGCCCGAACGAGGGTGGGCTCGGCCACATGGAGCCGGCGCCCCGGTTCAATACGGATTCCTGAAGCCGCCAGCTTGTTCCAACGGCGAAGCTGCGAGAGGGAGATGCCGAACCGGTCGGCAACGGAGACCAGGGTATCGCCGCGACGTGTGGTGTAGTAGACCGCGTGGGACGAAGAGGAAGCCCGGGCCGGAACCGGGACGACCAGCGCTTCGACGCCGTCCAGCTTTGAAGTTGATTCGAGCTGGTTCGCATCGGCCAGCGCCGAGACGGAGACACTGTAGGTATGGGCGACGGAGGCAAGGGTGTCGTCGGGCGTGACCTTGCGATAACGCCATGAGTCGCGCTTGCTCACCGGAATGCCGGCTATTCTTTCCTGGAACTGCGCAGCGGTTCCGGCAGGAAGGTGGAGATCGAACTCTGTATCCGGCGGGGTGACCATCCTCAGAAGGCTGGGATTGAGGGCGATCAGTTCGTCGACAGGGGCGCCGACGATGTCCGAAACCAGGCGGAGGTCGGCGGAGTAGTTGATGGTCACCGTATCGGTCAGAACGGGTGGGTCGAGAGTGATTTCGTCGAAGCCGTACTGAGTGGGATGGTTGGCAATGATGATCGCCGCGAGGATTTCAGGAACGTAGTTCTTGGTTTCGCCGGGCAAATTGTTGCGCTTGTAGAGCTCCCAGAAATCGGCATAGCCGGTCTTCTGGACGGCACGCTGCACGTTGCCGGTGCCCCAATCGTAGCCCGCCATGGAGAGATACCAGTCGCCGAGCTGCGCGTAAATGTACTTCATGTAGCGGGCGTAAGCGCGGGTGGATTTCTCTGGATCGAAGCGCTCGTCGACGTAGCTGTTGCGCTCCAGGCCGTAGTTGCCCCTGGGCATGAATTGCCACATACCGCCGGCCCGGGATTTGCGATTGACCGCCCTTGGCTGAAAGCCGGATTCGGCGACCGCCAGGTAGATCAAATCCTGTGGGACCCCTTCTTCGCTCATCACGCGCTGAATCATCTGGCGATATCGTCCGGCGCGCTGGAAGGCGTGAAGCAAGGTATTGTGGCCCTTGGTCGTGTTCGCGAAAAAGTTGATATAGGCTGCGACGTAGTCGTTGACCACGAGGGGGAGGTCAGACTTGGTGGTGGCGAGATCGGCGCTCGCCTTGGCGACGATATTGGGATCAACGACAAAGGTGACTTCCTCGGCGGCTTCGGCCGGTGTGTCCTCGGTCTTGGGCGTGAAACCGTTCCCTTGGCGCAGGGCTTCCATCTCGAGGCCGTTGATCTGATCGACAACGCGATCGAACTCGTCCTGAAGCTCGGGGGTGGACTTGATGTCGATGCCGCTCGAGAGCATCAGGTCGACCGCGCGATCGAAATCACGCCGTGCGGCCAGCAGGTCGCCTTTCTTGTAGTCGGCCTGCCCCGCTGCGTAAGCTTCGTCCACTTGCTGGATGAGAGCCTTCACGCGCTGCTGTTGTGCGGGTGATTGCGCTTTAGGAGCGGGGGCCTGCGGTTGGGGCTGCTGCGGTTGTTGGGGGACCGGGATGGCGGGAGCGAAGGCCTGAGGCGCCGGGGTGGCGATTGCAGAAGCACCCTCTGAGGGCCCACATCCTGACGCCGCGAGGGCCAGCGCGAAGGCCGCAGTAAGACAACCCAGACCACCGGAACGAATCGCAATCATGCGTTTCAATCTACGCTGCAACAACACTACCCCGAACCGCGGAAGGTACTACGCCGATGATAAGCTAAGCCATGGAGATATCGCTCATTTCATAGTGTTGCCGCAGTGATTACCCACCCCTGATGGACGTAAAATACCTTCGAAATTTCGCAATTATTGCCCATATTGATCATGGGAAGTCGACCCTGAGCGACCGCTTGCTGGAATTGACGGGCTCGGTGACGGGGCGTGAGATGCAGGCGCAGATCCTGGATGCCATGGATCTGGAGCGCGAGCGGGGAATCACAATTAAAGCCCACGCTGTCCGCATGATGTACAAGGCGCGGGACGGTCAGACATACCAGCTGAACCTGATCGACACGCCAGGACACGTGGACTTCAGCTACGAGGTCTCTCGCTCGCTGGCATCGTGCGAAGGCGCTCTGCTGGTGGTGGACGCGAGCCAGGGCGTTGAGGCCCAGACTCTCGCGAATGCATATCTCGCCATCAATCATGGCCTCGAAATCATTCCGGTGATCAACAAGATCGATTTGCCTTCCGCGGACATTGTCCGTACACAGGAGGCAATCGAGATGGCCGTCGGCCTCGATGCGACAGATGCGATTCCGGTAAGCGCGAAGACTGGACAGGGTGTTGACGATGTGCTGGAGGCAATCGTGCACCGGCTGCCTCCACCGAAGGGCGATCCGGACGCGCCGCTCCAGGCGCTGATTTTCGACTCATGGTTCGATGCGTATCGCGGCGTCATCGTGCTGGTTCGCGTGATGCAGGGAACGATGCGCAAGGGGCAGCGGATCCGGCTGATGTCGAACGGGAAAGGGTTCATTGTCGAGTCGATGGGCGTGCTGATGCCGAAGCCGGTTGAAATCGCCGAGCTAACCGCCGGCGAGGTGGGCTTCTTTGCCGCGACCATCAAGACCGTAAGCGACACGCGGATCGGCGACACGGTAACCGAGGAGGACCGGCCTGCGCCCGAGCAGCTGCCGGGCTGTGAAGATATAAAGCCGATGGTCTTCGCGGGCCTCTATACGGTGGACTCGCACGAGCACACGCTTCTTCGAGACGCCCTGGAGAAGCTCAGGTTGAATGACTCCTCGTTCTTTTTCGAGCCGGAGAGCTCGGCGGCGTT
>Ga0157369_10004261_pt1 | contig 16914 bp, 52 predicted proteins | sample C25metaG_FD_113461 | JGI IMG/M metagenome (GOLD analysis project Ga0157369, IMG submission 113461) | Corn rhizosphere microbial communities from Kellogg Biological Station, Michigan, USA - C2-5 metaG | ecosystem: Host-associated > Plants > Roots > Rhizosphere > Soil | place: USA: Michigan... | reverse complement strand
GTGCGGCCTGAGCGCGCCGAGGGTGCATACCCCCACCATCCCCCGTGGGCTTGACGACGGCACCTGTCATGGTGTAGGGCGCATTGCACACGGCACGACGTGCAACCTTGACAGGGTGCCTGCCTATGGTGTATCAGGCACACGCGGGTGCCGTTTCCCTACGCAGCGCACTGCCATGTGACGCAGGTCACACGACCAGATACCCCGATTGGTCATGTGCAACCTTGACCGTGTGCTACCTTTCAGTTGTTGGACCTGCTCCACCGCTTGAGCCCATGAGGGCGAGGGGGAGACCCAGCACCGATTAGACAGACAGACCGCAACCTGCTAAGGTTGCACCAGCACCACGGAATGGCCGCCTACGCAGTCAGACCCCGTATTCTGAGCACCAGCGCCCACTAGGGACCGTGTGCAGGTAACGCGAGGTTGTACCTACGGACGCCGAACCAACGTGCAAGTTTGACAAAGCAAGTTCTACCCTGTACGGTTACACCAGCACCACAGACCAGCGGACCTGCTCCCCCGTTCGCACCCCACTAGGGGGAGGGGGAATCCCGCACCACGGTCGGAAAGTGCAAGTTTGACAGAAGGCACCGCGAGGTGCTAAGGTTTCACCAGCACCACAAGAACTTGAACGAAAGCGGCCCGGTGCTTGAACCGGGACGGAGCGACTAGAGCCTTTCTAGTAGGCGCAAAGGGTGAGACCCCTTGCAACGCCGAACGTTAGCGAATTCGGAACCTTTGACAGCGGATTGCCATGTGAGGCGGCGAACCGGAAGGGCAGGTCCACCTGTCGCATTACTTCTGGAGAGGCGTGGGGCATGGTGTCGTTCGCCCTAGTCACTGACTAGCCGCCCACGGAAACGGGGGAGCGGCACGGTGGCTAGGAAATGAAACAAAGGGTCATGGGTACACGGACTTAGGGCGCAAGCCGGGTCCGTGGTGGCAATCGCCACCAGCGGTCAACCTGCTCCCATGACACCACGGATAACCGAACGTGAATCGGTTGTCCGCACCATGTAAGTCACCTCAAGCCATTGGAGAAACGTCATGCTCAACAATCACCCGAACCAGCGTGAGATTGCCCGCTCGAAGAACACGGCCAAGTGGCCCACCCGAGTGAGCGATGGCAAGACGTACCCCGTCACCCGCACCTTCCGCAAGCCGGTTGCGTGATGCAGCACGAGATAGGCCAGGGCTCCGTGCTCGGCTTCATCCCGACGAACTACCCGGCTGGCGTCGTGCTGGTCGAGGTGTGGAAGGGCGACGGCATCCAGAAGGTGACCGGCTACGTCCACAACATCGAGACCGACACCGAGTGGATCAACGGGCGCTTCTTCAGCGGCCAGGACTCCATGAAGCGTGCGACCGTCAACCTGATCGAGCGTGCGACGGAGTACGTCTCATGCCCAAGCTAACGATGCCTCAGTGCGACGTGTGCGGCTCATCCGCACCGATCACCCGAGCCTCCCGAGAGTGGGGTACGCAGCACCTCTGCTACCACCATGAGTACACCTGCCTGCCCCACCTGAAGGACCCCTGCGAGGAGTGTGACGCAGCATGAACACGATCTACCGGACCTACGTCGAGGGCACCCTGCACTATGAGGGTGACTCGCTGGAGGACGCGGCCCGAACGTGGGACCGCGAGACCTACTCGCTGGGTCGGTCAGTGCCGGGTGGTGTGGCTGTCGCCACCTACTCGGGAGAGGTGCAGGTCCGCGATGGCTGGATCATGCACGTCCACGACGACGGTACGACGTACCTGAGTCCCACCGTTCGCTGAACTTGTGCAAGTGTGACCTGACGTGCTACGGTTACACAACACACCGAGACAAGGATGCACACCATGTGGGAATGCTTCGACCCGCTCGACGGGATTGCACAGTGCAGGACCCGTAGCCGCATCGTGGCTCGGATGGTGGCCCGCCTGACTGGGCTGGACTACGCGATGACCGGGGAAGGCTGGACCGCATGAAGGCTTGGACGATCGTGGCCTACGTCCACACTGCCGAGATCGTGTGCCGTGACTGCATGAGGCGGCGTGCTGCCTTCGCTTGCGAGGCCGCTGGGGTCAACTCCGAGTTCAAGGGCGTGGGCGACCTGCTGGAGGCCTGGGCCAAGGCGGACGGGATCTCCCGCGAGGACGAGGGGACCTATGACTCCGACGACTTCCCCAAGGTCGTGTTTGCAAGCGACGTGACCGATGACGAGACCTGCACCGTGTGCGGGGAGGAGATCCTGTGAACGCCCTGCTGGATGAGGTCCGACTGGACGACATCGAGTACGACCCGTTCGGCACGTCGATGCTCTGGCTGGGTGCCATTGCAGACGAGTCGTGGTGGGAAGGCGAGCCGGTCCCGAGCGAGTGGGGATACCGACCGGCAATGGGTCAGGGAGCACCTGACCCCGATGACTACCGAGCGAGCCGCGTCCACTCGATGCTGCTCGACGGTGAGGTGAGCATGGCCGACCTGCTGGCTGCAGGCCGCGTGCTCGATCGGTACATCGACGTTCTGAAGGCAGACGGTCGGTCGTACTGAAGGGCGAGCCGGGGGGTCCGGTGTCGCAAGAGTCGCGACGGAAGGAAGGGATCTGGATGGGTTTCTCCACAAGAACACAGGTGGCCTAGCCACCTTGGGTTCGCACTCCGACGAACGTGGTCGGCAGGGTTCACGACCCGGTGCGAACGCTCGATACACCACCTAGCACTGGAGCGCATGATGAGTCCCACCCTGAGCAAGATCACCCGTCGCAACGGGATCGCTGGACAGGTTGCCTACACGGTGACTGCCACCTACGGCGACGAGACTGACCCGCCCAGCCCGGTCACCTTCATCGGTGACACGTCGGGAGTCGGCCCGGTCATCATGCAGACCCCGACGTTCGAGGTCTTCGTGACTGACCCGAGCAGGTGCGGCAAGTTCGGTCCTCAGTGGGTCCGCAACTTCTTCGGGGTGACGGCGTGAGCAAGCGCAAGGCACTGGCCTGCGGCTGCATCCCGCACATCACCCGCATGTCCCACTTCGGGACGGCTGTCTACTGCGAGACCGAGCAGAACGCCTACTGCAACTTCGAGTGCCCGCACTACGCCGAGGCCTTCGGCTTCGAGTGTGCCGAGTTCGACGCAGACGGCACCTGCATCCACAGCGACCACATGATGAAAGCAGGCTTCTGATGAACCTCACGATCTGGCGCGACGGGTCCGACGAGACCTGTGGCTTCCTGACCGAGCCCGACCCGACCAGGGCGAGTGACCTCGCCACCACGCTGCGTCAGTCCGGCTACTCGGTAGACGTGCAGAGGACTGTCTGATGTCCAAGCTAACGACCACGACGTGGGCTGATGGCTTCGGGGTGTGGCACGCATCGGTGCCGATCTCGGGCAGTCCACAGCGCGACGTGATGCTCGCTCGCAAGGCGATCCTTGCCGAACTGGAGCAGCGCGAGCGCCACCTCGACCCGAGCCGGGTGCATGTCGCTCGGGAGCACGTCACGAACCACGGAACCGCCCACTACGTCGAGAAGAGTTACTGACATGAGCATCATCCACGTCCCCGAGTTCGAGAACCTTGACGGCCTGACCCGCGAGGAAGTGCTCGCCTTGGAGGTATCCGAGTCGGACATGGAGACCGCCCACGACGACATGCTGAGCGAGGTCTTCGGCGAGGTGGAGATCTGCGGCTACAAGTACGACGCGGCCAGGGCTCTGCGTGAGGTGGACCCCATCGCCTACCGATGCGGCTATGCCGACTACGTGAGTGCCTACTACGCCGAGGTTGACCCGGACGACTTCCCCGAGGTGATCGAGGACGACGACGCGACCTGCGAGATCTGCCACCAGTCGCTCACCGAGGACGAGCGCGGCACTCTGATCGACCCCACCGGGGGCGATGTGTGCATGAACAACGACGGGCTCGATGGCCCGCACCTCTCCGCCTGACCCACCACCCAACTTGCAACACTGACTGAGAAGAGACGACGACATGGCACTGCACAGCACGCACAAGAACTCCACCAAGGGCAAGGCTCGGACGATGGCTCGCAAGGCCACCCGTCAGGTCAAGTACGCCGCGATGGCGATCGACGGTGACCGCCTCATCCGCGAGGGTCTGGCGACCACCCACAACTGGGCCGACGAGGTGGCGGCATGAGCACCCAGCCCTACCCCGGCATCTCCACCGTCCTGATCGCGTTCTGCGTGCTCGGCGCTGAGAGTGAGGAGGCTGCACAGAACCTCCTGTTCGACCGGATGCCGTCCGGCGATGCGCCGCTCACGAGCGACCCCGATGGGGTGCAACTGGACTCGTGGTGGGTGGCTGAGGACACGCGCTTCGACCGCTCCGACTGCGACAGTGCGGTCTTCGTGAACCCAGGCAAGCAGGCCGAGGCTCGTGCCCTGCTCGTCGCCGCTGGACTGGCGCACTGATGCGCTACGTCCTGAACCTCCCGCCCAGCGCGATCGTCCGCACCGCCGTCAACGGACACAGCGTCACCGCCGAGTTCGAGGTGACCGGCGAGGACGTGGAGATGCTGCTGGTGTCTCGCACGGACGGCATCAACCTGCTGGCGCTCGACCTCTTCCCTGACCGCGTGGCGGCTGGCTCGTGGCCCGATGGCGACGAGTGGGACGAGGCGCTCAGCGTCAGCACCACCAACCCCTACCCCGAGCAGGAGGCCTGACATGCCGACCATCATCGACCGCGACAACCAAGAGCCTGACGTGCTCTACGTCCTGCCTGACGGGACGTGCTTCGTCACGCCGGACGGCATGGGCCGCTACTGGTACGACGACGAGGAGCAGGCCGAGAGCGAAGACGAGGGTTACGCCTTCATCGAGCGCACCGAGCACATCGACGGCGTGGTGAACGACTGATGCGCCGCATCGTGATCGTGGCCTACGTGCCCGACGACACCGACATCTTCAACCTTCACGAGTACGTGGTCGAGGAGACCGAGATCGTGAAGAGCACGGACGACCTCGTGGTCTACGAGAGCGTCGAGGACTTCATCACCGACTGGGAGAGCGGGAGCGTGGCATGACGAACGACCGACCGAGGATGCCGTACCTCGACACCACCGAGGCGATGGTGGAGCACCTGCTGGAGCACCACGACGAGAGCAGCCGCGACCTGATCGACTGGCTCGTGGACGACTCCGAGAATCACCCCACCCGCACGGTCGAGTGGCACCTCGACCACCTCCATCAGGTCCAGCACGACTCGCTCGACTGGGATGCTGGACACGACCACGGACCCGAGGTCGGCTGATGGGCGGGCCAGGGATCGGCATGGCTCCCGCACAGGGAGAGCAGGGCGCTTCACCCGAGCGCGAGTCTGGGCTCGGCTTCGGCATCGAGTTCGGCAACTGCGACGAGGACAAGCACCCGCACTGCGGGGGAGTCGAGTGCGACACCGTGTGTGCCGTGGACGGCTTCGCCACGCTGGACGAGGCGTGGGACTTCGCCCGCGAGGTGTTGGGCGACGAGATGAGGATCTCTCACGTCATCGACTGGGTGAGCCGCTGGGACGGCCTGACCTACAGCGAGATGCGCAGCGACACGAGCGACGACCCGATCCTGCGCGACTACAACCTGCTCGACTACAACCAGCCGAGCGGCGAACAGACCTACACCATCGTCGAGGGCGACCACGACGACTGGGGCCTCTACAACTAGGAAGGCGTGGCATGACCACCATCACCACCCGCGAGGGGCTGGACGCACTACCGATCGGCAAGACGATCCGCGACAGCCACGGCGACCTGCTCACGAAGACCGGCCCGGTCGAGTGGCGCGACGAAGCTAACGAGATGGACCACGACACGGACGAGATCATGGGGGCCTACGACCCCGCCTCTGGCGAGGGGGCGTCGTGGCTGCCTGCCGAGGTGATCGAGCCCGGTCGGGTCAAGAGCATCGAGGTGCGCTGCAACGCCGAGCGCGACTCGGGCTGGGAGCACGCCGACGAGGACGACGACGATGCCGAGTACACGGTCTTCCTCCGAGTCGAGAGCGGCATCCCCGGCGATGAGGAGGGCTACGGACTTGCCGAGTGGGCAACCGACGCGCCCACCAAGGCCGAGGGCATCGCTGAGGCCAGGGTGCTGGCCGAGGAGTACAAGCGGGGCATCGGGCAGCCGCCCCTCCCCATCCACTACGAGAGCCGCCAAGGCATCGAGGAGATCGCATGAGCGAGGCACGCACCTTCAAGCTGACCATGAAGCGCGAGCAGTGGGCTGAGGTCACGCTGACCGAGGCCGAGGCCCGCGAGCAGTTCCCCGACGCCGGATGGGATCTCATCGAGACCAGCCACGCCGGGAACATGGAAGACCTCGCCAGCGAGGATCTGTCCGAAGACCTCTTCCACAAGTTCATCGACCACCACGAGAACGAGTCCATCACCATCACCATCGAGGAGAACTGATGACCAACACCCACGAGCAGGAGTTGCTCGACTTCGTAGACAACGAGGCCACGGCCATCGTCCAGGCACTCCGCACGATGGCTGAGAAGAACGAGGCCGACGCGAAGTCGCTGGAGGACCAGGGGCTCAGCGCCCACGTCGTCAAGGTGCTGCGCGAGAGCGCCGCGTCATGGGAGGGCAAGGCCGACGAGTTCGACCGGCTCTTCGACAAGCTCCCGATGAGGGGCGACTGATGGGCGCACTCAAGGACGACAAGGCTGGAGTCCGGCAGACCTACCGGGCACTGAAGGAGGCGGGCTACACGATCGTCGTGCAGGACGGGGCGGACGAGGAGTTCGCCAACCTGAACGAGACCGATGCCATTGCCGAGGTCATGTCGTGCGACAACGGCTACTTCCTCGTCTCCAAGGATGGCGAGTACGTCGGCTGGGTCTGGTTCGTCTATGGCAACGAGCCGTTCGAGGTCATCAGCGACCACACCACGAACCTCGCGCACGTCCTCGACCCGCTGACCCGAGGGTGGGAGTGATGCCCGAGCTCAAGCTCCGCCGCCTCAACCCGAACCGGATGACCTACATCGACCGGCACGGACTGGCCCATTACAAGCGCAGGTACAACGCAGGCTTCAACGCCGCCTTCGGGCTGGACCGAGCCGACGCTGACGGGCGCTCGAACGACGACGCATGGATGGACGGCTACCTCGACCGAGCGAGCCGGGACGACGACAAGTGGCACCTGCTCTACTGCCAGGCACACCACAACGACGAGGGCGGCTGCGGCTCAGCCTGAGTTTGCAAGTGTGGCACTCATGTGCTAGTTTGACACTACACACCAACGAGAGGATCGCAGTGAAGACGTTCGACCCCACCGAGGCCCTGCGCCTGCTGGACGAGGCCAACGCGGCGCTTGCCGCCTACACCCTGCACACCGGAGGACGGTGGGCGCTGAGCGACCTGCAACTGCGCGACCACATCGAGGGTCACGAGGACGACCTGATCGGCACCGTGGACGAGACGTTCGTCGCTCTCATCACGAGCGGGGAGGCAACCCCGAGCCCCTACGGCGACGGGCAGTGGGCGGACGCGGCCTACGACGGCTACCGGGACGAGGTGCAGGACGCGATCGACAAGGCGGGCCTGCGCTGGCCCACCTGCGACGACTGCGGCAACAACCTCGACCCCACCACGGCCTGCACCGAGCGCGACGACGCGACCGGCTGGGTCGGCTGCAACGACTGCTGCGAGCACGAGAACCACAAGACGAAGGAGGACGGCAAGTGAAGAACCCCAAGGTGGTCATTGCAAGTGTGACTGGAGGCCTCTTCGGTCTCATCCTGCTCGGACAGGCCTTCGCTGGCGCTGCCGAGCCGGTGCGCCTGATCGACCCGGCGAACGCTGCCGACTCCACCATCTCCGTGAGCACCGCTGGCACCGTGCTCGCCCAGGTGCTCCCGTACTACCACGAGGACGCTCCGCTCTGGTGTGCCGAGGACATGGCCTGCTGGATCGGCTCCAACGGCGACGGGCGCACCGACGAGGAGATCCTCGCCGTCCTGCCGACCGACCTCGACTGGTCATCCTTCGCCTACGCCCCCGACACCATCCCTGCGGTCGAGGACGAGTTCGGCGTCCGGCACGACGAGTGCGCGGTCGTCATCCGCGAGACCGACTCGCTCGTGGTCTGCGCTGACGGCTACGAGGAGGTGAGCTGATGCGCCTCCACACGAACCTGACCGCCGAGCAGATCCGCATCGCTCTTCGGGCCAGCCTGACCATGACCCACTTCGAGACCCTGAGCCACCACGGCTCTCGTACCCACGACCACGCCTTCGAGGTCCGCCTCGGTGGCTCGGGTGGTCGCAACAACACCGGCCTCTACGGTGCCGGTGACTACTGCGGCGCGACCTGGGACGAGTGGGGTGCCGTGATGGGTGCCATCTACATGCTCGACCCCGCAGCTCGCTGGGGTGGCGCGAAGAACCCGCAGTACGCGGACGCCGAGGACTTCCACTTCAAAACCCGCAACCGCTTCAAGGCTGGCATCCTGCCCGCCGACACCCACGCTCGTCACAAGTGGGTCTACGCCGAGCGCGACGGCTTCTACTGCTCGCACAAGGCCGGATGCACCGCAGAGCAGCCGAGCTACCACGAGGTCAAGGCCCGCCGAGTCCTGGTGGCCGCATGACCCTCGGATGGCAGGGGCTCCGCGTCGAGTGGCTCAGCTTCATGTGCTTCCTCGGTCTCCACGACCCCAGCACCGCGAACGGCAACGCTTGCAGCCGCAGGCACCTCGTCAACTTGCACTGAGTGTGCAAGCCTGACATGATCGTCACAGATGCACGTTTCCCCCCGAGAGAGAGGACCAAGAACATGACTGACACCTTCACCCCCACGACCGAGGCCGAGATCGCCGTCTGGACGACAGGGCTCCGCTCCAAGAAGTACGAGCAGGGCATGGGCAGGCTGCGACGGATCGAGCAGATCGGACTCGCCACCAAGGTCGGCTACTGCTGCCTCGGAGCCAAGTGCGTGATCGAGGGCTTCGACCTCGACACCGCGATCCCCGGCACCGCTGGCCTCTTCTGGGCCGACAGTGGTGGCCTCAGCTCGCTGCCGAGCGACATTCCCGCCCCGATCCAGGGCCTGTCCGCCACCACCCGCTCGACGCTGGCCGAGCTCAACGACGGCCAGAGCTACGACTTCGAGGCCATCGCGGACGTGCTCGATGAGCACAGCGCCCACCTCGCTGCCGGTGGCTCGATCCAGTTCGACTACGCCAGCGAGACCGTGGTCGCGCTGCCCATCCCCAAGCCCCTCGCGGCCTGACCTACCCCCACGACAGAGAGGACCACAGACCCATGAGCAACATCTTCCACGCCGAGGACCGCGACGGCGACACCGCCTACATCGAGGAGCACAAGACGCGCCCCGAGTCCGAGCTGTTCGTCTCCACGAGCACCCGAGGTTCGTACCTCGACGCCAAGCAGGCCATCGAGCTCCGCGACGCCCTGACCATCTGGCTGCAGAACAACGAGCACGAGGACGTGCCCGAGGTCGAGCCCGTGAGGACGGAGCTCAAGATCGTCAAGGAAGCCACGACAGCCGCCGCCCCGAAGCCGGGAGGCAAGGCGTGACCTGCGGCGACCGCAACTGCTACCTGTGCCCCCCGGCACTCAAGCCACAGGCATCGCGGATCGAACCGGCCAAGCCGGTGGTCATCGACTTCCCCACCTACACCCAGGTGCTCGAAGTGACGACGGGCAAGACCGTCACCGTCACGGCGAGAGCCGAGTCGGGGGAGCGGGCCACGGTCACCGGCCTGCTGCACAGCACGGAGTCGGGTCGGCGCGAAGTCGGCCCCTACCTCATCGCCTACATGAAGCCGCGTCGGCGCTTCAGCAGCAGCGACCCGGTGCAGCTCGACCCGTTCGTGCCGGTCGAGATCATCGCGCTGGAGGTCCACGCATGATGGGCGAGCGCAACAGTGACGGCACCCCGGCGAACGGCTCGGACCCTTGGGCCGCTCGCCCGGTGCTCACCGTCGTCATCCCTCGCAAGCGGGAGACCTTCGAGGAGCGCATGGAGGCCGACGCGCTGTCGGTAGCCGCGCAGTACCGCTACGGGGTGGCCGCATGATCCACACCACCAACCGCTTCCAGCAGGCCGTCACGCTCGGCCTGGACGAGGACGGCGAGACCATCGAGACGCCCTACGTCGAGCCCCTCAAGGCCCGACTGGAGACGACGCTGCAGGGCGGCGACGACCTCTACATCAACCGCAAGTTCCTGGCGATCATGGAGCACCCCGACAACGCGGAGATCGTGAGGCAGGTCAACATGATCCTGCCCATGAGCGACCCCGACGACAGTGAGGAGATCGAGCATGACGAGAGCTGCCAGCACGACGACGAGGACGACGAGGTGACCGCGTGAGCGCCGTCATCAAGGAGACGCCCCACGGCGATCTCGGACCCGACCTCCGTGACGACGAGGCCGTGTGCCCCGTCACCCACATGATCTACCTCAAGGCCCTGGGCAAGAGCCCGTGGACCGACGACAACGGAAAGGTGCTCCTGTGATCCCCACGGACCTCGCCACCGGCATCGCCCTGCGCGACGCAGGGATGGCTCGGGCGGGCAGCGCAGTCCCGGCTGCCATCGCCAACGACTGGCGCTCGAAGGCCAAGGTCGCACTGACGGCCCTCGCCAACACCGGCACGGTCTTCAGCGCGGACGACCTCGTGAAGAGGGTCGGGGAGCCCCCCGTGCCCAACATGCTCGGCCCGCTCTTCGCACACCACGCTCGCCTGGACATCATCAGCGCGGTCGGGTTCCGTCAGGCTCAGCGACCGAGCGCCCACGCCCGCATCCAGCGCACCTGGGAGGGCAAGTGAGCCCCGAGAAGGTCGAAGTCACCGGCTACCGCAAGGTCGAGGTCCGGTCGAGCCTGATGTGCGCCAGCCTCGTCATCAACGAGGACGGCGAGCGGATGGAGCTCGCCATGTACCCCGACGAGAGCAAGGCGCTCCGCAAGGCACTGAAGCGTGCAGAGAGGCGCGTCCTGGCCGACCGCTAGACGTGTCAGTTTGACAAGACGTGCAACCCTGACATACGGTCAGAGAAGCACATGAGAGGCCGCAACATTCACCCAGAGAGAGGACTCACCCACATGCTCCACACGACACCCCGCCCGCGTCCGTCGTTCGACCCGTTCTACTTCGGCAGCTACAACTACGTCCAGCCGAAGCGCCCGAGCTACTCCAGCATCCTGGCGATGCAGGACGAGATCAACCGCGTCACCGCCAAGCAGCTCGCGTCCTACTACGCCTTCCCGACCTACACCACCCCGACCTACTTCGGCTCCGCCGAGAAGTCGGCCAACGACGACAAGATCTTCGTCAATGACGCGGCTGGCCTCAGCGCACTGCCGGTCGGCACGAAGCTCCAGGGGCGCAAGCACACGGCCAGCGTCACCCGCCCCGGTCGCGTCAAGTGGAACTCGGGGAGCTACGACCACGAGGCCATCTACGTGACCTTCGACGCGCCCTTCGAGGTCGTCAACCGCGAGATCCTCGCCGCGAAGCCGATCCTCCCCGAGGTGGGCGACTGGGTGTCCGGCCAGGGCATCTCGTCGGGCAAGACCTTCACCGGACGGCTCCTGGCCCTTCACCGCAGCAACACCGGCTGGGGTGTCCCGACCTCGGTCATCAAGGCCGACGACGAGGGCTACTCCCGTGAGAAGGTCGTCCCGACCTCCACTCTGAAGAAGGCCGTCAAGCCCGAGCCCAAGCCGCAGTTCGCCATCGGTGACCGCGTGAGCGGCCTCACCACCGGCTCGGTCAGCGTCGGTCGCAAGATCCGTGGCAAGGTCATCGCGAACACCGGCCTCAAGCTCGCCGCCGAGACCTGCGTCATGGAGGACATCACCGGCAAGACCGGCTACCTCCTGACCACCACGCTCAAGGCCGACCCGATCCTCGACGGCGAGTACGTCAAGGCCATCGGCTCCTCGTCCGGCCAGCTCCTCGAAGGCACCCTGCTGCCCAAGGGACAGGGCGGCGAGTACGGCTCGGAGCGCACCATCAGCATCGCTGGTGCCAGCCGCTACGTCACGGCCAAGACCGTCGAGCGTGCGGCCAAGCCGAAGCCGGTCGTCATCACGGCTGCCTCGATCACGGTTGGCAGCATCAGCGCGGCGAAGATCACGGCTCCGCTGAAGGCGGGCGACCGCGTGGAGATCTCCTCCAAGGCTCCCCGCAAGGCTGGCGAGCTCGGGGTCATCACCTCGGACGAGAGCTTCTACTTCTGGGTCAAGCTCGACAGCGGCTCGGACCTCGACGTGGTGAAGAAGTACGTCGCGGCCACCTCGAAGCCGAAGCCGGTCGTGAAGCCGGTCGTGGGCGACACCGTGTCGTCGGCCAAGCAGCTCGACCTCCTGGGCACCAACGCGATCGTCACTGACACCCACGGCTACGCCTTCCAGAAGCGCGATGGCCTGCTCGGTGGCCCGAAGTGGGTGCGCGTCCGCCTCGTCGGCACGCCCTCCGTCGTGCAGCGCACCTCGACCGAGCTGGTCCAGTACCAGACGGTCACGGTCGTCCAGGCCGTCTGACCTTCCCCCTGTTGCGGTGGCCCTGTGTGCAAGTTTGACACGCAGGGCCACCGCCCCCCGAACGAAAGGACTCTCCCCATGAGCACACGCACGCTCCGCAAGTCCAGCAACACGTCCACCATCGGAGGCTGCATCGGCCTCCTCATCATCCTCGCGCTGAACGTCGCGTGGGTCTCCCTGCTCGTGTGGGCCATCATCTCGCTCGTCAAGTGGGTGCTGACCAAGTGACCACGCTGATGAACAAGTTCTACGTCGAGCTCAGCTTCACCATCGACCCCGAGGGCATCGCCTTCGGCGTGGACCAGGGCGACGAGTCGATCTCGGTCTTCAAGGACGAAGGCGGCGTCGGAGTCGCAGTGCCCGTCGAGACCGGCCAGCTCGGCATCGCCCTCAACATGGCGATCATCAAGGCCCGCAAGCACCTCGGCACGGGCAAGCAGCCGTGGCGCGTCACGCTCCTCGACAGCGAGGGCATGGAGAAGCACTACTCGGTCACCCCCGGCGTGCTTCCGACGCTGGCTCCGCCAGTCCCCGTCGCCGCGTGAAGGTCACCCCGCGTGGACATGAGGTCAAGGCCGTCATCGACATCATGGAGCGGGATCTGACCGCAGACGCGATGGCGAAGGCACTCATCAAAGAGGTGGCCGAGATGCTCGCCATGCGGGACTGGTACGCCCTCACCCACCGCTTCAAGCTCGACAAGGGCAACGGGGTCAACTACGGCCCGTTCGCCTCGGTCATCGAGGCGCAGAAGGCAGCCGAGAAGTGGATCGGTGCCGGTGAGGGCGGCTGGGTGAAGCTCTACAGCCCCGGCCAGCTCGAAGCCCGCGCAGTCGGGAAGAAGTGGATCGGCTACTGCCAGACCTGCACTCACGCGAAGAACCTCCACCTCATGGACGGTTCGCGTCGCGGCAAGTGCGGGCTGAGCAACTGCCGTTGTTCGTCATTCATCGAGATCAAGTGAGAGGAGCGACCGTGAACCTGCCCAAGAGCAAGACAGCCCAGCTCGCTGAGCTGACCGAGACCAACGAGAAGCTCGCACGTCGCGTGGAGTTCCTCGAACACGAGGTCGCACGCCACAAGGGCGTGGACGTGAAGATCGTCCGGCTCGGCCCGACCGTCATGCAGACCACGCCCGAGGAAGTCGCCCGCGCCATGCGTGGCAGCCTCCAGTGGTCCTCCGATCGGCGGGTGGGCTGGTGACCGTCAACCAGCTCGTGGCAGCCATCGACGCACTCGACGGCAACGACCCCGAGCGGGCGCACTCCGAGCTCGACGCGCTGGTGCTGAGCATCGCCCCGGCCCCTGTCCGTGAGGCAGCGAAGCGGCTCGAAGAGCGTGCCCGCTGGTGGGGTGCGGCGTGAGCTTCCTTCCCGCTGCAGCGATCCCGCGCTTCGCCGTCGTGAGCCTGGGCGATCCGCATCAGCAGTTCGAGATCCAGAAGATCGAGAACGGCACCCCGGTCGCCGGACGCATCGTCTGGATCGACAAGAACGGCACTGAGTACAACGTGGCTGGCTCCGAGCCTGTCCGCGTCATCGAACTTCCCTGAGAGAGAGGACCATTCACATGAACTTCACACGCAACAAGGCAGCGGTCATCGTTGCCGCCATCGCCCTCGGCCTCGGAGTCACCGGCTGTAGCAGCGACTCCGACGTGGCCTCCCGCAACCTGTCCAAGGACGCGGAGAACTTCAAGGTCGAGCGCCGGATCGTGTTCTACAACGGCATCACCGACGCCTACATTCTGCAGGTCGAAGGCCTGTGCTCCGTCGAGTGGACCGATGGCCCGCTGGAGGTCACTTGCAAGACTGACCAGGGCTACATCAAGCACTTCCTCGGCAGCTCCGACAACGTGACGTGGTTCGCTGAGCAGCTTCGCGCTGAGGACGTGTCCACCAGCCACTACAAGGTCGTCTTCAAGCCGTCCGTGATTGTGCCCGAGGTGGAGGTCCGATGACCCTCGCCATCGACCCGTTCGCGGTCGCACGCAAGGCCATCGAGCTGGCTGACGCCAACCCCGACTTCATCTACGAGAAGCCGCAGCTCGTCGCTGACGGCGAGGCCATCTTCGAGCTCGCTGACGGCTCGCTCGTGGACGACGAGGGCGACTACGTGGACCCCGACTCGGGCGACTGCCAGTACGTCAGCAAGGGCGCTGCGAGCTGCCTCTTCGGGCAGGCCGCTGTCGGCGCGGGAGTGTCGATCGGTGACCTCGCGAACCACGAGGGCAATGCCATCTCCGCACTGCTCTTCGAGGACGCGGACTCCAACAACGACCGCTGGGACTCGAACACCCTGATGGGCGCGATGGACACGAGCCAGCGTCGCCAGGACGAGCAGCAGCCGTGGGGCATGTCCATCGAGCCGCTCAAGGCCTACTTCGCCAAGCGCGAGCTCGCTGTGGTGGCCGCATGAACACCCAGGACACCATCAAGGCCCTCTGGGTGACCAAGGGCGAGCAGCTCGAAGCCACGACTCCTCACGGCTCCTACCGCTTCAGCGTGGTTGCGGTCGAGGACGACGGTCGAGTGGCGACTCTCCGCCTGGAGGAGATCAAGTGAGCAAGCGACTGATGGCTCACCCTGACGACCTGCTCCTCGTCGGCTACATGTTCGAGCGACAGGCCTACCCCGAGTTCCTCTCGCGGCAGGTCATCACCTCGACGCAGCAGTCAGCGATGCAGGGACGGCGCTTCCGCCGCCTCTACGTCACCGACATGGCGCTGCCGACGATGACCCGCTCGCTCATGGAGGATCTCTACTCCTCGTCCGTCAAGCAGCGCCCCGGCTACGGCGAGATCGTCTCGGCCACGGCGTTCCGTCCCTACGTGCCGCCGACCAAGCTGGAGCTGCTCGCCAAGCGCGTCAAGGGGTGGGTCCTGTGATCGAGTTCAAGCCCGACCTACTCCCGCCTCGCTTCTGGGCCAAGGTCCAGATCGCGATGGTCGGGTGCTGGCTCTGGACTGGGGCCAAGGACCGCAAGGGGTACGGGCGAGTCGGCCTGGGCACCCGCACCGAAGGCACGATCAGCGCCCACGGATGGGTCTGTCGTGTCGCGCACGGAGAGAAGCCGACGCTGGCCCACATGGTCCTGCACTCGTGCGACACCCCGGCCTGCGTCAACCCCGCCCATCTGCGGTGGGGCACGGCTGCTGAGAACTCCACGGACATGATCGAGCGCGGTCGCACCACCCGCAAGGTCCAGTGCATCAACATGCACGCGCTCACCGACGACAACCGATACCCCAGCGGGGGATGCAAGGTCTGCGCCCGAGAGCGCGCAGCCGCGAAGCGAAGGGAGCTGAAAGCCGCATGACGCAGCCGACCCCCGAGCAGCTCGCCAAGCTCCCGAAGTGGGCGCGAGAGCACCTCAGCTACATGGAGATGCGTCTCCGCGAGGCGAAGCTCGCAGCGCACGAGATGTCCGGCTCCGTGCCGAACGCGATGGTCTGGGCCGACAGCTACGGGGAGTTCCCTCGCCCGCTGGAGGTCATGGGTCGGCCCGTGCGCTTCACCACCGAGAAGGACATCTCGGACTGGGACCACTACATCGACGTGACCCTGGAGGCACCGGGCGCGATCCGAGTGCGTGGTGGCCGCAGCCTGACCGTCCACCCCGAGAGCACCAACGGTCTGGTCATCAGGATCAACCGCAACTACTGAGAGGAGGAGCCATGCGCAACAAGGACGTGGCAGTGCTCGGAGCGATCTTCGAGAACGAGATGAAGTTCGCCAGCCCCTTCGAGGTCGAGGGGATCAAGGCCTCGATCAAGGCGATCAAGGGGCACCTCAGCTACACCAACAACGTGCCGCTCGACATGGCTCCTCTCGACGCGGCCCTCATGGTCGTGCCGATGGCCTGGGGCAACCCGTGCTTCATCTGCCAGGAAGAGGACGACCACGGTGGCCTGCCTCACGGCGTCATCACCGGGGACGGCCTCACCCAGGCCAGCGTCAAGGCGCTGTCTGACGAGTCGCACCTGATCCGAGGGCGGGAGTGATGGACGACCTCACCTTCACAGAGGCCGTCGATGAGGCCCTGGCGGACAGCTACGAGACGGGCGAGCGGGTGTCGGTCTTCCGGCACCACGAGCTCGGCTGGACTTGGCAGCGGGTCGCCTGATGCCGTTCATCATGGAACCGGGCGACCGCAAGCCGGACAAGTGGGAGACCGTCATGGCCTGGATCATCGTCCTCTCGGTGGCATCCCTGTGGGTCTGGCTCTGGGCGATGCAGGGGGCGCAGGCATGATCCCGTCACCGATCTACAACGACGAGATCGAGATCCGCGTCATCAAGCAGACGCACAGGTTCGAGCTCGCCAAGCTCGATCACGTTCACAGCCCAGAGGGCCGGTGCTTCAAGCGCCGCGCCGCGATGCT
>Ga0157369_10004257_pt1 | contig 16947 bp, 15 predicted proteins | sample C25metaG_FD_113461 | JGI IMG/M metagenome (GOLD analysis project Ga0157369, IMG submission 113461) | Corn rhizosphere microbial communities from Kellogg Biological Station, Michigan, USA - C2-5 metaG | ecosystem: Host-associated > Plants > Roots > Rhizosphere > Soil | place: USA: Michigan... | reverse complement strand
GAGCACTCCGTACCAGCGTAATGATACTCTCACACGCGCGGATGGGACAATAGCCATTTGCGCAAAGAAATCGTAATCGGGACAGCCTGCAGCACGCTGACAATTCGCAAGTGCTAGTGCAAATCGAAATCCCTCAACCCAGGTTGCCGCAATGGCTGCGTAAAGGGGAGACCCATTTTCGTTCAGTCCAGGCGCTGAAAAAGGAATTGCGTGCACGCCGTCTCCACACAGTATGCGAATCGGCGCGTTGTCCCAACATGCACGAATGCTTTCACCGGGGCGCTGCGACCTTCATGATTCTGGGAAATTTGTGCACGCGCGGCTGTGGCTTTTGTTCCGTGCCCAAAGGCTCTCCCGCCAAACAGGAGTTCTCACTCGACTCCGACGAGCCGCGCCACGTCGCGGAAATGGCGGCGCAGCTAAAGCTGCGCTACGTTGTGATCACTAGCGTGAATCGCGACGATCTGCCTGACGGCGGCTCTCATCATTTCGCGCAAACCGTGCGTGAGGTGCGGCGCGCCCTCCCGGCAGCTAAAGTGGAGGTGCTCACGCCAGATTTCTGCGGCGATCTCGACGCCGTCGCCCGGGTGCTGGAGGCCGGACCGCACGTATTCAACCACAACATGGAAACCGTGCGGCGTCTCTATCGGCGCGTCCGCCCGCAGGCTGATTATGAGCAATCGCTGCGCGTACTGCGCTTCAGCAAAGAACGATCGCCCGTCACAATGACCAAATCCGGGCTGATGGTAGGACTCGGAGAATCGGCCGCCGAAGTGCATGAACTGCTGCGTGACATTCGCGCGGCGTCGGTGGACGTGGCAACCATCGGCCAATATTTGCAGCCGACGCGACGCAATCTAAGGGTCGCCGAATATGTTCGGCCCGAGCAATTTGAAGCCTATCGAGACTATGGCCTCGCAGCGGGTTTTGAGATGGTCTTCAGCGGACCTTTCGTGCGCAGTTCGTATATGGCCGATCGCGTGAACGAAGAGGCCGCCCAGGCGCATGCCTGAAATCTTCGCGCCATACTATCGGCGTCTCGCGCTGCACACCCTTCTCGCGCTCCTGTCGGCGGCGCTACTGCTGTTGGCTCTGCCGCGATTCGATGCCCGCTGGCTGGCTCCGTTCGCGCTCGCTCCGCTCCTCGTCGCCCTCGCCCGGACCCCCAGCGGCTGGCTGCGCTTCCTCTATGGATGGAGCGCCGGAATCTTCTTCTGGTTCTTCCTCTGCACCTGGATTCAGTTTGTACTCGAAGTGCACGGCGGAATGGGTGTCTGGGGAGGCTGGGGATCGTTCGCTCTCTTCGCCGTTCTTAAAGGCCTGCACCTGGCTGTCTTCGGCTGGTTCGCTGGCCCACTCATGCGCCGTGTCTATGGGGTGCCGGCCGTGGCAGCGCTCTGGACCGGCCTTGAGCGCACCCATGGCACGTTCGGTTTCGCCTGGCTCGACTTGGGTAACGCTGGAATCGATATGTCCGTTCCGCTGCGTCTCGCCCCGTTTATCGGCGTGTACGGCATCTCGTTCGTATTCGCCATGCTTTCCGCCGGCGTCGCTTGCGTCGCACTGCGTTATCCGCGAATAAGACTCTTACCACTCCTTGCCTTGGCGGCGCTCTGGCTGCTGCCAGCTATCCCGGAAGGAATGCGCACCTCCAAAGATGCACTCGTGGTCCAGCCGAACATCGATCCGGATTTAGACTGGACCAGCGCACTGCGCGAGCAGACAGAGCGCCAGCTTACTGCGCTCTCGAACGCCCTGCCCGCGCCGCTGGTGATCTGGCCCGAACTTCCCGCGCCGCTCTATTTTTACAACGATCCGGTCTTTCACGAAACGGCCGCCGAAGTGGCGCGCCGCCACGGCTATTTTCTGTTCGGAACCGTCGCGTTTACCGGTGCCAGACAGCCACTGAATTCCGCCGTCCTGCTCGGTCCTGAGGGGCAGGAAGCGGGCCGTTACGACAAGATCGAGCTCGTTCCATTCGGCGAATTCGTCCCGCCGGTATTTTGGTTCGTCAATCGTGTGACGCAGGAGGCCGGCGATTTTGTACCCGGCAACCAGATCAAAGTGTTGCCGGCCGCGGGCAGCCGTTTCGGGGTGTTCATCTGTTACGAATCCGCATTTCCGAACCTGGTCCGCCAATTCACAAAGCAAGGCGCGAACGTATTGGTGAATCTCTCGAACGACGCGTACTTTGGCCGCAGCGAAGCGCGGGCGCAGCATTTGCTAATCGCTCGCATGCGTGCAGTTGAAAATCGCCGCTTCCTGATACGCGCAACGAACGACGGATTTTCCGCCGTTATCGATCCGGCCGGACGCATCATACAGGCGTTGCCGGCCTATCAGCAATTGGTCGCGCGTGTCCGCTATACGCCCATTGAAGACACCACGTTTTATGCACGCCACGGCGATTGGTTCGCCTGGGGATGTCTGGCGCTGGGCCTCATACTCGCTCTGCCACTCAGCTTCACACGTATACTATTGGGCTAAATGCCCACAAAAGACATCGATCGCCCACTCGGTTTCAATACGCGCTCTTTGCACGCCGGTTACGATCCCGATCTCACTACGCATGCTCGTGCCGTGCCGATCTATCAATCGACGTCCTTCACCTTCGATGACAGTGACCACGCCGCGCGACTGTTTGGTCTGCAGGAATTCGGCAACATCTACACCCGCATCATGAACCCCACCACGGCGGTGCTCGAAGAACGCGTGGCGTCGCTTGAAAACGGTGTGGCTGCGCTCGGTCTGTCGAGTGGTCAGGCTGCGCAATTCCTCGCTCTGACCACCATTGCCGCGCCGGGTGATCAGATTGTCTCCGCCAGTACGCTCTATGGCGGCACCTTCACACAGTTCGATGTCACCATGCGTCGTCTTGGCTACGACTTCGTCTTTGTCGAGCCTGACGACCCGGAAAATTTTCGCAAGGCGATTACGCCTAAGACCCGAGTGCTATACGCCGAGACCATCAGTAACCCGCGCAGCAATGTGCTGGACATCGAGGCGGTTGCGAAAATCGCTCACGAGCATGACATTCCGCTGGTGATCGATAACACGTTCGCCACCCCCTACGTCACACGGCCGATCGATCACGGCGCGGACGTCGTTGTCCATTCACTCACTAAGTTCATGGGCGGGCATGGCAACTCTATAGGTGGCATCATCGTCGACGGCGGAAAGTTTCCCTGGAATAACGGCAAGTATCCGGGCTTCACCGATCCTGCGCGCGCTTATCATGGCATGAAATTTTGGGATACGTTCCAGAACATTAGCTTCATTATCAAAGCGCGTGTCGAAGGCTTGCGCGATATCGGCCCGTGTGTCAGCCCGTTCAATGCGTTTCTGTTCCTGCAAGGCATCGAAACGCTGAGCTTGCGAATGGACCGGCATTTGCAAAACACAATAGCCGTCGCCCGGCATTTGGAAGGTCACAAGAGCGTCGAGTGGGTCAAGTACGCATCGCTGCCTTCCAGCCCCTACTATGCAATGGCCCAAAAATATACGCCGAAAGGCGCGGGCGCCGTTTTTTCTTTCGGCGTGAAGGGCGGCTACGAAGCCGGCAAGCGCGTCATTAACAAGCTCAAAATCTTTTCGCATCTCGCCAATGTGGGCGACGTTCGGAGCTTGGTCATCCATCCGTCTTCGACGACGCACCAGCAGCTCGCCGCGGCGGAACAGGTCGCAGCCGGAGTTACTCCCGAGCTCGTGAGGCTCTCCGTTGGTTTGGAAGATGTCGAAGATCTGATCTGGGATCTGAACCAGGCGTTAACCTGAAGGTAAGTATGGATGCTCGCCTGGCACTGCAGGTTCTCGCGATCTTAGTGCTGGGCCTGATGTGCGGCAGCGAGCTGAACGTCGCGGCATTCGGCCATCCCACTCTTAGTTCGGCAGACTGTCGAGGTGCATATACCCGGTGCGCTCTTCGGTAGCGGTATTGTTCGGTCGCGTGATGCCGTTTTGGATGGCAGGCTCTACGCTATTGAATCTTTTGCTGCTATTGCCTTTCGAAGGCCTGAGCGCATCCGCCAGGCGCCTGGCGGCCATTTCCTTTGCGATCCAGGCCGCCGCGGTTGTGTTTTCAGTCCTGGTTCCAGTGCCCATCAACAATCGCATCAAGAAATGGACGCCAAACAACCTTCCCGAAAACTGGATTGCCCAGGAGCGCCGTTGGGATGGCTACCACTGGTTCAGAACATGCGGTTTGATCGTAGCTTTCAGTCTTCTGATCCTGAGCCTCGGCGCCGCATAGTCAGGACGGCAAATTAACGCCGGAGCGCGATTATCGTCACCGTCGCGCCGCAACGCCTCTAGACCTTGACCCAAGCCTGGCGCCGCGAACTCTCCGCCACTTTTTCAAGCAGTATCATCCCGCGCAAACCGTCTTCGAGCGTCGGATATTCCACCGGGGCCGACCGGTTCGCCACGCGCGCGTAAAAATGCTTGAACACTTGCTTGTGCGAATCGTCATAGCCTTCGCTATGCCCGCCAGGGAGATCCGCAAAGGCTGCCGCCTCCGGATAGAAAAGCGAGGCATCCTTGACGATCGTCTGGTTCGGCTCGTTGCGATGCCCGATCCACAAAGTGTCCGGCTCCTCCTGGTTCCACGCCACGCCGGCCTTTGTCCCAAAAATTTCGAACGCGAAACGATTCTTCCGGCCCGCCGACATCTGACTCACCGTGAATGCCCCGCGCGCGCGATCGCCCAGTTTCAGCATCGCCATGCCGAAATCTTCGGTCTCGACGGCAAACGTCTCGTATTGCGCCGGCGCTGCTTTCTTGGCCGAAAATGTTTCGACCGAGCCCTTGGGCCGCTTGCGAGTCTTATTAAAGATCGATAGGTCCGCGCACACCGCCGTGATCGATAGTCCTGTCAGATGCTGAATCATATCCATCCAATGTGAACCGATGTCGCCCATCACGCGCAGCGCGCCGTTCGACTTTGCATCCAAGCGCCAGTTCCAATCGGTATCGTAAAGCAGCCAATCCTGTGAGTACGTTCCTTGCACGATTAGAATCTCGCCCAGATCCCCGTGCGCGATCATCTGCCGTATCTGTTGCACCGCGGGGTAGTAGCGCAAATTGTGCTGCACACAGTGCACGGCGTTCTTCGACTTTGCCACCTCCATCAGCTTGCGTGCCTCTTTCACATTCATAGCGAGCGGCTTCTCGCACAATACCGCTTTGCCCGCCTTCAACGCGGCTAGCGTCATCGGAAAATGATCTACATTCGGAGTGCAAATATGTACTGCTGCAATGTCTTTGCGATCAAGAACGTCCTTGAGATCGGCGGTCGCCACCGGAATGCCGAAATCGTCGGCGAACTTCTGAGCTCTTTCCGGCCGGCTCCCCACTACTGCGGCGACTTCCACATTTGGCAGGCGGCGCACGTTCTCCGTGTGAACCTTTCCCATGAATCCGGTGCCCACAATGGCCGTATTGATCTTTTTCGTTGCCATGCCAAAGAGTATATGCGAGGGGTAGGCCTATATATTCAAAAGACTAGGCTTAGCGCGCCCGCTCGTCCCTAGATCTACGTCTTTTCATGGCAATAGCCGAAGTTTTTACTGGCTTCGGGATAATGCCACCGACCCTCGTCCGCTAAACCTCAGATAAGACAAATCCGGGCCCGAATTGAACCTTCGGCCCCCGGCGTGCATCCAAGATCTCAGAAGGTCACCAGAGATGACTATTGAACCTCAATCTAGAGCGGTTGCTATCCCCGTAGAGAACGTCCGTACCTGGTTTGCTGGAGTATTTGCGGGATTCTCGCAACCTTTTGCTTCTGTTATGGAACGCGCGGTGGAATGGGCTGGAGAGACTGCACAGAATTTCGGAGCGCTGGTTTCCGCCATGATGGGGCCGGCGGTGCTTTGTGCTTATGCAGTTGCGCTGTGGAGCCTGTCGGCGGATTTCGGCTGGACAGACACCTTCATGTTCACCTCCGGCGCATTATCCAATTGGTTGGTCTGGCTAGGCCTGGCTATCCTGGTTCACGTGGCGGCCAGCGTTTTGCGGCGCCGCATCGAAGAATAGCGGCTTTTTCTCTGTTATCCTCAAGTGAGGAATCCCGCAGTCGATGCCTTTTAGTTCGCGTTCTTACGTGAATCGGTATACGCCGTCTAACCGTTTCCCCGTAGGAGTCAAGTGGCTCCTCATTGCGAACATAGGGATCTTTCTCCCTTACTATTTGTTACCGGCCCGGGGCGCGTTCCACCAGTTCCTCGAAAATTTCGCGCTTGTTCCCGCGCAGGTCGTACAGACGTTCGCCATCTGGCAGATAGTCACGTATCTGTTCCTGCACGCCTCCATCAGCCATATTCTTTGGAACATGCTGGCGCTTTGGTTATTTGGTATCGAAATTGAGCGAACCTGGGGTACAGCGAAATTTTTGCGCTTCTACTTCGGTTGCGGTGTTGCCGCTGCTTTCACAGTAATCCTGGCGTCTTACATATTCGGGGGTGCCGACGTCGCCACGGTGGGTTCATCGGGCGCCGTTTACGGATTGTTGGTTGCCTATGCCGTGGTTTTTCCTGACCAGACAATCCTTTTCGGTTTCCTGATTCCCATGAAATCGAAATTCTTTGTGATGATTATCGGTGCCATCGTGTTCCTCAATGCCTATATGGCGACGGTGGGTGGGCAACCGGGATCGGGTGTGGCGGTCACCGCGCATCTGGGTGGAATGGTGGCTGGTTATCTTTGGTTACGTGGCCGGAAATTACACTGGCAGGTTCGCGACCCGCTGGTTTCCGGCTACAAGGATTGGAAACTGCGCCGCGCTAAGAAAAAGTTTGAGGTATATCTGAAGAAACAGGATTCGGATCGAAACCGCTGGGTTCATTGAGCGCGTTTTTTATTTATATGAAGTACCGATGGTTTATCGCCCTTGTCGCCGCTCTGAGTCTGTCGATCGCCGGCTTGTCTCAGGAAGGTCCCCAATCTTCCAGCGGCGATTCTGTCGCCAAGCCCAAAAAGCCCGCCGAAACCGCCCCGGCCGATCAACCACCAATCCCATCCGAGTTCAAACGGCCCAAGAACGTTCCTCCCGAAGATAGTCCAACTTTCGAAGCGAACGCGACCACCGTAAACGTCGACGTCGCCGTGATGGACGATCACAATCATTTCATTCCGAAGATTCCGCAAGGCGCGTTTCGTGTGATCGAAGATGGCGTGCCGCAGCAGATCAGCCGTTTCGGACAAAGCGAAGCGCCCATGACGATCTGCATGCTGATCGAATTCAGCGGCCGCTTTCAGGCGTTTTGGAGTTGGGGATGGGAGGAGACCCTACAGGCGTCTTACGGATTCTTGTCCACGCTCAAGGAAGACGACAATGTTGCCGTAGTGGCGTATGACCTGCGCCCGACGATTCTGTCCGATTTTTCACCGGACAAGCGGCGCGCTGAAGAGGCCATGTCGCGTCTGCGGATTCCCGGATTTAGTGAATCGAACGTTTTCGACGCGCTTACCGACATGGCCGACCGTATGTCTGCGATTGAAGGCCGCAAAGCGATTCTGCTAATTGGAACCGGTCTCGACACTTTCAGTAAATTGACTTTCGACAAAGCACGCCGCCAGTTGCAGGAAGCTGGAGTGCCGATTTATACAGTCAGCATTCTACAAATTGCCCGGCTGATGGCGGAATCGCGCGGCATGAGTGGCCCGGTCGAGATGGATTTTTTGCAGGCCGACAACGAAATGCGGACCTTTTCGAAGGAAACCGGGGGCCTTAGCTTCTTTCCGCGGTTCACCGCCGAATATCCTAACGTCTTTCGCCAGATTGAACAGGCGTTGCGCGATCAATATATGCTCGCCTACCATCCCACGAACACTGCCAAGGATGGAAAGTTCCGCCGCATCAAAGTCGAGCTCGTGAATCCCGCCACCAACGAGCCGCTGCGCATCACCAACGAGAAGGGCAAAGCGATCAAGTATCAGATCGTTGCCAAAGCTGGCTACAAGGCGCCGCGGGCAGTCGATTAATCCTCAAGTTGCCTTCCTCTGTCAAGCACTCGATCTTTTTCTGTTTGAGTTTGATAGACACGCATTGACACATTGCGCGTCGGCTTGTTACCTTCGTGGAGTCTTTGATGCGAACTGTTTCTTCGCTGCGCGCCTCGACTCCAGCGCTCATACTCCTAGTCGACGACAACCGGGACGGTGTGATGGCGCGCCGCTCTGTGCTCGAAGAATTAGGCTATCGGGTCGTCACTGCCGGTTGTGGCTCTGACGCTCTCCAGTCGGTCGAAGAAAGTGCCTTCGATCTTGTGATTACGGACTACCGGATGTCCCCAATCGATGGGCTCGAGCTCATTGCCAAGCTGCGAAAAAAAGATTTTCACAGTCCGATTATTTTGTTAACCGGTTTTGCCGAAAGCCTGGGACTGCGTCCGGAGAACACCGGCGCCGACGTGGTGATCATGAAGAGCGCCAACGAAGTGGCAAACCTTGTAAGACACACAAAACGTCTTCTCAATCCCAAAAAGCCGCCCGCCATCCATCGTAAGACGACGAACAGAGCCACCAAACGCGCATAACCATAAGACTATAGCCATAAAAGCTATAGTTAGTTCGATGGGTCTTGCGCGGGCTAGCCTGTATTATCTTCTCGCCGGAGTGGCTCTAGCCGCAACCGGTCCGTCGTCTTCATCGCGGTCCAGTTTGCTCACCGGCCTCTCGCTGCATGACCGCATCGCACAGCTCATTGTCGTGCGTGGCTACGGTGATTATCCCGTCCCCACCGACGCTGAGTACCGCCGCTTCGTCCGTTGGATTCGTGACGACCATGTAGGCGGCTTCATCGTCGCCGGACGCATTCGCAACGGCAACGTCATTCCTGCCCAGCCGTTCGAAATGGTGGCCTTCCTCAACCACATGCAGCGGCTAGCGAAGATTCCGCTACTGGTCGGCTCCGATTTCGAACGGGGCGCTTCGATGCGCGTGGCGGAAACCGCCCGCTTCCCCTACCTGATGGCTTTCGGAGCCGCCCGTGATGTGAACGCCATGCGCGAACTGGGCGCGGCCACGGCGCGCGAAGCCCACGCCCTCGGAGTGAGTTGGGTTTTCGCTCCGGACGCTGATGTCAACAATAATCCCGATAATCCAATCATCAACGTGCGCTCCTACGGAGCTGACCCGGAAGCCGTCGCCGCCGGCGTGTCGGCCTTCATCGAAGGCGCGCACTCCGATACACACAACTATGTGCTGGTCACCGCCAAACATTTTCCCGGGCACGGCGATACTGCCGACGACAGTCACCTGAAGCTGCCCAAGCTCGACCAGCCAAAGGAGCGCATTGAATCGCTCGAACTGGTGCCGTTCCGCGCCACCATCGAGCACGGCGTGGATGCCGTCATGACCGCCCACTTATCGGTGCCTGCCTTTGAGCCTGAGTCTAAGCCGGCCACCGTCTCGCATAACATTCTCACTGGCCTTCTGCGTGACGAGCTCGGCTTCAAGGGCATAGTCGTGACCGATGCCATGGAGATGCAGGCCGTTACGGCTCTTTATCCGGGCGGCGAGGCCTCTGTTCGCGCCATCGAAGCGGGTGCCGACGTGCTCCTGATGCCTCCCGATCCGGCCGCTTCCATACGCGCTGTCGAAGCGGCTGTGCGCGCCGGCCGCATTTCGCGCCGGCGTATCGACGCGAGTGCCGCCAAAGTCCTGGCCGCGAAACAACGCGCCGGTTTGTTTCGTGCACGCCTAGTAAATCTGGACACAATTTCCGAAAACATTCATGACGACAAACTGGATGCGCTTGCCCGCTCAGTTGCCGAGCGCGCCATCACGCTGGTCCGCGATGAGAAGCATTTGTTTCCCGCGCCCGCCCTCGATGGCTCTTGCCTGGTCGTTCTCTCGGAAAGCTCGTTCTCCACGCGCGGCGAGACATTATCGCGAGAACTTGCGCGCCGCATGCCAACCCTGAAGACGTTTGTGACCAACCCCACCATGCCGGTTGAACTCTTGAGCGCCATTGCGGACCAGACGGCGCAGTGCAAGCAGATCTACGCCGCCGCTTTCATAACGGTAGCTGCCAGTCGCGGCAACGTCGATCTGGAAGGGGGCCTGGATACTTTCCTCAAGACGTTGGTGCGCCATCCCGTGCCCATCGCCCTCATTGCGTTCGGCAATCCCTATCTGTTGAGAGCCGTCCCGGACATCGGCTCCTACGCGGCTACTTTCAGCACCGCTTTAACCTCGGAGACCGCCGCCGCCAAAGCCATCTTGGGTGAAATACCAATTGGCGGAAAAATGCCCGTCGACATTCCGGGCCTTGCCAAAATCGGTGACGGCTTGTCTGTACCAGCTAAGCTCAAAAACGCATCTAATCCTGTGGATTGATCCACAAACATGAAAATTACCTGGCTTGGCCATTCGCACTTTGAACTGCAATTTGGCGCCGGTGAAGTTCTGATCACCGACCCGTGGATTGAAGAAAATCCCGCTTATCCGAAGAATTACAAAATCCAGCGTGTCGACGCCATTGCTATCTCACACGGCCATTTCGATCACACTGGTGACGTCATTCCGCTTGCCAAAAAATTCGAGCCGAAAGTCGTGGCAATCTTTGAAGTCGCTTCCTATTTCGCTACGAAAGGCGTAAAAAATACAATTGCGATGAACAAGGGTGGTACCGTCGACCTGGGTTTTGCAAAACTCACCATGACTCACGCAATTCATAGCGCCGCGATCAAGGATGGTGATCAAATCCTGTACGGCGGCGAGGCGGCGGGCTTCATAATTACCGGTAAAGATGGCCGCAAGATCTACTTTGCGGGCGACACCAATGTATTTCTGGATATGTCCCTGATTGCCGAGTTGTATCAGCCCGAATTAGCGTTTCTGCCCATCGGTGATCACTTCACTATGGGCCCCCACGAAGCCGCGCACGCCGCCCGTCTGTTAAAAGTGAAGACCGTAATTCCCATGCACTACGGTACGTTCCCGGTACTCACCGGTCGCCCGGAAGATCTCGCCGCCAGACTGCAAAAGGACGGGATCCGCGTCTGGCCCCTGAAGCAAGGCGAGCCCGAATCCTGGTGACGGATAGAAAGAAAAAGAATTGAGGGCTGACGGTGCGTGTCCCAATTCTTTCCTTCTCAATAACGCTGCACGATCACATCCCGAAATCCATTGCTCCGCAATTGGTCTCGCGTGGAAGACAGGTCCGCGGTATCGCGAATCGGCCCGATCAGCACCCGATAGATCGTCGTGCTTCCCGGCTTTGCCACGGAGTGTGCATGAAATCCTTTCTTATTTAACACGTCGGCGATTGCGTCGGATTCATTGCGCCCCACCGCCGCGACCTGCAGAAAGGTCTGCCCTGTCTGCGGCAGATAGCTCCCTGCGCTTTCCATAGCCGGAGCCGTAACCGCGGGCGCGGCCGTCGTCGGTTTCCGCTTCGGTGACCCTAACGGTGCTTCTTGTGCTGGCGTGCTCTCGGGGACATGAGTATCCGCCTTCGTTGGCGGGTCGGCCCTTTCGGATGCGCCCGCCTCACCTGGCACGGGTGGGACCGAATGTGTCTCGAGGCTGCTGGGCGTAGCTGGTGCGGCCGCCGCGTCGGGCGTCCCGGCAGAGACGGCAGCAGGTCTCTTTTCGGCGGTATTACGCCCCACCATATAGCCACCTGTAAACGCGACTCCTAGCAAAATCGCAATTACAAAAAAAATCCCCAATAAATGCTTGTTCCCTAGCAAGATTTCTGTTTCTGAGTTGCCGCTGGATCTCATTTTCTATTTAGGATTGTACTTAACAAATTAGTGGCGGTGAAACCGAATAGATTGCGATACATTTCGATGGCGCGCGATACATTACTTAGAGAAGCTATGAAATTCTATTTTCGGCGAATGCCCGGTGCCCGGGCCGGCGCATTATGGACTTTGTGTGTTCTGAGTGCCGCGTCCGCCGCCGCGCTGGACGTTCTGCCGGGCATGCCGCCGCTGCTGGATCCCCACAACGTCTATTCCGCTGCGGCGCCGGGGAAGTTGGCCGAAGTCGTCAAAGCGTTTCCCGCGCGTGTTTACGTCCCGAATTCCAAAAGCGATACCGTCGACGTGATCGACCCCGCGACGTTCAAAATTGTCGGTCACTTCGCCCTGCCCAAACGCTCCAATCACTTGCTCGAACCGCAGCACGTCGTGCCCTCATGGGATCTTAAGAGGCTTTGGGTCGCTCAGGACTTGGGCGACCAGCTCACCATGTTCGATCCGGCCACCGGCAAAATGGGCAAGTCGATCCAGGTGGATGACCCGTACAACATGTACTTCACTCCCGACGGCAAGTACGCGATTGTCATGGCCGAGCGTGAAAAACGCATCGATTTCCGAGACGCAGACACCATGCAGGTCGTCAAACGCGTTCCCGTAAATTGCGAAGGAGTGAACCATGCCGACTTCACACCGGACGGCCGCTTCATGATCGCTACCTGCGAATTTTCGAGCGAACTGATCAAAGTGGACGTCGCGGCGAAAACCGTACTCAGCCACCTTAAGCTTGAGCCCAAAGGAATGCCCCAGGATTGTCGGCTCTCCCCCGATGGAAAGGTCTTCTACGTGGCAAACATGGACGCAAACGGTGTGCACGTCATCGACGGCAACGCCTTCCGCCAGATTGAATTCATCAGGACCGGCAAAGGCGCGCACGGTCTATATTTCAGCCGCGACGTGAAATATGTGTACGTCTCCAATCGCGGCGAAGGTTCGGTATCGTTGATTGATCTGGCAACTCGCAAAGTGGCGACAAAATGGATGATTCCGGGTGGTGGCAGCCCCGACATGGGAGGCGTGTCTGCCGATGGCAAACTGTTGTGGCTCTCCGGCCGCTACAACCGGGAGGTCTACGTCTTCGATACGTCCAACGGCAGTCTCCGCGCCCGCATTCGTGTTGGCGACGGCCCTCATGGAATGTGCGTCTACCCACAGCCCGGCCGCTACTCGCTGGGCCACACAGGGAACATGCGCTAGTTGTGAAAAGCGATCCTCCACTTCCCGAACCTTGGCTGCGAGGACCGCTCGCTGGCGTCCACTCTCTAGTAATGCCGGTATTTTTTAGCTTTGCCCAGGTGCGTGAAGATCTCACCAGACATACCGTTGATCTCGAGCCCGCGCAAATCTGGCGCGTGACCGGATCCAATTCTCTTGGATTCCAGCTAAAGCACATTGCCGGCAGCGTGGATCGCATTACCAGCTATCTGATGGAGCAGTCGCTCATCCCGGCTCAAATGGAATTCTTGCGGCAGGAGTCCTCGGGCTCGGAAGACATTGCGTCTTTGCTCGCGCTCGTCGAGCATAGCCTGTCGCGTTCGGAAGACCGCCTGCGGCAAATCGATCCAGCCTCCATTTATGACGCCCGGTCGGTGGGCCGCCGCGCTTTGCCAACTACCGTCATAGGCCTGCTCGTGCATTTGGCCGAGCACACCCAGCGCCATCTGGGACAAGCGATTACGCTCTCAAAACTCGCGAGACAGCCGGGCTGATGTCCAGCTTCGCCCAAATCCTCACTCGCAATCGCAATTACCGCTTCGCTTGGCTGGGGCAGATCGTCAGTGAGGTGGGCGACCACTTCAACAACATCGCGGTCCTCAGCCTGGCGGTCGAAGAAACCCACAGCGGCGCCGTTATTGCCGGCCTCATGCTCTCGCGAGCGATTCCTGCCGTGCTGGCCGGCCCGCTCGCCGGTGTCCTGCTCGACCGCTTCGATCGTAAACGCATCATGATCGCGAGCGACCTGGTGCGAGGATTTATCGCGCTCGGCTTCATCTCGGCAATCGGTCACCACCAAATCTGGCTGCTCTACGTCCTGAGCGCGATGCTCATGGTGGCCTCTCCGTTCTTTACCAGCGGGCGGTCCGCGATTCTCCCATCAATCGCTACTGAAGATGAGCTGCACACGGCAAACTCGCTTACGCAGACTACTGGTTGGATGACGCTTGCCGTAGGCGCTTATTTCGGTGGCACTTCGGCGGCGCACTTCGGCTACCAGCTCGCATTCGTCTATAACTCACTCTCGTTTTTCTTCTCCGCATATTGCATTGCCAATCTGCGCTCTCCCGATGGCCATTTTCGTGCGGGACGGCAGGCCGGCTTAAATGAAACGACCGTCGCGCGGCCTTGGCACGAATACCGCGAAGGTCTTAAATACATGGTGGGCGCTCCGTTGATATTGGGCATCGGGCTCATTGCGGTCGGCTGGGCGAGCGGCGGCGGCGCGGCTCAGGTATTGTTCACTCTCTTCAGCGAGATCGTGTTCAATCGCGGCGCGCAGGGACTCGGGCAGCTTTGGGGTACCGCCGGCATCGGCCTTCTGGTCGGCGGTTACGTTGGCAATCGTCTCGGCAAGCGCATCAGCTTCGAAGCTTACAAAAAAACGGTCTTCTTCTGTTATCTGCTCCACGGCGCCTCTTACGTAGTCTTCAGCCAGATGCGAAGTTGGGGCTGGGCCCTGTTCTTCATGGGCTTGTCCCGCGCAACCGTGGCTGTCAGCTCGATTTTGAATTGGTCCAATCTGCTGCGGCACGTCGACAACCGTTTCCGTGGCCGTGTCTTCTCGACCATCGAAACGATGAATTGGTCCACCATGATGATCTCTATGCTGGGTGCCGGCGTGGCCTCCCAGCACTACAGCATCCGCGCCATCGGAGCGGCATCCGGTCTACTAAGCTCCTCCACGGCGATTTTCTGGGGCTGGGCCAATTGGACGGGCAAACTCCCCGAGCCCGCCCTGACCGAAGACGACGAATCGGTCGAGATCCACGGCGATCCCGTGAGCTAAGATCGTATTTCCGTTGAAACGCTCCGCGCACGCAAGTCACTAACAGTAGTTCCCGATAGTTTCCGCGGGCAGTGGCCCTTTCCGGTTGTCCGGCAGGATGCGCTGACCGAAAGGACAGTCTGCATCGTCTATGGAAAAGCAAATCGGTATGTCCGCCGGTGTGGTCGCGTTGTTGGTTTTCTTCGTGCACGCACTGGTGCCCCCCGCGGGCGAGCGCGCGGCGGCCCCTGGAAAACAATCCGAGGATAGTTCGTCCTCGAACGCCCCTGCGGCCGCAAAAATGGTCCCTCTTGAAGGTCCCTGGTTGGCCAGCCGACAATACTTTCACCAGGAACCTGCCGCCAACGCCCATGGCGCGTGTATGGACTATCTCCTTCCGGATCTAGGCAAAAGCCCGCCCGCTAATTGCAGTTCCTCTGAGCTGCGCGCCTTGTTCGGACTCGGCGCGGAGGACATCGATCCCAACGAGCGCACCACACTCATCGCGACCATCCCCGATCCCATACACACCCGCATGTCGCTTCAGACGGATCGGTATCTAAACGCCCTTCAGCAAGCCGCCTTCCGAGTGGGCTGGGAGCTGGCCACGCAATGGCTTCCCTGGACGGCGAAGGCAGGACAAATCTCGACTACCTCACCCGGCTCGAACGTCCCCAACCTCGATCTCGAGAAAATGCCCGGCCTGCTCGTCTTTCGTCGGCATTTCGTTTCCCCTTCGGTCGAAAATAAGTGCCTCCTGGTCTTCATCGTGGGCGAAACGCCCACTGCTGGCATAAACGGGTTTCAGTTTGAAGCCGCTGTCCGATCTATCGCAAAGCTCCATCCCTCTGATACCCGGCCGATCGGGATTCTTGGCCCAACTTTTTCAGGCTCATTCTTGTCGCTCACCAAACTCATTCGTGGCGACAGTGATGCCCACGCCTATGACATCCGGGCAGGTTCAGTCTCGAACTCAGTCTACGCGCAAAACATGCTCGTGGATCTCACGCGAGATCGAAAGGTGACATTCCACGGCTCCACTTTACCCAGCGCTTCCTTCGACAACCACTTCAGAAAACTCGCCCTTGATCAGGGATTTCCTCCCGATCGACTTGCGGAGCTCGTCGAGGATGAGAGTGGATTTTCATTTCGGCCTGACCAAGCATCCTCGTCGCGTACACCGGACATCACGATCTATCGGTATCCTCGCGACATTGCTCAACTACGCAACGCGTATAGCGACATTGCTTTCTCTCCATCACAAAAGCCGGGTGCCGTTCCTTCCCAAGCTCTGGAATTTTCGCTTAAAGACACGCAATCTGGGGAAAACACCTTCCCGATGTTCTCCACCAGCCACACGCCGGTCTCGCAAAACGCTGTGCTCGAGCAAATTATCCAGGATATCAATGCTCGCCGCGTGCGCCTCCTCAGCCTGAGTGCCACCAATATCTTCGACACTATCTTCCTCGCCAAAGTCCTACACAAGGAATGTCCCGATCTCCGCGTGGTGCTGAATGGCGCCGATCTTCTGTTTGTACAGGAAGCCGCTCAGGGGTCTCTTACTGGGCTCCTCGCCATTTCCCCCTTTCCCATGTTTCCTCAAGGCTTTGTCTGGGCTAATTCGGACGAGCATGACCACATCACATTTGCCGATGCGGACTCAGTCGGCGAATACAATGCCGCTCTTTCTCTCCTGGACGGCAAGGTGGACGATAGGCAAGGCTTGGAGCCCTCGTTCACGAAGGGGTCCAAGGCGTTGTTCTCCGCGTGGCTCCTGGTGCTCGGGCGCACAGGTTGGTTGCCCGTTGACCTGCTCGATCAGGACAATCGCGTGCTTAGTCGCCAAAATAAATCCGTGCCAGAGCAAAACTGGTTTGACCCTGGCTCAGAATCCCACCTGAAACCTCATCTGGATCTCCCGCCGGCGCCACTCAGCTGGAACATTCTGTGTATTCTGAGTGCCATTCTGTCGCTCGGCGTCTGTGGTCGTCTGGTGTACTTAAAAGTTCGCGCGTGCCTGCCTGTGTGGAGCTCGCTCTGTTTGAGCGATCTCTTTTTTCCCAAAAAGCCCGCCGTAATCTCCCGGCTCGCGCACGCCCGGTATCTTTGCCTCTTTGCGTGCCTCTCCAGTCTCGCGTTCGTCAACGGCGTTCTATTCGTACCCATGGAAGCCATGCGCTTTGCGAACCGGTCGCCAGT
>Ga0157369_10004256_pt1 | contig 16949 bp, 16 predicted proteins | sample C25metaG_FD_113461 | JGI IMG/M metagenome (GOLD analysis project Ga0157369, IMG submission 113461) | Corn rhizosphere microbial communities from Kellogg Biological Station, Michigan, USA - C2-5 metaG | ecosystem: Host-associated > Plants > Roots > Rhizosphere > Soil | place: USA: Michigan... | reverse complement strand
CTCGTCGACGAAGAGGTCATCGACGCCCTGTACGACGCGGCTCGCGCCGGCGTTCCGGTGCATCTCGTCGTACGCGGAATGTGCGCCCTTCGTCCCGGTGTCGAAGGGCTTTCGGAGAACATCCGCGTGCGCAGCATCGTCGGCCGGTTTCTCGAACATTCGCGCGTCTTCCGGTTCAGCAACGGCGGATCCCCGGACGTGTGGATCGGCAGCGCCGACATGATGCACCGCAACCTCGACCGCCGGGTCGAGGCGATGGTCCAGCTGCGCGATCCGGCGGTCGCGCAACAAGTGTGCGAGCTGCTCGACCTCGCACTCGACCCCGCCATCGCCGGGTGGGATCTGCAGGCCAACGGCGCCTGGACACGATCGCTGCATTCCGACGGCCGCCGGCTGCCGGACTACCAGGACGCGCTCGTGCGCCGGCACGCACAACGAGGCCAGACAGGTGGTGGGGATCATGCGTGAGGTCGAGGCGAAGTTCCGCGTCCATCCGGCCTACCGGGTGCCCGACATCGCCGGTCACGCCGACGGCGTCGCCGCCGTCGATGCGCCGGTGGCGCAAGAGTTGCGCGCGGTCTACTGGGACAGCGCCGATCTCCGCCTCGCCCGCGAGGGCATCACGTTGCGGCATCGATCCGGCGAAGGCGACAAGGACGGCTGGCACCTCAAGCTGCCCGTACACGAGGCGGGCGTGCCCGACGCCGGCACCGGCACCCGCGAGGAGCTGCACGCCCGCGGCCCGGACGACGAGGTGCCGGAGGAGTTGCGCTCGCTCGTCGCCGTGCATCTGCGCACGGCGGTCATCGGCCCGGTCGCGACGCTCGTCACCGGACGAACTGTTGTCGCGCTGCGCGACGCCGGCGGCAACGTCGTCGCCGAGCTGACCGACGACCTCGTCTCGGTGCTCAACCAGGGCCACGTCGCGGCGAAGTTCCGGGAGATCGAAGTCGAAGACGCGGGCGGCGGGATCGCCGTACTGCACGCCGTCGGCGACGTGCTGCGTAGCGCGGGCGCCGTCGGCGGCGAGTTCGTGCCGAAGGTCGTCCGCGCGCTCGGCCCGCGGGCAACCGCCGACCCGGACCCGCCGAAGCCCGAGCCGGTCGCGCTCGACGACCCGGCCCGGCTCGCCATCGTCGCGATCCTGCGCCGCTACGTGCGGGTCTTCATGGCCCAAGACCCGGCCGTGCGGCGGGAGCGACCGGACAGCATTCACCAGATGCGGGTCGCGGCCCGGCGGCTGCGTAGCGCGTTGAAGACGTTCGGGCCGCTGGTCGACGACGTCTGGGCCAAGTCGCTGCGCGAAGAGTTGAAATGGGTCGCCGACAGCTTGGGCGCGGCGCGGGACAACGAAGTGCTGCTGGCCCGGCTCATGCGCGACCTCGACGCGGTGCCCGGCGAGCTTGTGCTCGGCCCGGTCCGCGCCCGGATCGAGAGCCACCTCGGCGGCGACCTGGTCCGGGCTCGTGTCGCGGCGGTCGAGACGCTGCAAACGGAGCGCTACCTCGCCCTGGTCGACCGGCTGGTCGACGCGGCGTGGGATCCGATGACGACCGGACTCGCCGAGGAAACAACCGGCCGGGCGGTGCCCGAATGCGTAGGCTCGGCCTGGAAGCGGCTGGCCCGCGACGCCGCGCGGCTGCGGCGGCCGAGCGCGACCGAAGAAGACTGGCACGAAGCGCGGATTGCGGCGAAGCAGGTGCGGTATGCCTGTGAAGCGGTCGTTCCGTTCTTCGGCAAGTCGGCGAAGGCAATGGCGGTCCGCGCCGAGGAGGTGCAGGAAGTGCTGGGCGAACACCAGGACGCGGCCATCGCCTCCGCCGTGCTGCGCCGGCTCGCCACTGCGCCGCGCCCGACCGCGGGCGGGTTCACGCTCGGTCTTCTCTACGCCCGCCAGCGCGACGCGATGGCAGCCGCGCAATCGACGTTCGCGACCGTGTGGGCCGAAACGGCCAAGGACAAGTACCGGAAGTGGTTGCGGGCCTGATGGCATCAGGCCCGAGGCTGATCGAGGCGGCCGGCGGCGTGCTGTGGCGGCCGGCGCTCGGTGGCCCGGGGGTCGAGGTCGCGCTCGTGCACCGGCCGAAGTACGACGACTGGTCGCTGCCGAAAGGCAAGCTCACGAGCGGCGAGCATCCGCTCCTCGGCGGGTTGCGCGAAGTGTGGGAGGAGACCGGCCACACCGGCGTGCCCGGCCGGCCGCTCGGCGAGATCCGCTATCTCAAGGACGGCGACCCGAAACGGGTCCGTTACTGGGCGATGCTGGCCGACGGCGGCCGGTTCGAGCCGAGCGAAGAAGTCGACCAGCTCATGTGGCTGCCGCCGCGCGAGGGCCAGCACCATCTGCTCCCCTTTCGCGACCGGCGCATCCTCGCCGAGTTCGCCCGCGACCCCGAGCCGACTTGGCCGTGCCTGCTGGTCCGTCATGGCAGCGCGGGCGAGCGGTCCGCGTGGCCCGGCGAGGATCGCGAGCGGCCGCTCGACGACCTCGGTCACGAACAGGCGATCGCGCTCGCGGACGTGTTGTCGGCGGTCCGGAGCGCCCGGGTGTTCTCGGCCGACGTGCTTCGTTGCCTCGAGACGGTCGGACCGTACGCCGCCTCGCGAGAACTGGCGGTGGAGAGCGAACCGCTGATGTCGGAGAGCGGCGTCGCGGCCTCTCCGGACGCCGCGGTCGAGCGGCTGATCACGATCGTCTCGGCCGGCGACCCGGTCGCGGTGTGCAGCCAGGGCAAGGCAATGCCCGAGCTGATCACCGGGCTGTGCCGGGCGCTCGGCTATCTCGCCCCGCCCGACTCCTCGACCCGCAAGGGCGGGGCGTGGGCGCTGCACTTCGCCGCGAACGGCAAGTCGCGGCTGGCCGGGTTGGAACGCTTCGACCCCCTCGCCTGACGTCCCTTCCGCCGCGACCGGTTCGGCGCTACGGTTGCGGCGCTGGCTCGTCGAGTCTTGTTCGGCCTGGTGAAGCGTGGGTGGTCGCAGCCCCGAAGCGTTGCCGCACGACGCGGCAGGCTGGCTGTCGCTCGTGATGCAGACCGACGGGCTCGCGCTCATCGTCGACCTCCAAGACCTCACGATCGCGGCGGTCAGCGACGCTGTCGTCGCGCTGCTTGGAGAAGGGCGTAGCGACGCCGTGGTCGGCGCGAAGATCTACGGCTTCATGGCGCATCAGCCGAGCGGCGCGCTGGACATGATGGCCCGCGGCGCCATCGACGGTTACGAAGCCGGGAACGCATTGAAGCTGCCGGGCCGGGAGCCGCAGCCGATCAGAGGGTGGATGCGCGCCATCGGCGACCAGGGGTCGTCGCGTTACGCGCTGATGGTGCTGCGACTCGAATCCGATGTCGCCCATCAGGCGTTGCCGGAGCCGGCGGCGGCGGAGTCGCCGATCGTCCTCGGCGTCGGCGACCGCAACCTGACGATCACGCACATCACCGCCGACGTCGAGAAGCTGATCGGAACGCCGGCCGAGCAGGTGCTCGGCGCGCAACTGCTGAGCGTGTTCTCCGAGGAGACCGTTCCGGCCGCGCTGTGGGTGCTCGCGCAGGCCCTGCAGACACGCACCGGCGCGGCCGGCCTCGCAAGTGTGACAACGGCTGATGGCCCGCCGGTGCCGGTCGACTTCATGGTGTGCGGGTCGTTGCATCCGACGCCTGACTTCGGCTTCGCGTTGATCCCGGCGACCGATCCGCTGCTTCGATTGCCGCAGGAACAGCAGGCGTTGCGCTCGGTGGCCCGGGCGGATCGCGCGGTGGCGCTCTACCGCAGGTTCCCCGACATGACGATCGACCCGGCGTTGATGTCTAGGCTCACCTTTCGCGAGCTCGAAATCGTCAGCCTGCTTCTTCGCGGCCGGCGTACGCCGTCGATCGCGAAGGCACTTCATCTGTCGCCGAGCACCGTTCGCAACCACCTTTCGGCGGTGTTTGCGAAAGCGGGCGTGCACTCGCAGCAGGAACTCATCGAGGCACTCGGCCGCAAGGCCAGCTGATCGGCAGCGCTCAGATCTTTGAGCGGCGCCGTGACATTCCGTCCATTTTCTTTCGGCTCACGGCGACCGACAGTGGAAAACGTGGTGGGCGAGCAGGGAGGTGCGGAACAAGCCGCGGCGCCGGCGGCTGACTTCTATCGTGCGATCGTCGCCGGCACGCTGACCGCGACGCTGGTGTGCGACGCGAGAAGCACCATTCTGTGGTGCAGCGAGAGTCTCATGTCCTGGCTCGGCGCCGACAGGGAAAGCGTCGTCGGCACGTCGTTCGTCGAGACACTTCATCCCGAAGATCGCGCTTCGGTGGCGACCGTCGTCGCGCAGGTCGCCGCGGCGCCCGGCGCCGACGCACAGGCCGAGGCGCGCATCCGCGACGCGGCGGGCGATTGGCGAGCCGGCGAACTTCGGCTGCGGAACGCGCTCGACGACGATGCGGTCAACGGTCTCATCCTCAGCATCTTCGACATCACCGAGCGGCGCGCCCTCGAAGACAGCTTGCACACTCGGGAACAGTTCCTGCGCGCCGTGCTCGAATCGGCGCACGAGGGCGTGTGGGTCCTCGACCCTGCCGGGCGAACCGCGTTTGCGAACCGGCGCATGGCCGAGATGTTGCGGGTTCCGGGCGACATGCTGCTGGCGCACCCGATCGACGACCTGGTCGAGGCGGAGCTTGCCGCCGAGATCCGGCAGCGACTGGCCCGGCACCACGGCGGTGTTGGCGAAACCTACGAGCTACAGATCCGGCCGCAGCATCGGTCGCAAATGTGGGTTTCCGTGTCGGCGGCGCCGCTGCCGGCGGGCTTCACGAAGGCGCTCCCGGAGGGCGGTGTCATCGCCTTCGTCGCCGACATCACCGATCGCAAAGCGTACGAGGAAGCGTTGCAACGACAGCAGTTGTACGACGCGCTCACCGGATTGCCGAACCGCGCGCTGTTCGAGGTGCAGTTCAAGGAGGCGATCGACCGCCATCAAGGTTCCGGCGAGCACTTCGCGTATTTCCTGTGCGACGTCGACGGGCTCAAGCTGATCAACGACGCGCTCGGCGCCAGCGGGGGTGACGAGGTCATCTGCGAGATCGCCCGCCGGCTGGCCGACGCCGTACGCCCCGGCGACTGCGTCGCTCGCATCAGCGGCGACCAGTTCGCGGTCCTCGCCGCCGGCGTCGAGGCTTTTCAGGCCGAGCAACTCGCCCGCGACCTGACCGCTGCGGTCGACGGGACATTCGACGTCGACGGATCGCCGGTGTGGCCGTCGATCAGCGTCGGCACGGCCTCGACGAGCGACGTGCCGGCGTACGCGGTCGCCTCGGCCGCGGACGCGGCGCTGCACCGCGCGAAGACTCAGGGGCGCGGGTCGGCTGTGCTGTTCAACGCGGCCGCGCCGCGAGACCATCGGGCGGCGTTGGAGATGCTCGCCGACCTGCGCGAGGCGATCAGCACCGGGTCGTTGCAGCTGCACTACCAGCCGATCGTGCGCCTCAGCACCAACGAAGTGATCGCCGCTGAAGCTCTGATGCGCTGGCATCGCCCGGGGCACGGCGACGTTCCGCCGAGCGTGTTCGTTCCGTTGGCGGAGGAAGCCGGGTTGGTGAGCGAGCTCGGCGCGTGGGCGTTGCGGCAGGCGTGTCACGACGCGTCCCGATGGCCCGGACGTCAGAACGTCAGCGTCAACCTGTCCGCACGCCAGCTCACCGGCGACCTCGTCGACACCGTGCGGGACGCGCTGCAGGATTTCCGGTTGCAGCCCGAACGGCTGTGGCTCGAAGTCACCGAGACCGCGGTGTTCGCCGACGCCGCCGTCGCCGCGGACCTGCTGCACCGGCTGGTCGAACTCGGGGTCCGCATCTCGCTCGACGACTTCGGCACCGGTTACTCCTCGATCGTCTACCTTCGCGACCTGCCCGTGCACGCGATGAAGATCGACCGCACCTTCGTCACCGGCCTCGACAAGAACTACGACGACACGGCGATCGTCACGACGTTGATCAATCTCGCGGCGAGCCTGAACGTGCGGATGGTGGCCGAGGGCATCGAGACGTTGGATCAGCTGCACTCGCTGCGTCGGCTCGGCTGCGAGTACGGGCAGGGTTTCGTCTGGCGGCCGGCGTTGCCGGCCGAAGAGTTCGTAGCCTGCATCGCGGAGATCGAACGCGACGCCGTCCCGCGGGCCCGGCTCGGCCGGCATCCGCGAGGCCGGCTCGCCGAGACGACGCCGGCACTGCTCGCCCGGATCCTGACGATGCACCGCCAGGGCGCGTCTCCGGCGAGCATCGCCGCGGCGCTCAACCAGGACGGCGTCGCGGCGCCGGGCGGGAAACGATGGCACCGGGTAACGGTCGCGCAGCTGGTCTCCGGCGCCGCGCAGGCCGGATAAGCAGGCGGGGAGCGGCGACGTGCACCGCTCCCCGCCTTGCGTCCGCGCTACTTCAGTACTGTGCTCGCAGCCGGATTGCTTGGGACAGACTGTGAGTCCGATCCGCGATCACGGCCTGTGCTCCCCGAACTTGCCAATGTTTGGGGCCGGGTTTCGTGTACATCGATGGAACATAAGTCGGTGAGCGTTCGAAGGCGAACTGGAGTGGTTGTCCCGACCGCAACGCGTATAGATGGCGGTCGCCTGGTGGCGCAGGCGCATCCCGATAGCGGAGGAGGCCGTTGATGAACTCGGTCTCCCAGCGCTGTCCATGTTCATCGATGAAACACTCCAACATGCCGTACTGGGTGTTGTACATCGCCCAAGCTCGGAGGGTTCGCCTTGTCGGGCGCGGTTGCCCGTCGCGCCGGGACCTCGCTAGCGAACGGTCGAACTTCACCTCGTGCAAAGTGTGAGTGCCTTCGAAAGGGTTCGCGCCGGCGAGGTGGGTCCACCGCTCATGTAGAGCCTCTTCGTCGACGTACTGCCAGTGGGCGTCCACCACGTCGCGGAGACTCGAAAGGTCGGCAGCGGCCGACAGCAAGTCGCAGGTCTGTCGTACTCGAATAGTTCTTGCTACTTCTTGAGCGGCCGCCTCCGCGCGCCGTGCTTCGTCTTCTGTCCGGCGCTCGACGTCTTGGCGCAGTTCTGAGCAGCGAGCGCAGAGGAACGTGCCGTCACGCGAGCCGTGCAGTCCACACAAACGGGTGTGGCGGTCGACGCACGCGCCAATTGAATCTCGCCCGCACGAGCACGCCAATCCAGATAACCGACCTTCCGTAGAGATTTGAAACCGCCAACCGCACGGCTCGGTGATCGGAAGTGGGCGGGGACCCCGTGCCCCCGGCGGTAGATGTCCGGTGACGATGCGAGCAACACACTCGAATTCGCTGGGAGTGATGGCCTTCAACTCCTGGCCGCCGCATCGCGGGCATCTCGTCATGGGGCCATCATCGCCGGGCTGGTGATCGGAAGCGCAGGACCGACCGACCAACTCTGCGGTTTGGCTGAGATTCTGGCCGGTCTCTCGTGTGTTGTCGACGCGCGAGCCGCTGGCTCGCGCATTGTTGCGAGCAGGGGGAAGAATGCGGACCAGCGGACTACGTAGTCGCGCAACGCGTGTTGCCACGGGTCGTCGGAGAATTGGTAGCAGCCGTGGCGTTGCTGTCGTTGCGGCACTCGGGATCAGCGGCGGGCTGATTCGCGGGCCGACCGGCCGGTTCCAAGTCACACTTACCGACCTCGGGCTTAGCAGTGAGGAGAACGCCGTCAACACAATCGCGCACGAGCTCCAGCACATCCGATACGCCATACGGACCGGACTGACGCCGCTTGACGAAGCTGCAGCGACCCTTTCGGGCGACCTTGCGGAGTTGTTCTGCCGATGAATCGCTCAGACGGTTGGACCGAGGTCGTGGCGCCGGTCCCCCTCGACCAGGTCGAGCAAGCCTTTTCTGAATGGAAGTCGACGGTCGCCTCACGGCGCAATCTTGCCGACGACGATGTCCGGGTCGACGTCATGCGGACGCTGGACGGTGAGCGCGCGCGCGTTCTTGTGCGAATTTCGGCGTTGCCGACTGAAGCGCTTGCATCAGAATGAGCGGCGGCCGCCGCAGGCAAAGCACGGAGCGATCTCACCTTCTGGCGATCCAGTCGAGCTCATGCACATCTACGACGTCATGGTTGAGATGGATGTGATCGTCAGCGTGCTGACTGTCGACTGGTAGCTACGACTACGCCCACCGCACGCACCACATTGTCGAGCCGTGAGCCCCCCCGCCGGATCCGAGTGCCGGCTCGGGCCGCGATGGCAGCAGCTTGAGAGGTAACGCACACGAGTAGCTATCTCGCCGACGCCGCAGAAGGTCTAACCCTTCCCGACGGACCTTGTGGAGGTCAACGAAGAATTTACTGCTGCCGAGAACGCGTTCGAACACCTTCTTGATCACGACGCCGACTTTCCGGAGGCCGGGAGCGAACTCAAGTACCTGAAGGGCGCCCAGTGTTGATGCTTGCTGTTGCTGTATCTGCGGCTGGACACTCAGCGCAGTGTCCGTGAAGACCTACGACCTCTACGGCGCGTCTGGTCTTACGGCAGCGCAACTCGAACACCTTGTTCACAAGGCGACTCAGCGTTGATTTTGAAGAACGTGACAGTAGTCATCGCGGCGTTTACTACCGTGCCGGCGAGCTACACGAAGAGCACTTCGTCGTCCTGTCTAACGTGGCAGCCGATCCGGATGATCTGCCCGAACCGGGTCTCCCTGACATGCGGGTCTTGATGGAGATGAACGCAACCTCCCGGCCACAGGTCATTCGCGAGATGCTCCGCTCGATCCCGGGCCTCGTACTGCTCCGAAGCCGAGAAGTGTGAGCCTGCTTTGAGACGATGTGGGGGCGATGGGAAGGCATTACACGCCCGGCACCGGATTGACTTCAGCTGGCAGGCCGGCCGACACCGACGTTGGTCGGAACTACATGGTCGAGTCCCGTGATCGCTGGCTCGCTGCGGCGAAGGCGGTCGTCGAGGGGAGCCTGACCGGTTATCGGTGCCCGGAGAATGACGACGCCGATCTTCGTTCGGAGTGGATTCCCTTCAGCGACGGCGGTGGTGGAGGCGAGTATCGGGTCTACTGTCCGTCGTGCGGCGCCGAAAACTATGTGCTCGTTCGTAAGGAGCGATCGGCCGCGGAACAAGAGCAGCCACCACCGCCGCTCTCCCCCAGATGAGGGACCCGTTGCGTCATGCAGTCTCGGTCTTCCGCAGGGCGGGTCAGTGGAAGATCTGAACAGATGCGCTTCGAGCGGCGACTAACGAGCCGCGGTTTCCAGAAGGGTTGCGCCGATATTGGCGCGCTCGCCGATGCGCAGGCCTTCACTGGCCGGTCGGTCCGGAGAGCGACGACGCCGATCTTCGTTCGGAGTAGGCCGCCCTTCGGCGGGGGCGGCGGAGTGGATATCGGGTCTCTACCGTCCGTCGCGCGGGGTCGATAATCATGCGCTCGTTCGTAAGGAGCGATCGACCGAGACCAGGGCTGCGGCTATCGCGTAGGTCTCGTGATTGAGTTCCCTCGTGCGTCACGCGATCTCGATATTTCCGGATGCTAGTCAGTAGAAGATCTGAATCGCGTACTGTTCGACATCGCCGAGCCCTCCAAAGTAGCTGCGGGCGCTTACCCGATCGCACGAAGAAGGCCCCGGAGAATCCGGGGCCTTCTTCGTTACCGGCAGTGAGTGTTACCGCTCGACCGGGGCCGGCGTGCGGGCTCCCAGTTTCGGGAACACCTCCGTCTCGGGAGACACGCGACGCAGGTGCCAGAACCCGAGCACCGACAGCAGCAGCATCACTCCGGCGCCGATGAAGGACGCGATCGCCGCGGTGAATGCGATCTGGCCCATCTTCCAGAAGCCGTACGCGTTGAGCAGCATGCCGCGCAACGTCTCACCCATGAACAGCGCTTGCCGCTGCCCGGCCACGGCCTGGTAGTTCGGGTCCGTCGGCTTCATGGTGAGGAACTTTGCGGACACTTGGCTGTAGGTCTGGCCGCCGGCGATCCCGGAGAGATGCACCTTGATGTAGTGGTCGGCGAAGACCTCGGCCTGTTGTCCGTTCACGACCTGCTGGCCCGCATACGGTGTCACGTACTTGGTGATCTCCGCGTTGTTCTGCGCGGCGATGCCGGCAGTAGCGGGGAAGAACACCTTCTGCTGAGCGAGCTGGTCGTGCACGTTGCTGTTGGCGAAGCTGTGCGCCCACAAGCCGAGCGCGCCCGCCACGATGAGAACGGCTGCCACGACCAGACCACCGGTCGAGAGCAGGGCGTCGAATGTCTTGCGGCGCATCGTCTTCTCCTTCCGCCGCGGGAACCGGTTCGGTTCCTTCTGCTCACCACGATGTCGTCGCGGGGGACGTCGCGTTAGAGCGCAACGGCCTGTCTGCCGTGGGTCCAAAGTCCCGACTGCTCAGAGACCGCGCCGCGGACCGGGACGGGCGGGACCTAAGCCCCTGGTTCGGTCGTACGGCGAGATCGCATGGTGTCCGTGGCTGAGGAGGCGCACGATGACCGCACCCGTCTACCCACCCGTTGAATTGTCCACCTGCTACGCGCAAGTCGTGATTCCTGTCGATTTCTCCGCACTGAGTTGGCGGAGCTTGTCCGTCGCGACCGCGCTTGCCCGCGGCTTCGGCGTTCCGCATCGTGTCGTGCACGTCGACACGTCCTCGCCGTGGCTCGACTTGCCGCCGCACAAGCTGACCCTGAACGTCGCGCCGAACGGAAAGCGCGTTCAGGTCGAGGTGCTGGCCGCGCCGACCGCTGCAGCAGGCATCGTGCAGGCGCTCGGCGACGACGAGTCCTCGCTGCTCGTCATGTCCAGCCACGGTCACGCCGCGGCCGCCAAGCTCGCCCTCGGCAGCACCGCCGAGGACGTGCTTCGGCATTGGCACGGTCCCGTCGTGGTGACCGGGCCGCGCTACCACGCCGGTCGGCCGGCCGTCACGCGCATCGTCGTCGCCGTCCCACTGCTCGGCGCGCTGCCGGTCGCGCTCGCAGCGGACGTTCGTGGATGGGCGAACCGATTCGGCGTGCCCGTGCAGGTCGTGACCGTCATGGACACGGCCTCGATGGGGCACGACGTCGAGCAGGACCGGGAGCGGTTGCGCCACCTCAGCCAACTCGCGGAATCGATCGGCGCCGATCCGGTGCCGCTGCATGGGCCGCGGACCGCGCACGAACTCGTCGCGTACGCCGACATGGAGCCGGGGACGCTCTTGGCGATGGCGCCCCGGGTCAAGTCCGTCGCCGCGCAACTCGTGCTTGGCAGCGTTTCGAAAGCCGTGCTCCGGCACACGACGAACCCGGTCTTGTTCCGGCACGCCTGACTAGCGGCTGCGAAGAGCCATCCGACGCCGTAACGTGAGCGTGTGAGCGCCGGAACCGGCGAGCCCCGGGAACCCATGCCGACGTTGTCGACGCTGGACCTGCGTTCGCTGCTCGCCGAGGTGACCGACCGGATGGAGTCGGTCGCGCTGCTGTCCGACCGGTTGCAGTCACTGCTCAAGGCAGTCGTGCAGATCGGGTCACACCTCGAACTTCCGAGCGTGTTGCGCAGCGTCGCGGAGACCGCAGCCGAATTGGCCGACGCGCAGTACGCCGCGCTTGGGGTCGTCGACCCGACCGCGGAAAGCCGGCTCGCGCAGTTCATCACCGTTGGCGTCGACGAACCGACCCATCAGATCATTGGCGATCTCCCGCACGGACGCGGTGTGCTGGGCCTGCTCATCCGCGAGCCCAGGCCGATCCGTCTCGCGAACCTCTCCGACCACCCGTCGTCGTACGGGTTCCCGCCGGGCCATCCGCCGATGCACACGTTCCTCGGGGTCCCGATCATCATCCGCGGGCAGACCTTCGGAAACCTGTATCTGACCGAGAAGCGCGGCGGCGGCGAGTTCAGCGAAGCCGACGAACAGGTCGTCAGCGCGTTGGCCACGGCTGCCGGCCTCGCCGTCCAGAACGCGCGCCTGTACGAGCAGGCGCAGCAGCGTCAGCAGTGGCTGGAAGCGACCGGGTCCATCCAGAGCCGGCTGCTCGCCGGCGACGCGCCCAGCGAAGTGTTTCCGGACGTCGTCAGCACCGCCCGCGAACTCGCGGCCGCCGATGTCGCCTATCTCGCTCTCCCCGTCGGCGACGGCACCCTTCGCGTGGAGGCCGCCGACGGCAAGGGCGGGACGGAGCTGCAGGGACGGGTGATTCCGGAGAAGTCGCTGGCAGTTGCCGTCATGCGTGACGCGACCGCGGCAGCGGTTGTCGACGCGCGCGTGGACGAACGGGTGTGGCCCGGGCTGCTCGACGCTGCGGACATGGGGCCGGCGCTGTACGTGCCGTTGGGCGCGGCGGCCGGCGCTGTCGGCACTCTGGTGGTTGCGCGGCTCGCCGGCGCCGCGGCGTTTAGCGATGACGCCCTGCGTCTCGTCGACACCTTCGCCGGGCAGGCGGCGATTGCGTTGCGTCTGGGCGCCGCGGCTGCCGACCGGGAACAGGTCGCGATTCTGAGCGACCGCGACCGCATCGCCCGCGATCTGCATGACCTTGTGATCCAGCGGCTGTTCGCGACCGGCATGTCGCTCCAGGGCGCGGCCCGCAGCATCCAGCCGCCCGAAATCGGCGAACGAGTACAACGAGCCGTCGACGATCTCGACGAGACGATCAAAGAGATCCGCACGTCGATCTTCGCGCTACAAAGCCCGGCGCCGCATGCCGGCGAGGGTGTGCGTGCGGCGGTGCTCGCCGCGGTCAAGGCCGCCGCGGCCGGCCCGCTCGGATTCGCGCCGCAGGTCGACTTCGCCGGGCCGGTCGACACGCTGGTCCCGTCGGGCATCGCCGAGCAACTGGTGGCGGTGATTCGTGAGGCGTTGAGCAACGTCGCGAGGCATGCCGAGGCGACCGCCGTCACGATCTCGGTGACCGCCGGCCCCGGCCGGGTCGAGCTCGTCGTCAGCGACAACGGCGTCGGGATCGAGGACGGCGTCGCCACGAGTGGCTTGGCCAACTTGCAACGACGAGCCGGCGACCTCGGCGGCGAGTTCAGCGTTACGCGCCGCGACGGTGGCGGCACGGAAGTCCGTTGGCAGGCGCCGTTGCCATCTAGCGACGCCTGACGCCGTCGGCTGCGCGGGTACCCGGCCGATCGACAGGGACGAAAGTCCCGTCGCGCGCGCAGGTCTTTAGCCTCTGTCCGCCGTCGGCGCGTCCGGTGATGCTCAGGCATGGAACGGAGGCAGCCATGAACATTCCGACGACAGTCTTGGACCCGCAGCCGCTAGCGAAGACAGACGCGCGCTGGGTGGTCGAGCAGGCATGCCGAGCGCCGTCCGTGCACAACACCCAACCGTGGCAATTCACCTTCGACGGTCACCGCTTCGACCTGTACGCCGACACGGCGCGGGGCCTGACGGCTGCCGATCCCGACGGGCGCGAACTCGTGCTCAGCTGCGGGGCGGCGCTGTACAACCTGCGCGTCGCGCTCCGAAAGCTTGGCTACCGGGGCATCGTGACGCTGCTCCCGAACCGCTCGGAGCCCCGTCTTCTCGCTTCTGTCGACGTCACCGAGTCGTCGCCGGCGGGAGCGGTGGAACGGCGTGAGTATGCAGCCCTCACCCGACGGCACACGCACCGTGGTCCGTTCGACGACCGAGTGCTGACCGCGGAGATGACGGCGCTGTTGCACCAAGCCGCGACCGAAGAAGGCGGTCACCTGATCTACATCTTCGACCCTGGTCAGCGACGGCGAGTGCTGCAACTGGCACGCGCGGCCCAACGCGCGCAGACGGCGGACGAACGCGTCGCCGCCGAGCTTGCGACATGGACGCCGCCGCCCGGATCGGCGCGTCGGGACGGCGTGCCGGCGAACGCGTACAGCGTCGAGCCGCGCATGTCACCGGACGATCTGCCGCCGCGAGATTTCGACCAGTTCCGCGGTTTCGGCGGTCTGGCGCGCCAGGACCCCGCCCCCGGTGTGCTCGCGGTCCTGGCGAGTACGACGGACGTGCAGCAGGACTGGCTGCGCGCCGGGCAAGCACTGGAGCGGGTGTTGCTCGCGGCCGCCGAGCAGTGGGCGTTCGCCGCCTTGCACTCCGCGGTAACCGAGGTGCCGAACCTCCGCGCCGAGTTGCGACGCGAGCTGTGCACCAGCGCGCACCCGCAAATCCTGCTGCGGTTCGGGTACTCAGCCGACGCGACGATCACGCCCCGTCGTCCAGTCGACGACGTCCTGCGCCTGACCTGAAACGGAAGGGACACCACCATGACCGCCGATCGCTGGGACGCCGAGCTCGCGGTGAATTACGGCCCGCTCGAGGAAGATCTCGCGGGTCAACCGACGATCGACCGTTACGGAATCACCGTCCGCGAAGAGCTTGCCGGCGAACCGTTGGCAGTCGCACTCGCGCAAGAAGAACCTGAACCTGCGCCCGACAAGGCAGAAGACAACCCGTGGGCTTTCGTTGATTCGCAATGGGAATCGGACGACCGAGTGTTCTCGCCTAGCGACGACCCGGCGCCCGAAGAAGCGGCGATGCATGTGGTGTCGTTATGACGGCCAGCGCCGTTCGCGCGTCCCCGGTCTTGGCCGGTGAGGTGATGAGCGCGCCGCCGCTCGCGGTCCGACCCGAGGCGAGCGTGTGGTCGGCGTGGACGCTGATGGCGCACCGTGGTGTGCGGCACCTCCTCGTCACTGCCAACGGCCGCTGTGTGGGCGTCCTCGATGACCGGACGATTTTCGCGCAATGGCCGCTCGGGCCGGCCGCGCTGCACCGCAAAGAGGTCGCCGCCGTTATGTGCGCGGCTGTCTCATCCGTGCCGGCGAGCAGCGAGCTGCGCCGCGCCGCGCTCGTCATGATGCGTGAAGGCGTCGACGCGGTGCCGGTGGTCGACGACGACGGCATCACCGTCGGAGTCGTCACCTACACGGACATCCTTGCGGCTGTTGCGCGCTGCGCTGACGTTTCTTGGTTCGAGGAGCCAGAGAGGTCGTCATGACACTTCTGCTGGGAGCGCCGATCGACCTCAACCACGTCGGGCACTACGTGCACTGGGGCGTGATTCAAATCTCGGTCGCGAACTTGGTCGTGATCCTCGTGATGGTCGTGCTGTTCGTACTGGCGCTTTTCCTGCCGTTCCCGAAGGGACGAGACCGGCGATGAGCGCGCCAGCGCTGCCTCGCACGTGGACGGGTCGGCTGCGCGCACGGGCCGAGCGGGCGCTTCCGCCAGAGCAACTCCTGCCGGACCGTCAGCCCGTGTATGTCGCGTCATGGATCTACGTGTTCGGCGTACTCACACTTGCGGCGTTCCTCGTCGTGCTCGTCTCCGGCGGCATCTTGGCGCTCAAGGGACCGCAGTGGTGGCATCGCTCCAGCACGGGCCACTACTTCAACAGCCTCCACTTGTGGAGCGTCGAGCTCTTCATGGCGTTCATGGTGATTCACCTGTGGGGCAAGTTCTTCATGGCCGCGTGGCGTGGTCGGCGGGCAATGACGTGGATCACCGGAGCAGTGTGTTTCCTCGGCTCGATCGGCACCGCGTTCACCGGTTATCTCGTTCAGTCGAACTTCGACTCGCAGTGGATCAGCACCCAGGCCAAAGACGGCCTCAACTCCGCCGGTGTCGGCGCGTTCTTCAACGTCCTCGACTTCGGACAGATGCTGATGTGGCACATCGTGCTGCTGCCGTTGGTCGTCGGCTTCGTCATCGGCATCCATATCCTGCAGGTACGCTGGCGCGGGGTCGTGCCGCCCATGCAGGTGGATCCGCGTGATGTCGTCGCGGAGCAGGTAACGCCATGACCGCCGGCGCGACGAAGTGGACCGGTCGAACCCGCGAATACGATCTCGTCAAAGAGTTCGTGATCGCGCTGCTGGCCGTCTCGGTGTTGACCGTGGCCCTCGCCGCGTTGTTCTCGTCGCCGGACGAGAAGCAGATCACTATCTCCACCTGGAGCCGCAGCGCGCCGAACGACTTCGTGCTGACCGCCGCGACCGAACTCGACGGGACGAGTGGCACGGCGACGTACGGCGCTCCGTACAACCACACTCCGGACGCGGCGCAGAAGATCGGCCCAGTCTCGTTGCAGCACATCGCCGGGGTGACCCACCCGATCGACACGGTCGCCGACTTCGTCGTCGGGCCACTGACCGGAGTGCCGGCGGATGCCGCGCTTGCCGCGGCGTTGCAGCAGTGGCAAGCCGCCGGCGTCGCGCAGCGACAGACGTGGGCCGCCGGCTACGACGACGCGTTGTCCAAGGCGCCGGACAACGATCCCGCGAAGGTGAAGCAGGGCGATTACGGCCCGGCGCCGGTGATGTTGAACCGGCTGCTCGCGATGGCACAGTCGGGTGGCCTCGACGGCGCGCTGCTCGCGCAGAAGCAGTTCTTCGCCACCGACTACACCAAGCCCCTGTTGTTCATCGCCGACGGCAGCTACCTCGAGGACCGCGCACGTGCGCAACACCTCGGCGGCGATCAGTGGGGAATGATGAACGAGACCGGTAACTACCCCGGCCAAGCATGGCTGTGGCTGTACACGTTCTGGTACCAAGTTCAGCCCTTCTCCACCTCCGACAACGCCGACGCGCTCGTGTGGGGGCTGATGGCGCTGCTGAGCCTCGCGCTCGTGCTCGTCCCGTTCATCCCCGGCGTGCGATCGATCCCGCGCTGGATCCCGGTGCACCGGCTGATCTGGCGGGACTACTACCGCGGCATCCGCGCGACCTCGGACGCGCGTTAATCGAGCCGTAGTTAATCGAGCCGTACTCGCTACGGGTGTCGGTGTAGTCAGCTGTTCAGCTTGCGGCGCTCGCCGGCGCGGGCTGGTCGACAACCTCCCGGCCGGACAACTGCCCGACCGTTATCGCGACGAACTGGTCGCGACCTGCCGACAGCGCGCTCAAGAGGTCAGTCTCGGCAGCGTGCTGTGCAGCGCCGCCGTCGAGGATGCTCGCGGTTCCGACGACGAGCACGCTCCAGCCGGCTCGGCCATCGGCGTCGATCCCG
>Ga0157369_10004255_pt1 | contig 16951 bp, 19 predicted proteins | sample C25metaG_FD_113461 | JGI IMG/M metagenome (GOLD analysis project Ga0157369, IMG submission 113461) | Corn rhizosphere microbial communities from Kellogg Biological Station, Michigan, USA - C2-5 metaG | ecosystem: Host-associated > Plants > Roots > Rhizosphere > Soil | place: USA: Michigan... | reverse complement strand
CACCCGCGTTATCGTCATGACCAACTTCGACCAAGACGACGAAAGCCGCATGGCAATGCAACACGATGTCGACGCATACCTCATTAAAGCCGAAATCACCCCACGCAAATTGGTCGAGGTAATTAAAGGTTTTGACAAGCCTATACCCGTAGGCGAACAGTAGACAAAAGCGGATACATCTGTTAGTATTATCTGAGTCAATCTTGTTTGGGTTGGCTAAAAACAGCAAGCACTTTCAGTTACGCTTCACTCACAATTTGGCCTTATCGTCTAACGGTTAGGACACAAGGTTCTCATCCTTGCAATCCGGGTTCGATTCCCGGTAAGGTCACCAAGTTTAACGCCTCACCTTGTGTGGGGCTTTAAACTTGGTGCTTTTGCGAGTAATCGAATTCGGACTGGTTTTGCGAAAGCAAAACATAATCTCAAAGAACCGTTCTATTCCATAAGACAGAGTGACCTACGGGCATAAACCGAGGAAACAAGGACCGCCAAAGAATAGACCCAATCTTTACAAGTTTTCTTTACCTATTTTATTGAGCAATTGGAGAAGAGTACGTTCCTCTATGTCGTTCGTGTCGATACCGGCATCATGCGCCACCATAAAGCCTTGCAGCAGACGCTGCGCATAAATTGCGTCCCTGCGTTTTAAAAAATTAATGGTCTGCGTGTTATTCAAAAAATGCTGCGAAGTGAGAATAACTGTTCCAAAAAATGGTCCGAGAATTGTTTCAACATTCCTAAGATCTTTAAGGCGTATGCTGCTCGTTTGAGACACCTTCAGAAAGTCATTATGTACGATTGTTAATTTCTGCCTGTCTATCTTTAGCGTATCCGCAAAAAACACAAAAGGGAAGACTGTCTTAACAGCAAAGAGATTGTCCGCAGCGCCAGTTGACAAGTTAACTAGCATCTTAGTGGAGCTTTCGATTATTACCTCGCTGTGACGATCACGCATATGCGCAAGTGGGCTTACTGACTCACGCGCCCTTTTAACTAACGAGGTGGCTTTCTCTTTGATTATGCTTTGCTGAGATGCAATAGCATATTTCCCTAAATACGTATTGGTAAAATCTTTCATACAAACTTCTCCTTTGTATGTTTAAAGGTGGCTCATCAAGCCAATCTCTTTCGAAAGTATAAGCACTCCGAACTACTACTAATCACTTTTATAGCGAGTCCTTATGTTTGGAGCTACCCTCATTGCATATACTACTTTTCGAAAGATACGCTACCTTAATTATATCACTAAATTGCTTATGCAGCAATCGTACGCCAAAAGGAGCAAAAATACCAATGATATACTGAATAAATATGAGTACCGTAGACAAAGACACCGTTGCCAAATATTACGTAGAATCCGAACTCGATAACATCATCAAGGGTGAAAATATCAAACTCATTGAAGGGCTCTATAGCAGCAACATGTCACGTCTACTTGAAGCGCTTTCTTTTACCTACCGAGCAAACGGTGTGTTCGACTACATAGAAAGTGATCAGTTCACGTGGGAGGAACGAACGGTTTCTATCGACGACATTACGCTGACCGGCATGAGCTCCGAGATCACAAAGGTCATTTACAGTGATGAAGTGCAGCAAAATCCCCACAAATTCATTGAATTCGTTCGCAATCACGCAGACGATAAGCGATTCGAAGAAATCCAGCCTCGTGACATCCCTGATAATCGACGTACACTTATCCTACGCGAGAAAGACGGTGTCATAAAAATGCTTGATGGCTCACACCGCTTCCTTGCAATGGCAATGAACGGCACGACCTTATTTCACGCCTATGTTGCAACTATCGCAGATGCCGACGCAAAGCCAGCAATTGGCGATACTATCTTCCTACGCATGCGACGACTATGGCAAACAACAAAGGACGCCGACTTTAAAAACTCTATCGAAAACACAGTAGTCGGCATGATCAAAGAAACAAGCAATGGCGCGCATTCCGTACGTATCTACTGGGTAAACGCTGCACCGACGGAAGAAGTAAAAATGGCAGGGGAGCACATATTAGAGCGAGCAAAAAATGTCTAACTTGTTCGAATCCCTTCACCCCAGCCATGAAAAAAGTCCAAACTTAGTTTACGACGTTTGGACTATTTCTTTGTTTAGGTTATTGAATGGGTTGGAATAGAGCGGCAAAGTCGTAACCATGCAAGATAAGGACTCTGATATAATCTAAGTATATGCTTCAACCAGAATTCGCGCCTTCAACACAGAAAGATTTGAGCGAAGAACGTGAGCCTCGTCCCGAAAAGCAATCTATTTACGAAAGACATCCGGATTGGCCGCCACTTGAAGTTGATTTCTACTTCAGTCAACATAACACCTCCGCAGACTCGGAAGCGCTTGTCCCACACCTCCACGAGGCTGATGTTTATATCTTCGAGGGTCTAGACGTAGGCCAGAATGAGTTGCGGTGGTTTCGAGCGATAGCCGAGGGATGGAAAGAAGCGAAGCCCGTTGCTCAATCGTTCACCGGCTTTATGCGACCCATTATGCGCGAGCTATATGGAAGCGGCAAGACGATCGCCTCTATTGACGTCAAAGGTGACAGTGAGGCGAATAGAGAACTCATCAAAAATCTTGAGCAAGCACAGATGAGAATAGAGGCACCGCCGGTTGCTGACACCTACGAGGAGACCATAGATGCATTCAGTGCCAATATGGAGAAGTATGCTGACCTACAGGGCCAGAGAGAAGATTTGATGGCGGCGGCATTTGAAGGAACTATGGACGATCTTATCAAAAAAGATCCCTCACTAAAAGGAAGGGAGCCGTTAAAAGTATTGCTTTCTATGGGTGCATGGCATACTCAGTTACGTCATCGACTCACACAGGCGGGTGTAGAGTCGACACGACATTTTCCCGACGCACTCCCACATACATATTCATTTTTTGACGAGTTAACGCGAGCATACTCCTACGGCAAGCAGCCAGATGAAGGTCTTGTCGAGAAGGCATACGCACAAATCATACTCGAGAAAGCCGTATGGACATCACAAAAGCTCCAGAAGAACAGAGACGCAATAGTAACTCATAAACTCTCATCCCATTTGCGCGATTCTGTATCGAGCCTATCCCACGATCAGATAGTCGAGCTTATCGATGCATATCGCGGCAACACATTATATATTGACGACATAGATGCCATGCTTGAAGAGAGCGACCTACCGCGACTCCCGCAAGATCCTAGGGAGTTCAAGCGAGAAGTGGAGCCGTCTCGATCAGAACATTTTGGGAAAAAGCTTATCTCTGTTCTGTTCAGAAAATAAGTAAAATTTTGCATCTCATCCGCTGTCGCAATCGAGAAATCAGCTTGCTAGAGGTCAGCATAAGAGGCTAGTTTCCCGAGAGTCAGAAAGCCTGCTTAGTATGATTCTTCCTCGTTCGAGCCTTCATCCGCCTCGTCAAGGAGTGTTCTGATTTCATCAACATTACAATTGATCTCGTCATATGTAAAAGTTAAATTAACAAACCTCATCTCCAACCAAAATGATTTCAACAACGAGAAGGGAGTCCAAGCTTGGACTCCCTTCTATTTTTCGCGTTTTTGCAAACGTTAGAAAAGCCTTTGTTTATTTGATATCAAACACAATATACGTTATAAATATATCCACTGTGACAGAACTCGCACGAAATTTGTCTTTAGCTGTAAATCGCGAGGCTCGGCTTCGTTATTCATCATTAGCAAAAAAGACCGGGGCAGGTAGCTTCACTACCGCCCACCTACCTCGGCTAGCGCTCCGCCTGAGCACCCCATACCCGTACGAACTCATTCAGGACAATGCGCTTTTCCCCACAAGCAAGCGTGCTTTCGGCCGTATCATTCAAGCCTCAAGACAAGAAGGGCTCGACGAAATACATGCAACTATCTCTGAACAGTCCAACGAGCACGGCTGGCTATTCATCCCCGAAATCTCAAGCTGGATTGATGTGACACAACAGGCCAGAGATTCCGAGGCACACACAGACCAATACATAGAAGCCTTTGCGTCATACATGTTCGACGAAGTTGAGCACATACATACACATCCAGACAAAGTCGTTAGGGCTTTATCGCAAAACGAGCCTTGGAGCTATTCGCAAAATTACCTCATGGAAGCCGCTCGGCTCTCGGGCGGCGATATAGTTCGTTATGCGCAAATGGCTGCTCGCGCTGCACAAACCGCCAAACTGGCGAGCAGTGTCGTCAGCCATTACGGCGTAACGACACTGTCGCTGCGTTCTGCAGAAAACAAAAATGTGAGCTTCACTCATAAAGCAAATCTTGATACAAGAATTCTAGAAGCATCACCAGACCCTATTGCAGATATAGCTTACAATCTATCAAGAATCGCTGCAAACCTCGTTTCTTTCGATACAGAAGAACCGGTCTTTGCGTACCAGTTCCAAGCATTTGGCTATACGCCAGCAACCTAACCTGCCTAGGGTTTTTACAGTGTATATGCCATACTAATACCATGATCTCTCGATACGCCCTCTACGACATAGCCAAGCTAACCGACTGCTTCAACCTCACGCAAGGCCTACCAAAGGGCGTAAAGCCTAGCTATAACATCAGCCCAACCGCATCAGCGCCTGTTATTGTTACTAGTAAAGGTGCTCGTGTTGTTAAGCTCATGAAGTTGGGACTCGTCGCGAAAGGCGCCAAGGATACAAACTCGGTATTTCGCTACAAAACATACAACACACCGCTCGAGAGTGTCTTTTCCCGCCACAGCTCCGAGCAAGCCATCCGTGAACGGCGCTGCCTCATCCCAGCGAATGGCTTTTATGAGCTCAGCCGAAGTGGTGAAAAGCGCGCATTTTATGCACATCCTAGCAGCAAATCACTGCTCGCATTCGCCGGCGTTTACAGTTCTTGGCAAGATCCAGAGGGTACCATTCACGATACATTCTCTATCATTACAACCAGGGCAAACGATGACATGCCAGACCCTGAAATGCGCATGCCTGTTATTATCAGGCCCGAAGACGAGGAGCGCTGGCTTGACCCATCGGCGACCAGTACCAACGATTTCTATAGCGCACTCCGCCCATATGCGAGCGGCGAGTTAACCGCGTACGAAGTCAGCCCAGATGTACATTCGCCGAAACTAAACCAACCCCGACTTATTGAGCGTATTTAGGCTTGGGACTAAGCACCAAACCTCGTTACTAGTAAAATAAACGCCGCGCCCACAATCGTCAGTCCAATCGTCTTGTACGGCGATATTTTCGAATGTGCCTGTGGCAAAATATTACTCGCCGCAATATACATCAATACGCCTGCGAAAAACCCAAGGTAAATGCTCAGCGCACCCTCAGAAAAATGAACAAACAAACTCACAATTCCACCAGCAATTGGTGCAACCACCACCAGCGCCATCAATTGCAAAATTCGGCTCATATTGTTTTTATGTAGCAGCATAAAGTTAGCCGTATCAAACCCATCGGCAAACCGGTGACCAATAACAGCAAGTGCCACCACAAGCCCAACGGTCGGGCTAACCTGGAACGCAACGCCAATACTCAGCCCATCGAAGAAACTATGGCAAGCTAACGCAACTGCCCGCGCCATACCAAGCTTCGGGTGCGAGTGCCCCTTATATTGCGACTCCTCAGCACCATGAACCAGCACAAGCTTTTCAACAATATGAAATGCCAAAAAGCCTGCAACAAAAAGTATCATCGGCCAAATTGTCTCAAGCCCAGAGCGATCAGCACCTTCAAAAATTTCAGGCAGTAAGTCAAACCCAACCAACCCCAGCACTAGCCCTGATGTCAGAGCCATTGCCAAGCTAAGATGCTTTTTTGTTCGGATTGCCGTATAGCCGCCGGCAAGCGCCGCAATCGCGGCTGCGAGTGTAAATAAGAAAATAGTCATAGCAGGAGTATAAATGGGGGAGATATATTTTTGCAAATCTGTCGCAATTTTATGTATAATTGCAATATGAACAAACCGCTCGAGACACTCACGGCCACACTAAAGTCCCATGGCTGCAGTGTTACAAAATCACGCAAAACTGTATTCATGGCGCTGCTCGATAGGGAACCGCAAAGCATAGCGGAGCTCACCAAAATAGTAGGCGACACCGCCGACCGCGCTAGCATCTACCGCACACTCGAACTATTCGAATCACTCAATATTGTCGAGCGACTGCCCATCGGTTGGAAGCATAAATTCGAACTCAGCGACGCGTTCACTACGCACCACCACCATGCAACCTGCATACGCTGCGGCAAAATTACACCATTCGAAGAAAGCGACACGCTAAGGCTTGAACTAAAAAAGCAAGCGGAAGCAATCGGATTTATCGAAACCAACCACCAACTCGAAGTTCGCGGCATTTGCAATCAATGCCGCTCAAGCTATGCATAAAATACATTACCAATCATAATTAACCTATGCACTCCAAAGAGCTAGCACCCCAGCCAACAGAATGGGAAACGCTAAAACGCCGCGCTATAGCATCGACCGACATGACGCTTATTTACAACGTGCATGCAACACCAGAAGATGCCAGAGCATCCGTAAGTCATGTACTGCCCGATTCAGTCGTATTTATCGAGGGCTACGTAATACGTAAAGACGAAGCCGAGCAGGATGGCAGTAATACGTTTGATTTATCTTACGAAGCCTACCTAAACGCACTCTGTGAAATCCGCCTACAGCACGGCAAAAACCACCCAGATTACCAAGGCCTCAAAACTGCCATCTTGAACTCGATAGATGAAATAGTTCCACAATATACACCACAGAACGATTCAGACTTCACCCTACACTCACTGACAGAAATAAAAGAATTATTGCTTAAAGACTGCATGGTGTTCTATGCGGATTATAGGGAATCCCCAGGTGAGGATGATACAGAAAAAATGAGCGAGTACAACCAACGTTTTCGCATGCTCGTACAAGAAGCAAACGTGCACGGGTTCGCAAATCTTAGCGGAGATTCGATAGGCAAAACACTACGTAACTTAATCGCAGGCGTACAGGCTGAAATGCTCAAGCACGACGAACGAGAGCTTCATGCCATACTACATAGTCTCTCGGTAATGGGGCAGCTTGCAGCGCTACGACCTACAGATCTGCATAAGAGCGAAGATGGCAGGACGACCGCTTACACAGTGTTTGGAACCGCACATGCCAGATCACTCACACACCAATTTGCTAGCCACGGAATGCAGCCAACTGTGGTCACCATTGAGCCCTTAGCAGAACACCTTTATCTCGATGCCTTAACAGAATCCAGATACAAAAACTACCGTCGGCGCGTAGGGCATGTAGCGCTCAGCACACTAGCATATCAGTTGACACATACATTTGTCGCACCGGCGCTCATAGCAGATACCTATGACCATCTCGCATTTCTCAATGAGATAAGCCAAGAGGAACGCTTAGCCTTTCTTATAGCTTGCGTGCACATACAGCAATCACTAGATCGCGGCGACCGCAAAACGGCCGAGAAAAACTACTTCGCACTCCTACGATCTTTCATGCCACGCCCCGGCGCTTTCAAGCCGCCATTCACCCAGCAAATACATGCCATACCCGCAAGCACCTAGCCCTCTATAGTAATCTCATATGAAGACCGTCATATTTACAAAGCTAGACTTTATGTTAATATAAATATGCTTCGTTGAGGTGAAAATCATAAATCCACTTCCAAAGCACTTTGACAAGCAGACAAACACAAGGTGAGAAGTAAGGCTATATACATACAGTTTTGCTCCTCATCTTGTATGGAATCCATACCACACACTAGGCCACGGCGGATCGTCCGTCGCGCCCAAGATGCAGGGAAAGGCATCATCGTGCCACAACGAGAATTTTCGCTGGGCGACATCCTGTCCGTCACTACTCCGTTTTGCATCACCAGCATGGATGACATGATCACTGTGCTGGAGTTCATGACTGGCGAAAAGCGCGGATCGGACATGTGGACCCTGTACGCCATTCCCAGGTGTGCCGAGTCCTTGCTGCAGCAGCACCCTCAGCTCGCAGGGATCACCACCCCCGACGAGTTCACCGACCTCGACCACATCGACCAGTGGCTCGCCGACCAAGAGATCGTCTACGGCAAGACCCTCACGGTCAGCACGCTCGCCGACACAGCAGCAGCTGCACAGTGACTCGCGCGGATGAGTGTGGCGAGCAGGTATGGGTTCAAACCATAGGGTCGCGCACTTCTGCGACATCCTATAACCCCATGTCTGCTTGTCATATTCATCCGTAAATTGTTAAAACACCCGCGGCGGGTGTTGTTTGATAGGTCATATTAACATTAAAGCAGTGCGAAAGGAAATGCGCGACTTCAATTTCGATACGGTTGGCTACACGTTCGATATACCATTTCTCATCCTCCAGGGCGAGAGCGACATCATTACACCAGTTGAAAGCGCTCAGAACTTCACCAAGCGCATACAAGCTCCTAAAAAAGATTTTGCCACTATTTCACACGCCGGCCATCTTGCAGAATTCTGCAACCCGCACGAATTTATAGAGCGAGTACACAGCTTTACATCCTCCCAAGATTAGCCCCCCCTAAGTGATCCTCAGACAGTAAATTGATTAACTATAGTAATCATTATATAGTATAGTCGGAGCAACCTCACACCATCAACGGAAGGTCTGTCAGATCATGGCTACTATCTGGACGCCCGATCTTTCACGGATCGGGGTAAACGCCAGCGCCCTGCCGGAAGACTGGGGCTGGGCGACGATCAACAAGGACGAGCCCTGGGAGGCAGGTGAACCCCTGGCGCGCCAGCCGCACTACGGTGAGTTCGTCATCGCACAGTACGTCACCGAACACGCCGCCTGCAACCACGCCTTCGATCGAGCTCGCCTGGTCGTCGCAACGGTCTCCCATGACATGCGCGAAGATGGGCGCCGCTTCCTACACGGTCAGCAGTGGCGCAAATCGCTCACGCCGTGGGCGGCGGCACCGAACTGGTGGCTCTTCGGTCCGCAAGGTGAAGCGTTCCTTGCGTTTCTGGAGCAATGTCAGTCCGACACGCGCCTCTGGAGCAAGCTCGACGACGACTGGCACTCACCGACCGCACTCAGCGCCATGGCGCTGCAAGATGGGCCCGATCGACGCCAGCAGTGGGAGATCGACGAGCTGATGGGCGAAATCCGCAGAACGGGCGCCATCAGCCGAGCACTGCGCTGTGCCACCGAGGCGTTCTACAGCTACCGGACGAACGACTACGACCCCGGACGCGCCGTCACCAACGATGAGCTCCCGTACTGCGACGGCACATCGCTCAACGGGGTGTCAGCACACTTCCGAAGGGCAGTCGGCGCTGTCGACAACGCAGTTCGGTGGCTGATCCTACGGGATGCCATGTCACCGGAGCTCTACCGCGTCATCGCGGAGCCGTGGCAAGCAACCTTGGGATGGCCGCTCCATCCCGCGGATGCGTTCTAAACGCATCCGCAAAAGTGAGCACCCTGATCCAAGCCGGACCGGGGTGCTCACTGCACGACCCCCTGTGTAGGGTTATTTTTAATCACACGCCGCATACTCGACAATGTTAAACTAGTAGTAATGAGTAAGGTAAGCACATTCGACGAAGCCTCTACGCGCCTTATCGCCAAACTACCGCCATCATCACGGGGTTTCTTTAAATTAATGAGCCGTGTTGGCCACCCGATTACCATTTGCTGCATCGCTGGCATAATTATTATTATCGGCTTTCTCAATAGCACGCCCACCATTACACTTGGCGGGGCATTCATCTGGATTGCGATGCTCGTAAGTACAATACTCAAAAACCTTACTAAACGCTCGCGTCCCCTGACTGATTACGTAGCGGGCATGCGTATTCGCAGCTTCAGTTTCCCAAGCGGCCACACAACTGGGTCGACCATTACGTTCGGACTACTTGCATATTATGCTCTACATTTTCTACCAACACCCCTTAGCAGTATCACCATCGCCATACTTACACTCACTATCATCTCAGTAGGGGTTTCACGCGTATATCTTGGAGCACATTTTCCAACCGATGTAATCGGCGGGTGGTTGCTCGGCGCAACCATACTCACCGTCGTAATGATGATTGCAAGGCCGCTCTAGTGAAAGTAGCTCTTGTTTACAACACAGGCTCGGGCGGACATGTCTCACTGAAAGAACTCAAACAACTCTTCAGCAACGCCTCTATTGAAATCACCGACCATATCAAAGTCGAGCAGGGCTTTGAATCGAAACTAAAGCGCCACATCAGTCAGGGGGCAATCATTGCGGTAGTTGGCGGTGATGGAACAATGAGCAATATCGCAAACCTACTTAAAGACACAGGTGCAATCCTAATGCCGATTCCAGGCGGCACCCTCAATCACTTCACGAAAGATCTTGGCATTCCGCAGGCTGTACCAGACGCACTGCAATATTTTAAATCAGCAAAAAAGACCAAGATCGATGTAGGGCAAATCGATGGCAAAACATTCATCAATAACTCAAGCATCGGATTCTATTCAGACTCACTTTTTGAACGGGACGAGCACGAGAAAACATACGGCAAATGGCCAGCAATGATTATCTCAACCCTTAAAGCATTCCTACGCTACCGCACCTACAAGGTGACGATCGACGGCAAACAATACTCTACACCGCTCATATTTGTTGGTAACAATAAATACGTAGTACGCGGCTTCGCATTTCAAAGATCAAGCCTCACAGATGGTACATTATCGGTCTACATAGTGCGAGGGAAGTCTCGACTAAACCTATTCTTTGCGTTCCTGAGCCTTATGCGTGGCCAGAAAAACATACCTAAAAAACTGAAGTCATTTACCACAAAAGAGGTGACGATTGCTACAAACCGTATGCTCCGCATTTCACGGGATGGCGAATACGATAAATTACCATCGCCGCTACACTACAAAATACAAGCATCAAGCCTGAATATCCTGCAAAAACAGTAGTAATAGGTTGCTATCGATACATAATTATTGTATAGTATTATATTGGAGCATCCACGCACCAACAACGGAAGGTCTCTAAGACCATGGGTAATATTTGGGAACCCGATCTCTCGCAGATCGGGATCGACGCCAGCACCTTGCCGGAAGGCTGGGGCTGGACAACACTCGACAAAGACGAGGAGTGGACGCCGGGCGAGCTTCTGTCGCGCGCACCGCGCTACGGCGAGTTCGTGGTTGCGCCATACGTGACCGGCCGCGACGCCTGCCACCACGTCTTCGACGCCACCCAGCTGGTCGTCGCCAGCGTCTCGGGCGAGTTCCGCGACGACTACTGGCTCTTCCCGCGGGACAGGTGGCGCAAGTCGCTCACCCCGTGGGCGGCAGCCCCACACTGGTGGCTCTTCGGTCCACAGGGCCAAGAGTTCATCGACCTCACGTGGGATGCCGCCGGCGTAGGAGAGGACCTCTGGCGCCAGCTGGACATCATCAAGGCCCTCCACTCTCGCGATGCACTGCGCGAGGTGTCAACTCTGCTCAGCGGTCCGGAGCCTGAGGTTCTGAACAAAGTCGACCGCCTCATGAGTGCAGCGCACCGCAAAGGCGCCGTCGCCCGTGCACTCCATCGCGCCAGCGAGATGTTCTACGGCAACCGTGTGAGCGAGTACGACAGCACGCGGTTCGTCACGAGCAGCGGGCTGGCGCCTTCTCGGGGCTCCGCCCTGTACGGGGTCAAGGAGCACCTGAAAGCCGAGGTGGGCGCGATGGATAACGCCATCCGGTGGCTCATCATGCGCGACATCCTGCCTTCTGACATCTACCGCATGGTGGCAGAGCCCTGGCAGGCTGTGTGCAAGCGGCCACTCCACCCCGCGGACGAGTTCTGAACACGTCCGCAAAGTGGGCGCCCTGGTCCAAGACGGACCGGGCGCCCACTGCACGACCCCCCCTGTGAGGGGTTATTTTTATAATCAAAAAGAAATATGCCCTGCGAACCGACGGTTCGCAGGGACTTTTTATTGGACACTACCGCACTGGCGCTAAGCGCCTAGCAGCAACATTGACTCGGCGCCAGCCACGACAGCCTTACGCTTTGCGGTGGCGACCCTCCTGTGCGGGAGGGGAGTCGGCGTAACGGCCGGGCTCGACGGAAGGGCCCGGCGCCGTAGCCGGGTCGACGGTCTCGTCGGGGTATACCTCGACGACCGGGCCGACCTCCACCTTTGCGGGGTCTTCGGGCGGGAGGATCTCCTCGCCGCCCTGACGCGCACTTCCTGTTGCCATATGCATCTCCCTCGTGGGAACGGTAATGGTCATATATACAATAACATATAGACCAACTTACGTCAATCTTAAGAGTTGTTACCCAGAATTTCTATAGCCACCTCAGCCTATACGACTATGCGTGTTTTTATCTGCTCAAAAATTAATTCAAATGTCGTCCGGTTAAGCAAGCGGCCTACTGACTACGCATCATAGATTGGTACACTTTACCCGCACCAAAGCAGATAAACACTACAACACTCGCGATAAGAATGCCAAAAACATTTAACAAGAAAAGAACAAACGCATCATCCGCCGTAATCCCTCCTGGGGCCAGGCCAATTCCCGTCGCTACGAGTGGAGGTAGTAGCGAAACTGCAATAGCTACACCGGTAATGGCGGATGCAACCTTAGGGCGCATAATACCATAAGCAGCAATAGTCCCTGACACTACCGCCACAATAAAGCTATCAGTACGATTGCCGGTAAACGATATAAACTGGTCAGCTACATGATTATGGCCTAGCGCCACAGCAAGCACTACAGCTGCCAATAGCGCGATGGCTGAAGCAAAACACAGCAAGATAAACGACCGCCCAATAAGTCGCCAACTTCTCGAAGCTATACCTAAGCCTAGTGTTAATATTGGGGTCGCAAGCGGCGATACAATCATACTCGCAATTAACGTGACGACACTATCATTAAAAATAGCAAAGGCCGCCAAAAAAATAGATCCCACGAGCAGCACGTAGAAATCCACATCGTGGCGAGTACGGTTTAATAGGTCATTAATAGCCTCATGTTTATAAACTTCTATTTGTGTTTTCGAATTCATATCCAAATAATACCAGAGTTTTAAAAGCCTCGTAATGCTACATTCTTAAACAAAACTTCATACTATCACGACAAAATTGCGCAGAAAAGCACAACTACTATAAAATGAAAAAGATGGTTAGGCTTTATCAACCTCTTACCAAGCCTTCAAAACATACCGCTCGAAAAGTATGGATTACTATACTGCTGCTTATTCTAGTGGGTGCGGTTGGAATAGCGATAAAATCTCAGCTCTTCGCTCCTAAGCCAAGCGCATCAGAGCAAAAACAGCAACCAAAAAACTCAACACCACAGCCGGCGCCACCGAAACCAAGTGGGCTCACGGTGCCTTCAAACTTTAGTCTCGAGCAAAAAATTGGGCAATTACTTGTTGTCGGCATATCTGATAAAGCCATGGCAATTAACTTAGAAAAAACATACCAGATCGGCGGGTTCTTGCTAATGACAAACTCTAATATGTTTGACAAAGCTTCAACCGACGAAGTAAAGCAGACTGGCAGTATTATTCCAATTATTGCCGTAGACCAGGAAGGTGGCTACGTTTCCAGGTTGCCCGATCAAACATTCCGCAACTACACGGCTCGATATATGGGCACGCTGCCCGACGAGCAGGTGCAGGGAATCGGTAGTCAGATGGGTCAAAGCCTTGCTGCAATCGGCGCAAACGTAGATTTTGCACCAGTTCTCGATATAGATGACGGTCAGAATGCCGCAATAAGCTACTGGCATCGGTCATTTTCAACCGACCCGACAAACGTAGCGCAAAAAGCCTCGGCATTCGCCGCAGGTCTTCGCGCGACCGGTATTGTTCCAACATTTAAACATTTCCCAGGGCTTGGCTATGCGATTGGTGTAACGAATGGCGATACCGATACAGGCCCTGCCACAACGCCACCATTCGCCACCTTACAGCAAAAAGATTTGCTACCATACAAAATTATTCAGGCTCCCGACGTAAGTACGGTGATGGTCGGCAATCAGACGGTACCCGGTTTGACAAATGGACTACCAGCGAGTCTCAGTGGCGCTACGTACGACTACCTGCGCAAAACCTACAACTTCCAACAGGTGACATTTACTGATGAAATCGCAGGCGCAAAATCAATTGCCGACGTAGAGCCGACGCCGACGCAAGCGGTAATAGATGCCCTTAAGGCCGGCGCAGATATGCCGCTTGTTAACGTATCGAGCGAGCAAGAAGTAACCACTATTATCACAGGAGTCAAGCAGGCCGTGCAGACAAATCAGCTCAGTATCCAAAGAATTACAGAAGCTCTCACCCGAATAATGGCCCTAAAAACCTGGATTACCCAGCATAATACATAGGGCCGAAACTTGTTTAATTTCACTTAATCATCTAGTAAAAACCTTGCGTTTAGATTATATAGAGAGCTATAACAATACCTAAGAAAACGTACAAAAATAAAATGACCAAAACAATTACAGCATCAATGAGGAAATCCTGGTGAGCTACACAGATCTTGAACCACTAAACGGCACCATTGCCGCTCTTTGCGCAAGTCTATTCGCATTACTCGCCCTCGTCACGACTTGGCAAGTCTTCACCAAAGCCAAGCGCGCAGGCTGGGTCGCACTCATCCCGATCTATAACATATACATACTCCTAAAGATTGCCAGACGACCAGGCTGGTGGCTCATCCTTTATTTCATTCCATTAGTAAATATTGTGGTTCACGTAATACTTTCAATCGATGTCGCCAAAGCGTTTGGCAAACATGCAGGTTTCGGCTTCTGGCTTCTATGGGCCTTTCCATTTATTGGCTACCCAGCACTTGCATTCGGGCCAGCAACCTATACTGGTCGCAAAAAGATTCCAAAATCGCGCAGTAAACTCCGTACAGGTAAGAAGCACGTGGCACTTATTACAATAGTTTCTCTACTACTAGCAACATCCTTCGGCGTGGTAACACTTGCAGTGTATTATCGCTACGAGAACCATAAGGTTCGCAGCGAAATCACCACCGAAACGACTAAGTATCAACACCTCTCATTCGACACACTCGACGAATGGAATGATGATTATCGCATGACTGTCATGTACCCTAAAACAGATAACGTTAGAATCAATACTGCCGTTCACACTAAAATTGATCGCTACGTAACCGATTTTCGCAGGCAAGTTGCCGAAAAGCCGGCTGGAAGCAAACCGTACTACCTTCACGTAGTCGGCTCAGTAAATTTAGCGAGCGATAGAGTGATCAACTTTCTGTTCGATGGCACATGGACCATCAACAACATGCCCGGAAATATAACGGTAAATGCATTATTCGATCGGGCTACCGGTGCCGAAGTCCAAGCTTCCCAGCTCTTCAAAGACGGTAAGTACCTCAATATCGCAAGCGACACGGCGCGCAAAGCATTACCAGGCATCCTAAAAGATAGCTATAATCAAGCACGCGTAGTGCAGGGAACTGCCCCACAAACAGCTAATTTTGACCAGTACGAGATTGCAGATGACAAAACCATTAATATAATCTTTGAACCAGGCCAAGTCGCAAGCCCAGTGCTTGGCACGGTAAAAGTCCCGCTTTCACTTGATAGCCTGAGCACCCAATGGAACCGCACCGAAGTCGATAAACTATTTCCTGATTTTATAGCTGCACTCCAAGCAAAAGAGGAAGCCGCAAGGAAAGCCGCCGAAGCTGAGGCAGCCGCAAAGGCGGCAGCCGCCGCTGCAGCGCAATCCCGCCAAGTAGGTAGTTATCTCCCCGCACACGGCAACGTAGATTGCAGCAAGGCAAAATGTATCGCGCTAAGTTTTGATGATGGCCCGGGCGCAGGAACTAACGGCATTCTTGATACACTAGAACAATATCATGTACCTGCGACGTTTATGGTTGTTGGCACGCAAGTAGCGTCACATACCGCTGAATTAAGGCGCGAAGCTGCAAATGGCAACGACATTGGCAACCATACTTGGGATCACGCTGACTTAACCGCTCTCAGTGTCGCTGGCATTCAAAGCGAGGTTAACCGAACTCAGGCTGCTATAATGAACGTTCTTGGCAAACAACCATTTATGGTGCGCCCTCCCTATGGCGCCTACAATCAAGTCGTACTACAAACTCTTAATATGCCTCTTATCTTATGGAGTATTGACCCCGACGACTGGAAAGACCGTGACGCAGATATTGTATACCAGCGAGTTATGAGTCATGCAAAGCCGGGTGCGATCATAATATCTCACGACCTCTATCCTACCACCGCAGCAGCATACGCTCGGATTATTCCGGATCTCATTAGCCAGGGTTACACGCTAGTTACCGTCAGCAACCTCATGGGTATCGACCCGGCAAGTCTCACTCCGCGCGTCTACACAGGTACCTACTAAAAGCTCATCGATAGCATCTGTACTGTTAGCGCGAAGTCAAAAGTTAAATCTGTGACAGTTATGGTATTCGCGTGGTATTATAAATAAAGCGTAAGTAGATAGGTACAAAGAGAATTAATAAAATGAGTGTGGAAGAGATTAGCTCATGACACGCCTCCCTATACCAGGTGCAGATGCAGACAGTTGGGGGGATATTCTTAATGACTACCTACAAGTTTCTCTTGCCTCAAATGGCACACTAAAACCAGACGCCGTCACCCCGTCAGCTATTCAAGACGACTCGGTATCTGGCACCAAGCTACAAGATAACTCCATTACAAGCGCCAAGCTCGACGTTCCTGGGGGCAGCGACGGCCAAGTACTTACAAAAGATTCCGGATCTTCAAGTGGTCTCGCCTGGACAACGACAGCAGGGTCTGCTCCCGATGCCGATGCTACAACCAAAGGTCTTATAAAACTTGCCGGTGACCTAGGTGGCACAGCAAGTGCTCCTACCGTTCCTGTCCTAGCGGGTGGTTCAACTACGCAGTATTTCCGTGGCGACAAATCATGGCAAACTCTCGATAAGACAGCCGTTG
>Ga0157369_10004254_pt1 | contig 16952 bp, 12 predicted proteins | sample C25metaG_FD_113461 | JGI IMG/M metagenome (GOLD analysis project Ga0157369, IMG submission 113461) | Corn rhizosphere microbial communities from Kellogg Biological Station, Michigan, USA - C2-5 metaG | ecosystem: Host-associated > Plants > Roots > Rhizosphere > Soil | place: USA: Michigan... | reverse complement strand
GCCGCGATGCGGGCCTCCTGAACCAGTCCTGTCACAATCAAGATCGGCCGCGGATCCACCCTATCCGCGGACGCATAGTCCCCTGCCCCCAAACTCACATTCCGACCCCTACCACCCTGCTGTTGGTGATCTTCAAGTTGCGATACCGCGCCAGCGCCCATAACGGGAAAAACTTCGGATATCCATGGTAGCGCAGGTAAAAGACCCGAGGAAAGCCTGTAGCGGTGTAGCGCTGCTCATCCCACAGCCCTTTTTCTGCTTGTGTTGCAATTAGGTACCCGATTCCCCGGGCCACCACGGGATTTTCGACCTCGCCTGCCGCCATCAGACCAAGCAAAGCCCACGCCGTTTGCGACGCCGTCGAAGGCGCGCGCTCCAGGCCCCGATAATCGAGGCGATAGGACACCGCGTCCTCGCCCCAGCCGCCGTCCTGATTCTGGACCGAGGCCAGCCAGGCCACGGCCTTGCGCATCGTCGGGTCGTCATGGCTGACGCCTGCCATGTTGAGCGCGCACAGCACCGACCAGGTACCGTAGATGAAATTCATGCCCCAGCGCCCGTACCAGGAGCCTTCGGGATGCTGCGTGCGGCGCAGATATTCGATGGCCGCGGCGACTTTCGGGTTCTCTTTGGTCTCGCCAAGTTGCGCCAGCATCGACAGGCAGCGCGCGGTGACGTCCTCGGTGGGCGGGTCGAGCAAGGCGCCGTGGTCCGAGAACGGGATGTTGTTGAGGTAGTATTCGAAGTTGTTGACGTCGAAGGCGGCCCAGCCGCCGTCGTCGCTCTGCATGCCCTCGATCCATTCGCGGCCGCGCGCGATCGCGTTGTCGTAGGCGTGGCTGCCGCCGTCCATGCGCTGCATGCGGTCCATCGACATGACCACGACGGCGGTATCGTCGAGGTCGGGATAATGCGCGTTGTTGTACTGGAACGCCCAGCCGCCGGGCCGCGTGTCCGGCCGCTTCGCGGCCCAATCGCCCTTGAGATCGAGCACCTGTTTGGGGACCAGCCAGTCCAGGCCCCTCTTCACGGACGCGATCGACGCCGCGTCGCCGGCTTCCAGCATGGCGTGCGCAGTCAGTGTCGTATCCCACACCGGAGAAACACAGGGCTGGCAATAGGCTTCCTGCTCGCGGACCACGAGCAGCCTGTCGATGCCAGCCCTCGTGGTCGCGCGCGGCGGGAAATTCTCGTCCTTGCCGAGTGCGTCATACATCATCACGATGTTGGCCATCGGCGGATAGATCGCGCCCATGCCGTCCTCGCCGTTCAGCCGCTCCTCGGTGAAGGCGAGCGCGGCGTCGATCGCGCGCTTGCGCAGGCTTTTGGGAAAATACGGCTCGATCGCACGCAGGATGATATCGAGCGAGCGGAACAGGATGAACCAGCCCATGCTCTGGTGCGGCGCCTTTGCGGTCATGCCGATCGAGCGCGGATCCTGCAGGAACAGCTCGTCGATGCCGACGCCCTTCGGATTCCTCGCCCGCGGTTTCAGCGCCGCCAGCACCATCAGCGGCACCAGCGTGGTGCGCGCCCAATACGAAATCTTGTTGAGGTGGAATGGCGACCACATCGGCAGCAGCATGATCTCGATCGGCAGCACCGGCACCGACCGCCAGGTCAGAACGCCATACATGGCAAGGGTGAAGCGCGTGAACACGTTGCTGTTGATCGCCCCGCCGCGCGAGCGGATCGCCTCGCGCGCACGCGCCATGTGCGGCGCGTCGACGGCGTCTCCGATCATCTTCAGCGCGAAATAGGCCTTGACGCTGGCGCTCATGTCGAAATCGCCGTCCTGCACCAGCGCCCAGCCGCCATGCGTGCCCTGCCGGCGCCGGATGTAGCTCGCGATCTTGGCCTCGAGCGGGGCATCGACCACCTCGCCAAGATGGTGGCGAAGCAGCACATATTCGGACGGGATGGTGTCGTCGGCTTCGAGCTCGAACACCCAGTGTCCGTCGGCCTGCTGGACATCGCGGATCGCCTTGGATGCGCTCTCGATGCTTCGCTCCAGGGCGCTCCGCGCGATTTCACCTACTTGATTGTCGGAACGCGTTTGCGTCTGCATTGGCCTCGACCTCTAAAGCATGATCCGGAAAGCGTGCAGCGGTTTTCCGAAAAGATCATGCGACACGAAAAAGTCGCCTGCATTAGCGCATGGCGAGGACAAGATCGGCGGCGCGGTCGCCGGACCGCACCGACCCCTCGATCGTCGCCGGCAAGCCGGTATCCGTCCAGTCGCCCGCAAGGAACAGATTCTTACAAGATGTCACGGCAGGCGGCCTCAGCGCATTCTGCTCCGGCGTCGCCTCAAATGTGGCACGGCGCTCGCGCACGATCTGCCAGGGCGGCAGATCGCCGGTGACGCCGGCGGCCTGGCAGACATCATTCCAGATGGCATTCGCCAATTCCTCGCGCGGCATGTCGACCAGACGATCGCCATTGCTGATCGTGACCGAAAGGCGCTGCGGGAACGCGAACAGCCATTCCACAAGTCCGCCGACCACGCCGAGGATCGGCGGCGCACCGGGCGGCGGATCGAAGCGGAAATGCGCGTTCACGATGGCGCGGAATTTGGTCGGCGTCTTCAGCCCCGGCAGCAAGGAGGCCGCCGCGCGCGGCGGCACCGCCATGACGACGGCGTCGCCTCCCGCCATATCGATATGGTCGTCGGCGCCGAAGGTCAGCCCGGTGACCTGGCCACCGCTGATCGCGAATTCGCGCAGCTCGTGGCCGAGGCGGATATCGGCGCCCTTCTCTTGCAGCAGCTTGATCGCGGGCTCGACCAGCACGGCGGAAAGCCCGTCGCGCGCGATCAACGGCCGGCAAGCCTGGCCACCGGCCAGCAGCGTCTCGCGCACGATGGCGCCGGCAAGCCCTGCCGACCCTTCGGGCGGATCGACATTGAGCGCCGCGAGCAGCAAGGGCTGCACCAGGCGATCATACAGCGTGCCCTTGCAACGGATAACGTCACCAACCTTGCGGCCGGTGGATGCCCACGCCAGCGGGGCCAATGCGAGATAATCGAAAAGCCCGGTGTCGGGGACGCGGCGCTCGTCATCCAGAACCCAGAGCGGCAACCGGGAGTCGCCGAGATCGAGCAGCCAGCGCTGGCCGGCCCTGAAGTCCACGAACGGGAATTGCGCGACCTTCGGTCCGACCAGGCCTGCCTCGGTGCCGATCGAGCGGGCATAGGCCAGCGCATGATGGTTGGCCGACAGCAACAGGTGATTGCCGTTGTCGATGGTGAGGTTGGTCGCGGCGTCGAAATAGGAGCGGCAGCGACCGCCGGTCTGTTGCGTGGCCTCGTGGACCTGCACCCTGTATCCCGCGTTCGCGAGCCGCACGGCCGCCGAAAGGCCGGAGATACCGGCGCCAATGATATGAACTGTCTTCTGCATCAGATGAAAGCGTAACGGAAAACGATACCAAGCTTCGTGATCTTGCTCACGCGGACGGGCTCGCGGGGCATCGCAAATCCACGCTTGAGCAGCAACTCGAGGATGGTGCGATAATATTTGCCCATGATCCGCGGTGCCCGTACCGCGCGGCGCTTGTTGCGCTTCATGATTGCGTCGGCCTCGGCAAAGTGCTTCTTCGCGCGATCGGCGAGCGGCAGGCAAACCTTTGGCAGCGCGCGATCGGCAGCCACTTTGACCGGGTCGTTCGAGGTGATGCCGGCATGGAACAAACCTTCGCGCGGCAGATAGAGCCGACCGAGGCCAGCGTCCTCGTCGATATCGCGCAGAATATTGGTGAGCTGCAACGCGCGGCCAAGATGGTGCGCGAGCAGAACGCCGTCCTCGCGCGGCATGCCGAACACGTTCACCGACAGCCGGCCGACCGCGCTCGCGACCCGGTCGCAATAAAGATCGAGCGTCGCCATGTCGGGGGCGCGGATGTCCTGCGGCACATCCATTTCCATGCCGTCGATGACGGCAATGAAGTCCTCGCGCTGCAAGTCGAATTTCTTCACCGTCGCGGCGTAGTCCTTCAGATGATCAGGAGGATCGCCGCGATAGAGCGCGTCGATATCGTCGCGCCACTGCTGCAACGCCGCGAGCCGCTCGGACCGCGGGCCGTCGGAATCGGCAATATCGTCGACCTTGCGGCAGAAGCTGTAGATCTGGAACATCGCTTCGCGCTGCCCGGCCGGCAGGATGCGCATCGCCGAATAGAACGAGCTGCCGGACGCCGTGCTATCGTAATCGGGTTGGCTTGCTGTCGTTTCCAGCGTCATGCGCCAGCCGCCGATTTGGAAGTGGGATGACGGCCGGCAAGACGGCGCATCACCTCGCCGCCGATGCCGCCAAGGCTATGGAAGAGCAGCTCGGTCGGGCTCAAATGCACGCGTTCGCTCAGGGGATCGCGCACTTGCAGCATGCGCACGATCCTGTCGGCAAAGGCCTGGATCACCGAAATCTCGATTCCCAAACGCGTGTCTTTGACTTCCGCACTCAACATCCGGCTCTCGCCAAGCAGGCTTTGGGTACGCACCGCAAGCGCCTGCAGGCATTGCAGCAATGCGGGCGGCGACTTCGCTTCTCCCAGCATCTCGACGGCGGCACCGGAGGCGGCCAGCGCATCGCGCGGCAGATAGACCCGATTGAGATTCTTGTAGTCCTTGGCGCAGTCCTGCAGGTGGTTGTTGATCTGCAAGCCCGCGCAGAGCGCGTCGGATGCGGTCCAGGTCGAGGTGTTCTCGCCGTGCACGTCGAGCATGAAGCGCCCGACCGGCATTGCCGAATAGCGGCAGTAGTGAATCACCTCGTCCCAGTTCTCGTAGCGCAGCTTGGTTACATCCATCCGGAACGCAACCAGGACATCCTGCGCATGGCGCGGCGACATCGCGCGCTCGGCGAGCGCGTTCCGCAAGTTGACCGCTTCCTTCTGGCTGTCGCCGTTGCCGAGCAGCTCGGCCTCGAGCAGGTCGAGATAGCGCAGCTTCTCGTCGGCTGCGAGGCTCGCATGGTCGGCAATGTCGTCGGCGGTGCGGACGAAATTGTAATAGGCAAGGATCAGTGAGCGGTGCCGCGGATGGATGATCCACGACGCCACCGGAAAGTTCTCGTCACGGTGCGTTTTGCCGGATCGCAATTCGGCTGCGGAGGTCATCGGGAACTGGCACTGACTGGTTTCTGGGCGTCCCCCATATAGGGGAAGACGCCGCCAAAACCAATGCTATCTGGCCCTCTCGCGACCCGGCGGAGCGCGGGTCTTACTGACCGTGGCTCTTGAGCACCTGATCGCAGGCCGCGCTGATCTTGGTGCGGTTTTGCTGCAGGCACGACAGGACCACGAGATCGCCCTGATCGAGCACCGCACGGCAGTGGCGCTGCGCATCTCGCGTGCAGGCCTTCTGTTCGGCATCGGTGCCGCGCTGTCCCTGAGCCATGGCTCCGGTTGCAACGGTGAGCGACAGCAAGGTGAGAGCCAGGAGAGATTTACGCATCATGGTCCTTCATCATTCTGATTGCAGACAAGTCCGTCCCGGATCGCGCGCAAGGCTCTACCCGAGGGGGGAAATGTGCTGGTTGGAATCGCCGCCATTGGCGGGCGGTCGAGAATGCACAAGCACCGGCAAATGCGGCCAAATTTACGACGGCCGGCGCTTTTCGGCAGGTTCATTGGCACATATAAACATTTGATACTAGGACATTATTTGACGCAGCTAATTTTTCTCGCTTGGCTGTTGCAAGCCTGCACACAGACCCCTTACATCGGAACCGGCGCATGTCGCAAAACGGTTCGGATTTTTGCCGATTCGCGAAGCAAAAGGCGGCGTTCAATGCGGCGACCAGGCCTTGAGGGTTTGCCCTGAGCCGGCCAGAGGCTCGTCATTTGAACCTAACACTGGACGGCGACACTAAACTTTCGATGCGGCGAGACGGTCTTTTCAAGACGTCCTTTTGAATGGGGAAACTCACAATGAAACTGTTTGGCTCCAGTCTGTTTGATCAGGCGATCAAGGCTGCCAGTGTCGGCGCCGCGCTGATGTTGTCGGTGTCGGCTGGCCACGCCCAGTCTTCCGGGCCGTTCGCAGGTTTCGATGGAGCATGGTCCGGCACTGGAACGGTTGCGCTCTCCGACGGCTCGACCGAGCACATCCGCTGCAAGGCCAGTTACAAGGTGAGCGGCACAGGCATGGGCCTCAAGCAGAAACTGGACTGCGCGAGCGACAGCTACAAGTTCGACCTGACCAGCGACGTGACGTCGAATGGCGAGCGTATCTCCGGCAACTGGAGCGAAGCTAGCCGCAACATCTTCGGCAACCTGCAAGGCACTGCCGGCGGCGGTCAGATCGACGTCTTCGTCGAAGCCAACGGCTTTGCCGCCAACCTGACTCTCCGCACCAACGGCAACAAGCAGACGGTGCAGATATCGTCGAAGGGCGAAATCCGCGGCGTCAATATCACGATGGTGAAGGGCTAAGCCTTTCTCCACTGCGTCGATCGGCATCCGAAATTCGAAGCCCCGGCCCTGTGATCAGGACCGGGGCTTTTGCTTGCGCAGATTAAGGACCATCACCCCAGCGCGTTGCCGGTCCGGCCGCCGTGCAGCCGCTCGGAGAGATTGATCAGCCACATCACGGTCGGGCGCAGGATGAAGAGGTCGGCCATCAACGCAGCCACCATCGAGAACGCGCTGAGCCAGCCGAACAGGCGGAGCGACGGCAGGTCGGAGAACACGGTCACGACCAGGCCGCAAGCGAGCACCACCGTGGTCAGGATCAGCGCAGGTCCCACCAGTACGGTGGCGCGCTCGACAGCGACATCGGAGGTGACACCGGGCTTGCTCTCCAGCCGCAAGCGGTTGAGGAAGTGGATGGTGGCACTTAGCCCCAAGCCGAACGACACCGTGAGCGCGACGACGCTGGCGAATTGCAGCCCCTCGCCCAACAGGTAGAGCAGCGTACCCGACATCACGACCGGGAAGATGCCCGGCAGGATGCAGGCGAACATCACCACCCAGGAGCGGAATGCGAGCCCGATGAAGATCGCGACCAGCGCGAATTCGACCGTCAGCCCGCGGTTGAGCTTCTCGATCATGCTGGCCGAGTTGCGCGCGGCGATGGCGGCAAGGCCCGTGACCGCGATCTCGTAGCCGGGGTGCTTGGCGCGCACGGCATCAAGCTCGTGATCGAGCTTGTCGATGATGGGCAGCAGCTGGCTGGAATCCTTGTCCGGCACGCGGCCGGCGACCACGACGGCGTCCTGCTTGGCGTCGATGAAACGCCGCACCAGATGCTCGGGAATCACGTTCACATATTCCTTCAACGTCGCGACATCGGTCGTGCCCGCCTTTTCGGCGAGCCAGCGCCGCAGGCTCTCCAGCGACCAGACGTTGCCGACGCCCGCCGTCTTTTCGACGGTGGCGTGAACGTCGGCGATGGTCTGCAGCGTCTCCGGCGAGTAGAGCGATTCACCCTTGGGGAAGGTGATCAGCACGTTGATCGGGTTGGCGCCGGTCAGCTTGGCATCGAGCCGGTTGCTGGCGGCGACCGCTTGTTGCTTGTCCGGCACCTGGTCGGCCAGGCGATAGCGCGGCTGCAAATGGGCGTAGACGCCACCGAGCGAGCCGACGAAGAGCAACGCGATCAGGCTGAACAGGCCGGGCCGGCTCACCATGCGCACTGCGATCCAGTAGCAGAAATTGCGCAAGGCCTGCACGCCGGCGTCCGCGCTCTGGAACTTGACCGCAAAGATCTTCTCGTTGCGCACGAACAGTACGCCGAACACCGGCACCAGCGACAACACCGCGATCAGCGCGATGATGGTGGCGGCAAGCCCCGCCTCGCCGAATTTGCGGATCAGGTCGGAATCGGAGAATTGCAGCGCGATGAAGGAAATGCCGGCAGTGCCGTGGGTCAAGACGCAGGCCGGCCCCACCACCAGCACGGCGTTCTTGAACGCGGTGAACTTGTCCTGCCCCGCGATCAACCGGTCGCGCGCGGCGAATGTCAACTGCATGGAATCGGAGAAGCTGATCACCATGATCAGCGGCGTCATCACGTTCAGGAACATGTTGAGATTAAAATTGGCCCAACCGAGCCCGCCGAGCGCCAGCATGATCGCGATCATCGGCGGGAACGCCGCCACCACCATGAACGATATCTTGCGGAAGAAGATGATGGCGATGATGCAGCCGGCCAGGATGCCGAGCACGTTATAGGTCAGGCCGTCGCGCTCGACCGCGTTGCGGATTTCGAGCTGCATCACCGGTACGCCGGACAATTCATAGTTCAGCCCGGTATCGCCGAGATCCTGCTTCATCAGCGCGCGGATGTCGCCCACGGTCTTGCCGAGCTTGTTGGATTGGACAACCTCCGGATCGAGCGAGAGCACGATCAGCGCCAGCGTGCCGTCTTCGGACAGTAGCTTGCCGCGGATGATCTCGTTGGATTTCACCTGCTGGATGAGCTGGTCGTAGGCGGCGCCTTCGGGCAGCTCGGCCGGGAACAGCGCGGCAGGCAGTTTCCCCGGCGCCGGCGACTGGCGCGCCGAGAACAGCGAAACCAGGCCGCGGGTGCCGTCGACGAGCTGCAGATCGGTGACGAAGTCGCGCAGCTTCGACAGATTGTCGCGCGCCAGGAGGTTCTTGCCCTCGACCACGACCAGGACATCGAATTCCTCCGCCGGGAATTTCTTCGTCACTTCCTCGTATTGGTGGAACTCCTTGGTGTTGGAACGGAACAGCTGGCTCAGCGAATCGTCGATCTTGATGCGCTGGATGCCGAACACCGCGCCAATCATCAGGATGGCGAGAACGATGCAGGAGATGATCGGCGCCTTCATCGGGATCAGGCCGAGCTTCTCCAGCCCAAACGCAATGCTCTTGGTCGGCGGCTCCTCGACCATCTCGACATGGATTTCATTGTCGCGCGTCTTTTCGAGCATGCTCTGTCCAGTTCTCACAACGGCTCGGCTTCTATAACTTAGTTCGGGAACGCGCGAATGACCTCAAAGGGCCGTTACCAGGCGGGCGCTAACCCTTGAAAATAGGCGGAAAATTCGCAGGCGCCGGTTTAGCAGGTTCGCCCCCTTTTTCGCAAGCGCGGCAAGTTCCTTGAAATCACACCATATTCCGCCATTTCCGATGGCCGTGACGAATTTGTCACGGCCACGTCGCCTCAATCGGCCAGACGCCGCGGCGTTCCGTCGCCGCTCTCGTCCTTGAGCGCGACGCCGGTGATGTTCCGCGCCAGTCCCTGCTCTATCAGCCACGCAATCTTGAACGCAGCCTCGTCGTAACCGAGCCCCGCGCGGTGGATGTTGGAGACGCAATTGCGGTCGGCGTCGGTACGGCCGATCTTCGGCGCAAAGGTGAGGTAAGCGCCAAGGCTGTCGGGCGCGGACAGACCCGGTCGCTCACCGATCAGAACCGCGACCATGCTGGCCCGCAGGATCTCGCCGATCTCGTCACCAAGCGCGACCCGCGCGCCGGATGCGACCACGACGGAACCGATCTCGATCCCGTCCGCGGCAAGACGCGGCAGCAGCCCGTGCATCAGGGAAAGCGCATGGGCATGCACCGCGGTCGGTGACAGGCCATCGCCGATCACGATCGCAAGCCGGCCGGGCTCGATGTCCGCAAGGCGGGCCAGACGCACCGCGGAGTCCGGATCGAGCCGCCGCCCGAGATCAGGCCGGCTGAGATATTCCCGGCGGCTTGATGCGCGGCTCGCAACGCTGGTGGCGCGAAGGCCGAACTCGCCGAGCCCCGCGATCAGTGTCGGCGCATCGAAGGCGGCATGCACGGCATCGCGGGCGCGGGCATGATCGAGCGTGAAGCCGAGCAAGGCGGTGGTCGGCAGGCTCGCGCCGGAGCGGCCGAGCGCCATGCGCGCGGGCGTCAGCGTCTTCAAGTCTCCGATCGATCGCGACGGCGGTGCCGGCTCTTTCAAGCGACTACTCGGCCGGGACCTGCGCTTCGCGCAGGCGGATCGAATAGTTCGAGGCGTTCTGCTGTCCGCTGGAGGCCGCGCGCGCGAACACGATCAGGTGATGGGCGATCAGCGAGGAGGCGATCAGCCCCTCGATATCGCCGTGCTTGATCCGCGACAGTGCGAATTTCCAGAAGGCGCGCTTGTAGCTGCCGAGCACGCCGACCTTCCAGAAGATGTTGCGCATCATGATCAGGCCGCGGCGGATATTGGCCCAGCTCTTCCTTTCCGGGTTGACCGGCACCTCGATCCGGTTCCTGAAAGTGTAGTTGCACTGATATTCGAAGCGCTCGAACAGCTTTTCCGGGTTGTAGGCGATTTCCATGGTGCGCTTCCAGGAGCCTACGACCTCTTCATAGGGCATCAGGAATTTCACATTGGAATCGCGATTGTCATCGTCAACGATCAACCGGTCCTCACGCTCGAGCCGATCCCACAGCGGCGTCTTCGGCAGGGCCTGCAACAAGTTGATGGTGAGCAGCGGAATCTGGGACTGATCGATGAACGACAGCAGCGCGTCGGCCGTGCCCGGCTTGTCGGTGTCCAGCCCCATGATGATCCCCGACACGACCTCCAATCCGTAGGAGTTGAGGGTCTTCACGCCTTCCAGGATCGGGACCATCATGTTGTGGTCCTTGTGCATGGCCTTGAGCGCGTCGGGATCGGGAGTCTCGATGCCGCAGAACACGGTGACGAAGAAGGCTTGGCGCATCTTCTCCAAAATTTCCGGGCGCTTGGCAATGTTGAGCGTCGCCTCGCAGGCGAAACGCATCACATAGCCGTTCTTCTTCTGCCATTCGATCAGGTGCGGCAGCAGGTCGAGCGCGGCCTTGCGGTTGCCGATGAAATTGTCATCGACGAAATAGACGGTCTCCTTCAAGCCGCAGGCGCGCAGGCGCTCGATCTCGGCAATGATCTGCTCCGGCGACTTCAGCCGCGGGTTGCGGCCGTAGAGTCCGGGGATATCGCAGAACTCGCACTGATAGGGACAGCCGCTCGAATACTGGATGCTGCCGAGCATGTATTTCTTGATGTCGGCCAGCTCGTAGGCGGGAATCGGAAAATCCGTCATCGCCACGCGATCGGCGGTCTTCAGCACCACCTGCTCTGACGGGCGCGAGATGTCATCGGCAAGCCGCGCGATCAGCTCGTTGGTGGCATCGCCGAGCTCGCCGACATGGAGATAATCGAAGGAGGGATAATACTCCGGGCAGGCGCTGACCGAGGGACCGCCGAGCGCCACCGGAAGATTGAAGCCATGCGCGCGGCGGCAGATGTCGTTGATATGCGCCCGCTGGATGTGCATGCCGCTGACGAACACGGCATCGGCCCATTCGAACTCCGCTTTCGAGGCGGCACGGAGATTTTCGTCGACGAATCGCACCTGCCAATTCTTCGGCAGGTAGGCGGCGATCAGGAGCAGCCCCTGCGGCGGCATGAACGCCTTGACGCCATCGGTCAGGGGATAGGAATTCTCAAACGTACCGAATGCGGACGTATAACGCGGAAAAACACAGAGAATGCGACGATCCGCCTTAATGCCCTCAGCTCTCATCAAACTCCCTCTGCAACGCCTTGTCGGACGACAGTCTCTGACAAGTAGGCACTAGATAAACATCCGCCACACAATTCGGCTACAAATTCCTCAATAATGTGGCAGCAGCGCTCCGCTTCGCGTGGCCGAGCAGGCATAACGCTCATGACGCCCGATCGGTTGCTATGGTTCGAAAATTAGAAGCGTTCGCCTCGATCAGCCGCAACGCAAAATCAGGCAGCACCCCCGCATTGCCGGCAGGCCGGAAGCTGGCATCGGACAGCCCCGCCTGCACCAGCCAATTGTCGAACTCGGGCGCCCGCTTCAATCCGAAGAGGTCGCGGACATAGAGTGCATCATGGAATGACGTCGACTGATAGTTCAGCATGACATCGTCGGCGCCCGGCACGCCCATGATGAAGGTGACGCCGGCCGCGGCAAGCAGGGTGAGCAGATTGTCCATGTCGTCTTGATCGGCCTCGGCATGGTTGGTGTAGCAGACGTCAACGCCGAGCGGCAGGCCGAGCAGCTTGCCGCAGAAGTGATCCTCCAGCCCCGCGCGGATAATCTGCTTGCCGTCATAGAGATATTCCGGGCCGATGAAGCCGACCACGCTGTTGACGAGCAATGGTGAAAAGGCACGGGCGACCGCATAGGCGCGCGCTTCCAGCGTCTGCTGATCGACGCCATGATGGGCATTGGCCGACAAGGCCGAGCCCTGCCCGGTCTCGAAATACATCAGATTGTCGCCAACCGTGCCGCGCGACAGCGATCGTCCCGCGTCATGTGCCTCGCGGAGTAGCGCGAGGTCGACGCCGAAACTGCGGTTGGCCGCTTCGGTGCCCGCGATCGACTGGAATACCAGATCGACCGGATATCCCTCCCCGATCAGCTTCAGCGTGGTCGTGACATGGGTCAGCACGCAGCCCTGGGTCGGAATCTGAAGCCGCACGATGATCTCGTCGAGCAACCGGAGCAGCGAGCCGATCACGGCGGGATCGTCGCTGGCCGGATTGATGCCGATACAGGCATCGCCCGAGCCGAGCAGCAGCCCGTCCAGGATCGAGGCGGTGATGCCCCTGATATCGTCGAAGGGATGATTGGGCTGCAGCCGCGTGCTCATGCGCTCCGCAAGCCCGATGGTGTTGCGGAAGGCGGTCGTCACCTTGCATTTCTTCGCGGCCAGGATCAGGTCCTGGTTGCGCATCAGCTTGGAGACCGCCGCCGCCATCTCGGGGGTGATGCCGCGCGACAATTTCTTCAGGCTCTCGGATGTCGCCGCATCCGAGAGCAGAAAGTCGCGGAAGGCGCCGACGGTGAGCGAAGCGACCGGCGCAAACGCCGCGGCATCATGGCTGTCGAGGATCAGCCGCGTGACCTCGTCCGCCTCGTAGGGGATCACGGCTTCACCCAGGAACTGCGTCAGCGGCAGATCGGCAAGCGCCATCCGCGCCGCGACCATCTCTTCGGCGCTTTCGGCCGCAATGCCGGCGAGGCGGTCGCCGGAGCGCGGCGGGGTCGCCTTGGCCAGGAGATCGCGCAGGTCCGCGAAGAGGTAGGAGGTCGCATCGATGGTGTGACGATAGACCATGCCGGCTTCAAATCCTCATCGCAAATAAGGTTTCATTATACCGACATCCAAGCAAGCCAGGGAGATTCATTTGTCGCACAACTATCTGATTTTGATAGGCATTCTACGTTAGTTGCAGGCCAGTCAGATTCGCGGATTAAGACTTTGTCCATGAACATTTTGCATAATTTTGTGACAAACGACGCGCTTGCCGATCGACCCACGACGGGGAGCGTAGGAACTGACATCACGAAATCATAGTTCGGTGTGCGCATCATGGCATCCAGGCTCTCGCTGGCGGCTCGGCTTTATTCGATCTTCGCTTTGTTCGCGGCTTTAACCGCGGCGATCGCGGTGCTGTCCGACTACAACACAAGGCGCGGCGCCGAGCTGACGCATGCGATCGAGACCGCGAACCTCGCCGCGCTGAATGTCGAGCGCGTCAACTCGCTGGTCTACGCGGTCGTGATGGAGTCGCGCGGCGTCTACATGTCTACCGACCCGGCGGTGGTGAAGAAATACGGCAACGGATTGCTCAAATTCAACGACCGCATCATGGACGTGGTGCAAAAATGGGAAGGCATCGTCCAAGCCGACGACGCCGAGCAGTTCGCGACCTTCAAGAAGCGCATTCAGCAGTTCGTCGACTTCCGGAAAGAGCTGGTGCGCCGCGCCAACGAAATCAGCCCGGCCGCGGGCCGCGAATGGGGCGATAATGACGCCAATCGTTCCGTGCGCACCGCACTCAACAAGGATCTCGAAGCGCTCTCCAAGGTCTATGTCGAGCGCGCCAGCCGCATCACGCAGCAGACCGAGGAAAATCACAGGCTGTCGCTGGTGCTGACCGGCCTTGGTGGCGTCGCGCTGCTGCTCTGCGTGCTCGGCGTCATCATCATCGCGCGCTCGATCGCGCGTCCTCTCTCCGTCATCACCACGACCATCAAGAAGGTCGCCGAAGGCGCGGATCATGTCGAGGTGCCGCACACCGGTCGCGGCGACGAGATCGGCGCGCTGGCTCGGGCGATCAAGGTTTTCCAGGAGGCGATGGAGCGCAACCACAACCTTACCACGCAGGTCTCCGAGGAATCTTCGGCGCGAGAAGACCGCAGCCGCCAGGTCGAAGCCTCCGTCGAGCAATTCCGGCAGGCGATCGGCGCCGTGCTCAACACGCTCTCCGAAAATGCTTCCGCCATGCGCAACACCGCGCAGACCATCAACCGCGTCACCTCGAACGCCAAGGATGAGGCGGTCGCGGCGAGCGGCGCGACCACCCAGGCCGCCGGCAATGTGTCGGCGGTCGCGGGCGCAGCCGAAGAGCTGTCGGCCTCCGTGCAGGAGATCAACCGGCAGGTACGCCATTCCGTCGAGGCAGTCGACCAGACCAGCCAGCGCACGGAAAAATCGATCGCGGAAATCGAGAGCCTTGCCGCGGCAACGCAGCGCATCGACGGCGTGCTGACGCTGATCCAGGCGATCGCCGAGCAGACCAACCTGCTCGCTCTGAACGCGACCATCGAGGCGGCGCGCGCCGGCGATGCCGGCCGCGGCTTTGCCGTAGTCGCCCATGAAGTGAAAGCGCTCGCGAGCCAGACCGCCAAGGCGACCGAAGAGATCGGCCAGAATGTCGGCCTGATCCAGGCCTCGACCAAGAATGCGGTCGACGCCGTGCGCGAGATCGGCGGCGCGGTCCGCGGCATCAACGACATCACCACTGCGATCGCCGGCGCGGTCGGCGAGCAGGACGCCGCCACCCGCGAGATTTCCGCGAACGCCCAATCCGCCGCCCAGGGCAACGAGACGCTGGTCACCAACATCAACTCGCTCAACTCGGCGATCGGCGAGACCAATACGGCCGCGGCCTCCGTGCTTTCGGCCTCCGACGATCTTGCGAGCGTCGCCGAAACGCTCTCACGCGAAGTGGAAAAATTCTTCCGCAACCTGCGCAGCGGGCCGGAAGCGGAGAAGAAGGCGGCGTAAGCGGATCGCAAGTCTCTCCTTCAAGCAAATACGAAAGCCCGGCGCGCCTGCCGGGCTTTTTGTTTGCCGGATCGCTCTCGTGACACGCAGCCCAGACCACGAGCAACTTCGATAAATCGGACGACGGAGCGTGGCGCGGCTTGCCTACTTGCCGGTGTTGACAATGGCCGGACAACAGAGCAATGTTCTCTATGTGTTCTATTATTGTTGACCGTCAACATTTTATGTGTATAAATACACACCATGCATAGTCGTGAAATTATTTCGGCTCTGCAAAGGGATGGCTGGGTGCAGGTGGCCCAGAAGGGCAGGCCACATCCAGTTCAAGCACCCGATCAAGAAGGGGCGCGTTACGGTGCCTCATCCCGAGCGTGACGTGCCGATCGGGACGCTGAAGAGCATCGAGAAACAGTCAGGTCTCAAGCTTAGGTAAAACCCCATGCCGAGCTACATCGGTCTTATCCATAAGGAAGCCGACAGCGATTTCGGCGTCTCCTTTCCCGACTTTCCGGGCGCGATCACAGCGGGCAAGACGCTGGATGATGCGCGCGCGATGGCGGAGGAAGCGCTTGCGCTTCACGTCGAAGGCTTGACTGAGGACGGAGAAGCACTTCCCGAGCCGTCGACGCTGGAGGAGGTGATGTCCGATCCGGACAACCGCACCGGAGTCGCCATTCTCGTCTCGATCAAGACCGAGCAGCCAAAAGCCGTCCGCGTCAATGTCACGCTGCCAGAAGATGTGCTCGAGCAAATCGACCGCTACGCCGAAGCGCACGGCTTCACGCGCAGCGGCCTGCTGGCGCAAGCGGCCAAGAAGTTGATCGCGGGAGCCGCGTGAAGCTCGCGTGATTTGCCCGACGGGCAAATCAGTTCTCGCTATTTCGCCCGTCACTGCGGGTCGGCGCCTCAATCGTCGATCGTTTTCGACCTGCGCAGAAAATCCAAATTCGTAAGCGCCTCCAATCTCTTTTCGGTCTTCAAGGCCAGGTCGCAAAACAATTCTATTGCTGAAAATCTGAAATTATGATTTTCATATCGCCATCCCGCCTCATCCAGAGGGACGTTACGGCCAATCGTCACGAAACGTGAAGCGGGTTGCGATGGACGCGGATGGCACGCCCGACGAAGCGTGTCGTTGCGGACGGCGAAATCGTGTGGTCCTGATCTCCCGACGCTGGGATCAAGCCTGAGGTCACTTCAGGCGACGGTGGCTAAAAAGCCCGGTACACCGGGGAGAACACGTATAAGCCGTAAAACCACTCGCGCAGGGAATGCCGGATGTTTCGGCGTACCTGTAGTGACTTGCTTGCGTGCTTTCTTCACTTGCACGCAAGGCTGCGGGTGCGTTCGTTGCACCGGCATTCCCTGTGCCCTCTTACTTCCGAGGGACCAAATCGATGCATCACTCGGGCGCGCTTCGTGCCGCGAGAATGCTGAATCACATCTCCCCTGCTGTCATGCCCCCGGCTCGACCGGGGCGCCCGGTCAAGCCGGGCGACGACATGGAGTTTGCTGTTTGACATTCGAATTTGATTACGCCCGTTGCAACGATGATCTCCCCCTACATCGTCGCGCCCAAGACCCAAGGCGCGAACTCGGCGCCGCCGAAGTCAAAGCTTTCGCTCTTGGTCGGCTGGCCGGAGGCGGTCTTGAGGATCAGGTCGAAGATGCGCTGGCCGCATTCCTGCACGCTCTCCTCGCCGTCGAGGATGGTGCCGCAATTGACGTCCATGTCGTCTTCCATGCGCTGGTACATCGGCGTGTTGGTCGCGAGCTTGATCGACGGCGCGGGCTTGCAGCCGAACACGCTGCCGCGGCCGGTGGTGAAGCAGACGAGGTTGGCGCCGCCAGCCACTTGCCCTGTCGCCGCGACCGGGTCGTAGCCTGGGGTGTCCATAAAGACAAAACCCTTCTTGGTGACGGGCTCG
>Ga0157369_10004250_pt1 | contig 16959 bp, 12 predicted proteins | sample C25metaG_FD_113461 | JGI IMG/M metagenome (GOLD analysis project Ga0157369, IMG submission 113461) | Corn rhizosphere microbial communities from Kellogg Biological Station, Michigan, USA - C2-5 metaG | ecosystem: Host-associated > Plants > Roots > Rhizosphere > Soil | place: USA: Michigan... | reverse complement strand
CGATCAGGCGCTGCGCCTGCGCCCCGACCTCGCCTCCGCGCACATGAACCGCGCGCTCGCATGGCTCGCGATGCGCGATTTCGCGCGCGGACTGCCGGAATACGAGTGGCGTCTGCAAACCATGGCGCGGCCGGAGATCCAGACGCTGCCGCGCTGGCACGGCGAGCCGATCGCCCAGCATACGTTGCTGGTCCATGCCGAGCAGGGGTTCGGCGACACGCTGCAATTCGTGCGCTTCGTCCCGCTCGCCACGCAGCGCGCGGCGCGCGTCATACTCGAAGTGCAGCCGCAACTGCTGCCGTTGCTGGCGCCTGCCGCGCAAGCCTGGCGCGTGACGCTGATCGCTCAAGGCACGCCACGACCCGCCGCCGATCTGCAATGTCCGCTGCTAAGCCTGCCGCTCGCACTCGGCACCACCTACGACTCTATTCCCGCCCGCACGCCTTACCTCAGCGTGCCGCCCGCCTACAGCCGCAAATGGCGCGGCTCGCTCGGCGGTCAGGCAAAACGCAAGATCGGCATCGTCTGGTCGGGCCGCATTCAGCAAAATGAAACGCGTTCGATGCCGCTCGCCGCGCTCGATCCACTGTTCGCGCTCGAAGGCATCGACTGGATCGTGCTGCAACCGGAGTTGAGCGCCGACGAGCGCGTGGCGCTCGACGCGCATCCGCGCGCGGCGTCGATTCATCGCTTCGACAAGCGTATCGGCGACTTCGCGGACACCGCTGCGATCATCGAACGGCTCGACGCGGTGGTGTCGATCGATACCTCCATCGCGCATCTGGCCGGTGCGCTGCGCAAGCCGCTCTGGTTGATGCTGCCGTTCGCGGCAGACTGGCGCTGGTTCGCCGGCGAGGCGCGCAGCCCCTGGTATCCCGGCGCGGCACTGGTGCGTCAGCCGCAACCCGGTGCGTGGAGCGAAGTTGTCGAAGCCGTGGCGAACGAATTGCGCAAGCAGTAACGGGACGCCGCGCGCTGAGCGCAGCGTCGCTGCCGTGCCAAAAACAAAAACCCCGCGTTCGTGAGAACGCGGGGTTTTTGTTTGACCCACGAACGGTGACCGCCGAAGCTCAGGCCGTCCGATACTGATCGCGCGATTCCGGCGTGCGGTACAGCACCAGCGTCGCAATCAACCCGCAAATCGCCGCCAGGCCCAGGAACAGTCCCGGCGCGGCCTTGTTGCCGGTGGTGTGAATCAGCAGCGTCGAGATAGCCGGCGTGAAACCGCCGATCGTCGTGGCAAGGCTGTAGGCGAGCGAGAAACCGGCCGTCCGCACTTCGACCGGCATCACTTCGGTCAGCGCCACGACCATCGCGCCGTTATAGCTGCCGTACAGGAACGACAGCCACAACTCGACCGCCAGCAAACGCGCGAACGAAGGATCGGCCACCAGCCATTGCAGCGCCGGATACGCGGTGATGATGGTCAGAATCGTGAAGGCCAGCAGCACCGGACGGCGGCCGATACGGTCCGACAGCGCACCCGCGAGCGGCAGCCAGATCAGATTCGACAGACCGATACAGACCGTGACGATCAGCGTGTCGATCGAGGACAGTTTCAGCACTTCCTTGCCGAAAGTCGGCGTGTACGCCGTGATCATGTAGAACGACACGGTGGTCATGATCACCATGCCCATGCCGCCCAGCACGATGCCCCAGTTCGCGGCCATCGTCTTCATGATCTCGCCCATCTTCGGGTGATGCTTGCGCGCCTTGAATTCCTCGGTTTCCTGCAGCGAACGGCGGATGAGGAACAGGAACGGCACGATCAGGCAGCCGATCAGGAACGGCACGCGCCATCCCCAGGCGCTCATCTGGTCGGCCGGCAGCATCTTGTTCAGGAACACGCCGATCAGCGCGGCGAACACCACGGCAACCTGCTGGCTGCCCGACTGCCACGCGCAATAGAAGCCCTTGTTGCCCTTGGTGGCGATCTCCGACAGATACACGGACACGCCGCCGAGTTCGACCCCGGCGGAAAAGCCTTGCAACAGCCGGCCGAACAGAACGAGCACCGGCGCCAGCACGCCGATCGTCGCGTACCCTGGAATCGACGCCACCGTGAGCGTGCCGAGCGCCATCAGGCCGAGCGTGAGGATCAGGCCCTTGCGCCGGCCGTGATGGTCGATGTAGGCGCCGAGGACGATCGCACCGAGCGGCCGCATCAGGAAGCCCGCGCCGAACACCGACAGGGACAGCATCAACGAGGCGAATTCGTTGCCGCTCGGGAAATAGGTCTTGGCGATCGCCGAAGCGTAATAGCCGTAGACCATGAAATCGTACATCTCAAGAAAGTTGCCGCTGACCACGCGGAATACTGTCTTGACCTTGGATTCTTCCGCTGAGGAAGTAGCGTGTGACGCAGTAGACATGACATTCTCTTATAGGCCTGCTGCCACGAAAGAGGCGGTGGCGGCCAGGCAGTTGAAACGATCCACTGCGCTCGGCAAGCGGATGCCGCGGACGGATTGAAAGAACGCGCCGGGGGCGCTGCATTTTCATGCGGAACGGATTCGCATGGTATCCGGGTAAACGTTGTGAATCATGCCGCGCTCGCTCCACGTAATGTTACCGTTGATAAAGCTGTCGCGTAATGCATACAGTTTCATTACACATGGTGTCACCTGTGGTCGCGGTAACATTTTTGCAGTCAGGCATTTCCGTTGAGCACTACCGATGCGAACCACCCCCGCTCTTTCACTGCGCCCCGCGACGCTCGCGGATGCCGCGCTCATTGCTTCGATCCACAGCAGCAGTTGGCAGGCCACTTATCGCGGCCTGCTGCCCGAAGCCTTTCTCGACGGCGAAGTCACGCAGGAGCGCGCCGCGTACTGGGAGGCTCGTCTCAGCGCGCCCGGCGGCGAACGGCGCATCGTGCTGATCGCCGAACTTGCGGGCGAGGCGGCCGGGTTCGTGTGTGTTGAACGTCAACCGGAGTCCAGTTGGGGCGTGCTGCTCGATAACCTGCACGCGCGGCCGGCCTACCAGGGTATCGGAGTCGGCAAGCTGCTGATGCGAGCCGCCGAAGACTGGGCTCGCGCGCAAGGCGAGGCGCAACTCTATCTGTACGTGCTTCAGGGGAATACGCCGGCGATCGGGTTCTACGAGCGGCAAGGCTGGCAATTTGCCGGCGCCGAACCGGATCATATGGGCGGCGTGGACATTACCGCGTTGCGCTACATATACAGACTCGACCGCAGACTCGACCGGTAGAGGCGCTGCGGCGCGCTTGTTCGTTATCCCAGGTTTTCCCGATCATGGACGTACCGGCACCTCATTTCGGAACCGTCCGATCGCCAGGTCGGCTGCTTCCTGGCATCATCCTCCGCACTCCGATGGCTTCATAGCGACACGCCCTGTGCCCCGTTTGCTCGTCGCGAGCACGGCGCCGGCGCCTCGCGTCGACGCACGCCGTGCCGTGTAGGGATGGCGTTCACGCGCATCGTACCGAGGCCCGAGTCCCCGCAGACCACGGGATCGCCGATCGGCGCTCCCCTTACGAGGCGCTGGAAAAGACCGATGTCCACCATTCCGTTCACCCCGATCGAAGGCTATCTGGCGCTGCCGCGCGTTCGCCCGCTGGTTCATGTGCCAGCGCCATTCGGCCGGGACTGGGCGCTGCTTCCGCCGGGCTACAGTCTGCGGGCTGAACTCAAGGCGCTCTACGCCGCCATGCTGCGCACGTTCTGCCTGAGCGATCAGGCCATTCGTTCGCTTTGCCGATGGTCGCCGCTGGGTGAACAACGCGTGATCGCACCTACGCATGAGCCTGTATCTGCCGCGATAGCGGCGCAGGCAACGAGCGTTAACGCATCGCCCGAGACAGCCATTCGCGCGGCCGATGCAACGCCCGCCGTCGCGTCCATTGTCGGGCCCGCGTATGGAACCAGGGCGCGTGGGTATGGCAACCCTTGGGGCGCTTTAGCGGGCGGCGCCTGCGTGATCGGCGGCGCTGCGGTGCTGGCGTGGGTCGGGTTCGATCATCTCGCGCATCGTCAAATGGCCGCTCCGGTCGCCGACAGGGCATCGGGTCATCGGGACTCGCAGCTAGCGGACCTTCGGACGCCCGCCACGATTACAGGTCGCGCGGTCGATACCGGTGCGTTGCGCGCACCTGCCGCGTCTGCTGCACTTGCGCCGTCTGCGCCAGAGCGCACACGCGTGCAGCCAACATTCGCGCCTGCGTCCAGCCTTTCGGCGGCAACGGTGTCTACAACGGCTTCGGCCCAGATTCAGACTCGGGCACTGCCTTCCGCTCAGGCGCGTATCTCCGCGGACAATACGGGATCACCTCGTCCCCGCCGCCTTCGCGAAAAGGTCGTCACGCTGCAGAAACATAACCGCCAGGCCAGCGCACGGTTTGTCGCCGCCAACCCATCGCGACATGCGGCAGCACTTGCCGCTAACCTGCCGCACATCGCAGTGCCAAGGCTTGCGGCAAGCTTGCCGCCAAGTTCATCCGCTGCGGGGGCTTATTCGCCTCCAGCACCGACTCGACTCGGCGTCGACGAATACGCGGGCGTGATCATGTCCGCAGCGACGCATCCCCGCAAGATGGCGCCGCCGCACGCCGGCTCAGCGACCAATGCATCCGGCACAAGTGGAACGGAGTGGATGACCCGCCTGTCGCAGCGGCGTGTTACCGAGGTTCCCGACCAATTCGCGAAATAGGCATGACACCAATCGCAGTAGCTTGAAACAAAAAAGCCCGGTCATTTCGTGAATGGCCGGGCTTAGTTACGTTCATGCGTCTACTTCTGAATCGGCAATCCCATCTCGGTTTGCCGCTGCAGTTGCATCACTTCGCCTTGCACCTGGCGCAACTGCGCCTGCGCCCTTTCCTTCTCCGCGTGCAGCGCGGCCGCTTCGCCTTGCGTCTGACGCTGATAGTCGTTGACCTTGGCTTGCTGCGTGCGAGCCACGTCGAGATCGGCTTGCAGACGCTTGGCGCGATCTTCCGATAACGCAATGATGTCTTCGATATACGCCTTCTGCGCCTGCAACTGCGTGCGACGAATCTCGACATCGGCGAGTTGCGTGGTCTGCTGGGCAAAGCCCGCATAGACCGCTTCCGCGCGCGCGGCGTCTTCGGACTTGAGCACGCGCCAGAAATGTTTGTCCTGGAACAACGCGACGTAGTACGTCATTTCCTGCGGATAGAAAAACAGACTGGCGCCGTAACTGCCGTTATACGTGGTGCGCAGTTCGCTTAGCTTTGCGTCGTGAATCATCTGCATGAGCTCGGCGACATTGCCTTGCGCATCGCTAGCCACCGCCGGTGAGGCTGACGCCGTGTTGCGCAGCGCATCAGCCGCGGGCTGCGGCGTCAGGGTGTTGATAGCGGGCCTCGTGCCGGCCATCGGCACGGCCTCGCCGCCTTGCGCTGCCAGTACGAGACCGCCCTGCTGCAACAGCGCACACGAAGTCGCGAGCAGCATGGCGCGCCGTACAATTAAGGGGTACTTCATACGTGCATGCTCCATGCGAATCCAAATCAGCCGCAGATTATCGCGCGGATTGGCCCGTAAACGAAGCATTCAAATGTCGCGCGGACCGACTTTAAATCGAGATAAATGGCTGCCGAAGAAATTAGCCAAATCGCTTCAGCAATCTCGAAACAAACAAATTCGGATAAGCCGAAAAAGGAAGGTTCAGCCTCGCTTGGACAAGCCTGAACTTATGCCTGGTTGGTGCAAAACCAGCAGTGAACGGACTCGAAACAGGAGGATAGAGTGCCGGCCATGAGAAACACGCACTCCTGATTATCTGTCTCGACAACGAGACACCCGCAATTCAAAACATGCCGTTGATCTCGACGGACCACGCGACGCTCAACGCACAACGCGAGGCGACACGCCAGTCGTCGATCAATAAAATAACGCACCATGAGAACGGCATCAGGAAATGCGCGAGGCGCACCATCGCAAAAAGCGGTGGTGCGCCTCGAACAAATCAGCCTCTGTCACTCACCTTTGAACCGCAGGCCCAGGGCGCGGACCCGACATGGAGCGAGCCGCCTTAAAAACGCGTTTCGCGCGCCACTCGCAGGAAGGTATCGAGCAACGGCGTGCAGTCGAGCAGTTCCGCGCCGCCCGCACGATGAAACTCCGGATGCCATTGCACGCCCATCACGAACGGCGCACGCCGGTAGCGCACGGCCTCGATGATGCCGTCCGACGCCGACACGGCTTCGATATTGAGATCGCGGCCGAGCGTCTTCACCGCCTGATGGTGAATTGAGTTGACGATCGCATCGCGCCGGCCAGGAAACATATTCGCAAGCGTCGAACCGTCGGGGAAGTGAATTCCGTGCCGATGCTGATCGTAGTCCTCGTTGACGTGGGCGCCGGCGGTCGGCACATCGGTGGCGATGTCCTGATACAAGGTGCCGCCAAACGCCACGTTGATCAGTTGACAACCCCGGCACACGCCGAGCACCGGCTTGCCCGACTCGATGAATTCGTGCAGCAGTTCGAGCTCGTACATGTCGCGCACGCGGTCCCCGGGCCACTCATGGCTGGTTGCCTGTTCCGCGTAAGACTGCGGCGAGACGTCGGCGCCGCCTTGCAGCAGCAGGCCGTCGAGATGCTTCGCGTAATCACGCAAACGAATATTGCTCGGATGCAGCATGCCTTGATGACCGACCGTCGGAATCATGAACACCAGCACATCGCGCGACATGACCCAATGCGCAATCGATTCCTCGAGATACTGCAATGTCTTGCCGCGCAATCCCTTCGCACCCGGCTCCGGATGGAAGATGCGCGCCGACACGCCGATGCGCAGCGTGCGCTGCGTGATCCGTTGGCCCGCGCGATCGAACAATTGCCGCGCGCGCGCCGCGACGATGCGCCCGAACACGGTCCACGCCGAATCGTTGTGCTTCAGATAGCGCGGCGGCGACGGCGGCAATGCATTGGGCGGCGGCGGATTGGACGCGCTGAAGTCAGGCGCCGCGCCGAAACCGGGCGGCGGCGAGCCGGCCTTCTGCTCGGCGGGGCGCGGGACCTCTTCGATAACGGTGGCGTCTTCCACCGAGGTAATCAGCTCGCCGTCGACAGCTTCGCTGCTCGCGAAGGTCGGCGCGGGTTTCGGAGCGGGTTTCGCGGCGAACGTTCCGGCGCGCCGGGCTTCCTTTTCATGAACCTCGGCTTCCTGCTGCGCGGTGGATGCGGCGGCCGAACTGCGTGCTTCGGCTGCGTCGCGATTCCGCGCCGCGTGCGGATCAGTTGGCGTGACGGCCGACGCACTGTCGGGATCGTCGGTCGACGATCGCACGGCCGCCTGCTCCGCCGCCGGCGTGGTAGCAGACGCGGTGCCGGCATGGGTCGGCGACGTCACTGCGTCCTTGATCGGAGACTGGATGGCATCTTCATGCGAGAGAGGCAGCGAGGCCGCCGGTTCTTCCGGCGTCAAGCCAGCTGTCGGCGTGCCGGACGGCGCTGGCGACGCCGAAGGCCGCGTCGGATCGCCGGGCTTGCCGGCGTTTTCAGGTTTGTTTTCGCTCATGACAGTCAGACAGGCGCCTTCCACGCGAACGAATGAATATGCCCTGATTATCCGCTAGCGAAGCAAGCCCCGCAAACCCGCACACAATTGCTCACATTGTTGCGACGCGCCGCAACGATTCCCCTGCAAGGGCCGCGGCGCGAGTCTGTCTGACTTTTAAGGATCCGGCTGTTCGTTGAAAGTCTCGCGCAAGGCGATTTGCATCGCCGCATGGATCTTCACGCACCAGCGCCATAGCAGCGCCAGCAGCAACGCGGCGCAGATGAGCACCACGGCAAGCAGGCCCGTCGGCGGCAAAATGCCGCCTGAAAGCGCCGCGACCAGCAGAAACACGCCGACCATCGAAACCACCGGCACCAGATCGGAGATCGCGTAACGGATCGCGCTCGTGAAGCGCCCCGCTGTGGCCGGTTGCACGCTGACCTCGGCGAGTAGCAAGGCCAGCGACTTGGTCTTGCGATACACGGCGACCAGGAACGGCATCGACACGACCAGTGCGGCGCTCCATAGCACGACGCGCTGCATCGGTTCGGAACTGAGCCAGTGCGCGAGCAGCGAACTGGTATAAGGCGCGCTATACGACACGCCCAGAAAAATCGCGGCGACGAGCGCCAGATTGACGGCGATCTGCAGAATGATCCGCCGCGTCATGCTGAACAGCGTCGGCTCGCCGCTCGTCGTGCTCAGGCTGCCGAGCCATTGCCCGTACATGCCGAACACGTTCGCGAGCGTGCGCGGCATGGCGTGACCGAGGCGTTGGGTCAGCGGGTCGGCCGCGCGGATCAGGTATGGCGTGAACAGCGTGGTCAACGCCGACACCGCCACCGCGATCGGATACAGAAACGCGCTCGTCACCTTCAGCGTCAAGCCGAGCGACGCGATGATGAACGAGAACTCGCCGATCTGCGAGACGGTCATGCCGACCCGCATCGCCGTGCGCCCGTCCTTGCCGGCGAGAAAGGTGCCGAGCCCGCACGACACGATCTTGCCGACGATCACCGCCACCGTGATCACCGCGATCGGCCATGCGTAGTCGACCAGCACGGCCGGGTTCAGCATCAAGCCAATTGTCACGAAGAAGATCGCGGAAAAGGCGTCGCGCAGCGGCGCGATCAGATGCTCGATCCGATGCAGATGGCGCGATTCGGCCATGATCGCGCCAATCAGGAACGCGCCGAGCGCGATGCTGTAGTCGAGCTTCACGACCAGCAGACAGAAGCCGAAGCAGAAGCCGAGCACGGAGACGAGCAGCATCTCGTCGCTCTTCGCGCGCGCCACATAGTTCAGGGCGCGCGGCACCACCAGAATGCCGACCACCAGCGACACCGTCATGAACAGCAGCAGCTTGCCGAGCGTGACCACGGCGACGCCCGCGCTCAACTGCCCGGTCTGCGCAATGCCCGACAGCAGGACCAGCATCGCAATGGCGAGAATGTCTTCGACGATCAGAATGCCGAACACCAGCTGCGCGAAGCTCTCGCGCTTCAGGCCCAGTTCGGAGAGCGCCTTGACGATGATCGTGGTCGACGAGATGGCGAGGATCGCGCCGAGGAACAGCGAATCCATCGAACTCCAGCCGAACGCGCTGCCGATTTCGTAACCGAGCCACAACATCAGGACGATCTCGGAGAGCGCCGCGACGATTGCAGTGGCGCCGACCTTGAAGAGCTTGCGCAGACTGAATTCGAGGCCGAGCGAAAACATCAGGAACACCACGCCGAGTTCGCCGAGCGTCTGGATGGTCTGCTCGTCGTGGATCAGCTGGAACGGCGGCGTGTACGGCCCGATGATTACGCCGGCGGCAATGTAGCCCAGCACCACCGGCTGTTTCAGGCGATGGAACAGCACGGTGACGACGCCGGCGAGCGCCATCACGACCGCCAGGTCCTGAATGAAGCCGATGCCATGATGCATGAGCGCGTTCCTTACAAAAAGTAAAGTTGCAAAGGCGCAGTGTAACAAAGGAACGCGAGGCGCCGAATCGCCCGAACGGCCAAACGGCGCTGGATTGCCGACGGGACGCCCGCCGCAGCGGCATCGTGTCGGCACCTCGCCGACGCGCGCTGCGGAATGTTTTTGACACGCTGGACTCCTGTGAAATATCACAATAATATTTGACGCATATTTTTAGCGGAGTCGAGTCATGCAGCAGGTGTCTTTCAACGTGGCAGAACGTGCCGGCGACAGCCGCGCGGAGTCCGCCGAGGTCAATCGTCTAACCATCGCCGGCTGGGCCGGGCGCGATCAGGCCGCGATCGAGCATCACATTGCCGAACTGGCCGAACTCGGCGTGAAGCGGCCCTCCACCACACCGTGCTTCTATCGCCTCGGCGCCGAACTGCTGACGCAGGCCGAGCAGATCGACGTGGTCGGCATGAAGTCCAGCGGCGAAGCCGAATGCGTGCTGGTGCATGCGAAGACGGGCGTGCTCGTCACCGTCGGTTCGGACCACACCGACCGCGAAGTCGAGGCCTATGGCGTCACCGTCTCCAAACAGGTTTGCCCGAAACCGGTCGCGCGCGACGCCTGGCGTTTCGACGATGTATCCGGCCACTGGGATCAGCTGGAATTGCGCGCTTATGCCGTGACCAACGGCGAGCGGCGCGTCTATCAGCAAGGCAGCGTGTCATCGCTGCTGCCGGCCGCCGATCTGCTCACGCGCGCGCCACTCGCGCCCGGCGCGGCGATGTTCTGCGGCACGCTGGCGGTACAGGGCGGCATCGTCGGCATGGCCGACGGCGACGCGCTCGAACTCGAATTGCACGATCCCGTTCTGAACCGCACGCTGCGCCACGCCTATCGCGTGCGCGCGCTCCCTATCGTCGAATGAGGCACCCATGAGCTCCCCTTCGCTATCCGCCGCCGACGCGTCTTCCGACGCGTGGCTCGAAGCCGCCGCCCTGCGCAAGATCACCTGGCGCATCATGCCGTTCCTGTTTCTCGTCTACGTGCTGTCGTATCTGGACCGCGTCAACATCGGTTACGCGAAGCTGCAGTTCACCGGCGACCTCGGCCTGTCGAACGCGGCGTACGGACTCGGCGCGGGGATCTTTTTCTTCGGCTACTTCGTGTTCGAGGTGCCGAGCAATCTGCTGCTGAAGAAGTTCGGCGCGCGCGCCACGATCGCCCGCATCACGATGCTGTGGGGTCTGCTGTCGTGTCTGATGATGTTCGTGCACTCGGAAACGATGTTCTACGTGCTGCGCTTTTTCCTCGGCGTCGCCGAAGCCGGTCTGGTGCCGGGCGTGGTGCTCTATCTGACTTTCTGGTTTCCGTCCGACCGGCGCGCCCGCATGGTCGCCGTGTTCATGGCGGCGATTCCGGTGGCAGGCATTATCGGCGCGCCGTTGTCGGGTTTTCTGATGTCGGCGCTGCATGAAGCGCACGGCTTGCGCGGCTGGCAGTGGATGTTCCTGATCGAAGGCATTCCGTCGATTCTCGCCGGCTTCTGGGCGCTCGCCGTGCTGCGCAACACGCCCGCCGAAGCCGCATGGCTCAGCGACGACGAAAAGCGCGTGATTCTCGGCCGTCTGGCGCGGGAAAACAGCGCGGCCGCGGCGGCCGGCGCGCAACACAGCCTGGCGGTCGCGTTGCGCTCGGGCCGTTTCTGGCTGCTCACGCTGATCTATTTCTGCCTCGTCACCGGCAATGCGGGTTTCTCGTTCTGGCTGCCGCAGATCGTCAAGGATCTTGGCGTGACGAACCTCGTCACCAACGGTTTTGTGACCGCGATTCCGTATCTGGCGGCGGGCATCGGCATGATCCTGATCGGGCGCTCCTCGGACATCACGGGCGAGCGGCGCTGGCACTACGCGGTGTGCTGCTTCATCGGCGCGGCGGGGCTGCTCGGCAGCGCCTCGGTGACCAACTCGATTCCGCTTGCGGTGACGGGTTTGTCGATCGCGTATATCGGCATCCTCGCGGGCTTCGGCATTTTCTGGTCGATGTCGACGACGTTCCTGCAAGGCACGGCCGCCGTCGCCGGCATTGCCGTGATCAACTCGATCGCGAACCTCGCCGGCTATGTGAGCCCGTATGTGCTCGGCATCGTCAAGGACGCGACGCATAGCGTGACGTTCGGGCTCGTGCTGATCGCGGGGGCGCTGATCGTCGGCGGGCTGGTCACGTTGATGATGCCGCGCGTCAAGGTGCAGCATGCTGCGGCGGTTTCGCCGAGCCGCGCCTGACAGGCGGTGATGGACGCGATCTGGCGCGGCGCCCGCAGAGAAAACTGCGGTCGTGCGAAACAGCACGGGCGCCGTGCGAAACGAATGCAAGCGCGCAACGCAAGCGCGGGACTGCGATTCATGCGTGCCGCGTCTGGGAGCGCAGGCTGATCGCCCACCAGCCGCGGTGCGCGCCCGGCGCGCGTCGCGCGCACAAAACCTTGCTCTACAATGCGGACGACATCGCCCGCTTCCTCTTCACATGACGCTTTTGCAGACCGCCCGCCCTTCCAGACCCACCCGCGCGACCGCCGCCGCGAGTCTCGCCGAGCAGGCGTATGCGTTCGTCAAGCGCGAGATCATTACCATGCGCCTGCGGCCAAGCGAGGTGCTCAACGAGGCGGAACTGATGGCGCTGACCGGCATCGGCAGGACGCCGGTTCATCAGGCGCTGCACCGGCTGGTGCACGAAGGCATGCTGACCATCATGCCGCGCAAGGGCATCATGGTCCGCCCGGTTTCGCTCGACGACGTGCTGGCGATCATCGACGTGCGCCTCGTCAACGAAAGCTACTGCGTCGAGCTGGCCGCGCGCCACGCGCAACAGCACGATTACGACACGATGCAGGCGCTGCTGGACCGCTCGGCCGTGTGCGTGGCCGCGCACGATATCGAAGGCATGATGGATATCGACCGCGAGTTTCATCTGGCGATCTCGGCCGCCTCGCGCAACCCCGTGCTGGCCGACATCCTGCGCGGGCTGCACGAGCGCTCGCTGCGCTTCTGGTTCATTTCGCTGTCCGAGCCGCATCATCTGGAAGACGTGCACGAGGAACATCTCGAACTGTTTCGCCTGCTGCGCGAACGTGATGCCGAAGGCGCGCGCCAATCGGTGCAAAAACATATCGAAGCGTTCCGCGCGACCCTCTTCAATCGCATTTAAGCCACCGCGTGTGAGCCCACCCACCGGCTTCGCGCGCTTCAACCGGATTACTACCGACATCATGGCCACTGAATTCACGCCCTTTCCGCCGCTTGCCCAGCTTGCCGCCGACCTCGCCGCCGGACGCACCACCAGTCGCGCGCTCGTCGAGACGGCGCTCGAGCGGATCGCCGATCCGGCCGGCCAGGGCGCAGCCGTCTTCATGCATGTCGACGCGGACAGTGCCCGCGCCGCCGCCGACGCGCACGACCGGCTGCGCGCCGCCGGCACCGTGCTGTCGCCGCTCGCCGGGATCCCGGTGTCGGTCAAGGACCTGTTCGATATCGAAGGCCAGCCGACCCGCGCCGGTTCCGTGGTGCTCGCCGACGCCCCCGCCGCCAGGGCGGATGCCGTCGCGGTCGCGCGCCTGAAGCGGGCTGGCGCCGTGCTCGTTGGCCGCACCAACATGAGCGAGTTCGCGTTTTCCGGACTCGGCCTGAACCCGCACTACGGCAATCCTCTGTCCCCGTACCAGCGCGGCGTGAAGGGCGATGAGCGGATTTCGGGCGGTTCGTCGTCGGGCGCGGCGGCTTCCGTCGCGGACGGCATGGCGGCGATCGCGCTCGGCACCGACACCGGCGGCTCGATCCGCATTCCGGCGGCGCTGTGCGGCCTGACCGGCTTCAAACCGACCGCCGACCGCATCCCCAAACAAGGCGGCGTGCCGCTTTCATCGACGCTCGATTCGTTCGGGCCGATCGGCGTGTCGGTGGCGTGCTGCGCGCTGGTGGACCGCATGCTGGCCGGGCTCGAGCCGCGCATTCCGGCCGCCCGCCCGCTCGAAGGCGTGCGTCTTGGCGTACTGACGAATTTCGTGACCGACGGCGTGGAGCCGGCGGTCGCCGCGGCGGTCGACACGGCGCTCAAACATCTGGAAGCGGCCGGCGCGATTGTCAGCGAGGTGCGTTTCGCGCCGCTCGACCGTTTGCCGGAGATCAACCGCTTCGGGTTCTCGCCGATCGAGGCGTATGCGTGGCATCGTCCGCTGCTGGAAAAGCATCGTGACCAATACGACCCGCGCGTGCTGGTGCGCATTCTGAAAGGTCAGCCGGCCAGCGCCGCCGACTATCTGGATCTGCTCGCCGAACGCGAGGCGATGCTCGCCGAAGCCGCGCGCACGTTGTGGCAGCGTTTCGATGCGGTGGTGGCGCCGACGGTGCCGGTGGTGCCGCCGCGCGTCGCCGATCTGGTCGACGACGATGACGCGTTTGGCCGCACCAACGCGCTGATTCTGCGCAACCCGAGCGTGTTCAATTTCCTCGACACCTGCGCGCTGTCGCTGCCGTGCCACCTGCGCGGCGACGCACCCGTGGGCCTGATGCTGGCCGGCGCGCCGCACGCCGACGACGCGCTGCTGGCGATCGGCCGCGGCGCCGAAGCGGTGCTGAACGCGATTCGCTGATTGGGAAATACGCCGTAAAAGCAGGATAAGCGGCAGGGCGGGGGTTCGCGCTAGAATCGCGGGCACCCGCCCTTTCTGTTTCCAGAGACAGCCACACGATCCATGAATAACGACACTGCGATGCTGCGCCGCGAGCGCTCCCTGCTGGTTCTGCTTGCCCTGATCTGCGTCGCCCTGGTGGGCGGCGCGCTGTATCTGCAGTACTTCCTGCACGAAGACCCGTGCCCGTTGTGCATCATCCAGCGGTATTTCTTCCTACTGATCGCGATCTTTGCGTTCCTCGGCGCACGCTTCAATAGCTGGCGCGGCGTGCGTCTGCTGGAAGTGCTGGCGGCCTTGTCGGCGCTCGGCGGCATCGTGACGGCCGCGCGCCATGTCTATGTCCAGGCCAATCCCGGCTTTAGCTGCGGCTTCGACGCGCTGCAGCCGCTGGTCGACAGCCTGCCGCCCGCGCACTGGCTGCCGGGCGTGTTCAAGGTGGCCGGCCTGTGCGAAACGGCTTATCCGCCGATCCTGGGCCTGACGCTGCCGCAATGGTCACTGGTCGCCTTTGTGATCACGTTCATCCCGTTGGCGCTGACTTTGGTCCGCAACCGCCGCCGGATCGCCTGATCGGGCTGGTGCCATCGCGGCTTTTGCCGCCTTTGCCGCCCTGCACTGCACCGATTAGCGCCGGATTTCGTGCCGCCACCCACGGCAGCGCGAAATCCGGTGTTCTTTCATCCACGATTCCCGCATCCGGCGGCTGGGCGGCGTCCGTTTTACCCCGCCGCTCCCCGCCCCGCGTGACTTTCCGCCCGCGCTCCACCCTACGCAACTTCCGGCCTTAACGCGAATCGTACTTATCTCATGACCGCTTCCGAATAAGCTTCATGCGACATCGGAAATATTTTTGGGACAAGGTAATGCTATCGTCGAACCTGGATGGCGATCTACGTGCGCGAGGCCGGCTACGGCGCGACCCCATGCGTAACGCGCGCCCGGTCCGCACTGTCTTTCGGATTCGCCATGACAACGCAAACCATCCGCTTTTATCACCAGGGGTCTGTCCGTGAGGTTTCGGGCGTCCCTGCGTCGCGCACCGTGCTTCAGCATCTGCGCGAGGATCTGCATTGCACCGGCACCAAGGAAGGCTGTGCGGAAGGCGACTGCGGCGCCTGCACGGTCGTCGTCGGCGAACTGGACGCGCACGGCGGCGTCGCGCTGAAAGCGGTCAACGCCTGCATCCAGTTCCTGCCCACGCTCGACGGCCGCGCGCTCTTCACGGTCGAAGACCTGCGCGCCGCCGACGGCGCGCTGCATCCCGTGCAGCAAGCCATGGTCGACTGCCACGGTTCGCAATGCGGCTTCTGCACGCCCGGCTTCGTCATGTCGATGTGGGCGCTGTACGAAAACCAGCCGGCCGCCGCCGGGCTGCCCACGCGCGATGAAATCAACGCCGCGCTCTCCGGCAATCTGTGCCGCTGCACCGGCTACCGGCCGATTGTCGACGCCTCGCAGAAGATGTTCGACTATCCGCAATATCCGCGCGTGACGCTCGACCGCCAGGCCGTCGCGGACAAGCTGCGCGCACTGCAGCGGCGCGACACCTTCGAATACCATGCACCCGACACGCGCGGCGTCGAGTTCGGCTCACCCGCCTTTTATGCGCCGGTCTCGTTGGATGCCTTAGCCAAACTGCGCGCCGACCATCCGCATGCACGACTGCTGGCCGGCAGCACGGACGTCGGCCTGTGGGTCACCAAGCAATTCCGCGATCTCGGCGACATTCTGTACATCGGCAACGTCGCCGAATTGAAGACGATCGAGCGCGACGCGCAGATGCTGACCATCGGCGCCGCCGTCACGCTCGAAGACGCGTACGCGGCACTGGCCGTCGACTACCCCGAACTCGCCGAACTGTGGACGCGCTTCGCGTCGCTGCCGATCCGCAATGCCGGCACGCTCGGCGGCAACGTCGCGAACGGCTCGCCGATCGGCGACTCGATGCCGGCGCTGCTCGCGCTCGGCGCGGAAGTCGTGCTGCGCCACGGTCCGCAATCCCGCACGCTGCCGCTCGATGCGTTCTACCTCGGTTATCAGAAAACCGCGCTCGCCGCCGGCGAATTCGTCGCGGCGCTGCGCGTGCCGCGGCCGGTGGGCAATCTGCGCTTTCGCACCTATAAGGTGTCGAAGCGCTACGATCAGGACATCTCGGCCGTGTGCGCGGCGTTCGCGCTGCACGTCGGCGCAAACGGGAGCATTGAGGAAGCTCGCATCGCGTTCGGCGGCATGGCCGCCACGCCGCAGCGGGCCGCGCAAACCGAAGCGGCCTTGAATGGCGCAACATGGGACGAAAGCACCGCGCGGCAAGCCATGAATGCGCTCGTCGCCGATTACCAGCCGCTCACCGACATGCGCGCTTCGAGCGCCTACCGGCTGAAAGTGGCGCGCAATCTGTTGTGGCGCTTCCACCTCGAAACGCGCGATGACGCGCCCCTCGCCCTCTTCGACGTGAATGCGTTCGCGTTCGAAGCCGGCGCGCCGGACGCCGCCGTTGCGAAGGAGCCGTCGTGATGAACCGGACCGATGCTTTCGTCGACCCCGCCGCAGGGCACGCTGCCGCCGCTCATGAAAGCGACGCGTCGATCGGCGTGTCGCTGCCGCATGAATCGGCTGCGCTGCATGTGAGCGGCGAAGCCACCTACACGGACGACGTGCCCGAGCTGCAAGGCACGCTGCACGCGGCGCTCGGCCTGTCGCGCCACGCGCACGCGCGAATCGTGTCGATGGATCTGGACGCCGTCAGACAAGCGCCGGGCGTGATCGCCGTGCTGAGCGCCGAGGACATTCCCGGCGAGAACAATTGCGGCCCGGTGTTGCACGACGACCCGATTCTCGCGGTCGATGAAGTGCTGTAT
>Ga0157369_10004241_pt1 | contig 16979 bp, 16 predicted proteins | sample C25metaG_FD_113461 | JGI IMG/M metagenome (GOLD analysis project Ga0157369, IMG submission 113461) | Corn rhizosphere microbial communities from Kellogg Biological Station, Michigan, USA - C2-5 metaG | ecosystem: Host-associated > Plants > Roots > Rhizosphere > Soil | place: USA: Michigan... | reverse complement strand
TCATGGTTTTTGCCTTTGCAGAGACGTTGGGTGGTGGGGCGATCAAGACGACCGGCCAGCTTCCCCTCCCTCCGCGTTGTTTTTTGGTTGCTGGCAAGCTTGCTTGCTCGGCGGCCGACGGAGCCCTGTCTACCCGCAGGGCAAGGGGCGGGAAATTCCCGGAGGAAATACGCGACGAAGGAGCGCCGGAGGGACATTTCCTGCACCGCAGGCCCCGACGAAGGAGGGGCTAGACGGGGTGGAGCGGACGCCTAGAATCCGCAGGACAGCAACCAGAAAATGTCGTAGACAAACAGGGCCAGGGGGTCCGGAGCTCTGCGACGGCACGCCCTGGACCCAACAGCCGGCCGCGCCAGCGGACGCCCATCAACTGGTTGAAGCGCAGCGGAAACCAGGGCTTGCGGCGGTAAACTTGTACTGCCCCCGTCACTGGCTGTTCCCCCAGTTGGCCGGTGACGGCAGGGCCTAATTCTCCAGCGCGCACGCTTTCCCTCTGTGACATGCTTGAAGGCGTAAGCAGCAGGATGTTTACCCACCTGAGGGTCCGTATTCCATTGGAATGCGGGCCCTCAGCTTTCTTCCCGCCGGTCCCGGTGCGCGTTAGCGTAGGACCGTCCTGCCAGTTGCAGCGGAAGTTGGGGGGCTCGGCAACCGGCAGGACTCCTTTTATAAGGGGGCGATGTGGGGCTACGAAGCTTTTTCCGGAGCCGGCGACGGCAGCCGACGGATACGGCTGTTGCAGGCGCCGCTGTTCAGGATTCAGAGGGGCCTGTGCCCTTGACGCCCGAGCAGTTGGCGGAGCTGCAGGCGGCATGGGCAGACCTGGCCGGAGCGGCTCAGGATTCCGGGGTGAAACACCTTCATGCCTGCACCCGCAACGGTAAGACCTGGCAACAGGACCTTGCAGCCGTCCGCAGTCTGGCCGCCACGCTCCGCAGCCTCCGTGAGGAAGGAACGACTCCAAGCCCCTAGCGGGGACGGTCAGGACGGCCAAGCTCTGGGGGCCGGCCGGCCCCTGCTTGATCTACGTCTCCGGTCCCTACGCGCCCTGGATCCAGCAGCCCTGCCGCGTCAGTGGACGCCCATCAACTGGTTGGAGCGCAGCGGAACCCGGGGCGGCGGACACAAGGGCACTCCCTGCGGGAGCCGTGGTTTGCCCTAGGCTGGGGTGCGGTTGCGGACTGGTCCGAGGGGAGAGCTGGGAGTCGATGACGGTTGGTCGGCGCAAGGCGCCCAACGCCGAGTTTGTTCTGGCTTACCGGATGGGACTGCCGGCCTCGAAGATCGCAGCCTGGGCCCGTGTCCCGGAGTCGACGGTCCGGTACCACCTGCAACTGGCAGTGAAGCAAGATCCCGCAATCCGGGAGGAACACAAGGCAGCGCTGCCCCAGCCAGAGGCGCGGACAACAGAGGCCGGGCTGCGGAACCTTGCCAACGTTTTGGCCTTCCACGAGGAACATGGGCGTTTGCCGGTTGGGCATGGGAAATCGGGGCGGGAGCGGGCGCTGGGAAGCTGGTTGGCTGATCGTCGCCGCGAGTCGGTCCAGGGCACCCTCTCCCCTGTCTATCGGGATGCGCTGGCGGTCATCCCGGGATGGGACAGACCCTCGGATCGGAAGGCTCAGGACGCGCAACGCTGGCTGCAGCGGTTGGAGGATCTGCAGCGGATCCGGGCCGCCGGTGGTGAGTGGCCACGGCATCAGAAGACCGACGACCAGGAGGAGCGGACCCTGGGGGTTTGGCTGCATTCACAGCGGATCGACTACCGTGCCGGCAGGATGGACCCGGTCAAGGAGGACAAGCTGAACCGGGTCGTGCCGGGATGGCGGGAAGGCCGCGGCCGCCGTGGCGGCCGCCACCGCCGGGATCTGCCCGGATAGGGTCCACTCCCCCGCTGCCCGGCCTTCAAGTGCCGGCCATCGCGGGGCGGCCCGTCTTGTGGGTAGGCCGCCCCGCGATGGTTTTATGTTTCCTGGTCCTTTCGGGTCTTGGCGGTGGCGCGGTAGGCGGTGATGGACGCGCCGAGCGCTGACAGCGAGAGCACGAAGTTGATGATGGTCAGTGGTTCCATGAGGTTTCCTTATCGTTGAGCAGGATTTAGTCTGAGAAGGAGCCGGTGGCCGCAGCCTTTGCGGTTACGACCACCGGGTTCGTAGCTACACCTACTTCCTTGCTTTTCGCTTACGCTTCCGAGTTGCCGCTCGGGAGCGTTTGCTCGTTAAGAGCGCGTTCCGCGTGGAGAGCAGAGCGATGACAGCTGTCATCAGGCTCACGACCGCTGTCGCGAGCTTGATCGCTTCGTCGATGCTCATGTAGCCACCTCCTTCCTGCCCCGCCGTGCGAGGCCCCCGCTGTCGCAGCCGGTCGAGGGTGGGCCGTCAACCCCGAAGAGTGCCCGGGGAAGCCCGCGAAATAAGGGAGCCCTGGCGACCGCGTGGGATTGTCCGTGTACGTGGGTTGATGGATCGGGCCCCCGGACGGCTACGATGAGCGGCCTTGTACGGAGAACAACCCAGCCACATGTAAGGGAAAAACAACGCTTTGCAGGCCGGAGCGCAGCGAAGGACCGAATTCTGGGTGCAGCGCAGCGGAACCCAGGACTTTTAGGGCCGGGGTTATGCCCATTGGCGGGCAGGTGGAGCCCTCCGCACAGCTCAAAGCTGTCCCCACTGGGTACAACCCGGGGCCTCGTTGTCATACCCCTCCCCCAAGATGGGAGCCGGCGGCCAGCAACAGGGCCGCCGTTCTTTGGCGTGTCTATTCGAATATATGTTCTAAGGTTGTGGTATGTCCTCCGAAGAGTTCGCGGCCGCGCTCCAGGCGCAGTACGCACGGCGGGCCGGCCCAATCGGGCTGACCGTAGAAGAGCTTGATTTCGAGCACTTCCCGGTCAAGAACGGGTACCCGGGGATCCCGGTGAAGGCGTGGATCCGGTTCCCTAACTGCGCGGAGCTGGTGGACGGCGAAGTGTTTGCCTGGACAGCGAGGGCAGCCGAAGTGACGTGGAAGGACGGGCCGGTCACGTACCGGACCTGGGTGTGGAGTTCGGCGGTGACCCGCCGGGAAGAAATGATGAACAGGAATTTGGGAGAGCGGACCCGTGGCAATAGCAACAACTGACAAACCGTTGGATGTGCCGGTGCAGGTCCGGTTTACCGCGAAGGGCATTCCCTTGGCCGTCCGGTATGACGGCCGGATCTGGGCCGTGGCAGCGGAACCGGTGCGTTGGTTTACCCGTGCGGATTGGTGGACCACGGCTAAGCGGGCACCTGTTGGCTGTGGCGACCTGGTCAGCATCGAACACTGGCAGGTCCAGGTCCGACTGACCTCGACCTCGGCGCTGCGCACATTCGAGCTGCGCCGCGATCCATTGTCGGAGCAGTGGCTGCTGGCTGCCATCACGGACGCTGGGGCGGCCGCCGCCTAAGCCAGATACGGCCGGCGGCTGTAGCGTGGCGCTATGACAGAGGACGTGCCCCCGGCCCTGCATCCGCCCGTGTCCCTGGCCCTAGCTAGGGCCGTTGAATCCGTCCCGACAGAGGCCGCGTTACCAGGCGGCAGCAGGTATGAACCGAAGTGGGACGGGTACAGGGCGTGCGCCTTGCTTGGGGCTGGTGGGGTGTCCTTGTACTCGCGCCAGGGCAAAGATTTATCGCACTATTTTCCGGACCTTGTGGAGGCCCTGGCGGGGCAGGTTCCACCTGGTTGTGTTCTGGACGGCGAGGCCGTGATTTGGACCGCGGACAGGCTCGATTTCGATGCCCTGCAGCGCCGCCTGGTCACTTCAAAGGCTGCCCTGCCGGCCCTGGTGAGGGAACGGCCGGCGTCGTTCGTGGCTTTCGACCTGCTGGCCGTGGCCGGGCATGACATCAGGGACGCGCCGCTGGAGCGGCGCAGGGAGCTGCTGGAGCAACTGGCCGCTGACTGGGATCCGCCGCTGAATCTTTCGCCGGTCACCCGGGACCGCGCCCAGGCGCTCCAATGGTTTGAAGAACTGCACCACGCGGGGCTGGAAGGGCTCGTCGTAAAGGGTGCCGAGCAGAGCTACCAGGGGGGCGTCAGGCAGTGGTGGAAGGTGAAGCGGCGCCAATCCGTGGATGTGGTGTGCGCTGGGGTAATCGGCCCCCTTCACCGGCCTCATTACGTCGTGGCCGGTCTGCCAGTGGAAGGCCGGCTACGGATCGTGGGGCGCTCCACCGTGCTGCCGGCTAAGGCTGCACGGGAGCTGGCCGCCCACCTACAGCCGCCGCAAGGGCCTCATCCGTGGCCGGAAGTAATCACGGAAACCACACTGAGCAGATTCAGCAAAGACAAAGGCCCCGTGACCCTCACGCTGGTGGAGCCCGTGGTGGTAGAGATTTCCGCCGACGTCGCGTGGTCGGGGAACACGTTCCGTCACGCCGTTAGGTACCTTCGACCGCGGCCAGAGCTATCCCCCACCGACGTCGTCCTGCCTGACCGACTCCAGTCGGGTTCATGATCCGTACGGACCGTGCGGACTCAGCCGTTCGGGCTCACCCTGGAGGCGACAAACCTGTCACACCGCACAGTCCCTGATAATGTCTCGGCAGGCAGCCACTGCTCGCCTGCCAATGATTTGAGTCCCACTTGAGTGAGCCGTGGCTATCGGTGAACCTTGCTGGGACCACGTTTGTGAGAGAAGAAGACCTTCCATGGTGAAGCTCAACCTGAAAGCTGTCGAGGAGCGCGTCGCGCCACTCGGAAACCGTGAATCCTACGATCGCGAGTTCATTTTCAGCCTGCTGCTGGCCTACGGCAAGCCCCAAGGCAACGTGACCAGGTTGCGCAATGGCTCACTCAACGTTGCCCATGACCCGTCCACTGAGGTCGCGCAGAAAAACGTCGTCTACTTCAAGGAGACGACCGGCGATCCACTCGCGGTCATCGATGAATTGAAGACTTCACCGTTAGTCATCCGGTACAACACGCGTTTCGTGATCGTCACCGACTACACGGAACTGCTGGCCATCGACACTAAGACCGGCGAGAACCTGATGATCCCAATCCAGGACATCGACCAACACTTTACGTTCTTCCTGCCCTGGGCCGGCATGGAGAAAGCCCAATATGTCGCCGAGGCACACGCGGACGTTAAAGCTGCCGCGCGAATGGGCAAACTGTTCGATGAGCTGCTGGCGGCGAACCCCGACATGTTCGACATGGCGCACGGGCGGCACGCGCTCAACGTGTTCTTCACCCGGCTCCTGTTCTGCTTCTTCGCAGAAGACACTGGCATCTTTGTGGAGGGTAGCTTCACTAACGCTGTCGGCTCCCAGACTCAGGCCGACGGCTCTGACGTCGCAGAATTCCTGACTGATCTGTTCACAGCCCTCGACACCGAACGAACCGAAGACAAACCCAAACATCTGGCACACTTTCCGTACGTCAACGGCCGCCTGTTCACCATGGCCCCAGAGCATGTCGTTCCACAGTTCACGAAAAAGGCCCGCGACCTGCTTATCGAGTCGGGCACGCTGATCTGGCGCGACATTAACCCGGACATTTTCGGCTCGATGTTCCAGGCAATCGTCACGCCAGGCAAGCGCAGCGACCTGGGCCAGCACTACACCTCGGTGCCAAACATCCTCAAGACCATCGAGCCGCTGTTTTTGGATGCGTTGAAGGAACAGCTTGATGCGGGATTCGACTCCGCCAGGAAGCTTGAAGCACTGCTCGAGCGCATCAGTGCCATCAAAGTTTTCGACCCTGCCTGTGGATCCGGCAACTTCCTCATCATCGCCTACAAGGAACTCCGCCGACTGGAGCACGCGATTCTCGAGCGGCTGTTCGAAATCGACCCAAAGCACCAGATGCTGTACGCCGAGTCGAAGATAAACATCGAGAACTTCTACGGGCTTGAGATCGACGACTTCGCTGTCGAGGTGGCAATCCTCTCCCTCTGGATCGCCAAGCACCAGATGAACGCTGAGTTCAAGGACAAGTTCAACATCTCCATCCCGTTGATCCCGCTCAAGGAGACCGGCCAGATTCAAGCAGGCAACGCCACGCGTGTTGATTGGAATTCCGTCTGCCCGAACGATGGGGACGAAATTTACCTCATAGGAAACCCGCCGTACGCGGGGTCCAAGACACAGACTAAGGCTCAGAAGGCGGACTACGACTTCGTCTTCGGCCGACGCCCATACTCCAAGAATCTCGACTACATCGCATTGTGGTTCGTGAAGGGTGCGGATTATATCGAGGGAACAAGAGCTGAACTGGCGTTCGTTACCACCAACTCTGTTTCTCAGGGTGAGCATGTGGGCTTGATGTTTCCGATGATCTTTGCCAAGAACATCGAGATTGGATTCGCGTACACCTCGTTCAAGTGGGAGAACAACGCTAAGCGCAACGCCGGCGTGACAGTCGCAGTCATCAGCCTTCGTAGTGTGAGGTCAGGCGCGAAGTACTTGTACACGGACGACCTACAAATCATCGCGAAAAATATCAACGGCTATCTTGCGGACGGTGACAACGTGTTTGTTGAGAAGCGAACGAAGCCGCTCTCAAACCTGCCAGCGATGTCCTTCGGAAGCATGCCGAACGACAATGGCGCTCTCATCCTGACTACCGCCGAACGGGAACGGCTGCTCGTTGCGTCACCAGAGGCTCGCAGCTGGGTAAAAAAGTTCCTAGGCGCGAGTGAGTTCATCGCCGGTACCGACCGATACGTCCTATGGATCGATGGTCCTGCTCTCAATGCTGCCCTCGCCGTTCATGAGATCGCTGCTCGCGTCCAGCGAGTCCGCGAACATCGGTTGAAGAGCGATCGGGCCGCAACGGCAAAACTTGCTGGCAGTCCACATCGGTTCGGAGAAGTGAGATATAAGCCAACGGATTCGATTATTGTGCCGAGTGTCTCGTCGGTGAGGCGAGAATACATTCCGATCGGATACCTGGACAAGAACACAGTTGTGTCCAATCTGGCGTATGCAGTGTACGAGGCGGAACCGTGGGTGTTTGCGCTCTTAACCTCGAGAATGCACATGGCGTGGACCCGAGCAGTTGGCGGTCGAATGAAGACGGATTACCGCTATTCGAACACAATTGTTTATAACAACTTCCCTGTGCCGCCTCTCACCGATGCAGCGAAGGAACAGCTCACGGTTGCGGCGCTGAGGGTGCTGGATGTGCGCGAGTACCACTGCGAGAAGACCCTTGCCGACCTCTATGACCCTGATCTCATGCCTGCGGGCCTTCGGGCCGCCCACGTAGAAATAGATATGTTGGTGGACTCCTTCTACTCCAAGCGCGGCTACGAGACTGATGAACAAAGATTGTCGGACCTATTTGCTGCGTACGAGGCAATGACCGCGGCACTTACAAGGGGGAGCAAGAAGAAGTGAACAAGCCGGTAAACATCGTCGACGTGACCTATGCCCGCACTAAGGCATCGGTCAACACCGATGCCTTAGGCATGCGTGAGATGCAGCAGCGCGTCTTCGCTAAACGAGACGCACCACACCTTCTGGTCAAGGCTCCGCCGGCGTCGGGCAAGTCACGTGCACTGATGTTCGTTGCGCTCGACAAGCTCTACAACCAGGGCCGAAAGAAGGTAATCGTCGCCGTTCCTGAACGCTCGATCGGCGCGTCCTTCTCTTCGACGAAGCTCACCTCGCACGGGTTCTTTGCAGACTGGGAAATCAAAGACGAGCACAACCTCTGTGACCCCGGTTCCTCGCAGGGCAAAGTCGACGCATTCATCGACTTTCTTGAGGGGCCTGACGCTACCTTGGTGTGCACGCACGCTACGCTGCGGTTCGCATTTGAGAAACTTGCACCGGAAGCGTTCAACAGCGCGGTGCTAGCGATTGATGAATTCCACCATGTCTCAGCGGACACAGAGGCCAACCGCCTAGGCGCGCTCCTGCGTGAGGTCATGAATGGCTCCGACGTGCACATCGTCGCAATGACCGGCTCATACTTCCGCGGCGATTCAGTGCCAGTGCTGTCTGCGGAAGACGAGTCACAGTTCACGCCGGTCACGTTCAACTACTACGACCAGCTCAATGGTTATGAGTACCTGCACTCGCTCGGCATCGGGCATCACTTCTACCAAGGCCGCTATACTGATGCGATCGGTGAGGTCCTGCAACTGGGCAAGAAGACCATCCTTCATATTCCGAACGTCAACTCGGGCGAATCTACCAAGGACAAGATCGAAGAAGTCGGGTTCATCATCGACGCCATTGGCCACGTCGAGGACACCGACCCCGACACCGGAATCATCAGCATTCGCCGCAAAGACACCGATGAAATACTTCGGGTCGCCGATCTCGTGGACGATACAGACCAGAAGAAGCGTGCTGACACGCTCCACTATCTCTCCCATGTCGCCTCCAAAGAGCGCGACGCTGTGGACATCATCATCGCCCTGGGCATGGCCAAAGAAGGCTTCGACTGGCCTTTCGCGGAGCACGCCCTGACCGTCGGATACCGTGCCTCGCTGACCGAAGTCATCCAGATCATCGGCCGCGTCACGCGCGACAGCCCCGGCAAGGAGCATGCCCAGTTCACGAACCTGATCGCTGAGCCCGACGCCACACAGGGTGAAGTGAAGGTTTCCGTGAACAACATGCTGAAGGCCATTACGGCATCGCTGCTTATGGAGCAGGTACTCGCCCAGAATTTCACTTTCAAAACTAAGAAGTTCGATGGTGACGACTCGAAGATCCCCGGTCAGCTGAATATCAAGGGTTTCAAGGAGCCCTCGACGGAGCGTGTCAGGCAGATCGTCGAGACGGACCTGAACGATCTCAAAGCTACGATCCTGCAAGACGACACGTTCGCACGCGCAGCAGCGGGTTCGATCGACGCAGAGACCGCCAACAAGGTCCTGATCCCGAAGATCATCCGGGAAAAGTACCCGGACCTCAACGACTCGCAGGTCGAAGAGGTGCGGCAGCAGGTCGTCGTGGACTCGGTGGTCAAGAACGGTGAGGTGCGCGAAGTCGGAGACAAACGGTTCATCAAGATGGCCGAGAAGTTTGTCAACATCGACGAGCTCACCATAAACCTCATCGACTCGGTGAACCCCTTCCAGCGCGCCTTCGAGATTATGTCTAAATCAGTGACTCCCTCGGTACTCCGGATCATCCAGGACCAGATCACGGCCACCCGCGTAGAGTTCACCGAAGAAGAGGCGCTAGCACTCGTTCCCCGGATCAAGAACTGGATCAAGGTCAACGGTCGGCGACCGGACTCGCGGGCCGAGGAACCGACCGAGAAACGGTACGCGGACGCGCTGCTGTGGCTCCAGCGGGCCAAACAGAAGCTCGAAGCCCAAAAGCGGGCGACTGAAATGGTGACTGACGAATGAGCGAGAACGACGACATCTTCGAGGCGGCACCGTCCTCCCTTCAGGACCTCATCGACAACGACCTCGACGGGCTGCTCGACGCGCCCGAGAAGCCCAAGAAGGTCACCTCCTCCGACCGGCTCGAGCGTGCGTTCCTGGAGATCGTGGAGTTCCGCCGGACGCACGAGCGCCTGCCAAGTTCGGCGACGCGGGAGATCGCCGAACGGAAGCTCGGGGCCCGTCTCGAGGGCATCCTCGCCAACGAGGAGAAGATCGAGGCACTTAAGCACCTCGACACGGAGTTCGAGCTGCTGGCTGTAGAGGCAGCAGCTCCAGAGTCGCTGGACGAGCTACTCGAGAGCGATGAGCTGGACGATCTACTGGGCGACGAGAGCGGCATCCTCGATGTGTCGGATCTGCCCGTGATCAAGCGTCCCGAGTCCCCGGACTCAGTCGCTCAGCGGGTGAAGGCCGAAGACTTCGACCTGTTCGAGCCGCTGTTCAAAGCGAAGCACGCCGAGCTGGCCGAGGGCACGTACAAGCTGATGCCTTTTACTGGCATGGATCTCATTCGCAAGGGTGCGTTTTTCGTGCTGAACGGCGTCATGTGCTTCGTGGCTGAGGTAGGCGAGGACGTGGACCTGATTGTCGGTGGCAAGCCCAGGCAGAAGCAGCGCCTACGCGTCGTCTTTGAAAACGGCACTGAGTCGGCGATGTACAAGCAGAGCCTTATGACCCGCATGTACGAGACGCAGGGCCAAGTCTTGGCGCGGACAGGCCACGATGCCACCGAAATCCTCGACGCCGACTTGGAGAGCGGTCACATTTACGTGCTGCAGTCGCTCAGCGAGGATCCTGTTGTCGCGGGGATGAAGGACCTCCACAAGATCGGCTTCTCCACCACCAACGTCGAGACCCGCATTAGAAACGCGGTGAATTCGCCTACCTACCTGATGGCACCCGTGAAGGTGCTGGCGGACTACCGGCTCTACAACGTGCGTGCGTCCTGGCTGGAGCACCTCTTGCACCGCGTGTTCGCGGAAGTGCGTCTGGACCTGACGCAGGTGGACCGGAAGGGACGCGACTACGACCCCTCCGAGTGGTTCGTGGTTCCGCTGGAGACCATCAACAAGGCCGTCGCAATGATCATGTCCGGCGAGATCACCGACTACGTCTACGACAAGGCGCTGCAGCAACTGGTCGAACGTGGCTGAGCAGGGGGTCTCAGTAGGTCGCTGACCCGGCTGGCGTCTACTTCAGCGATTGGTTCAATGTAGACCCCTAGGTGCTAACAGGCCCTTGTTGTCCCGGAATCCGCCACCTGTCCGGGTCCCACCCCTCGCTTTTCCGCGGTTCTATGGTCCTTTGCATGAGACCACGAGATCCCCAGTTTCCATACACAGACTTCGCCACGCAGACGTTCTTTATGCCAGGGTTTGATGGGCCCGCAGCCGAAGAGGTGTACGGCTTCCTTCATGGTGCCCTTCTTGGCCGTCCTGTTTCCGACTTACGCATCCAACGGTTGAGGTATATCCGGGATGGTCTTCCCCGTACCGCCGAGGTAGGCGACGCAGAACACCGGGGAGAAAAGTTCGTCATGGGTATCTTCGGGCCGTGCACCAAGCGAGGCGACTACTACATAGTGACGGTTAGGCGCGGTCTCGAGTGCCCGGAAAACGCAATCTGCGTGCATTCCAGTGAGGTACGGGAACTTGAGCACTTCCTGTGAGCCCAGCACGGGTGCCCCACTTCCTTAGAAGTGGGACACTACAACGGAACCTCCTAGCTACTGTTGCGGGAGGAACGCGTTAACTTCCGTGAAGAGCTTCTCAGCACGATCCAGGGTGGCAGCGCTGATTTTAGGCAGGAGCTTGGTCTGATTCCTGTTCAAGGTAGAGGCCGGAGAGAAGTGGTTGATGCGTCCGTTGTTGATCCCCCTCGCTTCAAATGCCCGTTCAACCCGTCTGACGAGTCTCGGATCATCGGGCAATTCTTTGAGCGTGAGCTTCTTTCCGGCGAGCAAGCCCTGGTATGCATCATTGATGAGTTCGACGTAGAAGCCGGGCTCGAATAGGTCCTCGACGTCGGCGTCGGCTCTGCCGACGATAGTCCCGATTTCGACAATCCCTCCGCTGCCGAGGCGGCCTGCCTCCTTCAGGCGTCTAACGGCCGCACCGTCATTGCTTGCCGAGTCAATGAGCGCAATAGTGTTGAGTTTGTTTGATCCTAGAAGGGCGATAAAAGCTGGGAGTTTAGCGATTCCCCCTGCCGGCGTGATGACCAATCTGTCGTCCAGTCCTTGACGCCTCTGCGATTTGAGAGCTTCCGACAGGACCTCAAGATAGAGGACGTCACCTGGCCCTTCAACGAGCAGGACATTTGGTGCGACAAAAAGAGTTTGACTGAGCTCGATACCTAGGGTGGCGTGCAGCGGGAACGCAGTCTCGGCGTCTGCCCGAAGCACGTCGGACGAAACGACCGTACCTTTTTTCTCATCGTCAACGACAGTGCGGACCCGGCCGAACTTGTGGGCATCAATCATGAAGGGCGAGTGCGTAGAGAAGATGACCTGGTGCCGTGGAGCAAGCCGTTCATCGATAAAACGAAGCAAGTCTGCTTGCGCTGTGGCGTGCAGGTTCAGCCCCGGTTCATCTAGGAGAAGGATTAACTGCTGCTGCTCGTTTTCTTCTAGATGCGTGAAGTAGGCAAGGAAGGAGAAGAACCAAACGAAGCCCCGTGACCGCTCGTCGAATGGGACGCTGACGTTGTGGCGCTGGTTGACGACGCGGATCTGGAGCAGCGGTGCTTTATCAAAGGGAGCGACTGCGTCAGGTTCGGGGGTTGGGATGATCTGGAGGCGTACGGATAGACCCTTGTTTTGTGTCCAGTACTCGAACACCTCATCGCTGATGCTGTTGGATGCGTTTTCCAGGTCGCGTATCAGGTGCTCGTGAGATTCCGGTTCGTGGAAGTCCTCTGGAGCAACGCCAGCCATGCTGAGGAGGGCCAGCACGGCTTCTTCGCCGCGTGTAAGGTCCCCTTCATCCCGCGCCTTGATCAGATGCGGGATCGATACCTTGCCCGGCATCGAATCGTAGTCGCCGAAGTAAACGAATTTTGGCCGGCGGGCGCTCAATAAGTCGATAACGGCAAGATCCAAGTCCTGCTTTCTCCATGAAGAGACCTTTGAGACTACGGCGGTAACACTTGAGGTAGGGGCTTCCATGGACTGCAGCGCATCGACCAGGTCCTCGACTGAGTCTGATTTGTCTACAAGTTGCTGGGTCGCGCTAGGCAGGTCCAGCCCTTCCCGCAGGTGGCTAACAACTGCAGACTCGTCGACTTCTACCTTCCAGTGGGTTCCTTTGAATCGATAGCCCGCTGTTACAGAGAACCGGCGGCTGCGGAGTACGCCTTTGCCGAGTTCTTCTTCGACAGCCTGCACATCGTGATCATCGAGCTCATAGGTGAGGATGCTGACGGAGATCTCGTCAGATCCCCTTTTCTCGCGAGTAAGCCGGCTCGGATAATCCAAACCAATGTCGAACTTCGCCTTGTCCACGGCATGGGACTTGTACATGGCTTGCAGTACTGCAGTCTTGCCGGACTCGTTCTTGCCGACAAGGCACGTCACGTCCGGCTCGACGTCGAAGTCTCCCCCATCTTCGATGCTCCTGTACCGTCGCAACTGCGTCTTGATGAGTTTCATCTGAGCGGCCCTTCCCCTAAGTCCACGGGACGCACTGCCCCCTGGTTGAGATAGTACCGGCCACCTGCGACAGCCAATTGCCGACATTTAGCCGTGCCGCTGTGTGGTTCTCAGGAGACGTCCTTTACTGGCTCCCAGTACCGCTAGTCCCATGTCCTTGGATTCGGCACGCCGGACAAGGCGGACGAAGAAACCTTGGGAAGACGGAACTGTGTGGCGCTACGGCCGCCGGCGGGAAGATCCAAAGACAGCTGCTACGTCTTGGCTATCGTACGGTGGTCCAATGCGGACACAGGAATCAGGAAATATCACCAAAGTGGTCAGGGACTTTCTCCGTGCATCCGGTGGAGAGCAGCCGAGCAGGACCAGCCGATCCCGCAGCTGGGATTACTGCTACAACTATTTTCAGGATCACCCGGAACCGACGCAGGACCTGGAGAGGAGCTGCCTTCAGCTTGGCTACTACCTCGCAAGTTGGGGCATGCTCCGCGGATCGACTTACTTGTTCGCCGAAACGAACATGCGCCACTATGCCAAAGCGGTTCGGGTAATTGAGGACCTGAACCCGAGCATGCGCGAGATTGACGCGGACAGCTATCTTGACCCTGCTGCCCGAGCGCAAATCATCCGTGCGTACACTGCGCTGCGTGTGGCACTTGTGCCCGATGATGTCAGCCACGTGACCCTCGTAGGTAAGGTGATGCTCGGCGTATGGGGATGCCTGCCCTCTTTCGACACGTACTTCCGGCTGGGTTTCGGGAAGATGACCGATACAAGGGGGGAGAAAACCGCTTTCCACAGAGTTAGCGACCACTCCCTCATGCTGCTGGGAGATTTCCATGGCCGGCATTATCAAGAGATCGTCAACCTCGCTGCCCAGTACACAACGCTGAGCTTCGATGGCGACTTTACTGATCGCCCTCTGCCATTGGCCAAGGTCATCGACATGTACGGGTTCCAGCGGGGCTACGCCGGCTGAAGACAGACTGTCCAGCCGAAAATTGAACCACCAGGTCCGGGCACTGACAATAATTGCCGGGCGCGAAACCTCGGTGTTCCATAAGCAGTCCCAAAACTAGGGGCGCGTTACGCGGCTGCGGATGCGCCTTCTGGGACGTCGTTCCCGCTAAGAGCCCGAGTCAGTGATGAAACGCTGACGCTAAGCCGCTCAGCCGTTTCCTTCAGAGTCTTTCCTTCATTGCGCAGCTGCCGGGCCGTTTCCAGTTTCCCTGGCGTCATCGACCGCGGGCGGCCGCCCAGCCGGCCTCGCGCTTTGGCTGCTGCCAGCCCAGCCTTCGTTCTCTCCGACAGCCGTGATCGTTCGTATTCCGCGAGGGAAGCGAACATGTCAAAGATGAGCTTGCCGTGGGCACTAGTCGTGTCCAGCCAAGGTTCAGCCAGGGAACGGAAGCCTATCCTTCGCTGACCCAACACTGTGACGATGTCCGCAAGGTCAGAGGTACTACGGCCTAGTCTGGTCAGGTCCGCGACCAACAGCACGTTGCCTGGCTGCAGATAATCCAAACAGTCCTTCCACCGCGCCCTTGCCTGGGTAGCACCGGACGCGTACTCCTGAAAGACGCGGACTGCTCCGGCCGCTACCAACGCGTCCACCTGTGAATCGAGCGATTGACCGCGAGTACTGACCCTTGCATAGCCGACTATGTTTCTGGACATGTCAAAAACCCTCCTGCAACCCTTTTGACCGGCTTTCTTTTCGGCAACCAGTTTTGACTAAGAATAGGGGTGCTTATTCGGCTTTTTCGGAGGCTTGCGGAACGCAAGTCAGAAACGGTCGTATTTGACGTCCGAGTGTGAACTGGGGGTTGCCAGCCCGCGTGGGACGTTAGTGGTCTTGAAGTACGGGCATTGCTCCGAAACAAGTGAGAGCCGGGATACGCAAGTGTCCCGGCTCTCACTTGTGGGCATCCTCCCGAACTTAAGGGCGCGCCATTGATCGCGCGGCTTCGATCAGGACAGCCGTGCAGTCTTTTGTGTCAGTGATGCTTTGCTAGAAGCCCACGTAGGCGTGCTGGAGGTGCTTAACCTGTGGCGGGGCTTGGAAGTGTGGCCCGACCAGTTCGCGCCATTGCTGGAATTCGGGTGATTCCCGGAAGCCAACAGTGTGGTCTTCGAGTGTCGCCCAGCCAACGGTGAGGGTGTATTCGTTGGGAGTTTCGATGGTGCGGTCAAGCCGGAAACTCAAGGCACCTTTTTGCCTGGGCGTGTTCCTGCTTCCCGTCACTCCCCCGGCCCGGCTGGCTTACCCGGACTACCGAGCCAGACCCGTGCGGGCAGTAGTGGAGCTCCTGTTGGCGATAGTCACCGTCCGGATGGCCTTCGCCATCCCCGACCCGGAAGGGGCCTGGTCCTCACCCTGGACGTACGCTGGCGTGGCTGCCATCGTCGGACCCATGATCCCCTGTTGGGCCCGCCAATCGCCAAGCCGTCACCAAGGCCGCAGTTCGGTAACGGGGCGGTCGTTTAGGCCCGGCGCCCTTGTTGGTCTGATGCGATGGGCGGAAACTTGATTCACCGAGTTATGCAGTCAGCCCAACGGTAGTCACCCAGAGCCGGGGCACCATGACCATCGCTGACCATAACCCAGCCATCAATCTTCGACTCGTGCATCCGGCCTTTCTTCAGACAGTCCTGTCATGAGCACGGCCCAGACGGTGGCGCTGATCTTCGTTGCTGCCTTCGTATGGATTGGCCTGACCCTGCTCGTCATCCTGACGCTGCGCCGCCGCAGGAAAGGGTCCTCGGTGGTTGCCACGGCTCCACCACCCCCGGATGCCACCAGCTCCAGGCCACACAGGCCGTGGCGACGGGTCCCGCCAGTGACGGGGCAGATCCCGGCGCCGCGGCGCCGACGGAGGCTCCAGAGAATCCGCCGTCCGCACCAGAGCTAGGGAGAGTCATGGATACCGGGACCATCCTCGGGTACGCCGCCGGCTACATCGCAGCCATGGGAGGCATTTTCCTCCTTTACCTGCCCGTCATCGTTTTGCTCGTCGCCCTGCTGATCGCCGGCGGCATCCTGGAACTGTTGCTGCTGCCATTCATCGCCTTGGTCAAGAAGCTCCGGCGCCGTCCCCCACCGGACCTGGATGCGTCCTGGCTCCTTGACCGGCGCGCAATCTAATGATGGCCCTGGCCCAGCGCGGCCGGAACCGGTAAATCCGGCAAATACTGGCCCTTTACCGGCGCCAAAACCGGCAAGACTATGCCTCAGCCAGGAAGAGTGAAGAAGCTCGTCGGATCGTCGGCTCCGGGCAGTCGTGGTAATGGCGTCCACGGGCCCGGTGTCAAGGGAACAGGACAGCAACGTCACGGGAGTGGACCACCGTGTAGCGGGTAGACCCGTCCAGCCAGGAGCGGATACCGGTGTACCGATCGACAAACAACCCGTTGCCCAGCAGTCCCGCTGATCGCGCAGGTCGTAGACAAGATTCCAGACGAGATCCATGAGTTCATGGATGGCCGCCTCCACCCTTGGAGCCATCATGCCTCCGTGGTGCGCCCGGGCAGCGGAAGGATGGCTGACGAGGGCTGGGCATGTCCCTGATGTGCCTGCATCGGAAGGGCCGGAAGACTACGCCAGCCGCCGGCCACCTACTTCTCGATGCCAGTACCAGGCGTCCTCGCTCCCGGTGCGGAGTATTGCATCGGGCTCTACGCCGCCCTCGTTATCGGCGAGACCTTCGCCGAAGCCAACCCCGCAAGCCTTGCCGCCACCCAGCATGCGTTCATGCATGCATGATTGTACGCATGCATGCGGGCTAGCATTTTGTGAGGACAGCAGGCAAGCAAGCCCTATTGAGCCCGCGCTTGCCCACAAGCCACCATGCTCGCATGCGCGCCAACCCCGCCCCTCCCCCACCAGCATGGACGACACCGGAAGGTCACGGGACGACTCTTGCGAGAGGCTGCAAATGGCCAGGACGAGGC
>Ga0157369_10004240_pt1 | contig 16980 bp, 8 predicted proteins | sample C25metaG_FD_113461 | JGI IMG/M metagenome (GOLD analysis project Ga0157369, IMG submission 113461) | Corn rhizosphere microbial communities from Kellogg Biological Station, Michigan, USA - C2-5 metaG | ecosystem: Host-associated > Plants > Roots > Rhizosphere > Soil | place: USA: Michigan... | reverse complement strand
CTTCGCACTCGATCGGGGATAAATCCCCTCGCCACAGCACCAGGCTTAAATTTTGCCGCCAACCACTCGTTCCTCCCAGATAGCGAAGGCCTCCGCGCCTGCACCTCGATGGCGAACCTGACTGAGATGGCAATGACAAAACCACGTTCGAAAAAGGCGCTGTATATCGGCTTGCCGCTGGCACTGGCCATCGGCGCCGGAGCCGGCTTCCTGGTCTGGGATCACTGGTTCAAGGGCAATGCCGGTTACCCGCTGGCGGTGATCAAGCAGGCCAATGAAATGCAGGACCGGTTGCTGTCGTTCGACAGCCATATCACCGTGCCCATCGATTTCGGCACCGCCGGCAACGAGGCGGACAAGGACGGCAGCGGCCAGTTCGACCTGGCCAAGGCGGCACGCGGGCGACTGTCCGGTGCGGCACTGACGATTTTCGGCTGGCCGGAAATCTGGAACGGCCCCAACGCCCCGCACAAACCCACCGACGGTTTTGTCGAAGCCGCGCGCAACGAGCAGGAAGTGCGCTACAAGATCATCAGCGGCATGGTGCGCGACTACCCCAACCAGGTCGCCATCGCCTACACCCCGGATGATTTCCGGCGTCTGCATGGCGAAGGCAAGTTCGCGATCTTTATCAGCATGCTCAACGCCTACCCGCTGGGCAACGACCTGAACCTGCTGGACCTGTGGGCGGCGCGCGGCATGCGCATGTTCGGCTTCAGCTATGTGGGCAACAACGCCTGGTCGGACTCGTCGCGCCCGCTGCCGTTTTTCAATGACTCCACCGACGCCCTCGACGGTTTGTCGGACATCGGCAAGCAAGCGGTGCACCGCCTCAATGACCTGGGAGTGATCATCGACGTGTCGCAGATGTCGACCAAGGCCCTGGAACAGGTCGCGCAATTGAGCCGCACGCCGATGGTGGCGTCCCACTCGGCGCCGCGCGCGTCGGTGGATATCCCGCGTAACCTGAGCGACAAAGAGCTGCAACTGATCAAGCAGAGTGGCGGCGTGGTGCAGATCGTGGGCTTCTCCGCCTACCTGCGCCCGTTGAGCCAGCCGACCCGGGACAAGCTCAACGCCCTGCGTGCGCGCTTCGACCTGCCGCCCCTGCCCAACCGGGCCGTGGCGTTGATGCCAGGCGACGCGATCATCGCCGCGTGGCCGGAACACAAGTTCGGCGAATACGCCAGCGCGCTGTACGGCATCCTCGATGAAGAACCCAAGGCCACCCTCAAGGACCTGGGCGACGCCATTGACTACACCGTGCGCAAGATCGGCATCGACCATGTCGGCCTCGCCTCGGACTTCAACGATGGCGGCGGCGTGCAGGGCTGGAACAACGTCGGTGAAATCCGCAACGTCACCGCCGAACTGATCCAGCGCGGCTACTCCGAAGCCGATATCGCCAAGCTGTGGGGCGGCAACTTCCTGCGAGTGTGGGACCAGGTACAAAAAGCCGCCAAGCCGTTGGCCAACCGTTAATCATCCAGAAGCCAGTCCATGACCGACCGCCGTACGTTTCTCAAGCAGGCCGTGGTGTTTGCCGCCAGCCTGCCGCTGGGCGCCGCCCTGCTGCCCCAGGCTATCGCCGCCCCTGCATCGAATGACCCATGGACGGGTTTCAAGCAACTGTTCAACCAGGACCCGGACTATCTGCACTTTTCCAACTTCCTGGTGGCCACGCACCCCAAGCCGGTGCGAGAAGCCATCGAGCGCTACCGCGCGCAGATCGACCGCAACCCGGGCCTGGCCATGGACTGGGGTTTGCAGGAAACCTGGAAGCGTGAAGGCCAGGTGCGCGAGTGGGCCGGCCGCTACCTGAAGGCCACGCCGGCGCAGATCGCCCTCACCGGCAGCACCTCCGAGGGGCTGGCGATGATTTATGGCGGAATCAAGGTGCGACCCGACCAGGAGATCCTCACTACCGTCCACGAACACTACGCCACCGAGTTCAGCCTGGACTTCCGGGTGCGCAAGGAGCAGACCCGGGTCCGCAAGATTCGCTTGTTTGAACACGCCAATCGCGTGTCCGTCGACGAGGTGCTGGGCAATATCCAGCGCAATATCCGCCCCAACACCCGCGTAATTGGCATGACCTGGGTGCAGTCCGGCAGCGGCGTGAAGCTGCCCATCGGCGAGATCGGCAAGCTGGTGGAAGACCACAACCGCAATCGCGACGACAGGGACCGCATACTCTATGTGGTAGACGGTGTGCACGGCTTCGGCGTGGAGAACCTCGACTTCCCGGACATGCACTGCGACTTTTTCATCGCCGGCACCCACAAGTGGATGTTCGGCCCCCGGGGCACCGGGCTGGTGTGCGCCCGCGACCCACAAAACCAGTATGTGACCCCGATGGTGCCGACCTTCTCCGAAGACCAGAACTTCGCCACCACCATGACCCCGGGCGGCTTTCACGCCTTCGAACATCGCTGGGCGGCGGATGAGGCCTTCAAGCTGCATCTGCAACTGGGCAAGGCGCAGGTGCAGGCACGCATCCACGCCCTGAATACCGAACTGAAAGACCACCTGCTGGCGCATCCGCAGATCGAACTGGTCACCCCACGCAGTCCCGAGCTATCGGCCGGCTTCACCTTCTTCCGGGTCAAGGGCCAGGACAGCGAAGCCGTGGCCGACTACATGATGAAAAACCGCGTGGTGATCGACGCGGTGGACCGTGATGTCGGCCCGGTGATCCGCACCTCGCCCGGCCTGCTTAATTCCTCCGATGAGATCCAGCGCTTCATGACGCTGCTGGGCCAACGGGTGTAACGCACCGCTTTTCCACTTTGAATGAGAGGCCCCCATGAACAAACCCCTCACGGCATTGGCACTTACCGCCCTGTGCGGCGCCTTGCTGCCCAACCTGGCCCACGCCGCCACGCCGCAACCTGGCAAAGTGTTCAAGGACTGCAAGGACTGCCCGGAGATGGTGGTGCTGCCCGCCGGCACCTTCACCATGGGCACCCCCGAGGACGAAGTCGGCCGTGAGCCGGATGAAGGCCCGATGCACGAAGTGACTTTCGCCAAGCCGTTCGCCATGAGCCGCTTTCATATCACCGCCGGTGAATGGGACAGCTACATCCGCCAGACCGGCGTGAAGATCGCCGACGGCGACACCCGCCCCGGCCGCGAATGCATCGCCAGCAAGCCGCGCTACCCCCAGGGCCCGCGCCAGCCGGCAGTGTGCATGGACATGGACGACATCAAGCAGTACGTGGCCTGGCTGTCGAAGAAAACCGGCCAGCAGTACCACATGGTCAGCGAAGCCCAACGCGAATACGCCGCACGCGCCGGCTCCACCGGGCCGTTCCCCTTCCCGTTCGATGAGGGCAAGGGCTACAGCATCGCCAAGCACGCCAACACCTATGGCCCGGCCGATGGCTACAGCTATTCGTCGCCGGTGGGCAGCTACCCGCCGAATGCCTTCGGCATGTACGACATGCATGGCAATGTCTACGAGCGCGTGGCCGACTGCGAACACCCCAACTACATCGGCGCGCCCACCGACGGCAGTGTGTGGATGGAGCCGAACTGCGAGGGCTACATGATTCGCGGCAATGACTGGGGCGAGGCGCCGGTGTTCTCGCGCTCGGGCAACCGCAACACCATCTACCCGCAGACGCGGGGGGATTGGATTGGGTTTCGCGTGGTGCGCGACCTCTAACCGCACTGGAAATCCATTTGTGGGAGGGGGGCTTGCCCCCTCCCACATTTTTAACCGTGCCTGCTTTAGGTTGCCTTCTGCGCCAACAACGCCAACCCTTCATGCAACGCCGGGAACAGGCTGTTATTGAAGTTGTTCCAGCGCAGCTCAAGGATGGTGTCGTCCGGCGCGATCTCGGTCTTGAGCACGTCGTGGAACACTTCGCCGGAGTCGATGCCGTTGTCCACGTAGTGGAACGACGCGCCGGTGAGGTACAGCGGCTCGGAGGGCGTGGTGGCCTTGGTCGCCCAATCCGTGACTGTCAGCCCGCGCGCACCGTACAGCGCGTTCCAGGTGGCATAGGCACCACGGCGCTCGTACGGCGATTCGAGGCGGGTAATGCCGGGGTGGATGTTCATGATGCGGCGCGCAAACGGCGCACCCGGACGTACCAGTTCATCGAGGATCACCAGCAGGCCGTCGAGCACCACGATGTCCGCGTTCAATTCCACCAGCGTGTCGTGCAGGCGGCGCTCGAAGTCCTGCTTGCCGGCAATGTGTTCTGCGCTGCCCCGTGGCAAGCGCCGGTAGGTGGACGGCACACTCAGCAGCAGGTCATTGACCAGCCGCCCCTGCACGCGCAGGTCGGCCGGGTACAGCCATTGGCGGCCCGGCTGGTAGGCAAAGCCGTAGTCGCGGACCAGCTGCTGGTCACGCGGGTTCTGCTCGTCATCGTCGTACACCACGCCCACCAGGTGGTAAGCCTCGCCCAGGGGCGTGTCATTCAGTGCCCCTACGAGGGATTCCAGCACTGACATCATGTAGCGTTCGTGGTCCTTGTAGGCCACTGGCTGCCCGGCCTTGTCGGCGGCGGCATTGCGCAGTGACCACACGTACACCAGATTCCTTTGCGTCATTGTTTCGCTCTCGCTGGATAAATCAGGCACGCGCCAAAACGCGTGCGGCTACTCCACAAGAACGAACCAGCCCCCGCCTGATTTATCCATCAACGCCACCGCCGGGCACGCCGCGCTAAATAGTCGCGCCAATCCTTCGTTTGTCATGGGTAAGGGTCTGTGTGCCCAGCCCCCTCTTTTTCATTTTCCGGGAAGTATTTATGACCGACCCCAAGCGCGGCGCCTTCAAAGGTTTGCTCGCATTGCTCAGGCCCTTTCGCACCATCGTGACCGTCTCCGTCGCCCTGGGCATGGCCGGCGGCCTGGCCATCACGTTGTTGCTGGCGACGATCAATAATGCGCTGCATTCGTCCACCGGGATGACGCAGGGGGTGATTCTGACGTTTGCGGCGTTGTGTGTGCTGGCACTGACCAGTTCGACCGTCTCCGATATCGGCACCAACTACGTGGGCCAGCGGATCATCGCCGCCCTGCGCAAGGACCTCGGCGAGAAGGTGCTGTCGGCGCCCATCGAGCAGATCGAACAATTTCGCTCTCACCGCCTGATCGCGGTGCTGACCCATGACGTCGACACCATCAGCGACTTTTCCTTTGCGTTCACGCCGCTGGCCATCGCGACTACCGTGACCCTGGGTTGCCTTGGCTACCTGGCCTACCTGTCGGTGCCGATGTTCCTGATGATGATCGTCGCCATCGTGATTGGCAGCAGCGTGCAATTCATCGCCGGGCACAAGGGTATCCGTGGCTTCGACGAAGCCCGCGACCAGGAAGACGAGCTGCAACGCTACTACTCCGCGATTGCCTCGGGCGCCAAGGAACTGCGCATCCACCGCCCACGTCGCTACCGCATGAACACCCACCGCATCCAGGAAACCGCCGACCGCATCAGCGATATCCAGGTGCGCTCGGTGAACATCTATATCGTCGCCAAGACCTTCGGCTCGATGTTGTTCTTCGTGGTCATCGGCCTGGCCCTGGCGATGCAGGCCTACAACCCCAACCCGGACCCCGCGGTGATCACCGGCTTCGTGCTGGTGTTGCTGTACATGAAAGGCCCGCTGGAGCATGTGGTGGGCTACTTGCCGATCATCAGCAAGGCGCGGATTGCCTTTGCGCGCATCACCGAGCTGTCCGACCGCTTCTCGTCACCCGAGCCGCACTTGCTCATGGATGGCAGCGAAGCCCCCACGCCGGTGGTCAACAGCCTGGAATTGCGCGGCGTGACCTACAGCCCGCCGCCGGTGGAAGGCAGCCAGCCGTTCCACCTGGGGCCGATCAACCTGAGCATCCAGCAAGGCGATATCGTATTTATCGTGGGCGAGAACGGCTGCGGCAAGACCACCCTGATCAAGCTGTTGCTCGGTTTGTATCAACCCCACGCCGGCGAAATCCGCCTCAACGGCGACACCGTGACCGACCCGGCGCGCGACGACTACCGCCAGCTGTTCACCACGGTATTCGCCGACTACTACCTGTTCGATGACCTGGTACAGGGCAGTGCCACACAATCCCTGGACAGCGCCGCCAAGTACCTGGAACGCCTGGAAATCGCGCACAAGGTCAGCGTCAAGGACGGCGTGTTCAGCACCACCGACCTCTCCACCGGGCAGCGCAAGCGCCTGGCGCTGGTGAATGCCTGGCTGGAAGAGCGCCCGGTACTGGTGTTCGACGAATGGGCCGCCGACCAGGACCCGGCCTTCCGCCGCATCTTCTACACCGAGCTGCTGCCGGACCTCAAGCGCCTGGGCAAGACGATCATCGTGATCAGTCATGACGACCGCTATTTCGATATTGCCGACCAGTTGGTGCGCCTGAGTGCAGGCCAGGTCGTTTACGAAATGGAACCGGCGTGAATTTCTTTTCCGGTTTTCGCAGGTAGGGACGTCTCACTAGTGGTAATGAGAATTGACCTCAATAAACACCTATAACTGCCCACCTAAAACATAGAAGAGAACGCATTCATGTCAGTACGACTCGGTCTCAGCCCCCTGAGCAAAGCGCTATCGATGCGCAGGGCCTTGAACGTCAACCTCAAGCCGTGTGCCCTGGCCCTGGCGGTCTCGCTGCCGCTGTCGGGCTATGTACAGGCACAGGAGATCGAGATCGACATTCCTGCCCAGCCGCTGGGGACGGCGCTGCAGGAGTTCGGCCGCCAGACTAACCTGCAAGTGCTGTACAGCCCGACGGATGTGCAGGGCAAGAACAGCACGGCGGTCAAGGGTACGCAGGAGCCCGGCAAGGCCATCACCACCCTGCTCAAGGGCACCGGCGTCAGTTACGGCCTGCAAGGCAATGCAGTTACCATCAGCGCGATCGCGTCTTCAGGGCTGGAACTGGGGACCACACAGGTCACCGCCAACCAACTGGGCACCGTGACGGAAGGTACCGGCTCGTATACGCCGGGGACTATCGCCACGGCGACGCGCCTGGTGCTGACGCCACGGGAAACGCCGCAGTCTATTTCGGTGGTGACGCGTCAGGTGATGGATGATTTCGGACTTGACGCCATTGATGACGTGATGCGCCATACCCCGGGCATCACCGTGTCGACGTATGACACCGAGCGTACTAACTACTATTCCCGTGGCTTCTCTATTGTCAACTTCCAATACGACGGTATTCCGACCCTGCGTGATGCCCAATATTCGGCCGGCCAGACCCTCACCGACATGGCGATCTACGACCGCGTCGAGGTGCTCAAGGGTGCCACCGGCCTGCTCACCGGCGCTGGCGGTCCGGGCGGCACCATCAACCTGATCCGCAAAAAGCCGACTTCCGAGTTCAAGAGCAGCATCGAGCTGTGCGCCGGCTCCTGGGATAACTACCGCTCCCAGGTCGATGTCAGCGGGCCCCTGACCGAAACCGGCAATGTGCGTGGCCGTGCCGTTGCGGCCTATCAGGACAAACACTCGTTCCTCGACCACTACTCGCGCAAGACCGGAGTGCTTTACGGCATCCTCGAATTCGACCTGGACGAAAACACCCTGCTGACCGTTGGCGCCGACTATCAGGACAGTGACCCGAAAGGCTCAAGCTGGACTGGCACACGCACCATCTTTGATGCCACCGGCAAAAAGCTGGACCTGCCGCGTTCGTTTAACAACGGCCCCAAATGGGGCTCCTGGGAACAGTACAGTCGCACCGCATTCGCAACCCTGGAGCATACGTTTGACAATGGCTGGGTCACAAAAGGCCAGTACAACCACCAGATCAACGGCTACAACGCGCCCCTGGGCTACATTTCCCAGGACTCCGCCACGGCCAGTTCCATTTACGCGCGCAAGTACGTCGGCGATACCACCAGCGACAGCCTCGATGTGTACGCCTCGGGGCCCTTCGAACTGTTCGGCCGCGAACACGAACTGGTGATCGGCCAGTCCCTGTCCATCTCCAAATGGAAAGCCAAGGACTACACCGCGACCACCTACTTCAACAACTCCTATGACTTCTACAACTGGCACGGCCAGGCCATTGAGCCCCTGTGGACTGCCACCAAGATCAATGACGAAACCACCCGCCAGACCGGTACCTATGTGACTGGCCGCTTCAGCCTGACGGATGAGCTGCACCTGTTGCTCGGCTCGCGTGTCGCCAACTACCAGGTCACCGGTACCAGCGCCACCCAGGAAAGCGGCAAGGTGGTGCCCTACGCTGGCCTGACATATGACCTGAACGACAATTTCACCGCATATGCCAGCTACACCGAAATCTTCCAGCCACAAACCCAGTACCGTACGCGCACCCGCACGATGCTCGATCCCAATGAAGGCAAGAACTATGAGTTGGGCCTCAAGGGTGCATTCTTCGATGGCCGCCTGAACTCCAGCCTCGCCTACTTCGAAGTGCACGAAGAGAACCGCCCGCTCGCCGATACGGCCTGGAACTCCCAGCCAGGCGTCGACTTCTCCTACATCGGTACCAAGACCAAGACCAAGGGCTACGAAGCGGAAATATCCGGCGAGCTCGCCCGAGGTTGGCAGCTGCAAGCGGGCTACACCCACAAGATTGCCCGTGATGACGATGGCAAGAAGGTTGCCACTTGGGAACCGGAAGACCAGGTCAGCTTCTATACCACCTACAAACTGCAGGGCAACCTGGACAAGCTCACCGTCGGTGGCGGTGCACGCTGGCAGAGCGCCGGCTGGCAGACCGTTAACAACTGGGGTTACCCTGGTGGCGGCCGCTCCGAGAAGTTCACCCAGGCCCCATACTGGCTGGTTGACTTGATGACCCGTTACCAGGTGACCGAAAACCTCTCGGCCACCCTCAACGTCAACAACCTGTTCGACAAGCACTATTACACCAACATCTGTTTCTATGACTCGGCCTACCCTGGCGACCCACGTAACGTCATGGTCACCACACGCTGGGACTTCTAAGCGCGCAAACCGTAGCCCCTGGTCACCCTGTGACCAGGGGCTTTTTTACGCCTATCGCTGACAATCCGCGATGAAGGCCGCCAACAGCAAAACGCCCCTGACCACCACTGGCCAGGGGCGTCTTTTTAGCGCAACCGCTTACTCCATTGCCGCGACAAAACTGCTGATGAACTCCGCGTTGTCCAAGATCCGGTGGTGGGTTGTATCAATCACCACCGAGCGCTGGATGCCTGCCTGGCCAATCACCTCACGCATGCCGGTTTCAATCAGTGCCTGGTGAATCCCGCCCTCGCTCAAGGCAGCCCACCAGCAATGCACCGGAGCCTTGATCGCACGGTAATCGGTGTCTTGCAGGCGCTCGTCCAGCACCTGCTTGATCGCCCAGGAACGTTCGGTTTCGCCACCGGTTTGCAACTCATCCGTGAGTACGCGGAAGCTGTCGCCCAGGTTCAATTCAGCCCACTCGGATACACGTCGCCACTGCTCATCCTGCTCGCCAGGAGCCGCCTGCCACACGTTCTGGATCTGCTCGGCATAGGCCGGGAACATCACCGCCAACAATTCCACGCGGCGTTCGGCAGCACAAATCTCTCGCTCGTCCACCAACCCACCCTCTTCCCAGAATGCGGTAAAGCGTGCAGGCGGCGGCGCATCGATCCAGCCCAGCGACTCCACGGTTCGGCCAGCCTGTTCCAGACGGTACGCCACCTCCATCGCCAGGTTGCCACCCAGTGACCAGCCGCCCAGGCGGAAGGCGCCGTGGGGCTGGGCCAGCAACAACTGGTGGGTGTAGTCCTCGACTATCTGCGCCCAGCTCGGCACCTCGACACCCTCTTCCACCAGGGCCCGGCAAACCACCCCAAACACCGGGCGCTGCTCACGCAAGGCCAGGGCGATGGCCTTGTAACAATGCACCGAACCAAAGCTTGGGTGGAACAGGTACAGCGGCGTGCGCTGGGTCTGGCTGTTGAGCCTGACGATCAACGAGCTACCGACATCCCCCTCGATACAGCGCGCCTGGCCCGCAACCGTCGGGTGCAGCATCAGTTGATTGACGGCGAGCATCGCACCGCAGGCCTTGTGGATGCGGTCCTTGAGCAGCAACACCAGCAACGAATGGCCACCCAGTTCGAAGAAGTTGTCGTGCAACCCCACCCGCTCGACTTCCAGCACCTGCGCCCACACCGCTGCAAGCTGCTGTTCCAGTCCGGTCTGTGGTGCAACGTAATCGCGACCGATCGCTTGCGGTTTGGGCAGAGCCTTGCGTTCCAGCTTGCCGTTGGGACTCAGGGGCATCAGTTCCAGCAGCACCCATTGCGCAGGGACCATGTAGTCCGGCAGATGGCTGGTCAGATGGGCGCTCAACTGATCACGCCAATCGTCGGCGGCCTGTTGCAGGACCAGGTAACCCACCAAGTGCTTGCCATCGACTACCTGTACGGTGGCCTCACGCACAATCGGGTGCTCGAGCAGGCGAGCTTCGATTTCTCCCAGTTCGATACGCAAACCACGCAGTTTGACCTGATGATCGAGACGACCAAGGTATTCAATGACACCGTTTGCACGCTGACGCACACGGTCGCCGGTGCGTTACAGGCGCGCGCCGCTGTGGAACGGGCAAGGCACGAACCGTTCGGCGGTCAGCGCCGGGCGGCGGTGGTAACTGCGGGCCAGGCCCGCGCCGCCGAGGTACAGCTCCCCGGCAACTCCGACCGGCACAGGTGCCAGGTCGGCGTCGAGCACATGGGTGCGCAGGTTGGCGATGGGCTCACCGATCGGTACCGCGTCACGGCCTTCGTCGCGGCAGGTCCAGTGGGTCACGTCGATGGCGGCTTCGGTCGGGCCATACAGGTTGTACAGGCCGGCTTGCGGCAGTTTAGCGAAAACTTGCTGTTGAGCATCCGCCGGCAACGCCTCGCCGCTGCACACAATACGCCGCAGGCTATGACAGCTGGCAACCGCGGAGTCTTGGAGAAATGCCTGTAACATCGAGGGCACAAAGTGCAATGTGGTAATGCGCTCGGCATTGATCAGCGCGACAAGCTTTTGCGGATCGCGGTGGTCGCCAGGCGCAGCGACCACAAGACGCGAGCCGGTCATCAGAGGCCAGAAGAACTCCCACACCGACACGTCAAAACTGAACGGCGTTTTTTGCAGCACGCTGTCGCGCGCATCCAGGCCATAAGCCTCCTGCATCCAGCACAGCCGATTGGTCAGCGCCGAATGACGGTTGCCGGCGCCTTTGGGCTGGCCGGTGGAACCGGAGGTGTAGATCACATAGGCGAGGTTGTCGCCGTGCAACACGATGCCTGGGTTCTCTTCGCTGTAGCATTCGAACACCGATCCACCCAGGACCAGGGTTTCCAGTTCCTGTGGAATCGGCAATTGCTCCAGCAAATGCGCCTGGGTCAGCAACAGTTTCACACCGCTGTCCTGCAGCATATAAGCCAGCCGCTCACGCGGGTATTCAGGGTCCAGCGGCACATAAGCACCGCCAGCCTTGAATACCGCCAACAGGCCGATGACCATTTCGATGGAGCGCTCAACCGCCAGCCCCACCAACACATCCGGGCCCACACCGGCCTCCATCAAGCGATAGGCGAGTCGGTTGGCGCGCAGGTTCAATTCGATGTAGCTCAGGCACTGCTGACCAAACACCAGGGCCGGCGCATCCGGTGTGCGGGCGACCTGTTCTTCAATCAGTTGATGCACGCAGCGTTGCAACGGGTACTCCCGTGCAGTGGCATTCCAGCCGTGGATCGCCGCTTGCTGTTCGTGGGCATCCAGCAGCGGCAGCTGGCCGATACGTTGCTGGACGTCGCGGGTCATGCCGTCCAGCAGATTCAGCCAATGAGTCGCCATGCGCGCCAGGGTGGCCGGCTCGAACAGGTCTGTAGCGTAAGTCAGCGAAGCGGCAAGCCCCTCGGCTGACTCGTGGGTGTTGAGGCGCAGGTCAAACTGAGCAGTATGACTTTCCCACTCGAGGCCACTGACGTGCAGGCCGGGTAACTGCTCACCTTCGTCGCGGCCACTGGCTTGTGTCTGATGATTGAACAGCACCTGGAACAACGGGTTGAAACTCAGGTTGCGCTCAGGTTGCAAGGCTTCCACCAACTGCTCGAAGGGCAAGTCCTGATGGGCCTGGGCGTCCAGCGCACGCTGTTTGACCTGGGCGAGCAACTGAGCAACCGTCTGTTGACCATCGATATCGGCCTTGAGCACCTGGGTGTTAACGAAAAAGCCGATCAGCCGTTCGGTTTCCACGCGATTGCGATTGGCCACGGGCACACCCACGCGGATGTCGGATTGACCGCTATAGCGATGCAACAGGGTCTGGAACGACGCCAGCAGCAACATGAACAGGGTCACATCCTCGCGCTGGGCCAGCGCGCGCAGCGCCGTCACCAGGGTGGGTGGCACCTGGATGTCCAGGCTCGCGCCGCGATGGCTTTGCTGGCTCGGGCGGGCGTGATCCAGCGGCAGCTCCAATACCGGTTGCTCACCGCCCAGCAGGTCGCGCCAGTACTCCAGTTGGCGGGCCTTCTCGCCCGCCTCCATCCATTGGCGCTGTCATACAGCATAGTCAGCGTACTGGATCGACAACACCGGCAATTGCGGCACCTGGCCCAGACTGAAAGCGGCGTACAACTGCACCAGCTCATCGACCATGACCTGCATCGACCAGCCATCGGAGACAATGTGATGCTGCACCAGCACCAGTACATGATCGTCCTCGGCCACGCGCAGCAGGCTCGCGCGCATCAGCGGTCCCTGGGTCAGGTCGAAAGGCCGGGCGATCTGTGCCTCCACCTCGGTACGGATCGCCGATGCGTCGATATCGACCCGCGCGACCTCGATACTGGCCTGCGCGGCAATCACCTGCACGGCACGCTCACCGTCCTGGCGCAGGCAGGTGCGCAGGCTCTCGTGACGCGCTGCCAGGGTGTCGAAACTGCGCTGCAATGCCGACAGATCAAGACGCCCTTTCAGGCGCAAGGCACTCGGCACATGATAGGCAGCACTGTGCAGGTCCAGTTGCCAGAGGAACCATTGGCGCTCCTGGGCATAGGACAGCGGCAAGGGTTGACCGCGCTCAACCATAACCAGCGCGGGCGCCAGTGGCACGCCACTGGCAGTCGAAAGCGCGGCGACAAACCCTTGCAGGCGCGGTTGTTAGAACAGGCTTCGCAGCGCGACCTCGCGGCCTAACAGGTTGCGCAGGCGTGAGATGACCTGCATCGCCAGCAATGAATGGCCGCCCATCTCAAAGAAGTGATCGGTCAATCCAACCCGCTCGGCACCCAGGATATCGGCCCATATCGCCGCAACCTGTCGCTCCAGCCCGGTCACAGGGGCAACCCAGGCCTGCTGCGACTGGCTGGCGTCGGGTTTTGGCAACGCGTGGCGATCCAGCTTGCCGTTGGGGTTCAGCGGCATGCGTTCGAGGAAGACCAGATGCGCAGGCACCATGTAATCTGGCAGTTGTTCGCGCAGGGTATTTTTGAGGGTCTCACCGTCTTGCTGCTCGGCGACCACATAGGCGATCAGTTGATTATCGGCGGCCAACACCAGTGTTTCACGTACGCCGTCCTGGGCCTGGAGCAGCGCTTCGATTTCCACCAGTTCGATGCGGAAACCACGAATCTTCACTTGATGGTCAACGCGGCCGACGTACTCGATCACGCCGTCCGCACGGTAACGTGCCAGGTCGCCGGTGCGGTACAGGCGCTCGCCGGTTTCACCGAACGGATCCGGCACGAAACGCTCGGCGGTGAGCAGCGCACGGTTCAGGTAAGCGCGCGCCAGGCCGCAGTGGCTGCCGATATACAACTCGCCCACCGCGCCCAGCGGCGCCAGGTTCAAATCGCGGTCCAGCACATATAACGCACGGCCCGGCAGCGAGCGGCCAATCGGGCTGGCAGTGGCGCCGATGGTGTCAGTACCGGACGTGCAATCGAGAACGCTCGATACCACTGTGGCTTCGGTCGGGCCGTACGTATTGAGCAGGCGCACATGGCCCAGACCGGCTTTCAGCCACTGAGCCGGGCCGTCCAGCGACATGGCTTCGCCGCCAATGTGGATCTGGCGCAGCGCACCATAAGAGCGTGGCCCCGCCGCCAGGCAATCGAGCAAAAACAGGTTCCAGTACGCAGTCGGCAAATCGGCCAAGGTGATGCCTTGAGCGCTGATTTCTTCGTACAGGCGGGCGCTATCCCATAGCTCGGGACCACGCAGAATCACAGTCGCGCCGTGGGTCAGCGCCGGGTACAACTGTTCGACGAAACCGTCGAAGTTCAGGGTAGCGAATTGCAGGACGCGATCATCCTGAGTCAGCCGAGAATAACCCGCCGCAATGCTGGAGAACTCGACCAGCGCCGCATGGTTGATCGCCACACCTTTGGGCTTGCCGGTGGAACCGGAGGTGTAGATCACATAGGCAAGGTTTTGCGGGTCGACCATTACCTGCGGGTTGGTCTCGGGGTAGGGAGTCAGGTCCGAATCCGACAGGTCCAGCGTCGCTACACCTTCGGGCAGCGGCATGTCTATATGCGATTGGGTCAGCACCAGCCGCACGCCGCTGTCTTGGAGCATATGCAACAGGCGCTCGCGTGGGTATTGCGGGTCCAGCGGCACATAGGCACCGCCGGCCTTGAGCACGGCCAACAGGCTGATCACCATTTCGAACGAGCGCTCCACCGCAACACCCACCAGCACTTCCGGGCTGACACCTCGGGCAATCAGCGCATGGGCCAAACGGTTGGCCTGTCGATTCAACTCGGCATAACGGATGGACTGCCCACCCAGGCACAATGCCACCGCATCCGGGCGCCGTTGCGCCTGATGCTCGAACAAGTGCTGCACACCCTGCTCAATCCCACATGCCGCGGCGGCGCTGTTCCATTCCTGCAGCAAGTGCAGCTGCTCCTGCCGATCGAGCAGCACCAGCTCGCTGATCGGCTTCACGGCATCTTGCGTCACCCCTTTCAGCAGGTTCTGCCAATGCTGTGCCAGACGCACAATGGTGGCGGTTTCAAACAGATCGGTGGCATAGGTCAGTGACGCCCAAAGACCGTCACTCGACTCCTGGGTATCCAGGCTCAAGTCGAAATGTGCGGTGTGGCTATCCCACGCCAGCCCTTCCACCCGCAGGCCGGGCAGTTGCTCGCCACGCGGTACACGTGCCTCTGACTGGTGGTTGAACATCACCTGGAACAGCGGGTTGTGGCTCAGGCTGCGTTCCGGCTGCAGCGCCCCCACCAGTTGCTCGAACGGCAAGTCCTGATGCGCCTGGGCATCGAGGGCACGACGCTTGACCTGCTGTAACAGCTGGGCAAAGGTCATTTGCCCGTCGATATCAGCCTTGAGTACCTGGGTGTTGACGAAGAAACCTATCAAGCGTTCGGTTTCTACGCGGTTGCGGTTGGCGATCGGCACACCGACGCGAATATCCGATTGGCCACTGTAGCGATGCAACAAGGTCTGGAACGAGGCCAGCAACAGCATGAACAACGTCACACCTTCCCGCTGAGCCAGGGCCTTGAGGCCCGCAACCACACCGCTATCCAGACCGATTTCCAACAAGGCACCCCGGTAGCTCTGCACCGCCGGGCGCGGATGATCCAGCGGCAACTCCAGCACGGGCTGCTCACCGCCCAACAGTTCACGCCAGTAGTTCAACTGGCGCTGCTGCTCGCCAGCGTCCATCCAGCCACGCTGCCAGGCCGCGTAATCGGCGTATTGCAACGCCATCACCGGCAGTTGCACCGACGCGCCCTGGCTGAACCCGGCGTAGAGTTGCACCAGTTCATCGACCATGACCTGCATCGACCAGCCATCGGACACGATATGGTGCTGGACCAGTATCAGCACATGTTCCTGCTCATTCAGTTGCAGCAACGTCACGCGCAGCAACGGGCCCTGGCGCAGGTCGAAAGGCCGGGCGATTTCTGTTTCGACCCGCGCCTGCACCTGTTGTGCAGACGCACCGTCCAACCGGTCGAAATCCAGCGGCAATGTGGCGGTTGGCAGGATGTGTTGCAGCGTGTGCTCACCGTCGGTGACAAACACAGTGCGCAAGGCTTCATGGCGCGCGACCAAGACATCAAAACTGCGCTGCAGGGCTGGGCGATCCAGTTGCCCGCTCAAGCGCAACGCGTTGGGCACATGGTAGGCCGCGCTTTCAGGCTCCAATTGCCAGAGGAACCACTGACGCTCCTGAGCATAGGACAACGCCAGCGGTAGGTCGCGAGAGACCGCCACCATCGGCGGTGCCAGCGAGGTGGTATCCAGCGCTTGCAACGCCAGCACAAAACCTTCCAACTGCGGCTGTTCGAACAGGGTACGCAGGGCGACTTCACGCGCCAGTAACTGACGCAGGCGAGAAATGACCTGCATGGCCAGCAATGAATGCCAACCCAGTTCAAAGAAGTGATCGGTAAGGCCGATCCGCTCGGCACCGAGAATGTCGGCCCAGATAGCCGCCACCTGCTGCTGCAAGGGGGTAATCGGCTCGACGAATACTCCTTGAGATTGGTTGATGTCCGGCTGCGGCAAGCCTTTTCGGTCGAGCTTGCCGTTGGGGGTCAGCGGCATCTGCGCGAGGAGCATGAAGTGCGCCGGGACCATGTAGTCCGGCAGACGGGTCTTCATTGCACGACGCAGTGTTTCACGGAACTCGACCTGATCAATCAGGGCCGGATCCGCGGGTACGACATACGCCACCAGTTGCTTGCCCGTCAGCCCTTCCTGGGCGACCACCACCGTTTCGCCAACGCTGTCCTGCTCACGCAGCCGCGCTTCGATTTCGCCCAGCTCAATGCGGAAACCACGGATTTTCACCTGATGGTCGACACGCCCCAGGTAGTCCACCACACCATCCGGGCGGCCACGGGTCAGGTCACCACTGCGATACACCCGGCTGCCGGGCTTGCCGAACGGGTCCGGCACAAAGCGTTCGGCAGTCAGCGCCGGGCGCTCCAGATACCCACGGGCCACGCCCTCCCCGCCCAGATACAGCTCACCGGCCACACCGATGGGT
>Ga0157369_10004237_pt1 | contig 16990 bp, 17 predicted proteins | sample C25metaG_FD_113461 | JGI IMG/M metagenome (GOLD analysis project Ga0157369, IMG submission 113461) | Corn rhizosphere microbial communities from Kellogg Biological Station, Michigan, USA - C2-5 metaG | ecosystem: Host-associated > Plants > Roots > Rhizosphere > Soil | place: USA: Michigan... | reverse complement strand
GAAAACCTTGCTCGTTCCTAGCCACAGGTACTTGTTGTCGCCTAGGCGCACGTCAGCCTGGAACGCCCCGGCTTCCTGCCGCACTCGGCTGTTCACCCCGTCGCAGGCGACGATGAGATCGGCCGTGGGCAGTTGCGAGGCGGGCATCACCTCGTGACCGAACTCAACGCGCACGCCCAGGCCCTGGGCGCGGCAGGCGAGGATGTCGAGCAGGCGCTGCCGGCTGATGCCGTAACCGCCGCCTCCCGGGTACAGCACCTGCCTGCCATGGATGTCGACAACCTGATCGAATTGGCTAAAGGCAGCTTGGTGAATCTCCTGTGCTGACACCGGGTCGCATCGGTGCAGCTCTTCCAGCAGGTCGCGGCCCAGCGTCACGCCCCAGCCCTGGGTGGAGTCAGCCGTATTCCTTTCAAGGACCGTGATGTCGTGTCCAGGCTCACGCAGCTTCATCAAGAGTGCGAAGTAGAGGCCAGCTGGCCCTCCGCCCACGCACGCGATCCTCATGCGGTCTCCCCCGGCGCGGCTTCTGCGTAAGTTGCGCAACTTCGGCACTAACAGTAGAGGTTGGCGCGTATGGGCGCGATTGCACTACTTTATTGGGATACGATATCTGCCCCGTGACACGCGTTCAAACGAACTTCAGAGGTGAACGTTACGATCTGGTGATGGCGGCCGACGGCCAGGGAGGGCGGCCCGGCGTTACGGGGCGGCGCGCAGTTCCACGCAGCACTCGCCCGCTCGCGGGTCGAGCACCGCGTCCACGCCCGACGCCTGCAAGCCGTCCATCATCCCGCTGATGAAGGCGTGGTTGAGGCCGCACACCAAGTCGGGCGCCGTGCCGGCCAGCGGGTGGAACGGGCAGTTGCGAAGGCGCAGGCAGGCGGCCGATTCCCGGGTGGGCTCGAAGCCTCGCTCGGCGAGCAGCCTGGTCGCCAGGGACAGTGCGCGCTCGGCGCCGAGGCGGCCGGGCCGGGCCCGCTGGCGCTCGTCGGCGCCGACCCGCTCCCCGTGGTCGCGGGCTACGCGCCGCACCGTATCGCGAGCGCTCTCCCCGCTTTCCTCGCCGGCTACCGCGTCCAGCAGGATGCCGGCCAGCATTTCGTGGCTGCGCTGCGGAATGCTCACCCTGATGTCCACCGGGGACGGCTCGTACACCTTGGGCACCCGGCCGACCCGGCGGACCCCGTCGGCTTGCTGGTAGTGCGCGCGCAGCGCGCCGGCGTCAACCAGCTTGTCCAGGTGGAACGCGGCCAGCTTGCGGGAGATCCCCACCGCGGCCGCGGCCTCGTCGCGGGTCACCGGCCGCCGCGCGGCGCGGATGAACTCATACATCCCTCGCCGCAGGTCGTCATCGAGCGCGGCGATGGCCCTGATCGCGGGATCTGCCGTCACTCTTCCAGCATAACACCAACATCCATGGTCGATCATCTGCAACGAAGCTTCAAGGCCAGGCACTTGACCACCCCTAGCCAATAAAGCTAAACTTCTTTAGTGAAACTTTGGAGTTTGGAGTCGCCATGACACGCGATGCCTGGTCATCCGGGGCGATGACCCCGGACCTGATACCCGAGGGGCCCGACGGCCCCGACAGCGCTGAGGGCCCTGACGGGCTCGGCAGTCCCAGCGTCCTCGACCTCGCCGCGGCCGAGCTCGCCGCCGGGCAGTTCCTCCAGGCGCTGGGCGTGTCCCTGGATTCGGAAAGCCTGCGGGGAACCCCCGGGCGGATGGCCCGCGCCTATGCCGAGCTGTTCACCCCGCGCCCGTTCAACATGACCACGTTCCCCAACGACGAGGGCTACGACGAGCTCGTGCTCGCCCGCGCAATCCCGGTCCGTTCGGTCTGCGAGCATCACCTGCTGCCATTCACCGGGGTCGCCCATGTCGGGTACCTGCCGGGCGACCGCATCCTGGGGCTATCCAAGCTCGCCCGCGTCGTGGAGCACTTCTCGCGCCGTCCCCAGGTCCAGGAGCGACTGACCAAGCAGATCGGGGACTGGCTTTACTCGCACCTGCGCCCCCGCGGCGTGGGCGTGGTCATCGAGGCCGAGCACACCTGCATGACCGTGCGCGGAGTTCAGGCCGCCGGGTCCCGTACGGTCACCTCGACCCTGCTCGGCACCCTGCGGGAAGACCCCCGCTCGCGCCAGGAATTCTTCGCTCTCACCGGCGTCAGTGCCTGACAAGCGGCCGGTTCAGCTAAAAGGAGTGCCAGTGTCAGCCAACGCAGTGTCATCTAATACCAGAGCAACCAGGGCATTCGTCATCGTGGGCGGCGGCCTGGCCGGAGCCAAGGCGGCCGAAGCCCTCCGTGGCGGCGGCTTCGACGGGACGATCTCGCTGATCGGCGAAGAAGGGCACCTGCCCTACGAGCGTCCCCCACTGTCCAAGGACTACCTGGCCGGCAAGGCCGACCGGGACAGCGTCTTCGTCCACGACCAGGCGTGGTACCACCAGCAGGAAGTCGACCTGCGGCTCGGCAACCCCGCCACCGCCATCGACCGAGCCGCCCGGCAGGTGCTGCTCGCCGACGGCGCTCGCCTGCCCTACGACAAGCTGCTGATCGCCACTGGCGCCCGCCCTCGGCGGCTGGCCGACGCCAGCGGAGCCCACTACCTGCGCACCATCGATGACTCCGACCGCCTCAAAGAGATCCTGGCCACCGGGTCGCACCTGGCGGTGATCGGCGGCGGATGGATCGGGCTAGAGGTCGCGGCGGCCGCCTGCCAGGCCGGCTTGCAGGTCACGGTCCTGGAATCCCTGGAACTGCCGCTCGTGCGCGTGCTCGGCCCCCAGATGGCGCAGGTCTTCGCCGACCTGCACAGGTCCGCGGGCGTCGACCTCCGCCTCGGCGTGCGGATCCACGAGATCCTCCAGCGTGGCGGCAAGGCCGCCGGCGTCCGGCTCGACGACGGAACCACGATCGGCGCCGACGCCGTCCTCGTCGGCATCGGCGCCACCCCCAACACCGGACTGGCCGCCGACGCTGGCCTGGAGGTCAGCAACGGCATCGTGACCACCGCCTCGCTGCGGACCAGCGACCCCGACATATTCGCCGCCGGGGACGTCGCCAGCGCCTTCCACCCGCTACTGGGAGAACATGTCCGCGTCGAGCACTGGGCCAACGCGCTCAAGCAGCCGGCCGTGGCGGCGGCCGCCATGCTCGGCCAGGACGCCAGCTACGAGGAACTGCCCTACTTCTACACAGACCAGTACGACCTGGGCATGGAGTACGTTGGCCACGTCAGCGGCGGCTACGACCAGGTAGTGGTCCGCGGTGACCTGGAGGCTCGCCAGTTCATCGCCTTCTGGCTCAAGGACGGCCGCGTCAAGGCGGGCATGAACGTCAACATCTGGGATGTCGCCGACTCGATCAAGGTGCTCATCCGGTCCGGGCAGGCGGTCAGCGCCCAGGCGCTCGCCGACCCCGGCCGGGCGCTCAGCGATCTTGTCCCCGGGTGAGCCGCCGCCGCTGACGCCGGCCTTCCCTGGCGCGCTCGCGCTGCAACTCGGCGTGCCCCTCGCATCGTTTGCAGGATGGCGAGGCCTGGAGGGCCTCTGGCCAGCCTGGATGCCTAGTCGCCCACGGCGCGCAGGCGGTTCTCCGTGTACTGGTCGTAGGCGTCGTCGTCCGCAGTGTCCTCGGAGGGCGCGTAGTGCAGGCCGGGGGTGAAGTCGCGGGCGCGGTCCAGGTCCGCGTAGTCGGCCGCGACGGGGGCCGCCGCGTAGGCGGCCGGGGCCACGGACGGCGCGGCCGTCCGCCGCTCCCGGACGTGCCGGGCGCGGGCGACGACGCGCTTGCGGGCCTCCACCCGCGCCTGCATGGCCTCCCGCTCGGCGGCGGCGCGCTCGGAGTCAGCCGCGGCGGCCTCGCGCAGCAGCACGAGGTAGCCGGCGAGCATCACCGTCGGCGGCGCCAGCACCCACCATGCGGCCAGCCCGGTCACGGCCAGGCCAGCGCCGGCGACCTCTAGGCCCAGCAGCATCCACAGCAGTCGGCGGCGGGCGGCCAGGACCCGGTGCCGCGCCTCCTCGCGCGAGGCGGGGTCCGGGGCGAAGTCGCGATCACGGGCATCGTCGTCGCCGTCTTGTGCCGCCGCGATGTCAGTCGTCCCCGAATCGCCGGCCAGGTCGCCTGTGGTGGCGAGTTCCCGGGAGGTCGCTTCCCGGGCTGAGGTAATGCGGCTGATGTCGCGGCGCAGCCACCGGGGTATCAGGACGCCGGCCCAGATGGCGATGATCGCCAGGTACAAGATCGCGCTGCTCATCGGGCCTCCCCTCTACCACGTAGCCGAGTGCTCCCCGGTGAGCACGCGAGTATGTAACACAACGTAAGGGCACCGGCCAGCGATAACGAGCACCCCGACGGCGTGTCGCGAAGATCACGGGACAACGTTATAGCGCGCGAAGGCGCTACGCGCCCGACCGGGACGCCGCCAGCGAGCTGCGCCACCGCGGCATCAGGCCGTGCGACGCCTCCTCGGCGGTCATCGCGTAGCACACGTGGTCCCGCCACGCCCCGTTGATGTGCAGCTGGCGGACCCGGACGCCTTCGTCGCGGAACCCGAGCTTCTCCACCACCCGCCGGGAGGCGACGTTCTCGGGCCTGATCGATGCCTCAAGGCGGTGCATGCCGACCACTGCGAAGCAGTGATCGACCGCCATCGCCAGCGCGGTCGGGATGATGTCGCGCCCGGCGAACCGCTCATCGATCCAGTAGCCGATCTGCCCCGACCGCGAGGACCCCCAGACGATCGACCCGATCGTGAGCTGCCCGACGAACTCCCCGCCGTAGGTGACGACCCACGGCAGGGCGATCGCCTGCCGGGCCTCGCGGCGCATCGTGCGGACGAGGGAGACGTACGGGCCGAGCGACGAGCGGTGCAGCGGCGTCTCCGGGTTCGTGGGCTCCCACGGGCGCAGCCACGGCGCGTTCCGTACCCGGATCTCGCGCCAGGTGCGGGCGTCGGACATGCGCACGGGCCGGAGCGCGACCGGGGCGCCAAGCAGTTCCGGCTCGGTCAAGGTGGCGGGCCATCCTCGGATACGTCCCACGGTGCTAATCATTCTCCTGCGCGCAAGGTGATGCCACGCGGTTAGCTCCCGGGGAACCGGCCCTCGTCCCCTGAGTGTCCACCCTGGAAACCCCCGCAGAAAGCGAGTGTATCGGGCATGATGCTCGCCCCGGGCGCGCGCTAGACGATACCCGAACCGTGGCTCGCGTCCGCCGCGCTGTCATCTGCGCTCTCATTAGCGGCCGGGCGGGGATGGTCTCCGCCGCGAATCTGGTCCACCGCGTGCACCAGGATCGGGCGCAGCACCTTCATCCCGTCCCGCACTCCGCCCGATGAGCCGGGCAGGTTGATGATGAGCGTCCGGGAGGCCACCCCGGCCAGGCCACGGGACAAGATCGCCGACGGCACGCCCGCCGAGGCCCCGGCCGCCCGCAGCGCCTCCGGGATTCCGGGGATCTCCCGGTCGATGACCCGCCGGGTCATCTCCGGAGTGAGGTCGCCAGGTGTCAGCCCGGTGCCGCCGGTCGTCACCGCCACGTCGTACTCGGCGGTCACCGAGTCACGCAGCACCTGCTCAACGGCCTCGCCGTCCGGGATCACCAGTGGCCCGTCAACCACGTCGCAACCCGCCTCCCGCAGCAGCTCGACGAGCACCGGCCCGCTGCGATCCTCGTATACCCCGGCGGCCGCCCGGTTTGAGACGGTGACCGCCAGCGCCCGGATCATGATCGCCGCCAGGGGCCGGACTTGCCGCCATCCTTGGACTCCAGCCGGACGTCGGTGATCACGGCGGCCCTATCGACTGACTTGATCATGTCGATCATGGTCAGCGCGGCGACGCTCACCGAGGTCAGCGCCTCCATCTCGACCCCCGTCCGGTCGGCGGTCCGGACGGTTGCCTCGATCGCGACGCCCCAGTCCTCAACCGAGACGTCGACGGAGACGCCGTGCAGCCCGAGCGGATGACACAGCGGGATCAGGTCCGGGGTGCGCTTCGCGCCCGCGATCCCGGCGATCCGCGCGACCGCCAGCGCGTCGCCCTTGGGAACCCGGCCGTCTCGCAGAGCCGCGACTGCCTGCGCCGAAAGCAACACCCGGCCGGAGGCGCAGGCGGTGCGCACCGTCACGTCCTTGCTCGCCACGTCTACCATCCGCGCGGCGCCTGTCTCGTCGAGATGGGTAAGCCGCGCCGGAGCAGCATCGCTCATGAAAAGAAAGACTATGACCACACGAAACGGCATGAGCCGCCGGCCCATGCAAATGCTCCCCGCTTATTGTGTGACTACCTCGATTTCCCGCCTACCGTGGCGACCGCCGAAGACTGGCTACCTCGATCGTCGCGAGGCGGAGCGAGCCTGCGGGCGCAGCTTCGAGCGATCCGCCGGCGCCGCCGGATGTACGGTCGGAGGCTGCACCGGTAAGGGGGCCCTGGGGGATTGGCATATATCCGCAGAAGATAAGGGCAGGACCAAGACGTGCGCTTTGTCGCCTTCGCCGAGGCTGACGACCCACTCGGGGACGACAATGAGCGCGGTGGCCCGGCCAAGGGCGGCGATCTGATGCGACCCCTGCCCACTGAGCGGCGTGACCTGCGCCTTGTCCTCCGACAGCACGCCGCGCAGGAACGAGCGCCGCCCCGCCGGGGATCGCAGCGGGCCGGTCAGCGTGGCCGAGACCGTGGGCAGGAACTGGGTGAGCTGGTCCTGCAGCGCGCCGATGGCCGGCCGGACGAACAGCTGGAACGACACGTAGGCGCTGACCGGGTTCCCGGGCAGCGTGAAGATCGGGATCCGGTCCTCGCCAAGCGTCCCGAAGCCCTGCGGCATCCCCGGCTGCATCGCGACCTTCTGGAAGGTGACCGTGCCGAGCTGGCTCAGCGCCGCCTTGACCACGTCATGCTCGCCGCCCATGCTGACCCCGCCCGTGGTGATCAGCAGGTCAGCGCGCAGCAGCTGCTCTTCGAGGGTGGGCAACACCCCGGCCGGGTCGTCGGGGACGATCGCGTGCCGGAAGGCGATGGCGCCCGCCTCGCGGGCGGCGGCGGCGATCATGTAACTGTTGGACTCCCAGATCCGGCCGGGAACCAGCGGCGTGCCCGGCTCGGCGAGCTCGTTGCCGGTGGCCAGCACCACCACCCGGGGCCGGGGCCGCACCAGGACCCGGGCCCGGCCGGCCGAGGCGGCCACCGCGATGTGCATCGGCTTGAGCCGGGTGCCCTTGACGATCAGGGTCTCGCCTTGAGCGGCGTCACCGCCGGCGTAGCGGACGGCGTTCCCGGCGCCGACCTCGGCGCGGATCGCGACCCGCGCGATGCCGCCGTCGGTCTGCTCGACCGGCACGACCGCGTCGGCCCCTGACGGCAGCTGCGCGCCGGTCATGATCCGGATCGCGGTGCCCGGGACCAGCGCGAACGCTCCCGTATCGCCCGCCGCGATCTCCGTCGTGACCGGCAGGGTGACGGGGCTGTGCTCGGAGGCGCCCTTGAGGTCGGCCGCCAGCACCGCGTAGCCGTCCATGGACGAGTTGTCGAACGACGGTAGCGGAACCCCGGCCGTCACGTCCTCGGCGAGCACGCAGCCCTCAGCGTCCGCCAGGTAGAGCTGGGTTGGCGGGAGGGCGCGGATCGCGGCGAGGATCTGCGACTGGTAGACCTCGACCGGCACCAGGCCAGTGCTGGCGAATCCGGGGTCCGGTGCCTGCGCGGGCGGTACCCCTGGGTTCGCTGCGGGGTCCGTCACTGCTCGACGCTCTCAAGGTACTTGCGCAGCCACGGGATGAACTCGCTGGCCAGGTCGGGCCGGTCACAGGCGAACTGGACCATGGTGCGCAGGTAGTCCAGCTTGTTTCCGGTGTCGTAGCGGCGGCCGTGGAAAAGGACACCGCGCACCTCACCGCGATGGGCGAGAACCTTGAGCGCGTCCGTGATCTGGATCTCCCCGCCCCGGCCGGGCTGGGTGCGCCGCAGGATGTCGAAGACCTCGGGGTCGCACACGTACCGGCCGATCAGGATCCACCGGCTCGGCGCCTGCCCGGGGACGGGCTTCTCGACCAGGTCGGTGACCGTCACGACGCCGTCCTCGGCGGTCGGGGCGATCGCCGCGCAGCCGTACAGGGAAACCTCTTCCGGATCGACTTCCATCAGCGCCAGGACGCTGCCGCCGTGCCGCTCCCGTACCGCGATCATCTTGGTCAGCAGCGACTCGTCGGGGTGGATGAGGTCGTCGCCGAGCAGGACCGCGAACGGCTCGTCACCGACGTGCTGTGCGGCGCAGAGCACCGCGTGGCCCAGTCCCTTGGGGTCGCCCTGGCGGACGTAGTGCACCGTGGCGAGCTCGCTGGACTCGCGAACCAGGCCGAGCTTGTCCCAGTCTTCCTTGGCGGTGAGCGCCTCTTCGAGCTCATACGCCCGGTCGAAGTGATCCTCGATCGAGCGCTTGCTGCGCCCTGTGACGAGAAGCATGTCCGACAGGCCGGCCTTCACCGCCTCTTCCACGACATACTGAATGGCGGGCTTGTCAACGACTGGCAACATCTCCTTGGGGGTTGCCTTCGTCGCGGGCAGGAACCGGGTTCCAAGGCCCGCCGCGGGCACTACCGCCTTCGTGACTGATGGGGTCCTGGCTGCGCCGGAGTCGACCATGTGACCAGCCTAGTGACTGCCAGGGGGTGGGGCGCACCACATGTGCTCTCATGAGGAAAGAGGGCAAGTTGATGGCGGCGGATGAGGCGGGCGTGACGGAGCGGAAGGCCGCCCTGCGCGGGCAGATCGTGACGGCCCGCGCGCGGATGCCCCTCCCCGAGCGGGAGGCCGCCGGGCGGGCGATCCGTGACCATGTCCTGTCGCTGCCGGAGGTGGCGGCGGCCGGGACAATCGCGGCATACTACTCGGTCGGCACCGAGCCGGCCACTCACTCACTGGTATACGCGCTGTGGAAGCGCGGTTCCTACGTGATCTTGCCGCTGCTGCTGCCGGACGGCGACCTCGACTGGGCCTCCTACGAGGGGCCGGACTCGCTGGTTCCCGGGCCGCGCGGGCTGCTGCAGCCTGGCGAGCCGCCCCGCGGGATCGATACGGTGTCGCGGGCCGACGTCGTGCTGGCGCCTGCGGTGGCGGTGGACGGCGCGGGATACCGGCTGGGCCGGGGCGGCGGGTCCTATGACCGGGCGCTGGCCCGGGTGGGGGAGCTGGTGCCGCTCATCGCCCTGCTGTATGACGCGGAGCTGGTGACGCAGGTCCCGGTGGCCGGGCACGACCAGCGGGTCCGGGCGGTGGCCCGCCCGGCTCACGGCATCACCCGCCTGCCACTGCCTGAAGCAGCACCGTCTTGAAGCAGGACTGCCCGGAATTAGCTAGTCTTGGGGCCGGTTATGCTTAGCAGTCTTTAGTGGCGAGTGCTAATCTAGCCAACTGACTTGAGCTGTGCCCGGAGGAAGTCGTGCCCACTTACCAGTACGTTTGCACCGAGTGCGGTGGCCAGCTTGAGGCTGTCCAGCGGTTCACCGATGATCCATTGACCGTGCATGAGGCCTGCGGCGGGAAGCTGCGCAAGGTCTTCTCCCCGGTGGGCATCGTGTTCAAGGGGTCCGGGTTCTACCGGACCGACAGCCGCGCCGGCTCTGGCTCGTCAACGACTTCGCCACCGGCCGCCGCCAGCTCGGCTGAGCCCGGATCGTCGGGCTCGTCGTCGGCCGAGTCGTCCTCGTCGTCGGCATCCTCCTCGTCAGGCGGGGACAAGGGCGGCGACAAGGGCGGGGACAAGGGTTCCGCGTCCGGGTCCTCGGGTTCGTCGGGCAAGTCGAGCGAGAAGGTCGCCTAGGTCCATGGCGGCGGTCGCGGACTTCGGGGTCATCGGCGGTTCCGGTTTCTACGAGTTCCTCACCGACGCCGAAGAGGTGAAGGTCGACACGCCGTTCGGCGCGCCGAGCGAGACCCCGCTAGTCGGCGAGGTCGGCGGCAAGAGGGTCGCCTTCATCCCCCGGCATGGCCGCGACCACCGGTACCCCCCGCACAAGATCCCCTACCGCGCCAACCTGTGGGCGATGCGCGCCCTCGGCGTCCGCCAGATCCTCGCGCCCAGCGCGGTCGGGTCGCTGACCGCTTCCTACGGGCCGGGCACGCTGGCCATCCCGGACCAGCTCGTGGACCGCACCCGGGGCCGGATCCAGACCTTCTACGACGAGCACGCGGTGCACGTGCCGTTCGCGGACCCCTACTGCCCGACCGGGCGGGCCACGGCCATCGCGGTTGCCCGCCAGTCCGGCTGGGTGCCGGCCGGATCGGGAACCCTCGTGATCATCGACGGCCCCCGCTTCTCCACCCGCGCGGAGTCGAAGTGGTACGCCGCCCAGGGGTGGACGCTCATCGGGATGACCGGCCACCCTGAGGCAGTCCTGGCCCGTGAGCTGGCCCTCTGCTACACGACGCTGGCCCTGGTGACCGACACCGACGCCGGCGTTGAAGAAGGCGAGGGCGTGACGCAGGCAGAGGTCTTCGAAGTCTTCGCCGCGAACATGGCACGGCTGCGCGAGCTCGTCGGCAAGGTCCTCGCCGCATACCCGCAGCAGCGCGCCGACGACCTCTGCGGGCACGCCCTGGACGGCATCACCCTCCCGTTTGACCTGCAGTAGCCGCGCAGCGGTAAGGTCTGGCGCGTGAGCGCTCAAGAGATCCCGGCCACCGGCACGGCCCGGGTGCACGTACTGAACGAGGGCTACGTCGGCCTGGACGGCGATGACGAGCGGGTAAGCGGCACCGTCACGCTGATCATCGACGGCGACGCGGTCATCATCGTCGACCCGGGGATGGTCGCGTCCCGCGATTCGCTGCTCGCCGCGCTGGAAGCGCACGGGCAGCAGCCGGAAGCCGTCACCGACGTGGTCTTCAGCCACCATCACCCCGACCACACCGTCAACGCGGCGCTGTTCCCCAACGCCCGCGTCCATGACCACTGGGCGATCTACGACGGGGACCGGTGGATCGACCGGGACGCCGACGGCTACCAGATCACGCCCAGCGTGCGGCTGCTGCGCACGCCCGGGCACACCGCCGAGGACATCTCCACCATCGCCTCCACCGAGTCCGGCGTGTACGCCTGCACTCACGCCTGGTGGGGCGCGGACGGCCCGGCCGAGGACCCACTGGGCAGCGACGCCCAGGCGCTTGCCAGGAGCCGCGAGCGCCTGCTGGGCATCGCCACCGTGATCATCCCCGGCCACGCCGCCCCCTTCAGCCCGGGCACGGAAACACCCCGCTGAAAGCGGCTACGGGGCCTCGGTTCTCGCGAGGCGGAGCGGGCATCAGCAGGGGCGGGATCCGTTCGTGTACCCCCCGGGAAGTTGGTGTATATCCCCCGCAAAGCTAGTAACGCCCGGCGGCCCGGCGGCGCTTTTACCTACGAGAGGTTGGTCAATGGGCGCGTATGCCTGGCCTTGCCCCGTGGGTCAGGACTCGTGTCCGCGAGCGCGCAAGAAGCGAAGGGCCGGCCCCCGGGAGGGGGCCGGCCCTTCGCCGTTGACGGGGCCTGGGAGGGGAGGCCCTATCTTCGGGAACGGCCGAAGTAGCTTGCCCGCAGCCGGTCGAGCAAGATCGCCACGCCGAGCACCACGCCCTGGACCACCTGCTGGTAATACGGGCTGACGTGCAGGGCGAGCAGCCCGTTGGCGATGAACTCCAGCAAGATCGCGCCCGCGGCGACGCCGATGATCCGGCCCTCGCCCCCGAACAGGGACATCCCGCCAACGACCGCGGCCGCGATGGCGATCAGCTCCCAGCCGGACCCTCCGACGGACGGGTCGGCGACGTTCATCCGGCCGATCACCAAGATCCCGACGACCCCGGCCAGCAGCGCGCTGGCCACGTACGTGGTGGTGATCCGGCGGGCGACCGGGATGCCAGCCAGCCGGGCGGCCTCCTTGTTGCCGCCGACCGCGTAGACCTGCCGCCCGATGTAGGTCCGCTCCAGCGCGAACCACGCGATCAGCGCGACCCCGAAGAAGAAGATCGCCGGCACCGGAATCCGCTGGATGTAGAACGAGCTGAGGTTGGAGAACAACGGGTCAATGCCGTTAATGGGCGTGCCGCCGGTAATGGCCAGCGCCAGCCCCTGCGCGGTCGTGAAGGTCACCAGCGTGATCACGAACGGCGGGACGTTCAGCTTGGTGACCATCGTGCCGTGCCAGATCCCCACCACGGCGCAGATGGCCAGCGTGAACAAGATGGCCACCGGCGCGGGCAGCCCCGCGTTGACGTTGAACCAGGCGGCCAGGATGCCCGCCAGGCCCGCCAGCGCGCCGACCGACAAGTCGATGCCGCCGGTGAGGATGACCAGCGACTCGCCGATGGCCAGAATGCCGACCTGGGCCAGGTCACGGCCCATCACCTGCAGGTTGCCAACGCTGGCGTACGTCGAGGCGTTGGCCGCGATGGCCGCGAAGACCACGACGCAGGCGATGACGACGCCGGCCTCGGGCGACTCAGCGAGCCGCCGCAGCAGCCGGCTGCCCGTCCGGGGACGAGTGTCCGGCGCGGCGGTCGGCGGCGGGAGGGTGCTCTGGGCGCTCATTGGCCCGCTCCGTTCGGGACAGTTACGGGTGATTCGGTAGTCGTGCCGGCCGCGGCCGTCATGATGCGCTCCTTGGTCGCCTCATCACCGCTGAGTACCGCGGTCACCCGGCCACGGCGCAGCACCGCGATCCGGTGGCAGATGAGCTGCAGTTCCTCCAGCTCCGAGGAGGCGACGAGGACGGCCATGCCCTCGGCGGCGGCTCCGTCGATGAGCTCGTAGATCTCGGCCTTGGCGCCGACGTCAACGCCCCGGGTGGGCTCGTCGAGCAGGAGGAGGCGCGGCTTGGTCGCGAATGCCCGTCCGAATACCACTCGCTGCTGGTTGCCGCCCGACAGCGATCCGACCGGCTGGTCGACCGACTGCATGCGCACCCGGACGCCCTCGGCGATCTTCCTGCCCTCGGCGCGCTGCCGGCCGGGGCTCAGCAGGCCGCGGCTGGCGATCCGCCGCAAGATGCCGACCGTCACGTTGGCGGCGATCGGAGCGAACAGCACCAGCGACTGCTCCTTGCGGTCTTCCGGGATCAGCCCGATCCCGGCGGCGGTGCCGTCGGCCGGGCCGTGCGGCCGGTACGGCTGGCCGGCCAGCGTCATGGTGCCGCCGGTCGCGGGCTGCGCCCCCGCCACGGTGTGGATCAGGCGGCTGCGGCCCGAGCCCATGAGCCCGGCGACGCCGACGATCTCGCCGGCGTGCACGTCAAGGTCCACCGGGCCCAGGCCGGCCGCGGTGAGGCCGCGCAGCGACAAGTACGGCGCGGCGTCGGGATTGGCCACCGGCGGAGGCGCCAGGTGGCTGATCTCGCCGCCGACCATCTCGCGAATCAGCCGCGCCTCGGTGGCGTCTTCCGGCGTGAGGTCGGCGACCAGCCGCCCGTTGCGCAGCACCAGGATCCGGTCGCTGATCTGGCGGACCTCATCCAGCCGGTGCCCGATGAACAGCACGGTGCCGCCGCGGTCGGCGACCTGCCGGGCGAGGCCGAAGACCATGGTCGCCTCGACCGGGCCGAGCGCCGAGGTCGGCTCATCCAAGATGAGCAGCTTCGGCTCGCGGCCCCAGGCCTTGGCGATCTCGATCATCTGCCGGGTCGGCACCGGCAGGCTGCGCACCTCGCGGTGCACGCCGCCGATGGCCTTCGCCGAGAGGCCGATGTCGGCCAGCATGGCCTCCGCCTCGGCCTTCAGCGCCGAGCGGTCGACCAGGAAACGCTGTCTCGTCACCCGGGGCCGGCGGCCCAGGAGCAGGTTCTCCGCCACCGACAGCTGGCCGACCAGCGGGAACTCCTGGGAGACGAGGGCGACGCCGAGGCGCTGGGCGCCCTCAGTCGATCCGGGCGGCAGCGGGACACCATCGATCTCAATGTCACCGCCGTCGCGGTGCACCGAGCCCGCCAGCGTGCCCATCAGGGTCGACTTGCCGGCGCCGTTCTCGCCGACCACGCCGATGACCTGTCCCCCGTGCAGGTCCAGTTCCGGCAGGTCCAGGACGCGGACCGGCCCGTAGGACTTGTGGACACCCCGCAGCCGCGCGGTGACCGCGCGGCTGGGGGTGCTGGTGGGTTCGGCCACAGGTCAGCCGATTCCGAGCTGGCTTTGGAGGGCCTGGTACTGGGAGATGTCCGACTTGGTGACCAGGCCGACCCCGGACGACAGCGTGAAGCCGTCGCTGGACAGGTACGGCTTGATCAGCGCGGCGGTGGCGGCGGCGCCGAGCACCTTCTCCGCGGTCAGGATGTAGGCGCCGGTGTAGCCCTGCTGGTAGGGCATCTGGACGACGGTGCCGCCGATGACGCCGGAGTTGATGAACGACAGCGTCTGGGCGTCAGAGTCGTCGGAGACGATGGACACGCTGGAGGTCTTGCCGGCCGACTGGACCGCCTGGGCGAGCGCCGGGCCGTCGTAGGAGTACACCCCGTACAGGCCGTTGACGTCGGGGTTGTTGGCCAGGATGGTCTCCGCGTCGGAGGTCGCGGTGGAGGCCGACAGGTTGTCGTTGACCTTCTGCGCGACCGTGATGCTGGTGCCCTTGATGGCGTCCTCGAAGCCCTGGATGCGCTGGGTGGCGTTCGCGGCGGTCAGCGAGCCGACCAGGATCGCGACCTTGCCAGTCCCGTTGAGCAGGGTCTTCATGGCGGTGCCGGCCGCCATCCCGGCGTCATAGTTCGGCGTGCCCAGGTAGAGGCCCTTGGCCGCCGTGTCGGGGAGCGGGGAGTCGATCGGCAGGACGAAGATGCCCTTGCCCATGTCCGTGGCGATCGTGCCCTTGGCCGAGGCCGGGTCGATCGCGGAGATCGAGTAGCCGGTGATGCCCTGCGACCGCAGCGTCTCCATCTCGGAGTTCTGCTCGGTCAGCTTGCCGTTCGGCGGGGCGAAGTAGGTGCACCTCGCGGCGGGCAGGCCGAGGTCCGAGCAGCCCTTCTGGAAGCCGACCTGGCCGGCCTTCCAGTAGTCGGCCGCGACGTTGACCACCATCGCGATGTTGACCTTGGACAGGTCCTTGCCCTTGATGGCGGTCTTGATGGCGGTGTCGAGCTGGCCGAGCTTGTCCTGGTTGAACCCCAGGGACCCGCTGAGCGAGACCGGCGCGGCGGCCGACGAGGACGCGCTCGACGAGGCGGCCGGCGCGCTGGCCGGCGGGGCGCTGCTGGAGGAGGAGCCACTCGGGCTCTTCGAGCAGGCGGCGGACAAGGCCAGCAACGCTACCGCGGGAATCACGGCCAGCGCCTTTGCGGAGGTTCTCATGTGCTTCTTTGCCCTTCGTGTGATGGGAGATTAATTGGTCGACGACTAGGTCAGAAGGGTCATTAAGGGGCCGTTACCGGCCCTGAGCGGGCCGCTAAGAGCCTTGCGGGAGGCGGCTACAGGCCCTGAGCGAGCCGGTAGTAGGCCTGGTTCCAGCGGATTTCGTTACGGAACTGGCGCGGCGTGGTGTCAGCGTCGATGATCAGCAACTCGACGCCGAGCATGTCGGCCAGGTCACTGAGGTGCTCCCTTGTGAGGGCGCTGGTCAGCGCCGTGTGGTGCGGGGCGCCGGCGGTCAGCCAGCTCTCCGCCGAGGTGGGCAGGTCCGGCTGGGGCTGCCAGACCGCCCTGGCGACCGGGAGGTTGGGCAGCGGCTCCGGCGGCGGCACCACGTCGATCTCGTTGGCCACCAGCCGGAAGCGGTCGCCGAGGTCGGCCAGGCCGAGCACGATCGCCGGGCCGGGCGCGGCGTCGAAGACCAGGCGCACCGGGTCCTCGCGGCCGCCGATGCTCAGCGGGTGGATCTCGCACGACACGCGCGGCGCGGCGGCGATCGACGGGCAGACCTCGAGCATGTGCGCGCCGAGGATCACCTCTTGCCCCGGCACGAGGTTGTAGGTGTAGTCCTCCATGAAGCTCACGCCGCCCGGCAGCCCCTCGGACATCGCCTTCAGCGTCCGCACCAGCACCGCGGTCTTCCAGTCGCCCTCACCGCCGAACCCGTAGCCGTCGGCCATCAGCCGCTGCACAGCCAGGCCGGGCAGCTGGCGCAGCCCGCCGAGGTCCTCGAAGTTCGTGGTGAACGCCCGGAACGCGCTCGCCTGCCCGGGCGCGGCCAGGAAGTCGCGCAGCGCCAGCTCAATGGCGGCGGAGTACCGCAGCGAGTCGTGCCGGTCACCGCCCAGCCGCAGCGGCGCGGCCACGTCGAACAGGTCCTCGTACTCCGCGACGAGCTTGGTGATCCGCGCCGGGTCCATCCCGTCCACCGCCGAGGCCAGCTCGGTGACCCCGTAGGTGTTGACCGACACCCCGAACGTGAGCTGCGCCGCCACCTTGTCGCCCTCGGTCACCGCGACGTCGCGCATGTTGTCGCCGAACCGGGCCAGCCGCAGCGTCCGCAGCTCCGCGTAGCCGATCGCGGCCCGCGCCCACACGGAGATCCGCTCCCGCACCGCCGGGTTGGACACGTGGCCGGCGACCGTCTTGCGGGCCACGCCGAGCCTGGTCTGGATGTAACCGAACTCGCGGTCCCCGTGCGCTGCCTGGTTCAGGTTCATGAAGTCCATGTCGATGGTCGACCATGGCAACGCGACGTTGGCCTGGGTGTGCAGGTGCAGCAGCGGCTTGCCGAGCGCGTCCAGCCCGGCGATCCACATCTTGGCGGGGGAGAACGTGTGCATCCACGCGATCAGGCCCGCGCACGAGTCGTCGGCCGAGGCTTCCAGGCACAGCCGTCGGATCGCCGCCGGGTCGGTGAGGACCGGCTTCCACACCACGTTGACCGCGATGTCCGGGTCGGCGTCAAGCGCCCGCGCGATGGCGTAAGACTGGTCGGCTACCTGGCGCAGGGTGTCCTCGCCGTACATGGTCTGGCTGCCGGTCACGAACCAGACGTCGCGGATACGGGAGGTCGCGGTGGTCATTGGGGCTGCGCTCCGTTCGGGGGGCTGTT
>Ga0157369_10004236_pt1 | contig 16992 bp, 15 predicted proteins | sample C25metaG_FD_113461 | JGI IMG/M metagenome (GOLD analysis project Ga0157369, IMG submission 113461) | Corn rhizosphere microbial communities from Kellogg Biological Station, Michigan, USA - C2-5 metaG | ecosystem: Host-associated > Plants > Roots > Rhizosphere > Soil | place: USA: Michigan... | reverse complement strand
CATAAATACTCCGCTTGCTTCCGCACGCACAGTTTCATCCAACGCGGGTCGGCTTCTTAACGCCGGTCCCAACTCGCAATGACGACGGAGCGTCACTTGCAGGGCTTGGCGTCCTTGTCCTTCACGTCGAACTTGTCGAGCGCGCCGGCGATGACGAAATCGTTGTAGTCGAGCACCAGCTTGCGCGAGACGCCGTTTTCGTAGAGCTCGAACGACATCGCGTAGACCGGCGTCTGCTCGCCCTCCTTCTTCTGGGCGCCACGGTCGTAATAACTCACCGTCACCGGCCAGCGCGTCAGCGTTTTCATCTGATCGTTGGTGGTGGAGGGATCGGGGGACTTGACTTCCTTGCTGCCCGGGATCGGCTGGCCGATCACCGAGAGCGTGTTGTAGACCTTCTGGCCGTTGTCGGAGCCGTCATAGACGGTGAGCTCAAGCAGCGACTTGCCTTCCTTGGCGGCGGCGATGATGCGTCGGATCTGCTCGGTCGGAAACACGGTCGCCCCGTCCAGCGTGAAGGTCTTGGTTTCCGGCTGCTTCAGCTTGACCGTGATGTGATCGCCGGTGCGCTCGGCGATGCCGTCGACCGGGTTGGAGTCGGATTCGTTCGTGCGCGAGTCGATCTTGAAGCGATAGCTCTTGCCGTCGCCGTCCTCCCACGAACTCGATTGCAGGTCGCTCAGCATCACCTTGCCTTCGCCGACCTCGAGCTCGGAGACCTGGCGAAATTCGCTCGTATAGCCCTCGCAGGCGCTGCCCGAGAAATTGTAGAGAATGCGCCCCCGCGCACTGTTGACCGGATTGGAGCCGCGCGACTTTATCAGGCTCAAATCGTACAGCGCCTGATGCGGCAGGAACGGCACGCCGGCGGAAGCCTTCGCCGGTCCGAATACGGCAGCAGCGACGACGAGCGAAGCAAGCAAGGCCCGGGGCGATCGATCCATGAGATACCTTTTGGGGATAACTAAGATTGGGCAGATTAATGACCGCGCCATTGCGTCGCAACTGCGGCCGCTTCACAGAAACGTGCGAATTTTCAGGACGCTGAACGCGCGTTCATGTACGGCGTCCGCTCCCTTGCATGTGGCAGCGTGATGCGCGAAAGAAGCCCAACCGAACAAGAATTCATCAGGATCAAACACCAAAACGGGAGCCGAACATGGCGGGCGCGATCGAGCAGAAACTGGCATCACTAGGCATCAAGCTGCACGAGGCGCCTAGCCCGGTCGCGAATTATGTCGGCGTTGTCCGCACCGGCAATCTCTTGTTCGTTTCCGGCCAGGTCTGCTTCGACCCGGAGGGCAAGCTGATCGCCAAGGGCAAGCTCGGCGGCGGCGTCAGCATCGAGCAAGGCCAGGCAGCCGCGCGCGGCTGCGGCATCAATCTGATCGCGCAGGTCAAGGCTGCGATCGGCGATCTGGACAAGGTGGTGCGCGTGGTGCGGCTCGGCGGCTTCATCAATTCGGCGCCGGATTTTCTCGACGGACCGAAAGTGCTGAACGGCGCCTCCGATCTGATGGTCGCGGTGTTCGGCGACAAGGGCCGTCACGCCCGCACCACCGTCGGCGTCGCCTCACTGCCGGCGGACGCCGCGGTCGAGGTCGAAGGCCTGTTCGAAGTGGCCTGAGGCAAGACGCTCGTGCGCGCTCCGGATTGGCTTACCGCGCGGCCGGTCGCCCATCGCGGCCTGCATGACGCCGAGCGCGGCATCATGGAGAACATGCCGGCCGCCGCCGAAGGCGCGATATCAGGCAATTTCGCCATCGAGTGCGACATCCAGCTCACCTCCGATGGCGAAGCGATGGTGCATCACGATGACGAGCTCGGCCGTCTCACCGAAGGCAGTGGCACGCTGCTCACCAAGACCGCCGCGGAGCTGAAACAGGTGCGCTTCAAGGGCACCGCTGAACGCATGATGACGCTGAGCGATCTCTGCAATCTCGTCGCCGGCCGCGTGCCCCTGGTGATCGAGGTGAAGAGCCATTTCGACGGTGATCGCAAGCTCGTGAGGCGGATGGCCGAGGTGCTGTCGTCCTATAAGGGCCCCGCAGTCGGCATGTCGTTCGACCCGGACCAGGTCCTCGCGCTACGCGAATTGATCCCTTCGCGCCCGCATGGCGTCGTCGCCGAGCACGACTACACCGAACAGGATTGGCCGGACGCCTCGCCGGCCGAGCGCCATGGGATGACGCATCTGCGTCACTTCTTCCGCACGCAGCCCGATTTCGTCGCCTATTGGGTCAACGAGCTGCCGTCGGCCGCGCCCTGGCTTGCGCGCAACCTGTTCCGCTGCCCACTGCTGACATGGACGGTGCGCACACCCGAGCAGCGCGCCCGCGCCGCGCGCTACGCCGATCAGATGATTTTTGAAGGCTTTGTGCCGGGAACCTGACACACAGGTCCCGCCTTGAAGTCTTGGTCTTGAAGTCTTGGGTGCGATGCACGATGTTTGGGCTGGATTAGCAAAGAGCCTTGATGGACTCTTCTGAAATTACCCTCGAAGCTGTGCCTTCCGTCGGCAACGTTCCCGCCGAGGAATGGAACGCGTGCGCCAACCCGGTGCCCGATCCGAACGGCCTGAATGGGCTGGATACGCTTGCTGGTTCCTGTCCGGCTTCAAAGCCCTATTACAACCCCTTTGTTTCACACGCGTTTTTTGCGGCCGCGGAGCAGTCGGGCTCAGCCATTGCCCGCACCGGCTGGGGGGCACGGCATCTGCTGGCGAAAATCGACGATGAGATCGTCGGCATCGCGCCCTGCTATCTGAAATCGCATTCGCAGGGCGAATATGTCTTCGACCGCGGCTGGGCCGATGCCTATGAGCGCGCCGGCGGCCGCTACTATCCGAAGCTGCAATGCTCGGTTCCGTTCACGCCGGCGACCGGCCCGCGGCTTCTGATCCGCGATGGCATCGATCGCGAGCAGATCGGCAATGCGCTGGCAGCCGGGCTCGTAGCGCTCTGCGGTGTCAGCAAGGCCTCCTCCGCCCACGTCACCTTTGCGCCCGAGAGCGAAGCAAAGTTTCTCGCCAAGCACGGCTTCCTGCAGCGCACCGACCAGCAATTCCACTGGCACAACCAGGGTTTTGCGACCTTCGACGACTTCCTCGGAAGCCTCAATTCGCGCCACCGCAAGGCGATCAAGCGCGAGCGCCGCGAGGCGGTTGCCGCCGACATCAGCATTCACTGGCTGACCGGCAAGGACATCACCGAGGACGCCTGGGACGCATTCTTCGCTTTCTACATGGAGACCGGCTCGCGCAAATGGGGCCGGCCTTATCTCACGCGCTCGTTCTTCTCGCTGATCGGCGAGAGCATGAGCCAGGACGTGCTGCTGGTCATGGCCAAGCGCAACGGCCGCTGGATTGCAGGTGCGATCAACTTCATCGGCTCGGACACGCTGTTCGGCCGCAACTGGGGCGCGATCGAGCACCACAACTTCCTGCATTTCGAGGTCTGCTATTATCAGGCGATCGATTTCGCAATCCAGCACGGGCTCAAAGTCGTCGAGGCCGGCGCGCAGGGCGAGCACAAGCTCGCGCGCGGATATCTGCCGCACACCACCTACTCCGCGCATTACATCGCCGATCCCGACCTGCGTCGCGCGATTGCGGATTATCTGAAGCGCGAGCGCGCCTATGTCGCGGAAGCCGGCCGCGAGCTCACCGAGCTCGGCCCGTTCCGGAAAGTCGCCGACAAGGCGCCTTGACCTTTGGCGAGTGGCGGTGTGAGAAGAGGGAAAGCCAGGGAGCCCCGCCATGACCGCCTATGACAGCAACAACGTCTTCGCCAAGATCCTGCGCGGCGAGTTTCCCTGCTACAAGGTCTATGAGGACGAGCATGTGCTGGCGTTCCTCGACATCATGCCGCGCGTGCCCGGCCACACGCTGGTGATCCCGAAGGCCCCTGCCCGCAACATCCTCGACATCAAGGTCGAGGATTATCTCCATGTCTCGCGCGTCACCCACAAGATCGCAGCCGCCGCGAAGAAAGCCTTCAATGCCGACGGCATCACCATCCAGCAGTTCAACGAGCCCGCCTCCGGACAGGTGGTCTACCACCTGCACGTTCACGTGATGCCGCGTCACGTCGGCGTAGAAATGCTGCCGCCGGCGAGCCGCAAGGAAGAGGCCAAGGTGCTGGAGGACAATGCGACCAAGCTGGTGGCGGCGCTGAAGTAATCACTCCGTCTCGAAATCGCCGGCCTGCGGCGACGCCAGCGGGGTAAACTCGCAGCGGTCGGGCTTGATGTCGAGCAGCGGCGTGCCGTCGAAGCAGTCGAGGCCGCGCACCAGGACCGCGTTGCCCTCGATGCCGACGAATTTCACGATCGACGTCCCGATCGGGTTCGGCCGCACCGGCGAACGCAGCGAAAAGGTGCCGCGGGTGATCTTGTTGTTCTTCGGGCTCTGCAGCACGAGGTCGCGGCGCGACTCGCTCAGCCAGTAGAGCACCTCGAGATTGGAGTAGAAATCGACGCCCTTGATCGCGGGCACCCAAGGCTCGAAAACTTCGAGCCGGCAGATCGGGCCGTCGTGACGGCCCTGGCGCGGCGCCATCAGCCGCGAAGTCCAGGGCGTACGGATACGGCCGATGAAGATCAGGCCGGCGTCGTTGGCGGTCGGGGCCTCGACGGCAAGCTCGCCTTCGCGGATTTCGTTTTCTCGTACCATTGCCTCTAGTCCAGCGAAAAATTCAGCTTCTTGACCACGTCCGACCAGCGCGCCCGGTCGTCGTCCATGAACGTCTTGATTTCCGCATCACTACGCGGACGCTGTGGCCAGAAGCCGACCTTGGTCAGCGAAGCGCGGAACGCCTCGTCATTGAGTGCGCGGTTGATGCTCGCGGTGATCGTCTGCACGGCCTCCGCCGGCATCTTCGTCGGAGCGGCGATACCATACCAGACGCTGACGCGGTAGTCGGGATAACCGCTTTCGGCGATCGTCGGCAAATCCGAGGGATCAGCGATACGCTCGGCCGAACTGACCCCGAGCGCGCGCACCAGCCCCGCCTTGGCCGGCGGCATGGCGATGCCGACCGTCTCGAACATCAACTGGATGTGACCCGCGAGCAGATCGGTCAAGGCGGCGCCCGCGCCCTTGTAAGGCACATGGGTCATCTCGACGCCGGCCATCTGCTTGAACATCTCACCCGCGAGTTGGCCGATGCTGCCGGCGCCGGCCGAGCCGAAATAGAGCTTGCCGGGATTCTGTTTCGCATAGGCGACGAACTCGGCGATCGTCTTCGCCGGAATGGACGGATGGACGATCATGACCATCGGCAGGTCGGTGAGGATCGCCAGCACCCGAAGCTCGCGGTCGGGATCATAGGAGAGCTTCTTGTACAACATCTGATTCAGCAGCACGACCGACGACGTCGTGAACAGCAGCGTATAGCCATCGGGTTCGGCATGCGCGACGACTTCGGCGCCGATCGCGCCCTGTGCCCCACCCTTGTTCTCGACGACCACGGTCTGCTTCAGATCGCGCCCGATATGGTCAGCGAACAGACGGGCTTGCGCATCGGTCGGGCCACCCGCGACGTAGGGAACAATCAGCCTGATGGGCCGGTTCGGATAATCGGCCGCGCGTGCCGTTGTCGCAGCAAACACGGCCGCGAAAAAAAGACACAGCAGGGCCCAGTTCTTCCGCATGGCGTTCCCCTATGGTTTTCTTGTTGGGGACCAGCCTAGCCTAAACCCGTGACGCTGCAATGGGCTCAGCCGAGCCACCATGTGCCTGCTATCCCCGCACAAAAATATTCTTCAGCACAAAGCAGGCCCCGCCGGCCTTGCGGATGCGGTTGCAGAGGTCATTCGCTTCGGGACGCGTGTCGGTGCCGATGCGCACTTGGTAGAACGCATGGGAGCCGCGGCTGCGCTGCGTCGACGAGAGAATGCTCGGATCGCGATCGCCGATCACGGCGCTCAGATTCTTGACCGCGCGGGCATACATCGCGAGTGCCTTGTTGCGATCGAAGCCAGCAGCTAGCTGCACGCCCCAGGTCTTGGCGGCAGCCAGTTTCACGTGCTCCTCAAGTCTGGCGATGAACGGGTTAGGCGCACGCTTGAGCAGCGCCATCAGATCGTGACAGGTGGTGGGCGGCGCGCTCTCCGGCATCTTGCCGCCCTTGCCCGCCTTGGCCCAATCATCGATGGACGAGCCGGTGATGACGGAGACATAGTTGCGGGTCTCGTAGGGCATCGAACCGGTGCCGGCGAGCCACTCCTGCACCCGCCGGGGACCGGCGTTATAGGCGGCGGCGGCCAGCCCGAGATTGCCGAACTGGTCGCGCAGCGCGGCCAGAAATTCCGCCGATTTCGGCAGCGCCTGCACAGGATTGAAGGGATCGAGCAGTCCGCGCTCGCTCGCCGTTCCCGGCATGAATTGCGCAATACCCTGCGCGCGCGTCCCGGAGCGCGTCATTGGACCGACCGCATCGGACTGAAAGCGGCTCTCCTGCCAGATCACGCGTGCGAAGAATTCCAGCGGCAGGCCGTTCCCGCGCGCCGCGGATTCGATCATCAGACAGATGGCGTCGGCGGTGCCGCTATCCGTGCTGCCCTGGATCGGAGCCTGCGGAATCGCAAGCTCCTCCACGCTCGGATGCACATAGCGCGGCGCTGCAGGCGCCGCGTCCTCGGCGGCCGACGGTATCGCGACAAGCAGCATCGCGATGACACCAATACTCCAACCAACGCAAAAGCCCGATCGCATCGCGTCTCGCCGCCGCAAACCCATCATCCTACCTAGTAAAGAATGATGGCATGCGTAAGAGTGCGAAGCCGCGCGGAACCCGGTGTTTTCTTATCGTAAGTTAAGCGACCACCGCTTCGACCGCAGCGAGCATCCCGGTCCGGGAATGACAGCCCTGATATTCGAAAAACCGTTCGTCTGCCGCTGCCACTGTCACCTCATGGTAGAGCCGAAGCTTGGCCGAGGGTCCGAGCGTCGACAGATACTTCATCGCCGCGCCAAAGATCCTGACATGGGTGGGATGTGACTCCGCCCATCGCTCGAGCGCTGCGAGGCTCTTCCACCAGCTCTGTCCGTAGGATTTCTCCGTGGGCCGTCCGTCAGCATCCACCATCTGCATATAGCGGTTGGCGTAGCAGCCGATCGGCACGCCCTCGTCACGCAGGAAATCCATGCCCTCGCGCAGCACCGGCTCGACGTCCTCCAGATATATCTTGCGCTCGGACGCCTCGGTGTCGCTCCAGTCCTGGCCGGAGCGGATCAGGCAGAGATTGTCGTGGGCGACGACACGCAGGCGCGAGCCGTCGCGGACAAGCCGGGGCTCACCGCGGGGCGCCATCTCATCGGTCTGCGACAGCGGAATGCGATCGCGCATGCCGCCCCAATAAGCGTGCTCCTGCACCTCGCCGCTCATCTCATCGGCGAGGACAGCGACGCCCTCGGGCCGGCCCAGCGAGGAAAGCAGCGTCTCATAGCGGGCAACGCCCGGCCGCAGCACCTCGATGAAGCGGCCGATTTCCTCGCCGCTTGCACCGGTCCAGGTTTCTCGCGCCGACCCAAACCATCGGTCGAAGCGCGCGACATCGTCCCAATAGGCGACGGAGACCACATTCGAAAAGCCCGATTGATCGACATAATGTGCACGGTCCCAATGCGAGGGACCGTCAGCACCGGCAAAGCGCGCGGCGATCTCGCCAAGCGAACGCGCCGCGTCCGGCGGCGCATCGCCGCGATATTGCACGCCGAAATAAGCCATCACGATATGGCTGACCTTCGGCTTGTGACGCGCCACGAACGAAGGATATGGCGGGCGATAATCGTCCGGCACGCGCCGGTGGCGTGAACGCGCGGTCGTCAGGTGTTTGGGAATGGCGGATTCCATGGCATCCTCCCCTACGCGGCCTGACCCGGCCGCATCGGCACGACCTCTGCCTCCTCTTCGGCCGGGGCGGCGCTGTCGACCGGCAGTGCGAACGGCTCGACGCGCCGCAGCGGCTTCTTGTTGAGAAGAAGCCGCGTCACATCCGGCCGCGAGTAGTGTCCAGCCGGATCAGCGGCGTTCTTGGCGACGCCGATTGCACCGAGATCAATCTCGGCGATGAGCAGGCCTTCCTGCTCCGGCGGCAGCTTCTCGGCGATCGAGCTGCCGTCCGGTCCATAGATCGCCGCATGCCCGCCGCCGACATGCAGCAGCCCATGCTTGTCGGGACGATCGCAGAGCTCGTCGATCATGGCTTGCGAGACGGTCGCGCACGGCGCCAGCACGAAGCACGAGCCCTCGACTGCATAGACGCGCGAGGCGGCGTTGTTGACCTCCCAACCGAGCGCCGGCGCAAAGGGATCGTAGAGCGAGAAACTCGGCCATGCCGCGACATGGACCTGTTCGTTCTGGGCGTACATGGCATATTTCGACAGCGGTTGCAGATGCTCCCAGCAGCACAGCGCGCCGAGCCGACCGACATCCGCGCGTTCATGCACGGCGAGGTCACTGCCATCGCCCTCGCCATAGACGGTGCGTTCGGCATGGGTCGGCCGCAACTTGCGGCGCTTGGCGATGGTCTCCCCATCGGGGCCGATCAGCCACTGCGCGAGATAGAGGCTGCCGCCGTCCCGCTCTGACAGGCCGATCACGGCCGTGAGCTTGGCCTTGCGGACCGCCTCGCGCAGCATCTCCGCCTGTGGGCTGTCATAGGAGAGCGAGTTGTCGAAATAGCGCTGCACAAAGCCGCGGCCGATCGCCCATGCCGGCGAATCCAGCCAGATATACCAGGGATAGCCGGGGATGAAGGCTTCCGGGAACGCGATCAGCTTGGCGCCCTTGGCGGCGGCTTCCTCGATCAGGGCAATGGTCTTCTTGATCGAGGCATCGAGATCAAGCCAGCCAGGAGCCGCCTGCACCACCGCAACCCGGTATTTCGGATGTTCCAGTCCCATCGCAGCCTCCTGTGTTTCCTGTCGCGGCGCCGCCGGCAGGACGTTTCCTGTTGATCGGCACCGTTGTCCGATGCAGTCTGTTTTGCCGGGATGCGAATGCGTGCGCTCGACTGCCAAGGAACAAAAATTCGACTGCCGCCAATGGCGGCCCACAGCGGCGCGGTTCGGATTTGATGGCTTGCAGCATCGATGTGATGAGAGCGAACAATGCCGATCCAGTTCACCACAGACAGCGTGCCGGGAAGCCGGCGACTGGCCCTTTGGCAGGATATCGTCTGCGACGTCTATGTGCAGCTCGACTGCAAGTCGGACCTCGGCAGCTCCTTTGCCGGATCAGTAACGCGCGCCAAGCTCGGCCAGGCGACCTGTTCGGAAGTCTCCTCACAGCGCCAACATGTCTTCCGCACGCCGTCGCGGATCGCCCGCGCGCATGAAGAGTTTTTCCTGATCGCGATCGGCAAGCAGGGCGTCGGCGGCGTCGTCCAGGACGGCCGCGAAGCGCTGATCCACCCCGGCGAGTTTGCGATCTACGACACCACGCGGCCCTACGAATTGCATTTCGATGAGGCTTTCACCCAGACGATCCTGCAGGTGCCGCGCGATATGCTGCGGCGGCGGATCGCGGGAACGGAGGCCTTGACCGCAATCGCCTTCGGCGGCGACCGCCCCTTGCAGAAGCTTGCGCATGATTTCATCTATCAGCTTTGCCAGAGCGCCGACCGGATCGAACCGGAGCATGGCGTCCACCTGTCCGAGCAGGCGGTCGATCTGGTCGCGATGGCCATGAGCGAAAGACTGGAGGGCCAGCCGCTCTCCTCGTCAACCCATCGCTCGGCGCTGCTCTATCGGCTCAAGGCGCATATTCGCGCTCACCTCGCCGATCCCGAGCTCTGCCTCGCGACGACCGCCACCGCGCTCGGGATCTCGCCGCGTTACGTGAACGACCTGCTCTCCGATGAGAATACCTCGTTCCAGCGCCACGTGCTGACCGAGCGGTTGGCGTATTGCGAGCGCGATCTGTCGTCCCCAATGCTGGCGCACCGCCACGTCAGCGAAATCGCCTTCGCCTGGGGTTTTAACGATGTATCGCATTTCGGCCGCGTGTTTCGCGAGCATTACGGGATGTCGCCCCGAGACTGGCGGCTGAGTAAGCTCCCGCATTAAGCATGCCACGTCCCGAGTTTACGCCGCAAACCCGCCCGCCTTTTGCCGATAAGCCGTACGGATTAGTTTACGTTAACGCAACATCGGTGTTCCCGTAGCCTTCTCATTCGGTGCAGGCCGCGTAGAGTCCTCTCCGAATTGGCGGAGGATACGATGCAGGATCGGCGCGCGCGCGTGCGGGACAAGGTGTTTTTCGGCGGCATGGCCGAAATCAGCCAGACTGGCTCGACGGTGGATTGCATCGTGCGCAATCTCAGCGACAGCGGCGCCTGTGTCGAGTTCGATTCCGCGAAACCAATTCCCGACGAGGTGAACCTGACCGTCGCCCGCAAGGGCCGATCCTACCTCGCCCGCATGATCTGGCGGCAGGCCAATCTCGTCGGGCTTGCTTTCCGCACGATGATAACCGACGCGTCCGAGAGCGACCTCGACGCGCGACTGCGCCGCAGCGAGAAGAAGAAGCGCCAGCTTCAGCGCCGCATCAATCAGCTTCTGGGCCAAGGCTGAAAATCAGTCCAGCGTTCCCTGTGCTGCGCGATGTCAGCGCCACGTGACGAGGTTGAATGCAAGCGTGACAGCCCCGACCAGGATGAGACTGACGGCCCAGCTCGCCTCCAGATTGAACCAGCTCCGCGAAACGAATTTCAGGCCGAGATAGCGATAGACCAGCCACGCCAGCAGTCCGCCGGTGGCGATCATCGCGGCCACATGAACAACGGCGACCAATGCCGCCGTAGCGAGATTTGCCTCGACCGGAGGGCCTGCCATTTCCTGACCTGAGGCGGGTGCGGCGCAGAGTCCGAGATAGATCGGCACGAGCATCAATCCGGCACCGTGCGCGATCGCTATCGCGAACGACCAAAGTCCGAGCTGCGTCGGCCGTATTCTCGCCAGCACGCGCGGATGGCGCGGCTGAAGCAGCCGGAAGACGCCGAACCCGATCACGAGAAGACCGGCTGCGATCTGGATCGGATGTTGCCACTGCACGATCGCCAGCAACATCGCGAACGGCAGGAACATCAACAGCAAGGCCAGCAGATGTCCTACCGAAAGCGGCCAGAGCGCGGCGAACAGAGCGCGTGGACTTCCCTGCATCAGGCCGGCGGAAACCGCGAGTGGCCAGCCCATTCCCGGATTGATTCCGTGATAGAGGCCGCTTGCGATGACCGCCAGCCAGAGCAATGCCGGCGTCCACTCCGTCCCGCTCAATGATGGACCGACGGGTAGCAGAATGAATCCGTCGAACAGTCGCCGCCCTCGAGCCGGATTTGATGGGCGCGGTATCCCTCTGGAAAGGCGACGAAGTAGTTCTTGTTGAGCTCGAGCCCGCCGTTTGATCCGACCTCGGCCATGACTTCGACGCCCGGCACTCCCTCCGGATAGAACTGGTCATCCCAGGTCGAATAGAGCGAGTTGGTCCAGTAAACCCGCTTGCTGTCGCGACTGATCTCGACCATCTGCGGGCCGCCGGCGAAGGGCTTGCCGTTGCTGTGCGTCGCGCGGCGCACGATGCCTCCAATATGCACGGAGCCGGCAAGCTTCGGCTTGCGCGGCTCGCTCACGTCGTATTGGCGCATCTCGCCGGTGCCCCAGCAGGACACGTAGAGAAATCTGTCATCCATCGAGAGATCGATGTCGGTCACCAGCGGCGGCACGGCGCCGAACCCCTGCAGAAGCGACGGCAGCTTCTCCTTTGGCGCGGGCTCGGGCGGGATGGTTGCCGTCTTCTCAACGTGGAATTTTCCGCCCTCGCGCCACCACGTCCAGATCGAAGCTTCCAGGTTGGTGGTATCGACGACGACGCCGACGAAGCCATATTCGCGCACCGGATCGTGCGCGGGCCGCACCTCCAGCGCCATCTGATGGTTAGCACCGAGATCGAGGGTTTGCGCGTGGCGCCGCTCCCTCAAGTCCCAGAAATGCAGGCGGTGGCCGTATTTGTTGGCAAGAAGATCTTCCGGAACGATCCCCTTCTCGAACTGCGGCGGCAGCGCCCATTCGCTGCTCACCATGTAGTCGCGCGGCAAATTCCACCAGAAATCATAGTGCAGCTTCTGTGGGCCGCGATCGATCTCCCAGCGCCCGAGAACCTCGAACGTCTCGCAATCCATGATGAAGATGCCGGGCGGCCCTTCGGTGCCGTCCTTCCCGCCGCCGCCGAGCGTGCTCACGTAAATGCCTTCGGGACCGCAATGGATGGTATGCGGCCGCGAGTAGCCGGTCTTCCTGAATACTTCCTCAGGTTCGATGATCTTGTGGATCGTCGGCTTGGCCGGATCTGGCTTCGTGTCCACGACGTAGATGCGGGAAGACCGAAGCCCCGGAATGACGAGGTAGCGCCGCTCGACGAAGGCGTGGCCAGCAAGCGGAGACAGTGCCGACGAGCAGGCATTCCAGCCGAAATGATGAAACTCATCGCCTTTGTTCGGCATGGTCAGGGTGTGGACAATCTTGCCGTAAGTCGGCGATGCCGGCTTTGCATCGATGACGGCCAGCGCATCGGGCCTGGAGAAATCCGGACTCAGCAGCAACGTGTAGGCGAAGTTTTCCGGCGGAGCTTCCATCGCAAGCTTCGGCGATGCGTAGAAAGTGGGATCCGGCCTTATCGTCATGGGACTGCCCTTTCAGGTTGCGTCGACTTCTCGTCAACTCGGCCTCGGAGCAATGGGCAAAAGCTATCCGGGCCTTTTTGACCAGGTCGACGGGATCAGCTTGCGCAAACACGGTACGCCATCGCTCCGCTCGGCGAAACTGAAATGGACTTGATCGATGGGCCCTCGTTGTCGCAGCGGCCGCGAGCGCTAAAAAATCAGCCGAATCCGGCCCATGGATTGAAGTGCGCGATCGGGCAATATACTGGGCTGCCGGTCACGCATACCAACCACGCGGTGGTTGGAACATCGATCACCCTGCCCGGTTTGCGCTGTAACAGCTATCGTGGCCGGCAAGGAATCATCGGGGCATGTTGCAGAAGATGCAAGCCACCATTGTCGAGCATAGCGACGGCTTGCCGCTGCCGCAGCGCTACTGGGCTATCCTGACGATAGCGCTCGGCCTCACGATGGCGGTCATCGACGGCGCCATCGCCAATGTGGCGCTGCCGACGATTGCCATCGATCTCAACGCAAGTCCCTCCTTCTCGATCTGGATCGTCAACGGCTACCAACTTGCGATCACGATCTCGCTGCTGCCGCTGGCCTCGCTCGGCGAGATCATCGGCTATCGGCGCGTCTATCTCGCAGGCCTGTTGCTGTTCACGCTGGCTTCCGCTTTCTGCGCGCTATCGCATACGCTGCTGTGGCTCACAGTCGCGCGCATCATCCAGGGTTTTGGCGCGGCCGGAATCATGAGCGTCAATGCCGCGCTGGTGCGTTACACCTATCCGCGGGTGCAGCTCGGCCGCGGCATCGGCATCAATGCGATGGTGGTCGCGGTATCAGCTGCCGTGGGCCCGACGGTCGCTGCCGGCATCCTTGCGGTGACTACCTGGCCCTTCCTGTTTGCCATCAACGTTCCGCTCGGCATCGCCGCGCTGGCGTTGGGCTGGCGCTGCCTGCCGCATACCAACCCGGCTGGGCACTCCTTCGATTGGCAAAGCGCGGGCCTCAGCGCCGTGACCTTTGGTGTCGGCATCGCCGCCATCGACAGCGTCGGCCATGGCGAGCCGGTCATTGTGTGGCTGGTTCAATTTGCAATCGCCGTGATCGCAGGCGCCACGCTGATCTGGCGCGAGACGCACATGAGCGAGCCTCCCTTGCTGCCGGTCGACCTGCTGCGCATCCCGATCTTTGCGCTGTCGATTGCGACCTCGATCGCCTCGTTCTGCGCCCAGATGCTCGCTTACGTGGCCATCCCCTTCTATTTGCAGCGCCGCTTTGGCTATTCGGCAGTAGAGATGGGACTGCTGATCACGCCATGGCCGCTCGCAGTGGCGGTCGCAGCGCCGATTTCCGGGCGGCTGGTCGAACGCTATCCGGCCGGCCTGTTGGGCGGGATCGGGCTGCTACTATTCGCAAGCGGGCTCGGCTCGCTCGCGCTGTTGCCGGCGACGCCTGCCGCAATCGACGTGATCTGGCGGATGGCGCTGGCCGGCGCCGGCTTCGGCCTATTCCAGACTCCCAATAACCGCACCATGATCGCCGCCGCCCCACGTGAACGCTCCGGCGGCGCCAGCGGCATGCTGGGCACGGCGCGGCTCCTGGGCCAGACCACGGGCGCGGCGCTGGTCGCCATGTTCCTCGCGCGGTCGCCGACCGAAGGCACGCAGCTATCGCTGCTCACCGGCGTCGGCTTTGCCATCGTGGGCGCCTGTCTCAGCATGCTTCGATTGTCAGAGACCGGCCGGCGCGGCGCCGAACGGGTACGGGTACATGACGGCCAGCGGCTGAGGGGCGAATAAGACCGGACGCGCAAAAAAAGGCCGGCTTTAACCAAGCCGGCCTCTTGCTTTTCCATTGAACAGTCGCTCAGACCTTGACCAGCGGTCCCTTCGAGACCGGGCCCTTGGAGCCGCCGCCCCCGTTGGGGCCGCTCGGCTTCGGCGGCTTGCGCTTGCGCGCCACCGGCAGCTTCTCGGGCTTCGGCGTGACCGGACCTTCGACGAACTCGAAGCCGATCTTCTCCCTGTCCGGCTCGCCGCTCGCCTCGTCCTTGACCAGGACGACGCGGACATGGCCACCGCCCTTGAGCTTGCCGAACAGCACCTCGTCCGCCAGCGGCTTCTTGATGTGCTCCTGGATCACGCGGGCCATCGGCCGCGCTCCCATCTGCTCGTCATAGCCGTGCTGGATCAGCCAGGCCTTGGCGGGCTCGGAAAGCTCGATGGTGACGTCGCGGTCGGCGAGCTGCGCCTCGAGCTGGAGGACGAACTTCTCGACCACCATGCCGATGACATCGGCATTGAGATGCGCGAACGACACGATCGCATCGAGCCGGTTGCGGAACTCAGGCGCGAACTGCCGGTTAATCGCCTCGTGATCATCGCCTTCCCGCTTGTTGCGGGTGAAGCCGAACGCCTGCCGCGCGAGATCAGCCGCGCCCGCATTCGTGGTCATGATCAGGATGACGTTGCGGAAGTTGACCTGCTTGCCGTTGTGGTCGGTGAGCCGGCCGTGATCCATGATCTGGAGCAGCACGTTGTAGAGATCGGGATGCGCCTTCTCGATTTCGTCAAGCAGCACCACGCAATGCGGATGCTGGTCGACGCCGTCCGTCAAGAGACCGCCCTGGTCGAAGCCGACATAGCCGGGAGGCGCGCCGATCAGCCGCGACACGGTGTGCCGCTCCATGTATTCGGACATGTCGAAGCGCAACAACTCCACGCCGAGTGACGCAGCGAGCTGCTTGGCCACTTCGGTCTTGCCGACGCCGGTGGGGCCCGAGAACAGGTAGCAGCCGATCGGTTTCTCCGGCTCGCGAAGGCCGGCACGCGCCAGCTTGATCGAAGCGGACAACGACTCGATGGCCTTGTCCTGGCCGAACACCACGCGCTTGAGGGTCTGCTCGAGATGCTTGAGCACCTCGGCGTCGTCCTTCGACACGCTCTTCGGCGGAATCCGCGCCATCGAGGCGATCGTTGTCTCGATCTCCTTGATGCCGATGGTCTTCTTGCGTTTGTTCTCGGAGACCAGCATCTGCGCCGCGCCAGATTCGTCGATCACGTCGATCGCCTTGTCCGGCAGCTTGCGGTCGTGGATGTAGCGTGACGAGAGCTGCACCGCGGCTTCGATCGCCTCGTTGGTGTATTTGAGGCGGTGATAGTCCTCGAAATACGGCTTGAGGCCCTTGAGGATCGCGATCGCGTCCTCGACCGTCGGCTCGTTGATGTCGATCTTCTGGAAGCGCCGCACCAGCGCGCGGTCCTTCTCGAAATGCTGACGGTATTCCTTGTAGGTGGTCGAGCCCATGCAGCGGATCGTACCCGAGGCGAGCGCGGGCTTGAGCAGGTTGGACGCGTCCATGGCGCCGCCGGAGGTGGCGCCTGCCCCGATCACGGTGTGGATCTCGTCGATGAACAGGATGGCGTTCGGATGCGCCTCCAGTTCCTTCAATACTTGCTTCAACCGCTCCTCGAAGTCGCCGCGATAGCGCGTGCCCGCGAGCAGCGTGCCCATGTCGAGCGAGAACACGGTGGCAGCCGCCAGCACTTCCGGCACTTCACTGTCGACGATACGCTTGGCGAGCCCTTCGGCGATCGCGGTCTTGCCGACGCCGGCTTCGCCGACGAACAGCGGGTTGTTCTTCTGCCGGCGGCAGAGCACCTGGATCGCGCGGTTGATCTCGGAATTGCGGCCGATGACCGGATCGATCTTGCCGTCGCGCGCCTTCTTGTTGAGGTTGACGCAATAGGTCTCGAGCGCTTCGCCCTTCTTCTTGGCGTCGTCGTTGCCCTTGGTCTCCGTCTCCTCGTCGACGCCGCGCACGGGCCGCGCTTCGGAAACGCCCGGCCGCTTGGCAATGCCGTGACTGATATAGTTGACCGCGTCATAGCGCGTCATGTCCTGCTCCTGCAGGAAATAGGCGGCATGACTCTCGCGCTCGGCGAAGATCGCGATCAGGACATTGGCGCCGGTCACTTCCTCGCGACCGGACGACTGCACATGGATGACGGCGCGCTGAATCACGCGCTGGAAACCGGCCGTCGGCTTGGCATCATCAGCCCCGTCCGTGACCAGGTTTTCAAATTCGGTTTCGAGATAGTTGACAAGGCTGGTGCGCAGCTTGTCGAGATCGACGCTGCAAGCCCGCATCACCGCCGCCGCATCGGAGTCATCGATCAGCGACAGCAACAGATGTTCGAGCGTCGCATATTGATGATGACGCTCGTTTGCAATCGCCAGTGCACGATGCAGGGATTGTTCAAGACTCTGCGAAAAAGTCGGCATTCTGTCCTCTTGGCCCCCAACCATCATGATCGCCGT
>Ga0157369_10004235_pt1 | contig 16992 bp, 12 predicted proteins | sample C25metaG_FD_113461 | JGI IMG/M metagenome (GOLD analysis project Ga0157369, IMG submission 113461) | Corn rhizosphere microbial communities from Kellogg Biological Station, Michigan, USA - C2-5 metaG | ecosystem: Host-associated > Plants > Roots > Rhizosphere > Soil | place: USA: Michigan... | reverse complement strand
GCTGCAGCTCCTGCGCAATCGCGCGCGGAGCTTTCTTTAGCCGCTTCGCCAACTCAAACGCGACCGGCAGCGCCATCTCCCCGAACTCCAGCTTTGGCGGCAACTCCACTGCCAGCTGTGTCAACTCCACGCCATAGCGCTCACTCAACAGTGCCTGAATCCGCGCCTGAATCGTCTGCTGCAGAATTTTGTACATTCAACGCTCTCTAATCTCTGGTCTTTACTTCTACGGCAACTCTGCCGGCAGCGTGTCCAGCTCTTCAACGAGTGGCTTGCGCCTCGCGCGATGTAGCCGATGGATCAGGAAAAGCGCCCCGCCAACGCCCGTAATCGAAACAAACAACCAGGCGTGAATCAACAACCCGAAAAGACCCGCGGCCGGCGGCGGCGCTCCATGCCGCACCAGCGCATCCTTACACGCCCATTCAAACGGCCCGATACCGCCCGGCGAGCTCGGGATCAGGAACGACAGATTCGCCTGTGAGACCGCCTGCCACGGCCCAATAGCATCGGTCTTCAGAGCCACCAGCTTTGCGGCGGAAACATAGATCAAGCCCTCGATCGCCCATGCGACAAAGCTGAACACGAACAGCAGAAGTGTGCCGCCCAAACCAATGCTCTCGATGCACTCCATCGCCAGCAGCAGCCAGTGTTCAATCTTCTTGACGAATCTGTTTGCGCTCTTCGCCGCCAGGTTGCGCACCGGCTGTTGTAGCGTATGCGCTCCAAATACCAGCACCAGCAGGCAAACGGCAGAGATCGCGAGTCCGATCTCTGCGCCGCCGCGCAGCTTCGACGAGACTGCCCGTCCGCCATGCATTGTGATCGTGAACAACACCGCCAGACAGAACACATCAAGCAGCTTTTCCAGAATCACCGTGCTCAGCACGATGGAAGGCGTTGCATTCACATCCGGGGCATAGGTGAAGACCCTCATCACGTCGCCAATACGCAGCGGAAGGATATTGTTCGCGGCCAGCGAGGTCATAAAGATGCGCGCACAATCGCTGAAGCGCGCCTTCACGCTCCGCAGCATCCACCAGGCCCTCAGGCAGCGAACGCTATAACCCGCAACCGTAAAGACCACTAAACCAAGGATCCACCCCGGCGCCACAAAGCGCACGGCCTCCAGGTCCGCCATGTCGAAACCGTGGAAGGTCCACCAGAGAAAGAAGGCGCTTATCAGCAACCCCGGGACCATCTTGAGAAGATTCAGGCGGTGCTCACGACTCATCGGGAAGGTCCTGCCTTGCCGGACCCCGAGTTGCTTGGCAATGTTGTTGTCGTGAGATCGACCATTGGCACGTATCTTCATTGTATCGTTTGATTCAAAAGTCCTCCGTTGACCCGCGGAATCCGTCTTACTACTCGATGCTACTGACGCGAACGCTCCTGGCCTCCACGGCAACACTCCCACGGACGGGAGCCTCCGAAGCCAATCTCTCACCATCGCGCCTCCGCGTTCTGCGCCATCAGCCTGCGGCCTGGTGGGCAGCGGCACTCGCGGCACTCACGTTGAGTGTGCTGCTCATTCATGGCTACCATCCGCTTGCCGAAGACGGCGGCCTCTATGTCGCTGGCGTTGAATGGACGCTGAGCCCCTCACTCTTCCCGCACTTTACGGAGTTTGTCTCTGAGCACGTACGCTTCTCCGTCTTCGCGCCTGTAGTGAGCGCGACCACATCGGCGGCTCACCTTCCACTGCTGGTTGTTCTATTGCTTATCGAGCTCTTCAGCATCACGCTGATGCTCGCGGCCGGCCGCGCGTTGCTTCGGCGTGTTACGTCGAACGAAAGAGCGCAACTGGCGGGCCTCGGCATGCTCGCGGCGCTCTGGTCTGTGCCGGTTGCCGGAACTTCGCTGCTTCTGATGGACCCCTATGTCACGGCGCGCACTTTCTCTACGCCGCTTTCGCTGTGGGCGCTCGCATTTTCTCTGGATGACTGGAAGAATCACCCGCGGTCACGCTTGAGTTGCGTCCTGTTCATAGCACTTGCAGCGGCCTTTCACCCCCTTATGGCCGGCTACGCTCTGGGGCTGATTCTTGTCGTGCGAGCGCTGCGGAATCCGCAAAGGATCTCCTGGCTCGTCGCGTCAGGGCTGATTATCTTCGCCTTCATTACCTTCCTCCAGACACATGCCGCGCCGGACTCCCAAACCGTAGTACTCGCCGCACAGAGTCGCTACTACTGGTTTCTATCGCAGTGGCACTGGTATGAGCTCTTCGGACTCGCGGGGCCCTTGCTGGTTCTGCTCTTGCTTCGTTACATGAACCGTGACGGGCTTGGATCGCGCGGCGCGGCACTTGCAACAGCTGCCATTCAATACGGATGCTTCGCCGTCATTGTTACGGCAGCATTCGCGCACGAGAGCTACGCCTCCCACGCGGTCGCGCGCTTGCAACCGTTGCGAGCTTTTCTGATGATCTATGCGGTGATGCTTCTGCTGCTGGGTGCGTCGGTGCAGCAGGCCTTTGAGCGCCTGGCCTCGTCCGGTCGCCGCTTCCTTCGTTTCGCGATCGTTCCGATTCTCGTCACCGGGGCGGGCGGAATGTTCGTCGCAGAACAATGTGCTTTCCCCGGGTCGCCGCACATCGAGTTGCCCTGGCGGCTGCAGCAGAGCCAAAACCCCTGGGTTCGCGCCTTCCTCTGGTGCCGCTCCAACACCCCCCAGGACGCACTCTTCGCGCTCGACGCGCATTACATCACAACCCCCGGAGAAGACGCTCAGACCTTCCGCGCCATCGCCCAACGCAGCGCACTTCCCGATTTCTCAAAGGATGGAGGAGAGGCAGCCATCACACCGCGCCTCGCCGACGAGTGGACCGATGGCTTCACTGCCCAGTTAGACCTGGACCAGCTGACTGCATCACAACTTCGAGAGCATCTCGCATCCTTTGGCGTCGATTGGGTGATCCTGCGCTCTGATTCACCCGCTGAACTCAACTGCCCATACGAGAACGGACTCCTCAAGGTGTGCAGGCTGCAACCCTGACAGAGCGCGCAAGAGCCTGGCGAACATAAGACCTTTAGATGTGCCCGAGAAGCCGCTCCCGCGCTCGCCGCCGCAACGACGTTCTCAGCAGCACCGCAATCAGAAATGTCTGCAGCACTACCAGAATCAGCAGGGCCCATGGATACTGTGCCGCAATCGCACTCGCTCTCCACCACGCCGGCAGCACGCGGTCACGATAGACCCGCGCCAACTGCGATCCACCACTCCCTGCGTTCGATTCCTGGACGGCCGCTGGCGCAACGGGAACTGCCGTGACCGGCGCAACTCGGGCTGGCGCCGCCGGGACGGCCTTGGCGGAAGCCACCGGCGCACTCACTGCAGTTGCGATAGCCTTTGCAATCGAGACATGAACGGTCGGCGGATGAACTGGTGCATTCGCCGTCGTAGCTGGGCCCGCCTTGTGCGCCGGTGCCGTTTCGTCATCCGAGTCATCCGAATCACTCGTCTTCTGCGTACCGGAGGATGGCTGCGCAACCGGCTTCTCTGTCGCGGAGGCCTCTTTGCTCGTCTTGGATCCCGCAGGCGCTTGCGTCGCTCCAGCGCCGCCGTCAACCTTCTTCGTTGGTGCCTGTGAGTCAGCTTTTGCCGGCTCAACTTTCTTCGTTGCAGCCTGCGACTCAACCTTCGGTGGTTCAGCTTTCTGCGGCTCCGCTTTCGACGGCTCCTGCCCACCCTGCTTCGGTGCCGTGACCGTGACAGCAGAAGGCGCAGCCTCCTGTGCCTCCTGCCCTCTTGCTTTAGACCACGCCGGGAGCAGCACCGCCGCGATCAGCAGCGGAACGATGCTCGTCATCAGCCCGGCATCGCGTGACCGCTTCGCCGGCACCACCGTCTGCCGCAATCCGCGTGCCGCCAGGCGAACAATCCGCGCGAAGCTGCGTACTGGATGATCGACCTTCCTGCTCTGATCCCATCCCAACCACGAATCGGCGCGCGAGTACAGGACCATGGTCAGCGCCTCTTCGTCGGCCAGTGAGAGCGCGTCGAACTGTGCACGCAGCGATTCGTCCTCTACCCGCACTACCGTCGCGGGCAACAAGGCGTCGCTATCCAGCACCGGCAGTACAATCCGCACTGCGTCGCCTGCTTGTACATTCAGCCGCGAACCCGTCCACAGCCGCACGCCCGTGCTCGACAGATCTCCCGTCAGTCCCTGCACCACGTTGCCATCCGGCAGAATCACGCCACCGGGAACCTCAACGTTTACCCGCACCGCGCGCCGGCGCTGCTGGTTTTCCCACGCCACTGCTGTTGCGACGCCAAGCAGGATCATGTTGAACAGCGTCCACGCCACGTTCACGACTATCGTGCCCAGGTGGTGCGGGTCATACATGCGGTGCGGCACACTCAACAACCATCCCTGCCATCCCGGTGCATTCGACGCCGCAAAGAGATGCAGCCGCGGAACCGCGCAGAGTAGCCCGATGAAGTTGACAAACAGCATCAGCACAAACGGCCTTGCAATCCGCCGATCGAAGAAGCTCGAGTACAGCACCTGGCCCTTTGCCGTCACATTGAACTTCGGCCTCCGAGGCCACAGGAACGCGCCAATCGTCGGCAGCAGAACGTACGGTGCCAGCACGGTCTCATAGATCTCATTCCAGAAGGAGTGCCGGTGCCTTCCCTGTATCCGCAGGTGCGTCAGGTACAGCATCATCAGGTGCGGCGCCGCAAACGCCAGTATCGCCTGCCATGTGCCCGGCAGATTCGTTCCGCCATAGATCAGGTAGATCAGCGGCGCCATCAGGAACACGAGCCGCGGCAGTGCAAAGAGAAAATGCGCCGCCGAATTCAGATAGCAAAGCCGCTGCGCCAGCTTCAGCCCACGCGCAAACAGCGGATTCTCCAGCCGCAGAATCTGCGTCATTCCGCGCGCCCAGCGCACACGCTGGCGAATGTGCCCGCTCAGCCGTTCCGTCGCCAACCCTGCGGCCTGCGGAATGTTGATATACGCCGTACTCCAGCCCCTCTTCTGCAGCCGGATCGACGTATGTGCATCTTCAGTCACCGTTTCGGTCGCGATGCCGCCAATCTCATCCAGCGCCCTTCTCCGCAGCACTGCGCACGAGCCACAGAACGACGTCGCATTCCACAGATCGTTGCCATCCTGCACCACACCGTAAAACAGCTCGTTCTCGCTCGGCACACTTCGGAACTGATCCAGATTTCTTTCAAACGGGTCGGGCGAGTAGTAGTGCTGTGGCGTCTGCAGCAGCGCCAGGTTCACATCGCGTTCGAACCAACCCATCGTCAATTGCAGGAAGCTTCGCGTCGGCACATGGTCCGCATCGAAGATCGCCACAAACGGTGCGCTCAGCCTTCCCAGCGCCTTATTAATATTCCCCGCCTTCGCGTTTTCGTTATCCGGGCGGGTCATATAGCCAATGCCTGCCTGCTCCGCGAACGCGCGAAACTCTTCTCGCCGTCCGTCGTCGAGCAGATAGACATTCAGCTTGCCCTCGGGCCAGTCGATGTTCGTCGCCGCCAGCGCCGTGTACTTCACCAGCCGCAACGGCTCGTTGTACGTCGTAATCACCAGGTCGACTTCGGGCCACTTCGCCGGATCCTCCGGCAGCGGCACCGGCGTGCGCCGCAACGGCCACAACGTCTGGAAGTAACCCAGCAGCAGCGCCACGAACGCATACACTTCGGCCGCCAATACGACGACGACGAAGAACCCATCCAATCGGCTCCAGGTCGCATCATGGAACCGGAAGTAGTGCTCCACCGAATGCACGCGCCAGATCCCGTAGCGCACCGTCGCAAAACACGACAGAAGCACCAGCATCAGGGTCGTGAGATACGATCCAGACCCGCGATGCAGCCACAGCGCGCTCAGCACCAGCAGGCCGCCCAGCATCGCCTGCTGCGGCCACGCCAGGGGCACAGCGGCCGACGCCAGCAGGAACAAGGTCCCGCCCGCCACAATCAGAAATCGCAGGAGCCTTGCAAGCATCGACTCGCTCGACTCAAACTCCCGCCATAGAGCCGACCGCGTCATTGCTCGCTCCACCGCGCCTTTCTAAAGCCTGGCGCCGGCGCCGCCTGCGTCCTCAGCCACGAGGCCAGGTTCAGTACATCACCCGCCACCGCCGTCTCCGGCGCATAGTCCATCACGGTCATTCCCTCGGCCAGTGCCTCTGACACCGCCGGCGACCGCCGAATCACGAACGGCAGCAACCTGTCACCCAGCTGTTGTCGCAGCACCTCGCGCACATCCAGGTGCAGCGGCTGCGAGGCGTCAAATCCGTTCAGCAAATACCGCGGATGCACCAGCTTCCCATTCGCATCCGTTACATCCGCAAAGAACCGCTCCACGATGTTCAGACTGATCACCGAGCTCATATCCGGAGCCATCGGCACAATCACAATCGAGTTCATGCGCGCGACCCTCTTCAACACCCACGGCACGGACGGCGACAGGTCCACCAGCACCCGCTGCATCCCTTGTCCATTGCGTGTCAGCTCTTCGGCGAGCCACTCCTGCGCCTCCAGGTCCCCGCCCTTTCCCAGCAGATCGAAGCTCAGCAGATGAATCGGCGCATCTGCGCTTCCAACCGGCGGCGCAAACGTCCGCACCACGCCCGGCTTCAGTTCGCTCGCTCCGAAGTAAAACGGCAGCAGCCCGTGCGAGGTCGTATCCGTCAACAGCACCTTCTCGCCGGCTGAGGACAGCGCGCGCCCCAGCGTCGCCACCAGACTCGTCTTCCCCACTCCGCCTGCCAGCGAAAACACCGCGAGCACTGGAACCTCGCCACTCGCAGCCTTCTTCGCCTCCGGAGCCTTCTCATGCGGTCCCTGCTCAAACAACTCGCGCAGCGCATACCATCGCGAAGCCACACGCTCCCGCGACTGCTGCAACGTCTCCTCCACCACGGGAGTCTCCGCCTCGGCCGCAGGTTTCGGACGCTCTTCCGCAAACCACGCCGGCACGGAACCTGGCGCGCGCATCCTCTCCGCAGAAGTCCCCTGCGTTCCACCGCTCTCGGCAACCGGCTGTACTTGTTGCATCTCGATCAAGCTCTCAATCACTCCGTCAGTGACCGTCATGTTTTCAACCGATGCCGGTACCGCTGCCGTGTCCGGCTCGGTCACGCCAAACGCCGCCGTCATCGGGTCCGCAAGAATTCCGTCATCCTCGGCCACTGCGCTGTCGGTGTTGGTTGGCGGCAGTTGGAACTGCCCTTCACGCGTCTTCGGAAACCGCGCCGGACGCATGTCCTGCTCCGGCGTAATCAGCGTTGAAAACACCTTCTCCGGTGTGGGCTGCTCCGCCTCGCGCTGATACGGATCCGTCAGTTCTCCCGGCAGCTTTGAAACCGGCTGTGGCCCCGCCAGCTTCCGCCTGCGCATCTCGGTCTCTGCATAGCGCAACGCCTGCCGCTCTGCAGAAGCCCTCGCGTCCGTAATCTCTCTTGCCTCTCTCCTGACCGCCGCTTCGGCTGCCGCAGCCGCCTCCGCCCTCCTTGCCGCCTGAACACGTTCCGACGCGGCCTTTCGGCTCAGCTCCGTCGCCTGCCGCATCGCGACCGCCCGCGCACCCTCTTCAAGCTCAAGGTCGCGCCGCTGCCTGGCCTCTGCCGCCTTCCGCGCTGCCTTCTCATGCAGCCGCGCAATCTCTTCAGCTTCCCTGGCCGCACGTTCTGCAGCCGATGCTGCAGCCTCGGCCTCTGCCTGCGCCCGCCTCTCGACATCCTTGGCCTCCTCGGCGGCCCGATGACGCATCAGCGCCCGCGACTCTCGTCGCGCACCCGAAAAGTCCCGGTACCGAGCTCCCTGCAGGTTCGCCCACGAGTACAAAACCGCTACATCTTCGGGATTCTCGGTGCGCGACTGCTCTTCAACCGCCTCCGGCTTCTGCCCGTCCATCCTTGCCTCAAATTCCCGGGACAATGTCCGCAATTCGTGAGCCCGCCGGAGTTCCCGCAAGAAAACCACAGTTAGGTCTTGCCAGTAAGCAGAGGCTACGTTCCCTCTTGTTCGCCAGTAAATACACCGTAAGTAACACTAAGAAGGAACCGTAGCAGCACTTCGACCGCATAAACGGCCCGTATCCTGCTGCTATAACGCAACACGACACGGGTAACTTTCGTAACCTTACCTTCGCTCAGAAGAAGGAATCAGGCGCGGCTCTCCCTCTTGAGCGCCAGCTCCATCAGTGTCCGCGCCACGGCCTCATAGTCGTGCCGCAGCACTTCGCCCTCATGCACGAAACTTCCCGCAATCGGCTCGACTCCCAGCGCCCGCACCTGGTCGAGGTCGGCCGCGATCGGTTCCTGCCCCTCGCGCTCATACTGCGCCAGCGTCTCCGGCCGGATCGGCGCCGAGTTGATCAGCGCATAGTCGAACAGCCGTCGGCCCTGCGCTCCGCCGCAATGGTTCAAAATCTTCTCGATGTGTTGCGACGCTGTCAGCCCCAGCGATTCGTTCGCCTGCGTCATGAGGTTGCACACATACACCCGCACCGCCTTCGACTCCGCAATCGCCTCCGCAACCCCACGTACCAGCAGGTTTGTAATCAGCGAGGTATACAGCGACCCGGGTCCCAGCGTAATCAAATCCGCCTGCGCAATCGCCGCCAGCGTCTCCGGCAGCGGATCCACCGCAGCCGGATCCAGCATCAGTTCCGCAATCGACCGCTTCGAAGCTGTGATATTCGTCTCGCCCCGCACCACCGATCCGTCATCCATTCGGGCTGTCAGCGTCGCATGGGCCGTCGTCGCCGGATAGATTCGTCCCCTAGTCGCCAGAATCTGAGACGAAGTCTGCACCGCCTGCGCAAAGTCGCCCGAAATCCCGTTCAGCGCCGCCAGAAACAGATTGCCGAAGCTGTGCCCCTGGAGGTCTCCCTGCTCGAACCTGTACTGAAACAGCCGCGACAGCAGGTGCTCATCCTCGCTCAGCGCCACCATGCAGTTGCGAATGTCGCCCGGCGGCAGCATCTGCAACTCCTCGCGCAGCCGTCCCGATGACCCACCGTCATCGGTAACCGTCACCACCGCCGCCAAATCACGAATCAAGCAGGGCGCATCCGGACTTGGCCGTGCGCCAGCGCGGCTGCGAGCCCCACCGCGCCGGTCAAAACCGGTCGGCGACCCCGGTGTGGCGACGTAGCGCTTCAACCCCAACAAAAGCGTAGAAAGGCCCGTGCCGCCACCGATCGCCACCACTCGAAGCTGAGGAAGAACTTGATCTGGCATGCGTTCGTTCAGTGTAGACGGACAGCCCCCATCAGCTTCCACAAACTCAGGGCAGATCGGATTAGCAGTGGCCTTTAGGCCACGGAATAATCGCCCTAAAAGCAAAACCGGGGCTTTCGCCCCGGCCCCTAACTCCCTGACTCATCACTCTCTAACTTCCTCTTTACGCCTCCGGATACAGAAGCTCCGTAAACCGCGGATCTTCGGCGACGGTCTCAAAGTCCGAGTCGGCCCTGGCCTGCAGCCGGTTCTGGCCATTCAGCCGTATCGCCTCACGCAGCTTCTCGATGCACTCCTGCGTATCGCCCGTCATGCTCGCCAGCAGCGCAAGCCCATAGAACGCATAGTCCGCCGACTCATTTTGCGCGAGAATCTGCTGGAACTGCTCCCGCGCATCTTCATACTGCCCCTGGTTCAGCAGTGAGATCGCGTAGTCGTAGCGCTCCTCGTTGGTCTCGAACTTCGTCGAGCCCTTCTCGATCTGGGCCATGCACGCCGCAATGTACATGCGGATGCGGTCCGCCAGGTCCTGCGGCGCCGTCTCCAGCATCTGCGAGAAGGCCTGGTGCGCCTTGTCATACTTTCCGCTCTGCATCAGCTTCAGCGCGCTCTCATACATCGCGAGCGTCTGCCTGCGCGTAGCGTCATCGGGCGCGGGCGTGCCGGCAAGCGTCCGCGGCATCCGCCGCAGGTTGCTGGACTTCGCGTCGTTCTTGGCTGTGTTGTTGGTAGGGGCAACGGGGGGTGCCGACTTCGTGGCCATAGCGCTCTCTGGTTCGTCTCGGCTCGTGAGCCTCGGTAACTGTTTCAATTTGGGAAGCTGCTTCGAGGTTATACGGTTCCGCGATACCCGCGGTCAAATCGATTCAGTGAATATCCTGTCCCTCACTTCGCGGCCCGCGTACGATACAGCACCGGATTCAGCGCCGGATCGTTGTACATTTTCATCTGCCGGTACAGTTTGAACCGTCGCTTGCCCGACATTACCTCGGCCCATAGACGATCCAGAGCCTCGCGCAGATCGTCTCTCTGCTCCTTCAACACCGCCAGCCGCTCCCGGTTGCGCTGTGCATGCTCATCTCCCGCCGCGCGCGCAACCTCCTCTGCTGTATGAAACCGCTTCAACTCCAAAATCGACAACCGGTCAATCATCATTCCCGGAGTCTCAGAGTGCAGCGGAGCCTCCGCGCGTTGCTCGCCGGCCTCCGCCAGCAGCTTCCGGTCAATCCGTTCCATCAAATCATTCCGCCGCTGATTCAACCGGTCGATCGCCTTCTTGATCCCGACAATCTTCTCCGGCGTCGCCTCCGGATCCCGCGCCTCGTCCTCCTCATGCCACAGATCGAAGTTCGCCCGGTGCTGTTCCACCACCAGCGCATCGAGCTCACTCGCCGCCGCCGGCATCTCTCGTGGCTCGTGCCACGCCCGAGTCGCCTCTTCCTGCAACCTCACGATCTCACCTGCATCCACCATGAACAGCCTCCAGCATAACGAAGAAGCTGCCATCATCGCCGCTGCGACTAAATAACAGCCCTCATCCTGAGCGAAGCACCGGAGGCACGCAGTCGAAGGACCCCGCTACCGCTCGTCCAACCAGAGACCGCTCAAACCCTTTTCAACCACGAACTTCTCCCGCTTTATTCACGACTCACTATTCACTCAAACCCCCGTTCTACACTGAAGCTCATGGCTGACGTCCGGCAGGACCTGTTGAATGATCAAGCCCGGCGTGTCCTGGTCTACCGGCTTGGCAGCCTCGGCGACACCCTCATCGCCCTCCCCGCATTCCACCTCATCGCCCGCGCCTTCCCCTCTGCCGAGCGCCGCCTCCTCACCAACCTCCCCATCGCCGCCAAGGCGCCCCCCGCCGCCGCCGTGCTCGACCACACCGGCCTCATCCACGGCTACATGCGCTACACCACCGGCACCCGCTCCATCCGCGAGCTCCTCCGCCTCGCCGTCGCCATCCGCCGCTTCAAGCCCGACGTCCTGGTCTACCTCACCGGCGCCCGCGGCCTTGACGCCGCCCGGCGCGACGCCAAATTCTTCCGCCTCGCCGGCATCCCCCGCCAGATCGGCGTCCCCCTCACCACCGCCGCCCAGCTCAACCTCTTCGGCGGAGAGACCCCCGCCTCCCCCGACACCGACCTCGAGCCAGAAGCCTCACGGCTCGCCCGCAACCTTCGCGAATTAGGCGACGCCCGCCTCGACGACCCTGCCTCCTGGGACCTCCACCTCACCGCCGCGGAAATTGCCGCCGCTGACGCCGCAATCCGTGAACAGCTCCCAAATTGGGCTCCGTCCGGTTCTGTGTGGGATCGTCAGGACCGACATCGCGAAGGCGCGATCGCCGTCAGCGCCGGAACGAAGGTGCAATCGAAGGACTGGGGCCGCGAGAACTGGCGCGAGCTGCTAGCGCGTGTCGCGCGGGCATGCCCCGAGCGTGTTCTCCTCCTGGCCGGTGCACCCGAGGAAAGCGCGCTTAGCGACTTCGTCGCCTCAGATTGGATCGCGAACGGCGGAGGCCCCGTCGTCAACCTCTGCGGCCGCCTCACCCCGCGCGAATCCGCCGCCGCCTTCGCCCGCGCCCGTCTTTTCATCGGCCATGACAGCGGCCCGATGCACCTCGCCGCCGCCGTCGGCACACCCTGCGTCGCCATCTTCGCCGCGCGCAATATCCCCCGCCAGTGGTTTCCCTACGGCCCCGCCCACCGCATCCTCTACCACCGCGTCGAGTGCGCCGGTTGCGGCCTGGAGACCTGCATCGAGCAGCAGAAGAAGTGCATCCTCTCCATCACCGTCGACGAGGTCCTCGCCGAAATCCGCTCCGCCCTGTATCAACCGTGAAAAGCACAACCGGGAAAAGCAATCCCCCGGTCTAGGCCAGCTCTCTTGGTCCGAACCTCTTCGCGCTTCGAGCTTTGAGGCGCGCAGCTTCTTCTTCTCGATTCTTCGGGGGCGCATTCGTTTCGAGCGAGCTCAGAAGGTCCGCGGAAATTCCGGCGATTGCGTCGATGGCAGAAAAAAACGCCTCTTCATTTGCCTTCGAAGGCTTATTGAAGCCGCTGATTTTTCTCACAAACTGAAGCGACGCTGCTCGAATCTCTTCTGGTGTAACGGGCGGATCGAAGTTGAACAGCATCTTGATATTCCGACACATGTACCGGGACCTCCATTGCAATCAAGACTATGCCACGGTCTGCGCAACCGCCCAGACCTGTGAAAGTCCCCGCTGCAATCCACTCGGCTCCGCAATCATGAAATGATCCGCAAGACGTCGGCCTCGGTGAGTGCTCACCGCCTTTGCGATACATCGGAAAACTGATCGACTTTGGCGTATTCAGCATTCGTCAAGTGAGCGGTCGCGGCTGATGGAGCCTCCGCTGCTGTCTCTGGCGCACGCGATATCGCCACAGGCGTAAGCTGAGCCTCCGCGAAAACGATCGTTCCAGTCCTTGGAGAGGATTCAATGCGCAGCACCCCGTCGATCGAACAAAGCCGCTCGCGCATGCTCTGAATCCCCAAACCAATCTTTGTTCGCTCGCCCTTCGGATCAAATCCCCGGCCTCTGTCCTCCACGGCGAGTGTGATGCGATGCCGCGCATACGTCAGCGAGACCTTGCAGGCGATGGCGCCGCTGTGTTTTGCCGCGTTTGTCAGGCACTCCTGGCCAATTCTGAAGAACGCCAGAGCAGTATCCAGATGCATCGGCGGCTCTTCGCCGCTTGTCGACATCTCGACCGCCATCTTGCGATGAGCGGAGAACTCGGCGCAGTACCGGCGCAGCGCCGACGCCAGGCCCAGCCGCTCCAGGATTGCGGGATGAAGTTCGTGGGAAAACTGGTGAATGTCCGAAGAGATAAGGTCCGTCTCGTCGTACAGCACCGACAGCTCGCGTACCAGGTCATCCCGCAAGGACGGAGGCGATCCACGCAGCGTGTCCAGGTGGACGGCGACGAGGGCCAGTCGCTGGCTCACGTCGTCGTGCAGTTCGCCGGCAATCCGGCGGCGCTCGTCTTCCTGGGCATTGATGAGGCGTCTTGCCAGTTCGCGGGCAGACCGCTCAGATTTCTTCCGCAGCTTGCCCGCAAGCGCCAGCTCGATAATGAGGGCCGTCTGCAGAAGAATCAGGATTCCGGCTGCAATCAGATAGCCGCGATACTTCTCCCACACCGTTGGCGGCCGAAACAGAACAACAGCAGAAGGTGGCAGATTGCTCTCGGCGAAGCCGAATTGCTTGAATCTTCCCCAATCGATCACGATGTCGTTGCGGGAATGTTCCACCGGGTACTGCGATACGTGCCCTCCGGACAGCAGGCCGAGAACGGTGTTGGCGCCTCGCTCACCGACACTGTCAAAGTTGACCACAACACCGCCGACGGCGCCCTTCCCCATCTCTGTCTGGAAGACGGCATACACAGGTGCATTTGCATTACTTGCAATAAGATTGCAAACCTCTGACGGAACGTAGGGCTTGCCATCCGGGTCTTTGAGATACGTGTCGAACAGGATGGCGCTATGCGGCGGAAGTGACTTTACTCGACTGAGAATTTCATCCACAGTGAGGTTCTGAAGGTCGACAATGTCCAGCTTATTGCGGAAGGGAGCAAGCTCGCTGTGGAACGCCGCATCGCGCAGGGCGTTCCGGGCCAGGCCGCCCTCGACATAAAAAATGTGCTGCAAATCTGGTTGCAGCCTCGTAGCCAGCCGAACGGTCTCGCCGTACTCCTTGTGCGTTGTAATGCCCGTAATGTTGGAGGGCAGATTTGCTGGCAGATCGTAATCCGGAACCGTAAGAAAGACCACGGGCACGCCCCGCAGAAATGCGGGCGGGTGATGGAGCATCACCTGAAATGGCCCGTTGCCATCGACGACTACGGCATCAAACTTGATGCCGGCATACTTTGCCTCAAGGGCATCAACCGCGTATATCGGCTCATTGAGCCGCCAGCCTTCCAGATACTCGTCGAATATCTGAATGGCGAATTTTGTCTGCGACAGGTCCTCCTGCATCTCGCTCGCCAGCAGGAACTGATAACGCAGAAGACGGGACCCTTCATGGAGAATCAGGACGTTCTTCTGGGTCGCACCCTGGGCGCAGGGAGCAAGAAGAACAGCGAGCATGAAGGAGACAGCGTATCTCCACATGATGGTCCTCATCAGCGCATCCATGTGCCTGCCATCCCTGCGTCGAAACTGCGCAGAAATGACGTGTACCCGACTTCTGAATCGAGCGGACAAAACTTGCCACCCTGGGTCGAAAACCTGCGACGATGCTAACAGCTTAATGCGACCAATTGCGCAAAAATCGTCAGTATCATCTGACACAATTGAGAGTGCTGGCAAGGGTTTATTTTGCCCTGGGTTCACGATTGCCGAGATTGACAACACTCCCTTGCCCGGGTCGAAGGCAGCACCGGATAGAATGTGACGTCATCGCCGGTAGGAGATAAGCAATGGCCAAGCCCCGCCTGATGCTCGCAGATGATCACACGATGGTGGCCGAGGCCTTTACGAAATTGCTGTCCGAGCACTACGACGTCGTGCGCGTTGTCTCCGATGGCATGACCCTCGTCAAAGAGGCTCCGGAGCTCCGGCCCCATGTGGTCATCCTGGATCTGGGGATGCCGATCCTCAATGGAATGGAAGCCGGCAGGCAGGTGAAGAAACTCCTTCCGAACACAAAGATCATCGTGCTCACGATGAACGAAGACGTGGATATAGCCCGGGAAGCGCTCCGCAGTTGGGCATCCGCCTATCTTCTGAAGAAGTCCGCCGGCTCGGAACTGGTGAAAGCGGTCGATGACGTCCTGCACCACAGAACCTATGTAACCCCGCGGATGGCAAGGTTGATCGAGGAGGACTTCGTCCGCACGCCGGGCCCGAATCAACAGATGCAGCTCACAAAGCGGCAGACCGAAATCATTCAGCTCCTCGTCGAGGGCTACACGATGAAGGAAGCTGGCGCAATGTTGAAGATCAAGCCACGTACCGTGGCCTATCACAAGTACCAGATCATGGATTTCTACGGCTTAAAGACCCACGCCGATTTCGTGATGTTCGCCATCAAGCACCATATCGTCGAACCTCCCGCCTCTTCGGGGACCACGCCGCCAGTTCACTGACCCGCGGATATCGAACTCAAGGCTTCTTCGTGAGCTTCATTCCTGCGTCATCGAAGACACCTCGAACCTGCTTCTCGAAACGCTGCATGTCCGCCGATGAGTCCGGCTGGATCAGCGCAAAGGCCGTGCCCCTGGGATATTGCGACAGCTTGGCCTTCAGCAGATCGAGATTCGGAATCTCATTCGCGCCAACCCCGATATTCCGTCTCCCGCACTACAACCGTGTAATCGCCCGGGGTATCAAAACGCACCCATTCATTCATGTCCAGGTGCATCGTGTACGGCTTGCCCGAGAGCTCCTGAACTGTGTACATCCCGCCCATCATCATGCCGCCACCGAAGTAAGCCGCCAGCGGATCACTGAACCCGGACGACGGGCTGATCTCGAAGGACTCAACGCTCATCCTGCCGCTGCGGTCATAGCTTTTCGTCGTCACCCCAAGATGCGCGTCAGGGTTCGCCGTGAACTCCAGCTGCAGCGATATCCGCTCGCCGAGGTGAAACGTCGTCGCTCCCGTCGTCGTAGCCACATGAAGCTGCGCGGCCGGCCCCTGCGCGCGCACCGAAAGACCCCACCCCAAAGCGGGAACAACCAACAACCACATCAACGGCTTTGCGCGAAGCGCGTTCCGCTGCATGCATTGCCTCACAAGACCTTAGACACCGGGCGCAGCCAAATGTACACCAACCACCTCTAAGCCGCGGGAATGTGACACCCCTATCCTCGCGGCCGTTGCTCTTGCCTTATTCACTATTCACTACTCACTATTCACTCGCCTCACATCTGCGAAGATGTGAGATGACATGCTTCCCGAACTCCACCGCGTCCTCGGCCTCCTCGAAGGCGGCTTCCACGACATCCGCGTCCTCGTCGTCGGCGACCTCATGCTCGACCGCTACATCGTCGGCGACGTCGACCGCATCTCCCCCGAAGCCCCTGTCCCCGTCCTCCGCCACGCGCACCGCTACCAGCGTCCCGGCGGCGCCGCCAACGTCGCCATGAACCTCGCCGGCCTCGGCTGCCAGTCCCTCCTCGCCGGCCTCTGGGGTTCCGACGCAGAGCAGCGCGAACTCGCCTCTGCTCTGGAAGCCGCGCACATCGACACCGCCGGCGTCGTCACCTCGTCGCTCCCCACCATCTCCAAGACCCGCATCGTCGGCCGCACACAACAGCTCCTCCGCCTCGACATCGAATCCCGCGACCCTCACTCCGCCGCCGACATCGAACATCTCCGCGACCGTGTCCTCGGCCTCGTCGAAAAGGTCCACGCCGTCATCCTCTCCGACTACGCCAAGGGCGCGCTCACCTACGAGCTCTGCACCTCCACCATCCGCGCCGCCCGGCGCCTCGGCGTCCCCGTCCTCGTCGACCCCAAGACCTCCGACCTCTCCAAGTACTCCGGCGCCACCATGGTCTGCCCCAACCTCAGCGAACTCGCCCTCGCCACAGGCGTCTCCTCCCACAAGCTCGACGAACTCCTCGCCGCCGGCGAGCGCCAGCGCGACGCCCACAACTTCGACTACCTCACCGCCACCATGAGCGACCGCGGCATCCAGGTCATCTCTGCCGGCTCCAGCTACCACTCCCCCGCCCGCGCCCGTGAAGTCTTCGACGTCTCCGGTGCCGGCGACACCGTCATCGCCACTCTCGC